>WNGB01002095.1_pt1 | contig 50422 bp, 51 predicted proteins | sample 5400681 | NCBI WGS metagenome assembly WNGB01 (sample SAMN13153367, study PRJNA577476) | soil metagenome | isolation source: 115 cm soil or saprolite under grassland replicate 2 | place: USA:California | collected 2016-06-15
TCGTCGACCTTGAAGCTAGGGGTCCTCGACCGTGCGCATCTGACATCCCGCCCGGCGTGTCGCCGATCCGCCTACCCCGCAACGGCTCCGACCGTCGTCATCTCCTCAACCCACCCACACTCATGCCGGGAGAGCCGCAAATGAAGATCCAGCCGGGGCAGGGCGGGTGTTGCGGATCGGTGTAATCCGTGCAGGCGAACTCCAGCGCGGTGCGGAAGGCGCCATGCGTGACATTGGTCTGCTTCGTGACGTCGCGGTCGACGACGCCGGCGGCGAGCGAGATGAAGGGTGTGATCTGAACTTGATCTTTAAGGTCGGTGGTCGGCTGCTGGCGGGATTCTGGTGGTGCTGCGGCGTTTCGCCGTGACAGGGACGGCCGTTGTCGTGATCCTTCGTGTCTGCGAGAACCCGAATGATCCAACAACGGCCGTTGGGAGTTGAGTGTGTCAGGCGTGGGCCTGTCCGGCGAGCAGGTGTCGGCGTGTCGGCAGCGGTTGGATGCCTTCCGGCGGGAGTTCTACCGGTCGTTGACCCGATGGGCGGACACCCTTTTCGAGATATGCGACGCGGTGTTGTGTGCGCCGGGGCCGGTGACCTCGCTACCGGAGCTGTCGCTTGCCGGGGTGCACCGGCGTGGGCACGGGTCGACGTACGCCGCCCTGGCGGATGGGCGGCTGGATGTGGATCGGTTGCGGATGGCGTTGGCCGGGTTGGAGTTGCCGCGGGGTAGTGACGGGCAGATCCGGTTGGCGGTGGACGTGACGCCGTGGCCGCGGCCCGACGCGGAGTGTTCAGCGCAGCGGGCGCACGCGCATCGGCCGTGTCGCTGTGACGGGGTTCGGCAGACCATCCCGGGCTGGCCGTACTCGATCGTGGCGGTGCTGGAGTCGGGGCGCTCGTCGTGGACCGCGCCGCTGGATGCGCTGCGCTTGGTGCCCGGTCAGGACGCCACCGAGGTGACCGCCACCCAGATCCGGCAGGTATGGCAGCGGCTGTGCGCTGCCGGGCAGTGGCGCGAGGGTGACCCGCCGATCCTGGTGGTGTGCGACGCCGGCTACGACATCATCCGGCTGGCGTGGCTGCTGCGCGACCTGCCGGTGCGGCTGCTGGGCCGGGTCCGCGGCAACCGGGTGTTCCACGCTCCAGCCCCCGACTACACAGGGACCGGCCGGCCGGGCCGGCACGGAGCGGCGATGAAGCTGGACGACCCGAGCACCTGGCCCACCCCGGCGCAGACCGCCGTCAGTGTGCACGAGCGCTACGGCCAGGTCACGGTAGCGGCCTGGGGCCGCTACCACCCCAAGCTGCAACGCGGCGCCGGCTGGGCCACCCACCCCGGACCGCTGCCGATCGTGCAAGGCGCTCTCATTCACGTGCGGGTGGATCGGCTGCCTGGTGACCGAGCCCCGAAACCGGTGTGGCTGTGGTACAGCAACCCCAATGCTGCCGGCCTGGACGTGCTGCGCCTGTTCCACATCTTCCTACGCCGATTCGATCTGGAGCACACGTTTCGCTTCTTCAAGCAGACCCTGGGCTGGACCCGACCCCGGCCGCGTCACCCCGACCAGGCCGACCGGTGGACCTGGCTGATCCTGGCTGTCTACACGCAGCTGCGGCTGACCCGAGGACTGGCCGCCGATCTACGCCGCCCATGGGAGAAACCCGTCCCAGCCGAGCGGCTGACCCCCGGCCGCGTCCGCCGCGGGTTTTCCCGCGTTCAGCCGACCACCGCCCGTCCGGCCAGAGCACCGAAACCCTCCCGCCCCGGCCCCGGCCGCCCGAAAGGCCTCCGCAACAGCAGCCCAGCACCCCGCTACCCCGTGGGCAAACAGTCCACAGTGGACACATCTAAGCGCAAGAAGAAGACAAAATCACCTTAAAGATCAAGCTGAAAGAAGCGCATGCCGGTATGCGGATCGCGGCGACTGTAGTGGTTGACGTGCAGGTCCAGATTCGGCTCAGTCAGGCGCCCGAGTATCCGGTCGAGCGGCAGGGGTGCGGCAGGCCCCAACTCCAGCCAGCCTCGGCATCGGATGCCCGCTCCGCCGCCGAGAATGTCGACGACGGTGGCCTCGGCCAGCTTCGCCACGCCCTTGCAGCACCATTGGACGATCATGTGGCACCCACTGTGCCCGCCTCGGGCAGGCCGACCTCGGCGCTGAACTGCTGGAGCAGGGCGTCGTATGCGGCGGCCACCTTCTCCGGTGCCGTCCGATCGCCCTCCGCGGCGAAGTACGCGTTCCATCGTGGATCCCATCCGTCGCCGTATGCCTCGGGGCGCTTCCCGTGCCCGGACGTCGGACCGGTGCGGAGCTGGGCGTTGTGGCCGGGTGCCGAGTATGTCTTGTACACCTGCGCAGAGAAGTGCTGATATGCCTCGATGGTTGCTGGCCGGAAGAACGGCTGGTTGGCGTAGAAGAGGCGGTCGAGGGATCTCTTCCGTTGGAGGATGTCCTGGGGTGACAGCTCCTTCCATCTGCCGATCCAGGCGAAGTAGCAGTGGATGTCGTTCGTTTCGGGGAGCGCCTCGCTCAGCAGGGCGATGCGCTTCTCCACCAGCTTCTGGTTCACCCACTGGCGGGCCTCCAGGCGCTTGGTGGCCTTGGTCACCTGGAAGGCCACGGCCACGACTGCCAACGGTGTAAGAGCCGACACGATCAGCTTGGCGATCTCCAAGGTGCTCCACACCAGGATGACTCCTCCCACCGACGCGTCTCATTCTCCGTCACCGGATGGTCCGACGACAGATGTACTCGCGTGACCCACTCGTCCGGTCGACCGCGTGGAGCTTCAATGCGGCTCGTACACCGACAAGCCGGTCTTACGGTCGGAACACCAGTCAATGGGTGACTGGATGTTCTGGAGGAGAAAGCCGTGGGAGCTATCAGAATCCGCCTGCTGGCGGGATCGGCGCTTCGTGCCCTGAAGGACGCCGGGGCGTCGGAGAGGACGTTGAAGGTCTACGAGTGCACTGGATTCGGGGAGTTGTGCCGCCGGTTCGAGGCACGCGGGGCGACGGCGTATTCGCCGGTGCTGGCCGACGTGGTGGTCCGCGAGGTCTGGGCCGATTTCCAGCGCGGTGCGTTCTCGTCGTGGAAGTGGACCGCGGTGCGTCGCGGCGCGGCGTTGCTGGACATGTTCGACCGGACGGGGTCGGTTGACCTTGCGCCGTTGCCGCCGTGGAACGTGTTGCGGTTGCCACCGACGCCGGACCAGCTGGCTGAACAGGGCAATCTTCACGCTCTGGTGTGGGCGGCACAGGAGAGGCTGCGGGAGCTGGGGGCCAGCGCGAAGACGTTGCGGAACTACCGCTACGACGGGTTCGACCCGATCGTGCGCGCCCACCAGGAGCAGGGGCTGACGCGGTACTCGGCGACGGTCACGGCGCGGCTGGTTGACCGGGCGCGCGCCTTATTGGAGCGGAAAGCGATGTGTCCGAGCGTGTGGCGCGGTGTGCGGAAGTGCGCCGCGGTGTTGGACGAGCTGGCTGGTACCGGCCGGGTGCAACGGCGGTTGCTGCCGCACTGGGGCTTGCGCACCCCTGGCGAGGCGTTCCACGCGGCGCTGGACGGGTTCTGCGTCGAAGCTGGCCGCCTCGGCTGGGGTGCGGGCACGGTCGCGTCGGCTCACAGTGCGGTCCGGCAGTTCCTGTTCGCGGTCGAGGACGCCGGTATCACCAGCGTCTCGGGGATCACCTCGGCTGCGGTCAGCGACGCGGTCACCGCGGTGGCGCAGCGTCGGTCCGGCGGGGCGGCGACCTGGCTGTTCGCGGTCAGAGCGTTCCTGCGGTACCTGCACGACGCCGGGGCCACTCGCGGCGATCTGAGCGGGTCGGTCCCGGGCCGTGCCGCGCGCCGGCGGGTCGTGCGCGAGGGCTTCGCGGTCGAGGAGGTCCGCGCGCTGCTGGAGGCCACGGTCGGGGACTCGACCATGCACAAGCGGGATCGGGCGATCATGACGCTCACCGCACAGACCGGGCTGCGCGCTGGTGACCTGGCCAGACTGCAGCGCAGCGACATCGACTGGAGGGCCAACGAGATCCGGCTCATCCAGGCCAAGACCGGGCAGGTCCTGTGTCTGCCGCTTGGCGCGGCCAGCGGCAACGCGATCGCCGACTACCTGCTCCACTACCGGACCCCGGGGGACAGTCCGTTCCTGTTCGTGTGTTGCACCGGGCCGATCCGGCCGCTTGGCCCGAAGACGATCAGCGCGGTCGTAACCCGGTACATGCGCCGATGTGATCTGGCCGGTCGCGTTCCCCGGCGCGGGGCGCACAGCTTCCGGCGGGGCCTGGGCACCCGTCTACTGGAGGCCGAGGTGCCCATCGACACGCTGCGGCAGGTCCTCGGCCACAGGCACATCGACTCCGCCCGACCGTATCTGTCGGTGCACGAGGCAGGGCTCAAGGACTGCGCAATCAGCTTGGCCGCCGCTGTCGGTTCAGGTGAGCCACGATGACGCCGGTGTTCGTCAGCGGCTTCGCCGGGCTACTGCGCGGGTTCGTCGACCAGAAACGCGCCCTTGGGCATCCCTACGCCGGGTCTGTCGACCTCCTGCGCCAGTTCGACGCCATGTGCTCGCAGGAGTTTCCCGGCCGGGCCGACCTGGCCCAGGACATCTGCCTGGCCTGGGCGGTCAAGCGGCCCGCGGAGGGCCGGAACGCGTTACGCAACCGGATCGCCGTCATCCGCGAGTTCGCCCGATACCTCGTCCGACTGGGCGAGTCCGCCTATCTGCTCCCGCCGTCGTTGACCCGCAAAGGCCCGCGTCACGTCCCCCACATCTACACGCCCGGCGAGATCGCCGCGATCTGGCAGGCCGCTGATGACACGCCGCCGCTGTCCGGATGCCCGATCCGACACCTGGTGATCCCCGCGATCCTGCGGCTGATCTACTGCTGCGGGCTGCGTCCGGTGGAGGCCAGAACCCTGCCGGTCAGGGCCGTTGATCTGGACCGGTGCCGCATCGACATCGCCGAGTCCAAGGGACACAACAGCCGGCAGGTCTTCATGGCCGACGACCTGACCGCCTACTTGCGGGTCTTCCACGCCCACGCCTGCCGGCTGCTGCCCGGGCGGACCGTGTTCTTCGCCGACTCCCGCGGCAACGCCTACACCAAGGTCTGGCTCGATGAGACCTTCCGCACCGTCCGCACCCGAGCCGGCATCACACCCGCAGGGGAACATCAACCCCGGCTCTACGACCTGCGGCACTCCATGGCCACCCACCGGCTCTACCAGTGGGCCCGGCAGGGCAAAGACCTCGACGCCGCGCTGCCGTACCTGTCGGCCTACCTGGGCCACGCCCAGCTGTCCGACACCTACTACTACATCCACCTCGTGCCCGACACGGCCCAGCCGATGGCCGCCGACGTGTTCAGCGCGCTGCTGCCGGAGGTCGACTGCCATGAATGACTTCTTCACCGCGATCCGTCGCTTCCTGACCGAGTACCTACCCGACCAGCGGTGTTGCAGCCCGGACACGATCCGCTCCTACCGCCAAGCCCTCAACCTGCTCGTCGGCTACCTGAGGACCACGCGCCACCTGGCCGTAGCCGACATCGACTTCCCCCGCATCGACCGGCACGTCATCATCGAGTTCCTGGACTGGCTGCAGCGCGAACGTCGTTGCGCCGACACCACCCGTAACCAGCGCCTTATGGCGCTGCGGTCGTTCTTCTCCTACGCCGGGTTCCTCGACTGCGCACACGTCGCGCTCAGCCTCGAACTCGCCGCCGTTCCCGCCAAGAACGCCCCTGGCAAGATCGTCGAGGCGTTGCCCGAGACAGCGCTCCAGGCCCTGCTCCAGCAACCAGACACGACCAAGACCGCCGGCCGCCGCAACCAGGTCTTCATGATCCTGATGTATGACTCCGCGGCACGCTGCGGCGAACTGACCAGCCTGCGCGCCCATGACCTCAGACTCGACACCGCCCACCCGGTGGTCTACCTGCACGGCAAGGGCGGCAAGACGCGCATCGTGCCGCTGCTGGCCAGAACCGCCGAGCACTGCCGCCAGCATCTACGCCGGTGCCACGGCAACGAACCGACCGGCAGTGACGCGTTCGTGTTCTTCACCATGATCCACGGGCAACGCCACCCCGTGTCCGCCGACACCGTCGCCGCGTTCCTCAACGCCTACGGGCAATCAGCCCGCGCGACCTGCCCTGAGATGCCCGAGCGGGTTCACCCCCACATGCTTCGCCACACCCGGGCGATGCACCTCTACCGCCAGGGAATGCCCCTGCCACTGCTGGCCGACTTCCTCGGCCACGCCAGCATCGAGTCCACCCGGATCTACGCTTACGCCGACACCGAGATGAAACGAGTCGCCATCGAGAAGGCCGACCCCCTCCACAACCAGACACCCCAGCCCCAGCCCGTCTGGGCAGGCGACGACGACATGATCCTCAAGCTCGCCGGCCTCACCTGACCACCCTGGTTATCCCGAGGCCCAACGCTCCAGCCCCAGACACAGTGCGGCCTCCGGCCACGGCCTCGGGATAACCGATCGCTCGGAGTAATCCTGGCACGGGAACCCAGCCGTGACGATGTCGACCGGGACGATCGTGTGCCAGTCGACGGTGCGGATGTCGCCAAGGTTGTCCACGCCCGGGAATCGGTGGGCCAGGACGGTTCGGGCGTGCCGGTCGGTTTCGGCGTACCAGGCGAGTGCTCCTCCGAGGACGGCTTGCACGGCGAGGTCGAGGCCGCCGTATCCGGTGCACAACGACCCGATCCGCAGGCGCTGCGGGCGGGATGTGGGCGGCGGGTGCTCACGGCTCACGCCACCTCCCGCAACGCCGCCACCGACCCCGGCACCGCCCGGGCCACCGACCCTGGCGCTGGGTGCGGTACGGGCGCCGGTGGCATGGGCGTGACGGTCGACTCGGGCGGGTCGTCGGTGGGTGGGGTGTGCGGGCAGGTCCACGGCCCGCAGCCCGGCGTGTCCACAGACCGGCGGGCCCGGGGCCGAAGCACCGCCTGGTCGAGGGGAACTCTGGAGGGATGCAGGTAGAAGCTGCCGCGCAGCGGGTGCCCGTCGGCGTTGGCTCGGGCGGAGCCGTGCCGGATGGCGTGGTCGAACGCGACCGCGTCGGCCCACTCGGCCGGGCTGTTGGCCTTCAGGTCGGCCCAGAACCCGTCGTCGTGGAACGGGCACCCGATACAGGACGACTTGGGGGTGTCGCCCAGGCCGTGGGCGGTGAGGAAACGGACGCAGTCCTCGCGCCGCCAGCCCAGGTCCAGCAGCGGGAAGGTGTTGCGCATGTAACGCACGTCGGAGTCGCGGGCGCGCATCAGCTCGTCGACGGAGATGCCGATCGCCATGTCGGCGTACACCCACGGCGGGACCCGCGTCGGGTGGGGATAGCCGAGGCGGCGGCGGACCTCGGCCTTGATCGGGCGGATTTTGTATTCGGTGGTGCACTGGCGGCGCGCCATCCCGCGTTCGCCCTTGGGTCCGAGGGTGAACAGGGGCATCGACGCGAACCGGTGTGCCGAATCCAGGGCGTCTTTTCTGATGTGCCCGTTGCTGACGCGGAGGACCGGGATGCCGGCCTGGCCGGCGATGCGGGTGAGCCGGGCCAGCTGGCGGTAGACGTTGGCGGGTTCCCAGCCGGTATCGGCGAAGATCGCTGCGTCGAAGGTCGGGATCCGGCCCCGGACGGCCAGCAGGAGGGTCGCCGAGCTCTGTACCCCGGCACCCAGGGACAGGTACCGCTGCGTGGGGTGGGTCATCGGCGGCCCGCCTCGGGCTCGCCGCCGCGCTTAACGAAGATGATGACGTCTTCGTGGGCGATCAGGTGCATCGGCACGCCGAGCGAGCGGGCCTTGCGGACCTGCTGGAGTTGGAAGAACGACGGCCGCGGCACGAGCCGGCCGTCGCGGACGGCGGCGAGCAGCGCGACGCAGCGCTCCAGCGGGGTCAGCCCGGCGGTGACGCCGGCGGCGATGACGGCGGAAGGCAGGTCGACGAGGTCGCCGTGCTTGCGCCACGGCCGCACGGTCACCACGACGATGCCGCCGGGCCGCAGCAGGGTGGCGCAGCCGCGCAGGATGCCGGTGAACCCCTCGAGGAGGCCGGGCAGGTCCTGGTAGGCCAGGTTGCCCTTGTCGGTGCCGTAGCGGTTGTCGGACTTCGCGACGCCCTCACCGGGGGTGGGCCGGACCAGGCCGTGCACGGTCGGCCCGTACGGCGGGGAGGTGACCACCAGCGCGACCTGGCCCTGCAGCACGGCCGGCAGCAGCGAGGTCAGGGCGGTGGCGTCGCCGCGGATGACCGCACCGCGGCCGGTCGCGCCGAGGTGGTGGGCGTGGCTGATGTTGGCGTCGGCGATGTCGGCCCAGCGGGACTCGTACTCCACCCCCACCGCGTCGCGGCCGGCGTGGACGGCCTCGACCAGGGTGGTGCCGATCCCGCACATCGGGTCCAGCACCAGGTCGCCGGGTTGCGTGTAGGTCTCGATCGCGTGGGCGGCGATCGCCGGCAGCATCCGCGCCGGGTGCTTGACCGAGTCCGGGGTGTACCGGCCGCGCCGTTGCGACGGGCCGGCCTGCTGGGCGGTGACCCAGACGGACAGGATCTGCGGCGGCACCAGGGTGCCGGGATCGGTGACTGGTTCGCGGCGCGGCTCGTCCGGGTCCGGGGCCGCGAGAAGGGTGCGCTTAGCCACGGGCACCACCCGTGCCCGACCCGGTCTGGCGTGGGGTGAAGACGAGCAGGTTGGCGTGCACCGGCACGTGGGCCACCGGTAGCTGGCCGCTGGCTGCGAGGGCCTGCAGTTCGGCGTCGGTGGCGTAGTAGGTGAACTGGTCACCCTCGACGTCGGCGCGCACGGCGACGATGTGCTGCAGGTAGCCCAACCCGGCGTCGCGGGCGGCGTCCACGAGCGGGCCGAAGTCCTGCGGCGACGCGGGCGCCTCGGCTGGGGCGCGCACGATCAGGACCAGGCAGCCACCCGGTCGCAGCAGCGCGACCCCGCCGCGCAGCAGCGACCGCAGCCGGGTGCGGTTGCGGGCGCCGGCCGCGTGCAGCGGCCAGCAGGTCACCAGGAGGCTGGTCGCCCCGTGCACGGTGTCCGCCGCCGCCTGCGGGGAGCCACCCGCGGGCGGCAGGTGCGGATCGGTGAGGTCGTCGCCGAACCAGGCGGTGATCTCGGGCGGGTCCACCTCCCCGCGGCGCCGCCGGCGCACCGGCGGGCTGACCGGATGGTCGTCGCGGGTGTGCGCGGTCGGCGGGGTGGGCGGGCCGATGATGAGGGTGGAGGCGTCGGTGAACCATCCCGGGTGGTGGCGACGGGCGCCGTGCCCGGCGGCGTCGCACAGGGCGTGGTCGTCGGTCACGTCGATGACCACCTCACCGGGACGGCTGTAGGCCGACACCAGACGCTCGGCGAGACGGAACGGGACACTGGCCTGGCCGTCCCCGGACGGGGTACGCCAGACGGTGATCGGCACCGGCGGGTCACCGGCGACCAGATCGATAGCGGCGGTGCCGGCCGGCTTCACCGGCGGCGGGGTGTCGGGTGGCGTGTGTGCTCGTCTTGGCATGGTGGGTGCGCTCCACGCCGCGGGGCGATGACGCTGACACCCACCAATCCGGTTGTGTCAGCCCTGGCGAACACCCTGGTCCTCTGACAGCACCCCGAGCCGCGCTGACAGTCCACATTTGCGGCGGTTGGTCCCCACGGTCTGACAGCACGACCCGCCTGCTGTCAGAGCTTGATCACTGCTCTGACAACCGACCCCGGCTGCTGTCAGAGCATGATCACCGCTCTGACAGCAGGACCCGCGCGTTGTCAGAGCATGATCACCGCTGTGACAGCACTGAGCCGGTTCGGCCGCCCGGCGTGCGCATCCGAGGCGTGACCCGCCCTGACGATGGCCGCAGCCGTTGCGACAGCGCCACAGCTGCGGCGTTGGGACACCGGGAGGCCCCCTGTGTCGGCGCGGTCCCGCACACACCTGACCGGGTGCCGGCCACGACTCCGCGTGGAGACGGGCGCCGCACGCGGCCGGCACCCGATCGGTGCGAGGCACCGGCGCCATGGACCGGCACGGCGGAACGGCACGGCGGACCGGCACGGCGGAACGGCACGGCGGACCGGCACGGCGGAACGGCACGGCGGAACGGCACGGCGGACCGGCACGGCGGACCGGCACGGCGGACCGGCACGGCGGACCGGCACGGCGGACCGGCACGGCGGACCGGCACGGCGGACCGGCACGGGCACGGCGGACCGGCACGGCGGACCGGCACGGCGGACCGGCACGGCGGACCGGCACGGCGGACCGGCACGGCGGACCGGCACTGGCAGCGACGCTCGCCGACCGGCGTCCGGCATCCGGCACCGGCACAACCGGCGCAGGCGTCCAGGACCGGCACGGCGCCGGTGCCGGCGCGGCCCGCCGGTTGCACTGCCTGCCGCCGGCCTACCCGGCACCGGCACTCCCTAGTACCGGCGACCGTGGCCAGCGGCGGCGCCGACCGGCATGCCGGTCGCGTCCGGCACGTCCGGCGCGTGCCCGTCGCCGGGCTGCCGAACCGGCACGGGTGCCGGCAACCACCGCCGATCGCCCGCGGACATAGGCGGCCAGCTGCGCAAACAGCACTCCCGCGAAGCCGTATGGCAAGGTTGCACATCGGAACCGGCACACCCGCTTGAATCATGCCGGGGCCACCGGCACCGTGCATCGGCGCGGCAATCCGACACCGGCACCTCGCTGGCCGGGCGCCTGCGCACCCGACACCGGGCGCCCGGCGGCAGGCGCGCCCGGCACGGCAACCCCGGCACGATGGGCGGCCACCGGCAGGCGCGGCGCCGTGCCGGTGGGGCGGGCAGGCACCGCCGGTCCAGCGCCGTCATTGGCAGGCGCCGGGTCCGGCACCGGCAGGGCGCCGGTACGGCACCTAGAAAGACGGCTGGTTCACCGGCCTCCGGCACTGCGCCGCCGCCCCGACGACGGGCGCGCCGGGCACGGCAACCGGCAGGCACCACCCTGAGGCGGCGGCGCGGCGCCTCAGGGTGGTGCCTGCTGTCAACCCGCGACAGGGGCCGGTGCCGGTGCCGGCAACTGCCTCAGCGCGGTGCTCGCCAGACACGGGCCGGCGCGGTGCTCAACCCGCCTCCGGCGGGCCGCTAGGTCGAGGGGTAGGCCCGGTGTCGCTGGTCCGCCGGCCCCACCTGCGACCGGACGCCTGCCGTCGCGTCTGAGCGCAGGTGATCCGAGGCCGGCGCCGTGAGCAGGTGGGGCGGATGCACCCAGACAGCCGGGGGCGGGCCGCGTCTCAGTCGATCCGGGCCACGACTGTCGTCTGACAACGAGGTTGAGGCATGATCATGGTCTTGAGCTGCGGTGCCTCAGATTGGCTGGCAGAGGCCAGGTTCTTGATCCGCCAGTGAATCTGAGGCAAGTCGCGGCGTTGCCGGAAGGGAAGCCGCAGCTCACGGGCTCGGCATCCCGCCGTACACCGCGCTGCCTCAGGTGTACTGGCAGTGCCTCAGCTCGGGTGGCACCGGACAACCGAACTGTCCTGTGCCAGTGGAACTGATCCGCATGGGTGCGTGTGACCTCGTTGGATCAGTTTCATTGGCACAACCGTCCGTGTCTTGTGCCGATGAATCTGATCGGTGAGAAGGTTTGGCGGCAGGGCGTGCCGTTCTATCTATCTCTCGACTTCGTGGGTCGTGGGCACAGATGTATGGAGTCGGGTTCGCGGGTGGGCTGGTCGCGAGAGGAGGTAGGTGCGGGGGCTGAGTTTGCCGATCATGCGGTAGACGTGCCAGAGGCAGTCGCTGAGCATGATGTCGTAGGCGGGTTTCCCGTAGCGGGTGGTGTATCGCTGCGGATCGCGTAGGAGCCTGGCGGCGTGTAGCAGTTTGCGTCCGGCGGTGCCGTGGTTCTCCTCGGCGTACTCGCCCCATTCGGTACCGAGGTGGAGGCAGTCGTCGATGCGTAGTCCGGCGGCGGCGATGGCCTGTTCGGTGCGGTGCGGTTCGGCGCTGGAGGGCACGACGCCCGCGGTCGTGAATAGCCATCGCGCTTCGCAGGGTTCGAGACGGTTGGTGCCGAACATCTGGTAGACCAGAGCGCGGCCGCCGGGGCGCAGGATCCGGTGGAACTCGGCGTAGGCGCGGTCGAGGTCGGCGACGTGGACGAGCACGTCACGGCACCAGATGAGGTCGATCGAGGTGTCTTCGGTGGGCAGCTGCTCGGCGGTGCCGAGTGTGAAGCTCACCTTCTGTTGGAGTTCGGGCCGGGTCGTCGCCGCGGCGCGTAGCTCCTCGCTCGCGATGCCGATGTGGTGCTGGACCGGGTCGACGCCGCGCACGCTGAACCCGAACCGCTCGGCCAGCCTCAGCGAATGACCGCCCTCGCCGCAGCCGACGTCGATCACCCGGCTTCCTGCCGGCAGACCAAACCCGCGTACCAGGTCGTAGAGCAGTTCTGGGCTGCGCGGGTGCAGACTTTCCTCGAGCGCTGCTTGGAACTGTTCCTCCACCTGGGGATAGGCGTCGTAGTACGCGACGAGGTCGAACCGGCCCTGTTGATCCATGCACGGCACGCTAGAACCGGGCGCACCTGCTAGCCACCGAGTTATGACCGCGTGGTATCGCGGAGCCCGGCAGGCGGTTGCGGCGTGCACATCACGGCGTGTCGAGGCGAAACTTGACGTCTATCTGATTGGGGCGGTGTCGCAGGGCGGGACCGTCAGCGTTCTCGGGCGACGTAGTCGCGGACTGTGGCGTAGGAGACCTCAGCGTGGTGCTGGTCGACGAGTTGCTCCCAGATGTTGGTGATCGTGACGCGTGGGTTGGCCGCGATCATCCGGTCGATGTGGGCGCGTAGGGGCTCGAGGATGAGATTCTGTTGGGTTCTCTGCGAGTCCCGAGGCAGGGCCGTTTGCCCGACCAGCGCTTGCTTGATGGTGGTGGGGCCGGTTGAGAGGCGGTCGGCCAGGGTCGTGACGAGGTCGTAGCCATCGGCCTCGGCTCGGATGAGCCCAAACAGCTCTTCCCTGCTGACGAGGTGTTTGACGGATCTGGTGTTGTCCGGGTGGGCGCGGGCGCGGTTGACGTAGTTTCGGACCGTTCCGTAGCAGACGCTGACGTCCCGCTCGTCGAGGACCTTCTTCCAGATCGACCAGATCGTCGCGTCCGGGTCCTTGGCGATCAGGTGGTCGATGTAGCTGGCCACGGTGTCGAGGATGGGGCTGGTGTGCGGCTGTCGGTGCCGGAACCGCCTGGTGGAGATCTGGCCGGCCAGGGCTTTGACGATGGTCCGGCGTGGCACCGCGAACTGCTTGCTGAGCCGCTTGACGACCGGGTCGCGTCCGGCTTCACGACGCACCGTGGCGGGTAGGGTGGCCGCGTCGGGTTGCCCGTCGCCTGGTTGGGCTTGCCGGACGGGTGCTGTCGGGTGCAGTCCGGGCATCATGCGGGTGAGTTCGTCGACGGTTCGCCCGGCGACGGCGGCCAGCCGCCAGGCCTGCACCGCTCCGATCTGGGCGGGTTCGTAGTTGAGGTAGGTGCGCAGGTAGCTGGGGCGCAGGTGGTTGGCGGCGGCCAGCCGTCTGATGAACGAGTCTGGGCTTTCGCCGGGGCGCAGCGGAACCTGGATGGGCAGCCGCCGGGGCTGGTCGGCGATGGGGTTTGGTCCGCTCATCTGCGAGAACGTCCCCCGGCCCGTGTGCTTTCCGCGGCAACGTCGATGTCGATGTCGTCGAGGTAGGCGCGGGTGAGGCGTTCGGTGCCGTCGATGACGGCCTGCACCGCGGCGCTGCGGATGAGCCGCAGCAGGCTGCCGATCATTCCAGTCGTGCGTTGGTGCAGGTAGCCGTCGAGTTTGGGCAGCGTGCCGGGGACGTGAGCGTGCAGGCGCAGGCTGGCCTCCAGCGCGGCTATCAGGGCCGACCACTCCTCGCCGCGGGGAAACGGTCCGGTGTTGACCATGCTGAAGCGTCCGGCGATCTGCTGTCCGCGGGTCCCTGACAGCAGGCCTTCGCGTTCGACGTTGAGCCCGGCGTAGACGAAAGTGGCGGGGATGCGCTCGGAGAAGTACTTGAGGGTGTCGGAGGTTTCCGCGCCGTGGCGGGTGGTCAGGCTGATGTTGTGTATCTCGTCGACGCAGATCAGGCCGGTGCGTGCGGCGATGCACACACCGCAGACGGCCTCGATGATGTCGGTGATGTTGGCCCGGAAGGTGACCGGAAGTCCGAGAAAACGGGCGAGTTCGACCGCCATCATGCGGGGTGTGGCCGCCGGTGGGGTGGTGATGTAGATGACCGGGATGTCGTTGGAGGCGTGCGGGCGGCGTTGACGGTGGATGACCTCCAGCGTCTTGGCCATCTGGGTCAGTGCGGTGGTCTTGCCGGTGCGCGCGGGTCCGGACAGGATCAGCCCGCAGCGACCGGAGTTGGCGTGGCGGTTGAGGTAGGACAGCCGGCGCCCCTCGCTGATCACTTTCCGGACCGTCGTCGTGGTGATCACCAGCAGTCGCGCGTGGTGGTTCAACCTGGCTTCCTGGTAGCCGAACATGTCGGGGCTGTCGAGGTCGACACCGCTGAGATCGGGGATCAGGTCGGGGACGGACGACATGTGCTCGACGAAGCGGCGCCATCCCTCCAGGGTGGTCAGCTGGCCATGCTCCTCTTCCTCGTCGAATGGGGTGCTTGGCTGTGGTGCGGTTGCGCTGGTCACCAACGTTTCGCTGCCTCCTTGTAGGGGTCGAAGACCTCGAGGGGGACGACCGGCGTCTGCGCGGCGGAGGCGTCCTTGCTGGTGTCGCTGGTCTCGGCGTCGCTGGTCCCTGCGTCGCTGATCCCGGCGTCGGCTGGCGGGGCGGTGGGGCGGCGTCGGGTGGCCGGAGCCGTGGCGGCGGTTCGGGCGGCGACCCGGCGGTCGCGAGCGGACAGCTTGGCCGGCTGCGGATCGGTAGGTTCTTGGCTGGCTTTGACCAGCAGTTGCTGGACAGCATCGGCGATGTCGGCTTCGGTGCTGTGCGCCGGCACCGCCCCACGCACGTGGTTCCAGGCCAGGTCGCCGAAGGGGATCGGGGCCCGGTGCAGGTGTTTCCAGGTCAGGGTGACCCAACCCTGGTTGTCAGGGTGGCGTACCCACACGTGGGCGGCGTCGTACGGGTCGCAGTGCACCTCCCACAGGTGCCGTTTCGCCGCGATTCCGGACGGCTGCTTGCGCCACGGGTTGAGCTGCTCGGCGTCGTAGGTGCGGTGTCTGACCCGCACCCCGTAGGAGTTGATCGCCCGCCAGGTCGCCGGCAGCAGCTCGACGTAGTCGTTGGCGGACAAGGCCACCGGCACGTATCCGGCGGCTTCCACCATGGCCGCGTACTTCTCGTTCGGGGTGAACATCCGCCCCGGGGTCTGCGGGTCGCGTAGCCCGTCGTGGGGCCGGTTCTGCCAACAGGCCACCAGCCATTCATCCAGCAGCGCCTGCAGTTCCATCAGCGACCACAACGGCTGGTCCTCGACCCGGTAGCCGCGCCGCTGGGTGTTCGCCCCCTTGTATCCGGAGACGAACTGCGCGAACTGGGTCCCGACCGTAGAGAAGAACCTCTCGATATTGGGTTTCTCCGACCCCGCCGCCTGGTGGGTGGGCTGGAAGCTGATCCCGAGGAACCGGCAGGAGGACCGGAAGTTGTCGGAGATGAACACCCTGCCGTGGTCACACACGATCGTGTCCGGGACGATCACCGGCCGCGCCGCTGCCAGGTCCAGCCGGTCGTCGATGTCGAGCAGGCGACGGTGCGGCAGCACCGAGTACGCCATCCGTAATGCCTCGACCCACCCCGGGCGCATCGGTTCGGGGGTGACAGTACGCGCCAGCAGCACCGACGCGTCGACCGACTTCGTGGTCGGGGACAACACCCCCGCGGTCACCGTCCGCGTCGCGACGTCGATCATCCCGGTCAGCTCGACGCTGCCGATGACACCATCGGCGAGCAGGACCAACACGTCCAGCGCTGTGCTGTCGATCTGCATGACCTCGCCCGGCGCGTCGACCTGCAGCGCGCTGAACACGCCCTCGGGCTGGTTGGCCAGCGACTGGCGAGTCCGAGCCGAGCCGGTGGTATGCCGGTCCGCCAACGCGGCGAACAGGCGAAACGCGCTTCTGCGCGGGGGCATCGGCGGCGCATCCGCACCATGCCGTTCAGCCAGAATCTGCTGCGTACGCCACAGGAAGTAGGACGCGGTCCGTGACGAGGCTTGCTCGGCCTCCCCGATCGCTGCGTGCATCGCGTCGACCACCCGCGGATCGGCCCGTCCGGTCCGCGACACCCGCCGGGTACTGCGGCCGTCCACCAACGCCTGCAGCCCGCCGGCCTCGTACCGTTGCCGCTGCCGTTTGACCCGGATCGCCGGCGCGGCGAACCCGGCCGCGGTCAACTCCGCCGCCTTGGCCCGTTCCCGCGCGGCCAACGAGGTGCGGGCCGGGTCGTACTCCGGCCGCGGCGCGGTGCCCGGCGGCGCCTGTCCAGGAACCCCGTGGATCACCTCCAACACGTGCTGTTCCCACCACCGGGCCTGCTCGACCACGTGTGTGGGCAGTCCGTCCAGCACACCTGAAGGCGGAAGCGGGGTCCGGTCCCGGCTGCCGAGGATCGCGAAGTCTGGATCCGCGAACAGGTCAGCCAGGTGAACCGCCAGATCCGGGGCGCGTCGGAACTCCTGCGCCAACCTCAGCAATGTCCCGGTCAGGCTCAGCACCGTGTACGTGTTGCCCTGGTATCGCACCCGATCGCCGTGGTGCAGCGTTCCCGCTCGGCGTACCGCCATCAGCCTGCCGCCCGCGCGACCTGCACCGCCGTGGCAGGGCCCAGCGGCGCGCCGTTCAACTCCACCATCAGCTGCTGCCGCCACAGCAAGTGGTAGACCACCGGCAACACCGCCAACATGTCCCCAACCTCCGCGGCACCGTCGAACAACGGCCTGACCTCAGCGAAAGCGGCAAGCACCCGGTCCGCCACGCCGTCTTGACCCAGACAGCGGCCGTGGCGATAGCGAGAGATCCACCGCAGGTTCCGGCAGAACGCGGCCGGCAGCGCCCCCACCCGCTCAAACCGCCAGCCCACCTGCCCACACGCCGCCCGCATCGCAGCGAACGCCGCCTCGGCCTGCGCGTCAACCCGATCATCAGCCCGCACGTCGATGACCGTCACCACACCATCCACACCGCGGGCGAAGAAGTCCGGCGCGTGCCGGCGCGGACCATCTTCCGTCATCCAATGCAGCCAGAACGGCTGCGACGAGAACCCGACGACATCCCGTCGGAAGTCCAGCACCATCGCCTGATCACGCTCGAGCCACGACTCGAACCCCACGTGCCGCCCCATCGTCGCCGACCACCACAGGCCCGGGAAGTTCGTCTGGCCCTTCCACGACGGGAACGACCGCACCGGGTCTACCTCGTCAAAGCGCGCCCACCAACACTGCGCCAAACCCTCCCGGCGACGGACACCATCCTGATCCACATATTCAAGATCGAACCGGCTCACACAGCTCCCAACCGAACCCCATGAGTCCGGCCGGCGATCTCCGAACATCGGTCAAGTCCAGTGGACCTTAGTCCACATCGGATCACTTACACGAGCACTGGATCAGATTCATTGGCGCAGGACACGAACGATGTTCTGCAGCGGGCGTGATCTGACAGGCGGGCGTTGTCAGAGCGCTGTCAGAGCGGCTTGGGGTGCTGTCAGAGGCCGCGTCGATGGCCGCGGCGGTCCGCGATCGGTGATCGTCGGATGGGTCGGCTGGGTCTGACAGCGCTGGTCAGCGGCGGTTTGTCAGAGCCGGTGGCGGGTCGCGGCCGGTACGCCGGCGACGCGGCGACGCAGGCCTGAAAAGGGCCGTTGACCTGCGCTGTCATGGCTGTGTCAGAGCGGTGTGGCGCACTGGAGGTCACCCGCGACACCCACCCGTGGCCGGTTGGGGACGTCGCGGGTCCTGCGACCTCTTACCTTTCTCGCCCTGGTTCTCGCCTGCCTTGGAGTGGACATGACCCCCTCGGACCAACTCGTCGACTTTGCCCCGTCGCACCTGCGGGTCGCGGACACCGCGTTTCAGGCCCTGGTGGCCGAGCCGCGTCGGTTGACGCTGGACTGCACCACCCTGGGCGGGGTGCCCGGCCCCTCGGTGGGGCTGCCCGCCGGTGAGGTGGAACTGCCGTGGCTGCGGGACTGGCTGCTGGCCCACCGCGACAACTACCCGGCCAGGGACGCGGTGTGGCGGGAGCTGATCGGCCGCGCCCGCACCGTGGGCGGGGATTGGCGCATCGTCGCGGTCGCGATGGCCATGCCCGCCCTGATCCGTCTCGCGGGTGGGCTGGCCCGCGACTACCGCGGTGACCCGGCCGACCTGGACAACGAGATCCTCACCGGCTACCTGGAGGCCCTGGAGCGGCGGGTGGACCTGGGCGCCACCCGGCTGTACGCGAAGTTGTGCTGGGCCGGGTTCCGCGCCGGGTACGCCGCCCGCTACGCCGAGGTCCCGGTGGTCCTGATCGAGGACCTGGACAACGACAGCTCGATCGTGCCGCACCTGCCCTACGGACACCCGGACCTGCTGCTGGCCCGCGCCGTCGCGATCCGCGTCATCGACCAGGACGACGCCGACCTGATCACCGCCACCTGGCTGGAACACCGCACGATCGAGCAGGTCGCCCGCCGCAGCGGCGCGGATGCGGATGTGTTGCGGATGCGGCGGCTACGCGCCGGGCGCCGCCTGGCCGACGCGATCCTCGACGGGTTGCTGTCCGGCGCCGTATCCGACAGCACCACCGCCAGGCTGAAGACCCGCGCGGCCATCCGCGCCGCCCTGCGCACCGACCCGGCCGCGCCCCGCGCGCTGGCCGCCGCGGCCTGACGATCCAACAGAACGCTCACCCGACCCGATGGGGTCCGGCGCCCACCCGGCGCCGGACCCCATCGTTGTGTCGTCCGATGCCCCCGGGGCCGGCGGCGTTGACGGCGCCACAACCGTGGCGCCACAACCGTGGCGGTTCACCGTCGGTGTCCCTCAGCACACCCACGGCGGCTGGCAGACCTTCTGCCGGCTGCGGCGCCGGCCGCGCACCGCGGTCGCCGGGACCGCTGGTGGCCTGCGCTGTCAGACCCGAAGCGGTGCCGTCAGAGCGCTGTCAGACGAGCAGGGTGTTCGCCAGCTCTGACAAGGGCGGATTGGTGGGTGCGGGACGACGTAGCCCTCCCACCGTGAGCGGATGAGGGCTGTTGGTCGCTCCCGCCCGCCGCCGGGCGGTGAAGCCGACCACGGTCCCGGGTGCCGCGTCTGCGATGCGCTGACACCCCTCGCTGTTCGCCACCACCCCAGGTAAGGGAGGAAACGCTCCCACCGGGACCAGGTCGACCTCTCTCCGCCCGCGGCGGACCCCCAATCCGCCGCGACACGCCCCGCCGCCCGATCCGGGCCGGGGCGGGAGGTGAGCACCGTCATGCTTCGCCCACGTTCCCGTCAACACACCGTCCCCACTACCGCTACCCGCACCAGCCGCACCACCGGAACCCGCACCACCGTTGCCCGCCGCGGCGCCCGCGTCGCGGCGCACCTGGCCACGGTCGCGTTGATGCTGTCGATCCCGACAGCCGCGTTCGCCGACTCGTCCAGCCCCGTCTACCTGGCCGCCAACGACCTGCCGACCGTCATCGGCAACCTGCAGACCTGGATCATGGGGATCCTCGCCGCGGTGGCCACCCTGTTCCTGGTCCTGGCCGGGGTGTACTACGCCACCGCCGGCGGCGACCCGCAGCAGGTCGACAAAGCCAAAGGCGCGTTCAAGAACGCCCTGATCGGCTACGGCCTGGCCGTCCTCGCACCGGTCCTGCTGCAGGTCGTCAAAGGCATCGTCGGGGGCTGACCATCATGCCGTGGTGGCTGGACATCAACCAGATCTTCGACCATTTCCTCAACTGGATGACCACATCGATCCTCAACTGCTTCGACGCGATCTTCTCCCTGATCGCCAAGGGGCTGCTGATCACCCCGGACGTCACCGGCCTCCCGCAGGTGCAGGCCCTGTCCGGGCGGTCGGTGTGGGTGGTCGACACCGTGTTCGTCCTCGCGTTCCTCGCCGCCGGCGTCATCACCATCACCGCCGGCGGCGACGAACGGGCCCGCTACACCGCCAAAGACCTCGCACCCCGCCTCGTCGTCGGGTTCATCGCCGCGCACTTCTCCCAGATCTTCGCCGGGCAGGCGATCACCCTGGCCAACGGGCTGACCGACGCGTTCACCCCCGGGGACACCAACCGGCAGGGCGCGCTGGACGCGATCAAATCGCACGTGCACTCGGCGAACGGCTCCAACGCGGCGATGCTGATGCCGATCATCGTGGTGATCATCACGGTGCTGTTGGCCACCACCATGTTCGGGATGCTGGTCCGTTTCGCGGTCCTGCTCGTGCTGTGCACCGCCGCACCGTTCGCGTTGGCCTGCCACGCCCTGCCGCAGACCGACCCGGTCGCCCGGATCTGGTGGCGGTCGTTCTTCGGCTGCCTGGCCATCCCGGTGCTGCAGTCGTTCACCCTGCAGGCCGGGCAATGGATGCTCGAAGACCAGTCGCACATGCTGCCCGCCCTCGGCATCCCCGTCGACCCGTTCGGGTTCATCAACCTGTTCATCGTCATCGTCCTGCTGTGGACCACGGTGAAGATCCCCTCACTGGTCCGCCGCTACGCCACCCAGGGCGGACGCACCCCGAACTTCCTCGGGATGATCGTGCGGGTCGTCATCGTCCAGCAGTTGACCCGCGGCCTGGGCCGCGGCGCCGGCCGTGCCGCACGGGTGGTGACCCGATGAACCAACCCAACCACGGTCCGGACCAGCAGCAGGCCAGGGCCCGGATGCCCGCTGACGTCGACGCTCCCGACAAGATCCTCTACGGGCTGACGTTCCGGCAGTTGGCGATCCTCGCCGTGGCCGCGGTCATCTTCTACGCCGCCTGGCGCGGCCTGCACCGCCTCGTCCCGGTACCGGTCCTGCTCGGCGGCGGTCTGGTCCTCGGCGGGCTGGCGTTCGGCCTCGTTGTCGGGCGCCGTGACGGGCTGTCCCTGGACCGGTGGCTGCTGCACGCCGTCATGCACAGCCGCGCCCCGAAAGCCCTGTCCACCGTGGACGCCACGACGAAGGCGCCGGAGTGGGTGCAGGCCTCGCAGCAGCGGGTGGCGCTGCCCGCCCCGCTGAAACTGCCAGCGCAGGCGATCGACGACGACGGGCAGATCACCCTCGGCACCGGCCGGGCGGCGATGGTCGCCGCGACCAGCGTCAACCTCGGCCTGCGCACCGCCGACGAGCAGGCCGCCCTGATCGACACCTACGGCAGGTGGCTCAACTCGCTGAACACCCCGACCCAGATCGCGGTGTCCGCGCAGCCGGTCGACCTGGCCTCGCACGCCCGCACCCTCGCCGGCCGGGCCCGCCACCAACCCCACCCCGCCCTGGAAGCCGCCTGCGCGGACCACGCCGCGTTCCTCGAGGACCTGGCGCAGCGCCGTGACCCGCTGCGCCGACAGGTATTGATCGTCACCCGCACCAGCACCGCCGAGGCCGGCGAGCACGCCGCCCGACGCCGCGCCGACGACACCGCAAGGGCCCTGTCCGGGCTCGGCGTCACCATCCGGGCCCTCGACGGCGCCGCTGCCACCGCCGCCCTCGCGGCCGCCGCCGACCCCTACCACCCGCCCCGCCCCGGCCGCCGCGCCACCCCCGACACCACCATCACCGGGCCTCCAGCCGGGATCCGACGCAAGAGGAGGAAGTCATGATCACCGTCAGGCGCCGACGGACGTCGACCACGAACCAAGGCGGCGCCCAGATCCCCACCGGAGGTGTGGCGGGGGCGGTGGCGCCCGGGTCGATCGAGGTGACTCCGCGGTTCCTGAGGGTCGGGGACGGCTACTCCGCCACTTTGGTGGTGACCGGGTATCCGGCGGAGGTCAGCCCGGCGTGGTTGGAGCCGTTGCTGTCGTGGCCGGGGCGGCTGGATCTGGCGATGCACATTGATCCGTTGCCGGCTCCGGTCGCGGCGGCCCGACTGCGCACCCAACGCGCCCGCCTCGAATCGTCGCGGCGCGCGGATCAGGTCAAGGGCAAGCTCGGCGACCCGTATGTGGAGGCCGCCGCCGACGACGCCGCGGACCTGGCCGAACGCCTCGCAAGGGGCGCGGCGAAGCTGTTCCGGGTCGGGTTGTACTGCACCGTACACGCCCGCACCGAACTGGAGCTGGTGGCGGCGTGCGCGCAGGTGAAGGCCGCCGCCGCGTCCACGTTGTTGGAGGTGCAGCCGGCGACGTGGCGGCACCTGGCCGGCTGGACCACCACCCTGCCGGTGGCCGCCGACGGGCTGCAGATGCTGCGCACGATGGACACCCAGGCCCTCGCCGCCGCGTTCCCCCTCGCCTCCCCGGACCTGCCCGCGCCGCTGCCCGGCGACGACGCCCCCACCGGTGGGGTGCTGTACGGGGTCAACCCCGACTCCGGCGGGATCGTGTGGTGGGACCGGTGGAACGCGGAGAACTACAACTCCGTCGTCATCGCCCGCTCCGGCGCCGGCAAGTCCTACTTCGTCAAACTCGAAGTCCTGCGCTCCCTCTACCAGGGGGTGCGGGTCGAGGTCATCGACCCCGAAGACGAGTACCTGCGCCTGGCCGACGCCGTCGGCGGGGTCATCGTGCGGCTCGGCACCCCGGGGGTGAAACTCAACCCGCTCGACCTGCCGGTCGGCGACCACCGGCCCGATGTGCTGACCCGCCGGGGCCTGTTCCTGCACACCCTCATCGCCGTACTGCTCGGGCACGTACCGCCACCGGCGGAGAAGGCCGCCCTGGACCGGGCGATCCTCGACGTGTACCGGCAGGCCGGGATCACCCCCGACCCGCGCACCCACACCCGCCCCGCGCCGCTGCTGCGGGATCTGGCCGCCACCCTGGCCGCCGACGACGACCCGGCGGCCAAGGAACTGGCGGCGCGGTTGGCGCCGTGGGTGGTCGGCTCGTTCAAGGACCTGTTCGACGCACCCACCACCTCCCGCCCGGAGGGCCATCTGGTGGTGTGGTCGCTGCGTAACCTGCCCGACGAGCTGCGCACCGTCGCCACGTTGCTGGCCCTGGACCACATCTGGCGGCAGGTTGACCTGCCCGCCCAGTACCGCACCGGCGCGGCGGCGACGGCCCGGCGGCTGGTCGTGGTGGACGAGGCGTGGCAGCTGATGCGCGACGGCGAAGGCGCGCGGTTCCTGTTCCGCATGTCCAAGGCCGCCCGTAAACGCAACGCCGGCCTGACGGTTGCCACCCAGGACGCCGCCGACGTGCTGAAAACCGACCTCGGCCAGGCCGTCGTCTCCAACGCCGCGACCCAGCTGCTGCTCAAGCAGGCCCCGCAGGCCATCGACGCGGTCGGTGACGCGTTCGGGCTCACCGCCGGGGAGCGGCGGATGCTGCTCGGCGCCCGCACCGGCACCGGCCTGTTGATCTCCGGCACCAACCGGACCGCGTTCGAGGCCGTCTCGTCCGCCGCCGAGCACGCCCTGGCCACCACGAAACCGACCGACCTGTACGACCTCGACGCAGAACTCGACACCGAAGAGGACGACGACCTGTGATCCCATCCATCCTCACCCACGTCCCGCTGACTCCCCCGCCCCCTTCCCCGCCGCCAGCCGCACCGGTACAGCCGAGCCCCACCACGATCGGAGGATCCCCGCCGGAGGCGCGGTGGGTCGAACACGTCCTGCTGTGGGCGGTACACCGGCCGTGGCTGGCGATCCTGCCGCCCCTGGCCCTGGTGTGCTGGATCGCCGGGCGCAACATCGTCGCCGGGTGGCGGCACCGCTACCACGCCGCCGACGCCCGCCTCGTCACGATCGCCCCACCCCCGCAGGTGGAGACCGCCAACGCCGCGGCGCTGTGGGCGAACCTCGCCGGGATCCTCACACCCTCCCGCCGCCGGCGCATCCTGTACGGCACGCCGCACATGGTCTGGCAGTACGCCTGGACCGGCCGGCAACTGCTCATCTCCCTGTGGGTGCCCGGCACCATCCCGCACGGCGCCGTCGAGGCCGCAGTGCGCGGCGCCTGGCCCGGCGCCGCCGTCGCCACCGAACCCGCCACCGATCCGATCCCCGCCAAGGTCGACGTCGCGACCGGCGGGCACCTGCTGCCGGTGGCCGCGGAGTGGCTGCCGCTGCGCACCGACCACGACGCCGACCCGCTGCGGGCCCTGCTCGCCGCCGGATCCCAACTGCACGGCGGGGAGTACGCCGCCGTGCAGATCCTCGCCCGCCCCGCCACCCCACGCCGGGCCACCCGGGCGCTGCGCGCCGCCGGGCGGCTGCGCGACGGCAAGACCGCCATCCCCACCATCAACCCCGCCGCGCCGCTGCTATGGGTCATCGAGGCGTTCCTGCCCGGCCCCCACCGCCGCGGCCCGTCCGGGCCCCCGCCGGCCAGCCGCCGTGACCCCGGGGTGGAACGCGACGTGCGCGCGATCCTGGACAAGGCCGCCCACCCGCTGTGGGAGACCGGCATCCGCTACGCCGTCGCCACGACCACCGCCCGCAACCACACCCGCGACGAGACGGCCACCCTCACCGCGCGGACCCGGGGGATCGCCGATGCGATCGCCTCGTCGTTCGCCGTCTACGCCGCCCGCAACCGCCTCGCCCACCGGGCCCGCATGCCCCAACCGGTCGCCGTCATCGCCGGGCGGCGCCTCGGCCGCGGGTTCCTCACCTCCACGCCGGAACTCGCCGCGATGGCGGCGCTGCCGACCGACCTCGCGGTCGCCGGCCTGGAACGGGCCCGGGCCAAGCCGTCACCGGTACCGGTCGCGGTGCCCACCGGCGGGCGCAACGCCACCGTGCTCGGCGACGCCGAAATCGGTGGCCACCCGGTGGCGCTGTCCGTGCCGGATGCGAGGTATCACGTTCACATGGTCGGATCCACCGGCTCCGGCAAGACCACCCTGCTGTGCAACATGATCGTCGACGGGATCCTCGCCGGGCGGGGCACCGTGGTCATCGACCCGCACGGCGACCTGGTCCTGGACATCCTCGACCGGCTCCCCGCCTCGGTCGCCGACCGGGTGGTGCTGTTCGACCCCGACCAGCCCAACCCACCCGCGTTGAACCCCCTGGAAGGCGACGACCACGACCTGGTCGTCGACAACCTCGTGTCCATCTTCGGCAGCATCTTCGCCAAGGCGTGGGGGCCGCGGATGGACGACGTGATGCGGGTGTCCTGCCTGACCCTGCTCAAACACGCCAACGTGACGCTGCAGCACATCCCGCCGCTGTTGACCTCGGCCCAGTTCCGCTCCGAGCTGACTGTCGACCTGGATGACCCGGAGGGCCTGGACGGGTTCTGGCAGTGGTACGACGAACTCACCCCCGCCCTGCGCTCGCAGGTGATCGGCCCGGTCCTGGCCCGGCTACGGGCGTTCCTGCTGCGCGACTTCGTCAAGCGCACCATGCAGTACCCGCGCTCCAGCTTCGACATGGGCAAGGTCCTCGACGGTGGGGTGCTGCTGTGCCGGCTACCCAAAGGTGTCCTCGGTGAGGAGACCGTGCGGCTGCTCGGCTCGATGATCCTCGCCCGGGTGTGGCAGGCCGCCACCGCCCGCGCCCGGATCCCCGCCGAGCAACGCCGCGACTGCCAGGTGGTGCTCGACGAGTGCCAGAACTTCCTCAACCTCGCCTCGTCGCTGGACACGATGCTGGCCGAGGCCCGCAAATACCGGCTGTCCCTGGTCCTGGCGCACCAGAACCTGGCCCAGTTCCCCCGCGACCTGCTCGAAGCCGTGTCCGCGAACGCCCGCAACAAGGTGTACTTCACCTGCTCCCCGCGCGACGCCCGGGAGCTGTCCCAGCACACCCTGCCCGAACTCGACGAGCACGACCTGTCCCATCTCGACGCCTACACCGCCGCCACCCGGCTGCTGGTCCGTGGCCGGCAGCTGCCCGCGTTCACCATGCGGACCCGGCCGCAGCGCCCCGTCGTCGGGGAGGCCACCGCCATCCGGCAGGTCGCCGCCGCCGCCGTCCCCGAGCAGGAGACCAGCGCCGTCGACGAGGTGGTCCGCAACGCCACCCGCAAGGAAAAGGAACGCAAGCGCCGCCGACGCCCGCCGGCCACCCCGTCCCCCGACAGCGGGCAGCAGCCGACAGCCGCCAGCAGCGGGTCGCGCCCGGGTCGCGGTGAGGCGTCCCGCAAGGGGTCGCGTCGCTCCCCGTCCACCGGTCCCAGCGAAACAGCCTGACCTGCCCTGTCCATGCCGCACGTGGCGCTGACAGCCCGATCCGAACCCCTCCCCCCATTCCAGACACCCCTCCGAATGGAGGGCGACCCTGTCCCGCCTGAACACTCATCCGCCGTGAAATCCCTACCGCTCAAGGAGTTCCACCATCATGTCCCGCGTTCCTCCACCCTCGTCGTCGTCCTCGTCCACTCATCTGTCCACCTACCGTCGCCTGACCCCCCGCGACCGTCTGCTGCTGTCCTGGCTGGCCGAGCACTACCTGCTGTCCACCCACCAGATCGCCCGCGCCCTGTTCGAATCGAGGCGCACCGCCCAGCAGCGGCTGACCATCCTGCACCGCCTGCAGGTGCTGCACCGCTTCACCTTCGCCAACCCCGACGGCACCCCGGAAACCCCGTACCTGTACACCCTCGGCCCGGTCGGGACGCGGCTGCACCCCGACGCCTACCACGACCCCGACCAGCTCGGCTTGAAAGCGCCCCGCTCCAGCATCGAACGCGTCGACCGCCTCGCCCGCAGCCCGATCCTGGGACACCTGCTCGGCGTCAACCAGTTCTTCATCGACCTGCACCACCACACCCGCACCCACCCCGACACCGCCGTGGCGCGCTGGTGGTCCGAGCAGCACGCCACCGCCGTGTACCGCCGGTCCCAGGCCCGCAAGACCAACATCCAGCCCGACGGGCACGGCATCTGGACCGCCGCCGGGCACACCGTCGGGTTCTTCCTCGAATACGACCGCTCCACCGAGGACATACCGAGGGTGCTGCGCAAGCTCAAGGCCTACGAGCTTCTCGCCAAGACCGGGCCACGGTTCCCGGTCCTGCTGTGGGTGCCCAGCGCCCGCCGCGAGGCGAGCCTGCTCGACGCGCTGCAGGGCTCGGCGCTGCCGATGCCGGTGGCCACCGCCGTGCACGGCGACGACCCCGCCGCCCCCGTCTGGACCCTCACCGGCGACCGGCCACCCCGCCGACGCGCCCTGCACGAACTGCCCGCCGACCCCGGCCCGGCCGGCTACCCCGACCCCGCCGCCCGCTACGACGACGAGGAGGACTACGACTTCGACGACTACGACGACGACCCGCTCGACGACGAAGACGCCGACGACGAGGTCTGACAGCACCGAAACCCCGCCGCTGACAGACCCGCGCCGGGTCTGACAGCGCAGGTCAACCGGCGCGTCGAGGCGAACAGACAGCGTTCGGCACCCATGCCCCGACCGGGCAGTCACCGTCGGCGACTGTCCACACACGAGATCGCCTGTCAGAGTCGGGCACTCTGTCAGCACCACCACACCGACCACCCCAGCGGCCCGGCCGAACCCTCTGACAGCGCAGGTCAACCGCCCTTTTGCGCCCCAGCTCGCAGCGGCGGGTGCTGACAGAGCAGGCCGCTACCGTTCAAGGCACTTTCACAACCCACATATCACCACCCGGTTCGGTCCCACCTTCGGACACCACCGCCGCACCTGCGGCCCGCACCACACCCACCCGCCTTCACCGGCCGGTCGGCCCGCGGCCCGCGCGGCGACCTCCCAGGTCGCACCCAACCACCCGCACCACCCCCGCGACACCCCTGTCGCAGCACCAACCAACTCCCCATCCGCGCAGTGACCCACACACCCGGTGGGCCGCTCACCTTGCGCGCTCTCCCGCGCCAAGCATCCGAGGAGGAGCACCATGACCACTACCAACCACGCGGGTACGCCGCTGACCCGCCTACGCCGCCGCGTCCAGCCTGTCCCGGTCACCCGGACCCCGGTCAAGACGACCGCCCCGGTCACACCGGTCGTGCCGGCCCCGACGGTCCGCACCATGATCGTCTGTGTTCCGGACGAACTGCCCGGCGAGGTATTCGACCGTCGACTGCTCGACCGGCACTTCGGTGTGCAGGGCAGCATCGCCGTACGGTTCTGGGCCAAGCCCTGTAACCCCATCCGGCGGCGCAGCCTGGTCGATGCCCGCAAGGGCAAGCCGACCGCGTGCGCCGGTGGCCCCCTGCGGCTGCTCGACCTGCCCGCGTTGCGGCAGTCCTACGGGATGGCAGCGGCGTTCCGCTACCAGACCTGGACCACCGTCACCCGCGGCACCCGCGACGCCCGCCCATGGGTGAGCTTCCTTGCCCGGCACCTGGGCGAACCGGATTACCCCATCGCGCGGGCTGAAGCCGACTTCGGCAACCAGCCCCGCGTGCTGGCGGTGCGCTCACACAACGCCGTCACCTACGGCCGGGCGCAACTCGACGAGCAGGACCTGGAGATGTTCCAGGCGGGCCCCACGGCCTACCAGAACTACCAGTACCTGACCGCCGCCGTCGCCGACGCGCTGCTGACCCCCGAAGGGGAACGCCTGTGCGCGGTCTCCGACCGGTTCGCCGACCGGCTGACCTACCTCCAGAAAGCAACCGGTACCTGGACAACGCCGAGGACGACACCCGCGTCGTCGCGGTACTGCTCACCAACTAAAAACCAGGCCACCCGGCCAACCCGCACCGGTGCAACCGGTCGATGACGCCTCCCCATCCCGGGACGCGCATCGACCGGTTCCACACCGTCACACCACCCGCCAGCCACCAACCCCGCAAGGCCGTCCGGCCCCTGGGCCGCCGGTCCTTCCACCGCGCCACGCATCCCTGGAGGAGAACCACCGATGCCCGAGCACCGACTGCGCTTCGACCTGGCGGCCGTCATCGCGCTGGCCGACCAGACGATCGCCGGCCCCGCCCACACCACCGGGCGCGGCGGCGAGTTGCACGGGCCGGCGCTGCTGCTGGTCACCGGCGGCACCCACGACGACGGGCTCGTCGTCCTGCCGCTGCACCGGCCCGACGGCTCGCAGCTGATCGACCAACTGCGCACAGCCGCCGCCCACGGCCACGACATCCTCACCCTGACCCTCACCGACGGGGGCATCAGCGTCGGCACCGGCCGGCGCCGACACCGCACCCCACTGCCCACCGCGGCATGAACTCCATCCCCGGGCCGGGCGCCCCGGGCTGGGGCGCCACCGACGCGACGGCCGGCGCACGGCCGCTCTTTCCCTCTTCCGGCCCGCGACACCCCAGCGCCGCCCACCAGCGGCGACAATCACAACAGCGAGGAGGACCGATGATGGCCGACTTCGATGGCCTGCTGCGCAACCAGGACGACATCATCGACCGGGTCGGCTGGGCCGTGACCGCGGTCCTGCCCACCCCCGAGGACCCGGGCGCGCCGTTCGCCTACACCGTCGGGCTGACCGCCCACGGCCACCCCGAACTGATCATCGCCGGGCTCGACCCGCTCATCGCGCAGGCGTTGCTCAACGACCTGGCCGGCCGGGTGTACGACACCGCCGCCCGGTTCACCCACGGCCAACGCGTCAGCGACCTGCTCGCCGGCTACGACGCCGCCATCCTCGACGGCCCCAGCACCGAAGACCTCCAGCCCGGAACCGCATACGCCCGCTACGGCCGCGACCGGGTACGGCTACAGCAGATCGTCTGGCCCGACAAGGACGCCCGATTCCCCTGGGACAGCGGCTACGCCTACCCGCCACACGTGCAGCCGCTGATCGGCGGACCGTAGGCCCGTAGCGGCCACGCCCGGGCAAGGCCACCGCACCGGGGCGTCGATGAGAGCTTCGGCACCACCGGGCAGGGCTATGACCTGAACCCGCATCCACCACCTCGGTGACTACACGCCGCGGGTGGACATCCGCCGCGACGCCTACGCGCGCCAGAGCCACGCCGTGGTCGAGGTGCTCACCCCGGCGCTGACGTGGACCCACCTGGCCGCCGAACCGGCCAGCAGCTGGCACGAGGCCAGCCCCAACCCGTACGGCCCACCCGCGCCCACCGCGCGGGCGCTGTACCCGCTCGCCGAGCGGCTGCTACGCCGCGCCACCACCATCCTGCGCACCTGACAACGCAGCCGCCGCCCCGCCACACAAGGAGGACAACGACCGTGGCCATCCGCATCCACGAGGTTCTGCTCGACGACCTCGACGGCAGCACCGAGCACGTCACCACCCGCCACTTCGGCCTCGACAACCTCAGGTATGAGATCGACCTGTCACCGGCCAACCTGCAACGGCTGCGCGCCGCCCTCGCCCCGTTCATCGCCGCCGGGCGGCGCCTACCCAAGACCAGCACAGCCAAGCGGCGCCCCACCACCCGCCGCAGCGTCTCCCCGGGCACCGCGGCCCGTACCGGGGGAGCACGCTGATGGGCCACTACCTGCTCGCCGTGCTCGTCGGCGACAACGCCACCGTCGCCGACATCGACGTCCACCTGCGGGGGCCGATGCGCCGGCTCGTGCGTGCCCACCGCGTGGACGACTACCGGCTCGGCGGCGGCGTCACCGGCGCCTGGGACCCCGACCACGACCCCGGCAAGGACCCGGCCAACTGGCGCCCCTGCCCCACCTGTGCCGGTGCCACCGTCGCCGCCGGCGCTACGGCCTGCCGGGTCTGCGCCGACGCACACGCATCCGGGCGAACTGCCGGCACCGTGCTCGCCATGACGTTCGACGGGGCGCCGCACCCCGGCGACCTGGTGCCCCTCGCACGGTTGATGGGCCCGGACTGGCGCTTCCCACCCAACCGCAGCCCGCACGCCTGGGTCGACCTGGCCGGAGTCGTCTGGCTCGACACCCACCTCGCCATGCTCACCGGCACCGACACCGGCGAGGTCCCCAACATGCTCCGCCAGGTTTTCGACGACCTGCTGACCGGACGACGCAACCCCGAACCCGGCATCCCCGCCGCGCAGCGCCGCTTCGACCACACCACCTGGCAGGTCGCCGTCGTCGACGCCCACCACTGAACGCCAACCGCGGCCGGCGCCCGGCCCTCCCGCGGGCTGACGCCGCACGGCCGCCGGCCGCCGACCATGGAAGGCCCCATGCCATGCCCACCTACCGCCTACCCACCACCGGATATGTCGTCCTGCACACCGTTGAACGTGACGGCGAGGCGCCGATCGTGGTCACCGTCTTCATCGACGCCACCGGCGTGCTGGACGACACCACCGCCACCGAACACGTCAGCGCCGACCTCACCCGGCTGCGCGAGGCGCCCGCCAACGTGACGCACACGTTGCGTCTGGTCCACCGCAGCGACGACGGCGACCGCGACGTCCACACCGCCGGACCCGTCCGCGGAAACGGTCCACCCCTCGCGTGAACCGATCGGGGCCGCTGCCTGGCCATCACCACCGGCGGCGCACGTGCGCCCGAACCCGGATCACCGCTTGCGGCGGCCCGTCGCGGCCCCAGTCGAACCACCCGACGCCGCGCTCAGCTCACACCCGAGGGCGGGCACGCGTCAGCTGACAGGCCGCACCCCGGTCCGTCGCGCAGGCGTGCCCCCGTCTCACGCACCACCTGGCCGTTGCCCGGCCACCCCGCGCGACCCCCGCGCACCCCGGGCACGGCCAGCAGGGCCGTGCCCGGACTCCCGTATCCCGAAAAGGGGGAAGTCCGTCATGACCACAACCCGCACCCGCCGCCGGATCATCGGCGAGGACCCCGCGCTGGCGGTGCGCCTGCGCGCGAGCGACCCTGCCGCGTTCGACGAGCTGTTCCGCCGCCACCACCAGCGCCTGACCCGCTTTGTGGCCGCCCGCCTCGCCGGCCGTGACCGCGACACGGTCGACGACCTGGTCCAGGACGCGTTCTGCGACGCGATCGCGCAGGCGACCCGGTTCAGCGACGACGTGCTGGGCTGCCTGCTGCGGCTGGCCGCCCGCGCCTGCACCCGCCACACCTGGGCCACCCGCCGCCACGCCCGGGCCGCGTACACCGTGTACGAGGACCGCACCAGCCCCGACAGCGCCCGGCCCACCGGCACACCGGCGACCCTCGGCCGGATCGAGTTCACCCACGCCCTGGCCCGGCTGGCACCCGACCAGCGCCGCGCCATCCAACTGCTCTATCTGGACGGGCAACCCCACCCCGCCGTCGCCGCGCTGATGGGCCGCAGCGTCGACGCCGTCAGGTCCCTGCAACGCCGGGCGCTGCGCCACCTCCAACAGCAGCTGCTGAGCGCCGACCAACCCGACGAGCCCACCGGCCCCGAAGACGGCGTCCCCGGCCGGCCGGCACCCGACCAGGCGACACCGCTGCCCCGACCCACGGCGACCGCCGCTGGTAGGGCGTGGCGCTGATGGCGATGCGCGCCGGCTCGTACAACGCCGCCCCACCCCAGTGGCGGGGCGTCATCCGCGACGGCAGCTACCCGCGCTTCGTGTGTGTCCACCCCAACCACGGCACACAACCGCAGGCCACCGCGTGCGCCCGGGAGGCGCTTTCCGCCATCCGGGCCACCACCGGCCCGCTGCCCGCCGGCTGGATCCCCTACCAGCCCACCACACCCGCCTAGCGACCGCTGTCACCAGCCACGGCGCACCCCGCGGGAGGGGCACTCACACCTCCCGCGGGTGCCGCCGTCGGCCCTGGCGCAACACATCGCCCGGCCTGACCGGCGCGGCGAAACCGCGCGTGCCTCGTGTCGGCCCACCCCCGGGGGCGGGCCGGCCGTGCCGCCGACCAACGACTGTGCACACCGGCCACCCCTGGTCCTCGCAGGTCGACGCCGGGTGGCGCCTCACCCAACTGGAGGTACTCCCGTTGACCAACCACACCTACCTGCGGCGTGTCCGCGTGCTCGCCCGGCTGACCCTCGTCCTGGGCGTCGCCGCCTCCATCGCCGCGAACGTCCTGCACGCCCGTGACAACCTGGTCAGCCAGGGCATCGCCGCCTGGCCGCCCCTGGCGCTGCTGTTGACCGTCGAGCTGGTCTCCCGTGTCCCGGTCCACCGCCGCGGCCTCGCGATCATCCGCATCGGCGCCACCACCGCCATCGCCGGCATCGCCGCGTGGGTGTCGTACTGGCACATGGCCGGTGTCACCGCCCGCTACGGCGAAAGCCCGGTCTCGGCGCACCTCATGCCCCTGTGCGTGGACGGGCTCGTCGTGGCCACCTCGATCAGCCTGGTCGAACTCGCCGGCCGGCTGCGCGCCCTCGACGCCGCCGCGACCCAACCGCAGACCAGCCGCGCCGGTGCCCGCGCCTCGGCGAGTACGGCACCCTCTGGCGCCGGCACCCGCGCTACGCCGGCGAAGAAGGCCACCCGGGCACGCAAGGCGGCACCTGGCCGCACGCCCGCGGCGGCGCGCACCGCGTCGGCGCCCAAGCCGCCCACCCCGCCGGCCGCCGCTGACGTCGCCGCCCTCGACCCGCCGGTGGCGCAGCAGTTGGCGCCGGCCGCCGCGTAGCCGGGCCACCCCCGCCGCAACCTGCACCCCGCGGCGCAATGCCAACGCCGCGTCGGCACGCCCGCCCGGCAGCCCCACCTAAGACCTCCGCGCATCCCGGAGGCGGCGCTCACCTCACGTGGCGCCGGCGACACAACGCGCCTGTGACAACCAGCGATAGGTGGCGGTTCCCGGCCCGTCGACCAGGCTGTTCACCTCAATTGCCAGCCGTAGTTGGCAGAGATTCCCAGAGATAGTTGGCGGATTTCGCGCACGGTCAAGGCTCTGACCTCGCCACCGCGGGCAGCCCGTCAGCCATCGCTGGCAACCGCCATCTATCGGTGGTCGGCACAGGCGCCCGAGCCCGAACCGGGCGCCCTGAACTGGCCGATCCGACTTGATCGTGAGCGGCCTTCGAGCGTGGATTGCGTCCACGCGCCCACCTGTTCCGCCCGACCACGGGCACCGTCACGGAAGGAGCCGTCCATGGCTCAGCACGGCACCACCGCCACCACCGACCCCGTCGAGGCCCTCGTCGCGGCGATCGGCCGGCTCGGTCAGGCGACCCCCGCGCAGATCGCCGCCGACGCCGATGTGGCCTACTCGACCACCAACAAGAAGCTGCGCGACCTCGCGGCCGCCGGCCGCGCGGAGAAGTTCACCGCCGAGGACAACCGCACCCTGTGGCGGCTGACCGGCCCCGCCGGGCAGGATCTCGAGGCCAGCGACCCGGCCGCGGCCGCGCCGTTCGGCACCGACCCGGTACCCGCCGTCCCCGACGAGCCGGACCCCGCCGCCACCGACACCGACGACCAGGGCACCGACAGCGGGGATACCGTCGCGGTGCAGGCGAGCGACGGCGGTCAGCCGCTGCAATCCCGCTCGCCCGAGGAGCCCACCCCGCCGACGGTCGACCCCGCTGCGGCCGAGCCGACCGAGCGGGTAGACCCGACCGGCGGTGGCGACGAGCACGCCGACACCGCGCAGGACGACGGCCACCAGACCGCCGATGCCGGTCAGCCGCCAACCCAGGCATCGTCCGGCTCGGCGGACGACGGCGACCCGGGTGCAGATACCCCGGCAGCCCCGGCGGCGCCCGAGCCGGCGGGTCCCGCCAAGGCGCGGCGCGCCAGCGGGACCCTCGACGGTGCCGTGCTCGACATCCTCGAACCCCACCCGCAGCGGGGGTTCAAGGTCAGCGAGTTGTGCAAGCTCATCGACCAGGCCAACGAGGGCAGCGACGCGGCGAAGGCCAGCCCCGGCGCCGTCGTGCTCGCCGCGCAGCGCCTCGTGTGCAAGGGAAAGGCCGTGCTGGTCGTGGAGAAGCCGGCCACCTTCCAGTGGCTGGCTCCCGCCGGCGACTGACCCTGTCAGCGACCCGGTCCAGGTAGCCCGAGGGCGGGCGTCGAAGTTTCGCGGCCTCACGCCCGCCCCGGTGCTCCTTCAACGACAAGGAGCAACCACATTGTCCACCTTCCTACACGGCGCTGTCACCGCCGCCGGTGTGCTCGCCGGGCTCGGCATCGCCGCCGGGCCACTGTGGTACCTGCACCACGCCTTTACCGCCGCCCGATACCAGGCCAACCACGACGACGTCACCGGCCTGGCCAACCGCCGCGCCGCCCTGACCCTGCTGACCCGGGCCGCCCGGCGCGGCTGGCCACACGGCCTGGTGCTGCTCGACCTGGACAAGTTCAAGACGATCAATGACACCTACGGGCACGAGGCCGGCAACGACCTGCTCACCGAGGTCGGCCGACGGCTGGCCGCCCTGCCGCCGCTGGTCACGCTCGCCGCCCGGCTGTCCGGCGACGAGTTCGCCCTCGTGGTGCACGCCGGCCCCGCCCAGGTCCAGACGGCAGCGGTGGCCGCATGGCACGCCATCCGCGCCGTGCCGGGCATGCTCGGCGAGCACGCCGTGGCGATGCGCGCCAGCGTCGGCTACGCCTGGGCCCGACCCGGAGCCACCCCGATGGAGTTGCTGCGCGCCGCGGACGAGGCGATGTACCACGCCAAAACCCTCGCCGCGCATGGGCACCGCCCATCCCCGACCCATCCCATGCCCGACCGCAAACCGCCCGGCCGCTGCCGGGACTGGCCCCGTCCCTGACCAACCGGGCAGACCACGACGGCTGGGCCCCGTCCACCAACGGACGTACGCCTCGCCGTGCGCCGCGCACTACCTGCCGGCCCCACACCCGTGACGCCCGCCCACCGCAGCGCACCGTCGGCGCCCCTGACGTGGCGCCGCCGCACCCAACCCCCGACGACGGGAGAAACCCGTGCTGTCCTTCGACACCACCCACACCCTCACCGGCCGCCTCCTGCAGGCCGAAGCCGACGCCGACACCCGCGGCTGGGGCGGCCCACCCATCCTGCTCATGCTGCACGACCAGCCATACACCCCGCCCTGTAGCCCGAACCGGCTGCGCCGGATGCGCGTCGTGTCCTACACCCTCGACCCCGGCGACATCGCCGAACACACCACCGGCCTGCCCGCGGTGCTCCAGAACCTGGCCGACCACCTCACCAACGCCGATACGCGAGCCTGTACCGCCGTGCCCGCCGGTCGCGGCCCGGACGTCGGCGGGGATCGCGGCCCTCACGCCGGGCAGATCACCGCCGACATGATCACCGCACCCCCAGCGGCCCGGCTGCTGGCCTGGGCGGTCCTCTACGAAGACCTCGCGGCCGACCCCGCCGACATCGCCGAGGTCCGCCGCGTCGACGCGGTCGACATCGACAACCGCGTCTACCAACTCACCCGCCGCCGCGGCGAACCCCACGTCGTCGTTCTCGTCGACGACCACCCCGACCCCGGCGACACCCCGGCCACCCACCCCGGGCTGACCGCCCTGCTCACCGCCACCGGGCGCCTGCCCCGCCACGACACCCGCGAAGGAGCACGACAGTGACCGGCATCCCCGTCGCCGTGACCGGCGCCCTTACCGACCTGGCCGACGTGGCGGACATCGCCGACCTGCTCGCCGACACCTGGCAACAGCGCACGGGCAGCCAGCCGCCCGCCGATTGGCTCGCCCACGCCACCCACACGCTGCGCGCCCACGTCACGCAACTCCTCGCCCACGCGCAGGCGCAGCACGCCGACGCCATCGCCCAGGCAGCGCAGTCCGGCCGCGACGAGCTGACCCGGTTGCGCACCACGCTGCGCCAGCAACTCGCCGACCTCGCCGCCGAAGGCCGGGTCGAGATGGACTTCGCCAACAGCCTGCTGCGCGCGTGCGGCCAGCCCCTGCTGCAGCGCGCCTACACCGTCCACGTCAAGGTCCCCTTCGCCGTGCGGGTCAGCGCCGAAGACGACGACAGCGCCTACCAGGCCGCCAAAGACGCCGTCGCCGACGCCCTCATCCCCAACGGTGAGGAGATCCTCGCCAGCTGGGACGACGCCGAGCACGACGGCGTCGACCCCGGCGCCGTCGACACCACCGCCCCCTGACCCCGCCGCCCCTGCCAGGTCGGCGGGGCCCACCACACGCCTCACGATCACGAGCCTCGCCATGACCACCACCCGCGCCGCCCGCCCACCCACCCGACCTCCGGTAGCGCTGCTGCTCACCAGCGACACGGCCCTGCACCAGCAGATCACCGACCTCGCCACCGACCAGCACCTCACCATCACCACCGTCACCGACCCGCGCGACCTGCGCCGCGCCTGGGCCACCGCCGCACTCGTCCTGCTCGGCACCGACCAACTGCCCGCCTGCCGCCGCGCCGCGCTGCCACCCCGACCCGGCGTCATCGTCGTGGCAGGCGCGGCCCCGCACGACCAGCCCACGCTGCGCCGCGACGCCGAAACGCTCGGCGCCCGACACCTGGCAGTGCTGCCCGCCGCCTGGACCTGGCTGGCCGACCAACTCGCCCACCCACCACACCCAACCCGTCCCACCGGCCAACCCGCGACCGCAGAGCTGGCCCGGGTGTCCTACGGCGTCGGCGAGCGCCGCCCGGAATCGGAATCGGACACACCGCTTCGGCACGCCACCCGGCGGCCGGTGAGTCCATCACCCGCACCAAGAGAGGAACGCCGATGAACACGCGACCACCCGCGTATCACATCGCCGCTACCCCCGCCCGCGTCGGCCTCAGCCGCAGCACCTTCCGCGCGTGCCACACCAACGACACCCACCCCGCGGGCGGGCTTGATCAGCCCGCGCCCGGGCGCCACACCAACCGCCGCAACAGCAACCCCAGAGGAGACCACCGTGGACACCGACGACCGCGCCGGCCCGACCGCCACCAACGCCGCGCCGGATCCCACCATCGTCGACACACTCGCCTATCCGATCTCGCCGGACTATGTGAAGTCGTGGACACCGGTGCGGGCGCTGTGCGAGCTGATCGCCAACGCGCTGGACGAGGACCGCGACGCCACCGTCGCGTGGTCCGACGGCGTGCTGACCATTGCCGACAACGGCCCCGGCATTCCCGAGGAGGGACTCATCCTCGGCTACTCCACCAAAACCACGCAGCAGATCGGCCAGTTCGGCGAGGGCAAGAAACTCGCCTGCCTGGTCCTGGCCCGCAGCCGCGACATCGGCATGGTGCGGTGCGAAACGGTCGGCTACGGCTTCACCCCGGCCGTCGAGCGACGCCGGCTGCTCGGCGGCCAGATCCCGTCCCGTTCCGCGCAGGGCGCGGAGGTCCTCGTCTACCACCTGTTCCGCACCGACCGCACCCGCGGCACGGTGATCACCGTCGGCTGCCCGCAGGACCTCGCCCGCGAGGCCATCGCCCGCTTCCGCGCGTTGGCCGAACCCGGCTACACCCCGCCGGCAGCGCCCGGGACGTGTGTGCTGGGCGGGGATCCCGGACGGGTGTGGATCGGCGGCGTGCTGGTCAGCACGGTGCACGGACTACGCGCCTCCTACGACCTGCCGCTGCAGGACAAGGCGCTGCAAAACCGCGACCGCACCGTCATCGAGGCCGGCGCCCTACGCGACGCGGTCCGCGCCATCCTCGCCGCCAGCGAAGACCAGCAGGTCATCGACCGGTTCGCCACCCACGTGCTGGCCGGCGGCAGCCTACGCGAACCGGAACAGTTCTTCACCCAGGTCACCCACCCCCGCGCCCGCGCCGCATGGCGCACCTGGGCACGCGCGCACCTGCCCGCCCGCACGTTCTACACCACCTCCGGCAACGAAGAGGCCGCCCTCGACCTGCACGACCAGGGTTTCACCGAGGTGACGGCCCGCGGGTTGTCCACCTATCACCAGTCGGCGCTCATGGAACTGCTCGGCGTCGAGGTCGCCCGGACACGGCAGAAACGCCACTACGAGAAGACCCGCAACAAGACCACCTGGGTACCCGAACGCGCCCTCACCCCGGCGCAGCGCACCGCGTTGACTGACGCCCGGACGCTGGTGTGCCGCGCCATCGGCGCGTTCGCGCTGGACCGGGTCCGGGTCTACTCCCACAGCGAGGAGATGTCGTGCGCGCTCGGGTTCTACAACCCCCGCAACGGTGACGTCGCCGTGCACCGCGACGCGCTTTCCGACCGGCACGTGCTGCTCGGCATACTGCTGCACGAGGCGGCGCACCGGGTCGGGCATCGCGGCGGTGGTCGCTGGATCCCGATCGCCGACTACGCCGACCGGTGCCGCGGGTTCGAGAACCTGCTCACCGACTTCGCCGCGCTGCTGCTGGGATACCTCGCCGACGGCGGCACGCTACCCGACCCGGCCGACATCGCAGACGGGGCAACCGCTGTGGGGCGTCGCCGGTCCGGCGCCGACGACCCCGCCGTGCCGGGCAGCCGCCGGGCACTGGCCCACCTCCTCACCGACCGGCTACCGGCCGCCCTGACCGCGCGGGGGTTCACCGACGTCAAAGACCTGGTCGCCTCCACCGCGGTCCACCCCGACTACTGGCGCACGCTGACCAACCCCCGCGCCGCCGGGTACCGGCGCGTCTGGGGCGGCCGGGCATGGGACTACGACAAGGTCGCCCTGCTCGCCGAAGCCCTCGGCGTGCACCCGCCGGTGGTATGGCTGGGCTACAACCTCTGCGAGGGCCCCCTGCACGGGCGCAAACGCGAACACTGGGGACGGCCCGGCCCCTGGGCGAGGAAGGTGCGTGACCTGACCCTGCGCGCCTGCGCCGAACTGCAGGCACTCGGCGGCGTCTACGCCGAACAGATCCCCGCACTGCGTGCCCTGATCGACGGCCAGACACCCACCCCGCCCGGCGACGACAGCTGGCAGACCCCGGCACGGGCCCTGGTGGCTCTGGAACGTCAACGGCTCGGCCTGAGCATCGGCACCCAGCCCACCTGACCGGGCACCCACGCAACCAGCCACAGACACTCGCCTGAATGCGCGCCGGCGCCAACGCGGAATTCGCCGCTTCGTGCCACCCGTCAGGCGGCAGCACCCTCACCAAGGCGCCGGCGTCGCGATGCTGCCGCCGACCCGCCCGTCCGCCCGGGACGCGTGCACGGCCGGCCGGATCTGACCCGCAGGGCCAACGTCCCTCCGTGCCCAGGTCCGCCCTCGCCGCACCATCCCACCTTCACACCGAACGGAGTACCTGCATGTCCACCCGCAGCTACGTCGGTGTCCTCGACACCGACGGCCGCACCTACCGGGCCCGCTACGTCCACTTCGACGGCGACCCGGACACCATGCCCTACATGATCGCCGCGGTGTGGTCGCACACCTTCGACCGCGATGCCACCGCAGCCGGGCAGGCGCTGCTGGCCCACGACTGGGAGCAGATCGGCCCCGACATCACCGCCGACACCCCGCCGTCGATGCCCGGCTACCGCCCCGTGCCCGGCGTCGGCATGGCCATGCCACCCGACGACCGCGAGCCGCGGCCGGTCACCGGCCTGCTGTCCGACCCGCTGCCCGACACACCCCTGCAGTGGATGTACCTGCTCGACGCCGCCCACCCCGGCACCCTGCTCATCTGCGCCAACACCGGCCGCTGGTCGGTCACCGGCCGCTTCGACCTGACCATCGGCCGCGACGTCGTCATCGCCCCCGACTGATCCCCGACAAAGACGCCGGCAACAGACCCCTCACGAAGGACTCGACAACCATGACCTGCCACAGCCACCACACCCACCACACCGGTCGGCCGGCAACCCGGGCCGTCCCGACCTCGCCAGCCATCCCGGCGGTGCGGCGATGAGCATGCGCATCGTCACCGCGATCGGCGCCGCGGTCATCGGGGTCCTGCTGGCCTGCGGTGGCCTGCTCGCCGGCCTGGTCGGCGGCGCCGCCAACGCCTCCTGCACGGCCATCCCCGCCCCGAGCGGCTCGCTGCCGGCGGGAGCGCTCACCCCGCCGCCCGGCGGCTTCCCGCCGGTCGGTACCTGGGACAGCCAGGCGGTCGGCAACGCCGCCATCATCGTCGGCGTCGGCGCCCGGATGGGCGTCCCGGTCCGGGGTTGGATCATCGCGGTCGCCACCGCGATCCAGGAATCCTCCCTGATCAACCTGCCCGACCTCGGCGACGCCAACAACGCCGACTCCCTCGGCCTGTTCCAGCAACGCCCGTCGCAGGGGTGGGGCACCCCGGCGCAGATCATGGACCCGGTCTACGCCTCCACCAAGTTCTACGAACACCTCCTCGCCGTGCCGAACTGGCAGAACCTGCCGCTGACCCAGGCCGCCCAGGCCGTGCAGCGCAGTGCGACGCCGGACGCCTACGCCCAGTGGGAGCCCGACGCCACCCGGATCGTGTCGAGTCTTGCCGGGATCTCCGACCCCGCCGCGCTGGCCGCGGCGTGCGACCCGACCGAGATGCTCGCCCCGCCGTCGGGGTTCAGCCTCCCGCCCGACACCCCACCCGCGGTCACGGCCGCGATCATGTGGGCGTTCGCCCAACTCGGCACCCCGTACCACCTGGACGGCGACTGCACCGCGGCACACTCCGGCGACCCGGCCCACCAGTGCGACTGCTCCTCCCTCGTCCAGCAGGCGTACAAAGCCGCCGGCGTCAACCTGCCCCGCACCGCCTCCGACCAGTTCCACGCCGGCACCCCGGTCGCCGACCTGGGGCAACTACGGCCCGGGGATCTGGTGTTCGTCCCCGGCGCGGACGGGTCCATGCAGGCACCAGGCCACATCGGCATCTACCTCGGCGGCGGGCTGATCATCGACGCGCCGCACACCGGCGACGTCGTCCACATAGGACAGTTGCAGCCGTACTGGACCTCGAACCTCGCCGGGATCAGACGCGTCGCCTAGTGGGGGTCGCCGCGGCACGCGACCGTGACGCCATTGGTCCGCGGATGCGGCTTGCCACGAGCGGCACAACCCGGTTTCGTCCAAGCTTGGCGACCGACCACCCCATCGATGCCAACCAACGCGTCGGAGGTATTCACGATGACATCCTGTTCCTGCTCGTCCTGCCGGTCGCCGTCCGGCGGCTGATATGGACACGCGCCGTTGCCCGATCTGCGGGCAGCCACAACCGGCCCGCCTGGACGCCATGCGCGCCCATATCGCCTCGCACCGCCACATCGACTTTGAGCGCTACCTGTGGCGTACCCGGTACCGGCCAGCCCTCAGGCGCTTGTGGCGCTGGCTGCTGACCGGCCGCACCAACTGACCAACGACCGGCCCCGAACACGCCTGCGCAGCACCTGCAGTGCAACGTGCCCAGCCCAGGGTTTGCCGGCGGCGCCTGGCGATGTCATCTCATCCCCGTTGACGGCTGACCTGTCCCACAAGGCACGTCGCCCGGGGTGCCGCGCCCACCGAGACGCTGACCGCCGCCACGACAGGCACAGCGCCGCACGACGTCCGGCCATCACCCGTACCCGTGCCGGGCCGCGCGAACGCCTTCGCCGACCGACCCCGGGACCGACCGCGGGCGGCAGGCGTCCGCGCCCCTGCGCCCCCGGCGCGATGCCACCCCACCATCCGCACCTGAAGGAGGATGCCCATGTCCACCAACAGCACCGGCGACCGGGTCCGCCGGGCCCTGAGCGCCGACGAGCTGGCGCACATCCACGAAGAGATCACCGCCGCGGACAACACCACCGACCTGCTGATGCGGGTGTTCCGGGCGGTGTTCACACCGCTGCTGGCCGACCTCGGCGCCACCCTCGACGACATCAGCGAAGACAACAAGCTGCGCACCGGCCAGTACGCCGTCCCGACCAGCCAGTGGCGCCTGCGAGGCCCGGCTGCAGGCCCTGGCCGAGCATTACGGCCGCGACTGCCGGATCTACCTCGACGCCCTGCACAGCTGGCACCACCACGCCGTCGGGCTGTTCAGCATGGCGTTCGGGGCCAACACCCGCGTCACCCGCGACGGGGAGCTGTCCCTGTTCGCCTCCACCGGCAGCGGGTTCGTGTACGCGGTCATCTTCCACGGCCAGCGCCGGCACTGCACCGGCGAGGGCTGCCACGCCATGATCGGCGACGACGGCGCCGCCTACCCGTCGCACCGCGACGCACCGGCGCTCGACCACACCCCGTCCTACCCGGTCGGTTGGCCGCAGCCCGGCACCTGGTCGTCGCATTCCTGAAACCTCATCCGCGACGGGGACCGACCCGACCTGTAGACCGGCGCGCTTTCGTGCGGTACGTCAGGCATTCGTGCACCACGTCGTGCACCGGCGTGTGTCAATCGTGCACTCGCGCGCGGACATGGCTCCTCTTGGCTCCCGTTGGGCTGGTCGTCGGCTACACGCTCGGCACGACGAACCAGGCGACGACCGCGTCCGTCGCACGCACGCAAACGATCAATGCACGGTCTGTCAAGCAGAGACAGTCCTCGATGTAGCCGGGGCAACCGTGCACGGCCCACCTTGAGCTTGGCGCTTCTGCACGATCCGCCGCGCGTCGAGACGACCGGTGCCTTGTCTATCCCACCCAACCCCGCGGGCTGCGCCGCGCGCAAGCACCGGCGCGGCGCAGGCCCACATCACCCGCGTAGCCATCCATGAAGGAGAGTTCCATGCGATACGAGAAAGGCCAACGCGTCGCCCTTGTGTGCACAGACGACCCGCACACCCTGCTGCGGCCCGGCGACGGGGGCACCGTGGTTCGTCACCACGAGAGCATCAACATCGTCGACGTCGACTGGGACTGCGGCTCCCACTTGTCGATGTGCCTGGACGCCGGCGACCGCATCCGGCCGCTGCCCGCCGACGCCGGCACCGGGACCGGCGCTGCCGGTGAGCAGGTGCGGTGATGGCCCGCGCGCACAGCCTGATCGGTGTCCCCGCCGGCGGGGACACGCTCACCGCCCGGCTGCTCAAGCAGGGCCGGGTACCGCAGCGGATCCTGCCGGCGCTGCGGCGGATCTGGCGCGACACCTTCGACGGCGACACCCACCGGTTCACCGACCGGCTCCTCGCCCAGGACTGGGCGTTCCTGGACCCCGACTGCGCCGGCCCGGTCGCCGGAGCGTTCCTGGTCGCCGGGATCGGCCAGATGGACTGGAGCGGCCGGCCCGACCGGCTGCGCGTCGACCTGCACGACCCGCGCGCGGCGATCGGGCGCGAATGGCTGTACCTGATCGAGGGCCTCGACGACACCGTGCTGGTGTTCGAGGCATCCACCCACGGCCGGTGGCTGCTGCACAGCCGCCACCCGCTGCAGGCCGCCGCCGACGGCGTCATCTTCGGCCCGGTGCCGATCGTCGGCGACCTGGCCACCGCCGCACGAGTCGGGCACGCCTGGCGCCGGGCGGTGGTCAGCCTCGACGGACTACACACCGCCTGGCCGGCGCAGATCTGCACCGGCGAACACGCCCGCGGGGTGATCGTGGCCCGGTTCGACACCGACACCCTGGATGAGGTCATCGACGTCCTCGACCTGTTCTACCAGGACCGGCTGCCCGGCTCCGCCCTACCCCGCATGCGCCGCGACGGCCCGGTACTCGCGGTCACCCGATACGCCGGCACGAACCACCCGCAGAACTACCCCATCCACGCCGACCCCCGGGGCCGGTTCATCCTCGGCCCGGACGTGTGGCCCTGGACCCTCTCCGGAGAGACGGTGCCCGGCCACGACCCGACCACCCTGCGCGGGATCCCACCGATCCTGCAATGGACCTCACCGGCCGGGTTCGCCACCGCCCACCCCGACCTGGCCGCCCAGCCGCTGCCGCTGATCTGCGCCGCCCTCGCCCTGCTGCATCCCGGCCGGCCCGCCGTCATCGCCGCGACCGACGCGGACGCCGGCTTCGTGTGGCTGCCCGCACCCGGACACGCCCTGATGCTGCGCGCGCGGCCCTACCAACAGTTCACCGACACGCACACGGTCCTGCTGCCCGCCCGCTCGGCGGGTCCTGGACCACCGACCCGCCCGTCCCGGTGGTCACCGCCATGCAGGTGATCGCCGGCTGCGACCTGATCCGCAACCACCACGTCCGGCTCGACGACGCCCTCACCGAGCCGACCACCCCTGAACCGGAAGAAGAGAACCGCAGTGCCCAACCGTGAATCCACCGCCCCGCGCAGGCGCAGAATAACCGCCACACCAGCGCCCCGCTACCCGCACGTGCGGGTCCGACTGTCCACAGCAGACGGACCCGCCGGAATCCTCATCGGCAAGGTCGCCGTCGCGCTGCGCCGCGGTGTCGGCGACGACGCCGCCGACACCTTCAACACCGCCGCCCGCGCCTGCCCCACCCGCGACGAGTTGCTGCGCCTGATCCGCGCCACCGTCCGCACCCGCTGACCGGCCACCCAACCCCGCCCTTTGCCGCGCCCCGGCCCGCCGGGCCCCACCGCAGCCGCCACCCCAGGCGGCCCCCGCGGTCGGCCCGCGCGAGCCGGGGCGCCCGCGTTTCCCGTGAAGGAGCACACGATGTCCCACACCACACCCGAACACGACCAGTCAACCCCGGACCACGCCGCGCAGCGGCCGGTCACCCGCCACGACGAAGCCGCCTGGCAGCACATCCTGGCGGCGCTGCGGCAGGCCGGACAGCACGCCGGCGCGGGCGCCGCCGACTGGTGGGCCCAAGACACCGTCGGCGGGCGCGCCACCGGCAACACTGCGGCCACGGCCCGTGCCGTGCTGGCCGGCATCGACGACGGCGACCCCGCCGTCCTGGACGCCCTGCCCGCCTGTGACCTGTCCGGCCAATGGGCCGACACCCCGACCGAGGCCGACCTGTACGCCAGCCTCTACACCGAGTCCGCGCCGCCCGACGCGCCCGGCTGGGACGACCTCGATGCCCCGCGCCGCGAGGAGGTCATCGAGGCGTACCGGGACGGCTTCGACACCGCCGCCGGCGAACGGGTCGCCGAGCACTGCCGCACCGCCCTGCCCGACAGCGACGCCGGCGCCAGGCCGCGCCGCCGCCCGGTCGCGTGAGCCGGCGACTGCCATGGATTTCGCCGTCCTGCAGGACATCACCTGGCGGGCCGGGTTCCGCATCGACTGGCCGGCCCTGAACCGCCTGTCCGGCCGTCACCCGGAGCCGGTCCTGGACTGGGTCGCCGCCGCCGGGCAGTACGCCGCCGCCGACACCGGGCACCGGCTACTGACCGCGACCGCGGCCACCCTACGCGACCTGATCGCCGGCACCGGGCCGGGGCATCTGTACCAGTACGCCGACCAACTCGCCCAGGTGTGCGACCTGCTCACCGACGCCGAGCAGGCCCGCGACGACGCCATGGGGCTGCTGTCGGGCGCCTGCCTGGACCTGGCCGCCCTGGACCGCGCCGCGTTGATCCCCGACCCGGACGGCCCCGCCGGCGCCCCACCACCGGCGCTGCCGGACACCCTCACCCCGACCGCGCCGCTGGCCGCGCGGCCCTGCCACGCCCTGCCGTCCGGGCCGCGCCGCCGGCCCCGGCGCCGCCTGCCCTGACCACCACCTCAACCCCGACAACCCACCGCGCTACCCGACTGGAGGCAACCCCTGATGCCACGCACCGACCCCGGCTCCCATGACCATGGTCCGAAGCGACCCGACCAGCCCGCCGGCCCGGACCTGAGCTACCTGCACCCCGACACGCTGCGCGTGGGCGGCACCGGCGTGTTCGCCCGGGACTGGGCCACCAGCGACACCCCCGACGGTCCGCCACGGTTCCGCGTCGGCTTCGTCGGCGTGCTGACCGGCACCCCCGGCGGCTGGGCGCAGTTCGAGTGCATCCGTGAGGTGGCCGAGGCCATCGTTGCCGCCCAGCAGCAGCCCCACGACCTGTTGGGCGAGCACCCGGCGCCGCAGGACCACACCCACGCTGAGCGGACCTCACCCGCGGCCGAGTCCATGGCCACGCTCGCCTTCGACGGCGACGCGATCCTTGTCGACAATCGGGGCCACCACGGCGACCCGGACGCGGTGCTGCGGGTCGAACCCGACGAGGCCGGCCGGTACCCGGTCGGCTGGGGCTGGACCTGGACCGCGGTCGATGCCGCCGACTGCGACCGCATCGTCGGGCAGATCCCGCCACCCGGTGAGCACCAGCAGTTCGTGACGCTGGTGCACACGCCGGACCTGCGGCTGCCCCACGACCGGGTCGCCGTGTCGTCCCTGCAACAGTTGTCCACCCACAACGGGGTGGCGTTCGTCGCCGACCTCACCCTCGACGGCCGGTTCGCCGGGCGGATCGAAAACGACGGCAACGGCGGCCCGACCACCTACTTCGGTCTCAACTCCAGCCCGTTCAACTGGCGGCACCTGGCCGAGTACGTCCACGCGTGCCGCTACCGCGGCCAGCCGGTGTCCGAGGAGTTCGTCCTCGACGCCCTCATCGACGATTTCGACCTCGGGCGGCAGGTCGCCGACGCCGCCGTGGCGGGCGCCACCCTGGTGAGGCTACTCGACGAGCGCGGCTTCACCCTCGACATCCAGGCCGTCCGGCCCGCCCCCACCCGGGCGGGCGACCGGACCGCGATCGCCCGGCAGCTCACCGCCCAGTCGCCGTACCCGTCCGGGCGGCTGTGGCAGATCTGGGCCGGCACCGCATGGCAGTACCTGACCGACGCCCACCCCGGAACCCCCGCATCCAGTACACCCGCACCCGACCCGGCAGACGACAACGCGATCGCTGCATCACTGGTTCGCGGGCAGCGGTACCGACTGCGGTACCGCAGCGAAACTCAGCGACGCGACCGCAGCGCCGTCATGGTCTACCTCGGCGCCGACGGCGACCAACTCCTGTTCGACGCCCGCCCCGCAGCCGGGACACAGCGGATGCCACGGACGTGGCTACGCGCGGTCGAGCAGGTACCGGTGGACACCCCCGCCCACATCAACAAGATCACTCGCTGACCGCACGCCGGTCCGCCCGCACCGACGCCACGAGTGGGGACGCAGAAAGGCGTCGCAGCGTCCACCGCAACCCCACAACCGCCGCACGCATCCCACGCCTAGCGCAGACGACCGACCCGACGTCCACCAGCCGCGCCCCATGCGGGGCCACCCGCAGAATTCACCGCCCACGACCGTCGCCCCGGCGACCGGCGCGCCGCGCTGAGCCGGGCGTGAAACGCAGCAACCCCAAACGCCGACGCCGCGCCCGGACCGACCGCGTCCGGGCGCGGCCCCGCAGACGACCACAACCCTTCACCCGCACCGAAACGGAGACACACATCATGAACCTGAGCCACCTGCACCCCGACCGCGTCCGTATCGGCAGCATCGGAGTGTTCGCCGGCGACTGGGCCTGGACCCCCACCGCGGACGGCGCGATGCGCATCCCGGCCGCCTTCGTCGGCACCCTCATCGACACGTGGAACGGCTGGGCGGTGTTCACCTGCACCCGCCCGGTGGCCGAGGCGATCGTCGCCGACCAGCAGGACCAGCGCGACCAATACCGCCAAGCCCTCGTGGACCAGGGCGTCCCCGACGACGACCTGGACCGGCAGGTCAACTCGTCCCTGGCAATCCTGACCTTCGACGGCGACACCATCATCGCCGACCAGCGCGGCGTCTTCGACGACCCGCAGGCGATCGAGCGCATCGCCCCCGACCCCGACGGCCGGTACGTGGTCATGGGCTGGAACTGGTGCTGGCAAGCCGTCGACCCCGCCGACTGCGACCGTATCGTCGGCGACCTGCCCACGGCCGGGGAGCAGCAGCAGTTCGTCGAGCTCACCCACACCCCCGGGATGCGGATCCCACACGACCGGCTACGGCTCACCGTGCTACGGCACTGGGCGACCGACACCGGTCTGGCGTTCACCGGCACCCTGGCACTCGACGGCAACCCGGTCGCGGCCGTCACCAACGACGGGGTGGGCGGCGGCACCCAGGTGGACTCGCCGGACGCCCGGCCCGGCTGGCCGGCAATCGCGGAGTTTCTGGCCGGCTGCCGCTACCGGGGCGCACCGGTCAGCCAACAGCGGCTCCTCGACGCCCTCGCTGACGAGTACTACCTGTCCGGGGCCGTCGTCGAGACACGCACGCACGGCGCCACCCTGATCCGGCTGGTCGACGACGCCGGATACACCCGTGCGCTTCGCCCGATGTCCCCGCCTCCGCGCGGCTGGCAGGCGCTGCAGGACCTCGGCCGCGACCTCGCCCGCGAGTCCTACCCGTCCGCGGGGGCCGGCGAGTGGCAAATCTGGGCCGGCACCGGCTGGGCGCACCTGGTCAACGTCGGCAGCCACACCGACAACGAAGTGACCGCGGCACCGGTACCACCGGCGACGCCACCCGGCCGGGGTTGCGGGACGACTTGACTCCCCGCCCGAGCCACGGGTCGATCGACAACGATCGCTGCGTTCGGTCAGGCCCGCCAGTGGACCCCCGCGCGCCCCGCCCGGGGCGCGGACCACCACCAGCGCCGTTGTCGCGTGGCAGGCACGACACCCGCCGCCGCGGCGCCGGCGCTCAAGTCACCAACCTGGAGGCGGCATTGAACTTCCACACCGAGACGACCCTGGCCGGGTACGCCCGCACCGCGGTCACCCTCAAGACCCGGATGGACGCCTACTGCAACAGCAGCGGCGGCCGGCACTACCTGAGCACCTTCGCGGAAGCGTTCCACGACAACGCCTTCCCCGACCGGCCACCAACGGCCCTGTTCGTTGATGTGGTCCACCGGCTGGCCGGCAGCGCCTGGCGGGTCGGTGAACCGTACGTCCTGGCGCCGGCGATGACCGCGATCGTGGCCGCCGCCGCCGACGCCCTCGACCTGGCCGGGGAAACCCTGTACGAGGAGGTCGCGCCGTGCGATTTCGGGGTGTTGTTCCTGCCCGACCCGATCTACACCCGCAAACCGCAAGGCCAGATCACCGGTATCGCCGCGATCACCTGGGCCCGGCTGTCCTCGCCCAGCGGCAGCGCGTGGGCGATCGCCGGCTGGTCGGCCCTGGATGACCCTGACGACCCGCAGACCGCGCGGCTGAACGCCACCCTGCGCCGCAACCCCAAGGCCCGCCGCTTCCTCGGCCCGTACCTGCTCGACGACCTGGACTGCCTGCCGGTCGACCGGCCGGTCCCGGCCCGGGAAACCCCCGCCGTCGACGAGGCGGACCTGGACTGGGAACCGGCACCCGACGGCCGCTACGTCATCGACGCGACCGCGTGCTCCACCTCGGTGTGCACCGCGATCGCCTACGCGTTCTGGCGCATCCAGGCCCAGCCCCTCGCCACCGTCGCGCCGGCGCCACTGGACCAGCCGTCGGCCCGCCGCGCCGCCCGCGCCCGGGTCGTGCACGACACCCGCGTGGTGATGCTGCGCCGCACCAGCCCCATCACCGAACCCGGCGACGGGGAACCGAAATGGCACTACCGGATCCGGTTTCTGGTCAGGGGCCACTGGCGACGCCTGACCGACACGCACGGCCGCCCGTACCGGATCTGGATCCACGCCCACATCAGATCTGTTGACCGCACTACCGGCGTGTCCTACCGACACACGGTTACCGCGGTGCCGACGCTCTCCCGAAACGATTTCGGGAGGAGCGTGTGTAATGGAGCGACTTGGTGTGGAGAGCCCGCGGGACGTCGCGG
>WNGB01000790.1_pt1 | contig 50390 bp, 49 predicted proteins | sample 5400681 | NCBI WGS metagenome assembly WNGB01 (sample SAMN13153367, study PRJNA577476) | soil metagenome | isolation source: 115 cm soil or saprolite under grassland replicate 2 | place: USA:California | collected 2016-06-15
CACCTGTTCGAGACGGCCAGGCACGCCGGGGCAAGCGGCCACGCCCGCCACCGCGGTCTGCAGCCCGATTCCTGCTTCCACAAGGGCGACTACGGCACCGAGCGCGTTGGCGACGTTGAACGGGCCCGGCAGCGCCACGGCGCCGTCGGCCTCGACACCGCCTGGGCCGACCACCCGCATCGAGCTGCCGTCGGTGCCCAGCCGCACATCCACAGCACGCCAGTCCGCTCCGGGGTTGCCGTCCGCGGAGAATGTGGTTACCGGGATGGGCGCGGAACCGGCGAGGATCCTGCCGTACTTGTCATCGACATTGACGACACCGACCTGGGAATAGGCGGGCGTGAACAGACGCGCCTTCGCAGCGAAGTAATCGTCTATGTCGGCGTGGAAGTCCAGGTGATCCTGGGACAAGTTGGTGAAGACCGCCACATCGTACGAGGTTGCCGCGACGCGGCTGAGAGCGAGCGCGTGACTCGACACCTCCATGGCGACGGCTGTGACGCCGCGTTCCACCATCACCGCCAGCACGGCCTGCAGATCTGGCGCCTCGGGCGTGGTGAGCCTACTGACCATCTCCTCACCCGCGACACGGGTCTGCACGCCGCCGATGAGCCCGCTGCGGTGACCGGCCATTTTGAGCGCCGCCTCGAGGAAGTAGGTCGTGGTCGTCTTCCCGCTTGTACCTGTGACGCCGACGAGCATCAGGTGCGCGGACGGGTCTCCGTAAATCCAGGACGCCACGGCGCCGAGCTGGGCTCTGGGGTCGGCCACGACGAGCACAGGCAGCCCGGCCCCAGCCGCGCGCCGCCTGCCCGCGGCGTCGGTCAGCACCGCCACCGCCCCCGCGGCAGCGGCGTCACCGCTGAACTCCGCGCCGTGATGGCGGCTGCCTGGCAGGGCCGCATAGAGATCGCCGGGAACGATCCGGCGCGAGTCGTGGGTCACACCGGACAGCTCAGCCGCGCTGGGCGGGATCGCTCGCGCGCCTAGCAGGTCGGCCAACTTAGCGAGCGGCCGGGGCTTGACGCGGCGGGGACGCATGGGCACGGGCACGCGGAGAGGCTACCTGGGTTCACGGTGCCTTGAGCCGCACCTTTGGCGCCTTGCCCCCAGTTGGCGGAATCTTCATCGTCTGCAAGGCAAACTTCATGATCTTGTTAAACACCGGCCCGGCGACCGCGTTGCCGTAGTAATCACCGCTGCGCGGGTTCTCCACGACCACCGCGACGACGAGCTTCGGGTCACGCGCCGGGGCGATGCCGACATAACTGGAGTTGTAGCCGCGCAGGCAGCCACACCTGGGATCGGACCGCTCTGCGGTACCGGTCTTGGCCGCTACCGCATACCCGGGAACAAGCCCCCATGGCCCGATGTCGAGCCTTGGCACCCACTGCAGAATCCGCAGCAGCTGCCGCGAAGTACGCGGTTCGAGCACGCGGTGACGCTGCGGAGGCGGCGCAGGGACGAAGCCGCCGTGGCCATCGGTGGTGCCTTCCACGAGCGTAGGTGTTGTCCGCACGCCGCCGTTCGCGATCGTTGCGTAGACGCTGGCCAGCTGGACCGCGTTGATGGCGACGCTCTGGCCGAACGAAAGCGTGTACCGCTGGTTGCCCCACCACTTCGCCGGCGGGGTTAGGATCCCAGGGCTCTCGCCCGGGAGGCCCAGTCCTGTGGGCTCACCGATGCCGAAGTTTCTGAAGTAGTCGTACTGAACCTGCGGGCTGACGTGCTGGACGACCTGGACCATGCCGACATTGCTCGAATGGACCAGGATGCCGGCCAGGGTCAGCCCCTCGGTTGGGTGTAGGTCTGCGTCGTGGAACTGGAATCCGTCCACCGTGAGCTGATAGGGGATCGTGTAGGCACTGCCCGGGGTTTGACCACCACGCTCGAGCGCGGCTGCGGCGGTGATGACCTTGGCGGTGCTACCCGGTTCAAACACGTCCGAGACCGCAGGGTCGGTTGTGACGTGGGCCTGGCCAGATCTATCGGGCTTGGGGGAAGGTTCCGCAGCCATCGCAAGCACCTGGCCAGTCCGGGGCTGCATGACGACGGCCATGCAGCTGTCCGCGTCGACCTCGCGGACCCGCGCTGCACATGCCCGCTCCGCTTCCCACTGAAGGTCAGGCAGGATCGTCAGCCGTACGCTATGGCCCGGCACGGCCGGGATCACGCGTTGCCCGGCCGCCGGGATCGGCTCGCCGTCGGCGCTCACCTCAACCACCTGGCTTCCGCTGCGCCCGGCGAGCAGCGAATTGTTGGCATACTCCATCCCGGCCGCGCCGTGCAGCACGCCGGAGCTGTCCGTGGTGGTGAAGCCGAGCAGGCCAGCCGCTAGGGAGCCGTCGGGATAGACGCGACGGTATTCCGGTGTCATCGCGATGCCAGGAATCGGCAGCTTGCTGATCTGATCAGCCACCTCCGGCGTCACCATGTCCTTCAGTACCACGTACTCGGGCGCCGGCGGGTTATTGATCTTGTAAAGAATATCGCTAGCCGCGATCCCCAGCGGCCCGGCGAGCTGGCTCGCATATCTGGCCCGGTCGGCCTCGGTCTGTGCCTGCGTCGTGCCTCGCATCAGGCTCGGGTCGGCGAACACGAGATCGGCCTGCACCGTTATGGCAAGTGGGCTGCCGTCCGCACCTTCGATGCCGCCGCGGACCGCGGGCAACGGCAGTTTGTGCAGCCGCTCGCGCTGTGCGATCGCCCGGTATTTGCCATAGTCCATGCCCTGAAGCTGCACGAGCCGGCCGGCGAACAGGGAAAGCACGAATGCGATGCCCACGACTCCAACGCGCAACCGCCGTGCCGGGTCGCCGCGGCGGAAGGTTGCCCTGCGGACCGGCGCCCGCGCGCGGACCGGTGCCCGTGCGCGCACCGCCGCGGACTGGGTACTCCCGTTCTCACGGCCACCGCCCGCGTTTGCTGACCCGTCCCACTCGATGCGACGGCCGCGCCGTCTTGCGGGTGGAGTATCACTAGCAGGTGGGCCGGCCGACGCGGTTCGCGCACCCCGCTCGCCGCGTTCGCCCCGTTCGCCCCGTTCGCCGCGCTCCCTTCGCGCCCGCGGGGCTGCCGTTACGGGCCCACCCACACGGTCATCACGCCCAGGCCGTCCTCCCCGCAACCCGCGCCTGTCGGTCCCGCCGCTTGTGCCGGTCAATTTCCTGTCCGGCTGACGGCCGGCGCGGGCCGCTCATAGATGCGGCCTGATTTCAGGTTCACAAACCGCGGCTGGCTCACCGCGACCATGCCGAGTTTTCTCGCGCGTTTGGCGATCGCGGCAGGCGATTCCGAATAGAGGACCTGCTGCTGCAGGGCCTGGTGCTGGCGCGCGAGCGCCGCATTGGCCTGTTGCAGCGACGTCATACGGAATGTGCCGGCGGCGAGAACGGTGTTCAGCAGCAGCAGGCAGATGAGTCCTCCGCTGAGCAAGCCCACCACGAGCAGGACAAACGGCGGCAGTGGCGCAGCCTGGCCGGCGCTTCGGACCGCAGGCGCCGGATGCGCAGCCTGCGGGCGCGCAGCCAGCGGGTGCTTAACCTCCGGGCGTGGCGCCGGACACGCGGCAGCCCGCAGCGCGGCATCGGCGCGGGCGGCATCCGGGCGCGGCGCAGGATGGCCAGCCGGGCGCGGGCCAGGGCGCCCAGCCGGGCCACGATGCGGGCGGCCCCGCGTCTTACGGGAGGGCCGTGCCGGTGCTGTACGAGAGCCGGGTGCCGACGCTGTACGGGAGGGGCGGTCCGGGGCTGTCTGCGGCGGCGCCGTCCCCGCCGTCCGGGACCCGGGCGCGGTCCGCGCCGCCGTCCCCGCACGCGCCGTCCCGGCCAACGGCGCAGGACGCGATAGCGGGGCAGGACGGCGGATCGTCCCTGGGCCAGCCGAACCCGCCTGCTCCCTGCCCCCGGCCGCCGCGCGATCACGCGCCGCGGGCGGCCCCGTGGTACGCGCCGCGGGCGGCCCCGTGGTACGCGCCGCGGGCGGCCCCGTGGTACGCGCCGCCTCCCCTGGCCGCCTGGTCGCCCCTCTCATGCCGGTCCCCTTGGCTCTCATCACACCGCCTTAATCACGCCGCCACCCGCTCAGCGGCGCGCAGGCGGGCTGAAGCGGACCGCGGGTTGCGTGCAATCTCTTCCTGTGCCGGCCGCTCCGCTCCGCGGGTCAGCAGCCGGAAGCTCGGCCTGCCTGACGCGAGCGGCGTCGGCAGTCCGGGCGGGGTGGCATCGGTTACTCGCCCGGCGAGCGCCCTTTTGACGATCCGGTCCTCGAGCGAGTGGTAGGCGAGCACGACAATGCGCCCGCGAGTCAACAGCGCGTCGAGCGCACCGGGAAGGGCTCGCTGAAGCACGGCAAGTTCTTCGTTCACCTCGATGCGCAGGGCCTGGAATGTGCGCTTGGCGGGATTGCCGCCGGTGCGGCGGGCCGCAGCCGGGATCGACGCGCGAACGATGTCGGAAAGCCTGCTTGTCGACGTGACCTTGCTCCGTGCCCGCTCCCGCACGATGGCCGCTGCGATCCGGCCCGCATAACGCTCCTCCCCGTAGTCGCGCAGCACCCGCGCGAGCTGCCGGGCAGTGTAGGTATTCACCACGTCCGCCGCGCTCAGCCGCTGGCCCCGATCCATGCGCATGTCGAGCGGGGCGTCTGCCGAGTAACTGAACCCACGCTCCCGCTGATCAAGCTGAGGCGACGAAACTCCAAGATCGAAAAGCACCGCATGAACGCCGCGGTAACCAAGCTCGTCAAGAACGTGCGGGATCTCGTCGTACCTGGCACGCACGAGGGTGATGCGCCCGGCATGGGCGGCGAGCACCTGCCGCGATTTCTCGATCGCCTCGACGTCGGTGTCGACGCCGACCAGCACAAGGTCCGGATGCGCATCAAGGAGCGCCCGCGCGTGGCTGGCCCGGCCGAGGGTCGCATCAACCAGAACCGCCCCGGGCGGGCGGAGCGCGGGGTCCAGCAACGTCACAACACGATCGAGCATCACGGGCGCATGCTCGGCAGCCGCAGCGTTCACCAGACCCCTCCCGGTCGAGCTCTTGGTCGAGCCAGTACCGTCACCACCAGCAACAAGTGCAAGCACTGTCTGGCAGCCCCGGCGTCCGGCCAGGTCTTCATCCGCCGCGGCGCCATCCGCGGCGCGGGGCAGCCGGTCCCGCCTGGCGCCGGGGGAAGAGGCGCCAGGCGTCGCGGCTCGGTGCGGGTGAAGACCTCGCCAAACACCTGCTCTGCCGTGACGCCGACCGTGCGGCGCCCCGGGCCATCCGTCACAGCACTCCGGGCAGCACCTCCTCGGACGCGGCTGAGAACGCCTCCTCCTGGTCGGCGAGGTAGGCGTCCCATGCACTGGCGTCCCAGATCTCCAGGCGCGTGTTCGCGCCGATTACGACGCAATCGCGGCTGAGGCCCGCGTACTCACGCAGGCCGGGTGGGACCGTTATCCGGCCCTGTTTGTCGGGCACCTCATCAGACGCGCTGGCGAAGAAGACGCGGCTGTAGTCACGGACACTCTTGGCCGTGACTGGAGCGTTGCGGAGCGCTTGTGTGATCCGCCCGAACTCTGCCTCGGGGAAGACGTAGAGGCATCGCTCCTGGCCCTTCGTGATCACCAGACCTCCGGCGAGCTCCTCGCGGTACTTCGCTGGAAGGAAGAGCCGCCCCTTGTCGTCGAGGCGAGGCGTGTGAGTGCCCAGAAACATCGGCACTCACCTCCCCTGGCCCCCACTCCAGTGCGGTGTGAAGCATGCCTGCTCCACAGTGCTCCACTGTACCCCACATTTCTCCACCGTCAATTGTCTCGCAGCCGCGACTGCATCCTCATTGGCGACAAAATGGCAGTTCACAATGGGTGGAGCGAAGTGGAGGAGACACGCGGCGCGGACGCCAGCGGGTTCGGCTTAAACCCCTACTAATCCCGAACGGCTGCCGCTTCCTGTCGCGCGCGCGGACCGCTGCGTCAACTCTTGACCCGGGGTACGCGCCCGGCAACGCTCCGCACGTCAGCCGGTAAAGAGGCCAGCGACGAGGTTCGCCGGAACCACACGAAGCTCGGGGGGCATGCCTGCCGCAGCGCCACGAGCAGCTCCGCCGCCACTTCGTGCTGGGGTGTGGCCGGGCGGGGGCTCACGATAAGTACCCCGTCCAGCAACTCGTACCGGTGGCCATCATCGGGCATCCGGTCCAGCTCGTCGACGGTGAACGGGTGACCGGCCGCCGGCCACGCCTCGGGAATGGTCACAAGTGCCATCGTGCCTCCTGGGGGTCATGCGCGCCACTTTCGCACCGGGTACTGACAAAATGTCGGCCGCGGATTGGGGCACCGGCGCGTCGGTCAGTGGCCGTGGGCCTCGAGCACCAGGTGCCGGGGATAAGCGTGGAGGTACGCGATCGGCATCCGGCGGCGGCAGGCCGTCCATGATCCGCTAGCACAAGACTTCTCAGCCGGATGCGCTGGGAAACTCCGCCATCGGAGAGCGCGCGCCACCTTTACGATCAGCACGCGCCGACGTCGGCCCGGAATCGCGCACCGGTAGTTCAAGGACGTACTTTGTGGGAATGTGCGGCGAGTATTTTTGCTCACGGGAGCGGCGTCGCCGGGCGTAGGTGAGCGCCGCGACGCGCCCCTCGAGGAGGCTACGTGGTACTGAGCACCGGAGCGGAACCTGAGCGTGTGCTCGAGGATCTCGTAGGCACGGCCAGCCGGATCAGCCAGGCAATTCAGTCGGTGATCGAGGGAAAGGCAGAGGCCGTCCGGCTCATCCTCACCGTACTGCTCGCTGAGGGCCACGCGCTGATCGAGGACGTACCCGGCGTGGGCAAGACGATGCTCGCCAAGGCGCTGGCGCGGTCGATCGACTGCTCCGTCCGGCGGATCCAATTCACGCCGGACCTGCTGCCGAGCGATATAACCGGTGTGAGCGCCTACAACCAGGAAAGCCGGGAGTTCGAGTTCAAGCCGGGTCCGGTGTTCGCGAATATCGTGGTCGGCGACGAAATCAACCGCGCCTCCCCCAAGACACAGTCCGCCCTGCTCGAATGCATGGAGGAACGGCAGGTCACGGTGGACGGGAGGACCTACGAGCTCGAGCAGCCTTTCATGGTCGTCGCGACCCAGAACCCGATCGAGATGGAGGGCACTTACCCGCTGCCGGAAGCGCAGCGCGACCGGTTCACGGCACGTATCTCCATGGGGTACCCGTCGGCCGCGGCGGAGCTTGAAATGCTGGATATGCATTCCGCCTCGTCCCCGCTCGACCGGCTGATCCCGGTCGCCAGGGCGGCCGACGTGCGCGCGTTGATTTATGCGGTGCGGGAGGTGCACATCTCCGAGCCCGTCCGCCACTACATCATCAACCTCGTGACCGCGACGCGGGCCAACCCCGATTTGCGGCTTGGCGCGTCGCCGCGGGCATCCCTGCATCTCGTCCGCGCCTGCAAGGCGCACGCCGCGCTTGACGGCCGTGACTACGTCATACCGGACGACGTGCAGACCCTCGGCGGCCCCGTGCTCGCGCACCGGCTCCTTCCTGCGGCCGAAGCCGCGGCGCAGCAGCGGATGCCCGAACATGTGGTCGCCGACCTGATCCAGCGGCTGCCGCTGCCGGCGCGGCGGTGAAGCTCATGGCTGGGAGGAAGGGCCACCATGCGTGACGTGATCACTGGCCTGACGACGCGGGGCAGGTCCTTCCTGGCCGCTGGGTTCGCCGCGACGGTATGCGGGCTGGTTCTCGGTGAGCGCGGCCTCCTGCAGATCGGCGTGCTCCTCATGACCTTGCCGCTGCTTTCCGCGCTGGCGGTCAGCCGCACGCGATACCAGCTCACCTGCATGCGGCACCTGACACCGACGAGGATCCCGGTCGGTCAGCCCACCACCGTCAGGCTGCGCCTGGCGAACGCGACCCGCCTGCGCACCGGCCTGCTGCTCGCCGAGGATCGCCTGCCGTACCTGCTCGGCGGCCATCCCCGCTTCATACTGGAAGGCATCGAGGGAGGCGGTGCACGGGAACTGACCTACCGGATCCGCTCCGACGTGCGCGGGCGGTTCGATGTAGGTCCAGTCAACGTGCGCATCGCAGACGCGTTCGGCATGGCAGAGATATCCCGGTCCTTCACCGAGCGCAGCAAGCTGGTCGTTACGCCGCGCGTCGTCGCGCTGCCGCCGACGCATACCGCCGCCGACTGGCTCGGCTCGGGTGATCGCAGCATGCGGATAGCGGCGGCGTCGGGCGAGGACGATGTCGCGCCACGCGCCTACCGGGATGGCGACGCCATGCGCCGGGTGCACTGGCGCTCAACCGCGCGCCACGGCGAGCTTATGGTCCGCCGCGAGGAGCAGCCATGGCACAGCCGTGCGACGCTGTTTCTAGATACCCGGGCCATCGCCCACACGGGCTCGGGCATCTCATCCACATTCGAGTACGCCGTGAGCGCGGCCGCATCGATCGGCGTGCACCTGTCCCGGCAGCGGTTCGAGATGCAGATGATCACTGATACCGGGCCGGTCGTGACCGGCGGCATGTTCGAGGAGGTCATGCTGGACGTGCTGGCCGCGGCGCGGCCATCCAAGGGCACAACGCTGGCCAGGGGGCTCAGCGCACTCTCCGCCAAGCCCGGCGGCCTCGTGGTCGCCGTCGCCGGGCATCTGAACGCCGCCCAGGCGAGCGAACTTGCCCGCAGCTGCACGAGGGCCAAATCAGCGGTGGTGGTGATGCTCTCCGCCCTCACTTGGGATGGCGCAAGCGGTGGCGCAGGGCGGGAGGACCAGGCGGCGCGCATACTCGCCGAGGCGGGGTGGCAGGTGCTGACCGTGACCGCGGGCACGCCACTCGCGCAGGCCTGGGCGCAGCTGCGGCCGCGGGAGGTGGCAGGCGCATGAGCATCCGGCTGACCGTGGCCGCCGCCGTGGCAACCGTCGCGGCGTCGACCGCGCTGCACCCCCTCATATCCTCCTCAACGTGGTTCTGGGAGGGCGTCGGCGCAGTGATCGTGGTCGCCGGCGTGGCGTCGCTGACCAGGCTCCGCGCTCTACGGGTCGTTGTCTGCGTACCGGTCACCGCGCTGGGCCTACTGCTTTACCTGAACCTGGTGTTCTCCTGGCAGCACTCGTTCGGCGGCGTGATCCCCACTCCGGCGTCTCTGGCCGGACTGCTCCGGCTCAACCACATAGGATGGGCCGAGGCGGCCAGGTACGCCCCGCCGGTTCCTGGCCTTCGCGCCGTCTCCTTTCTCGCCGTTTGCGGCATCGGGCTCGCCGCCCTGTGTACCGACCTGCTCGCCGTCCGGATGCGCAAGGCCGCGGCGGCAGGCATCCCGCTGCTCGCGCTGTTCAGTGCGACCGTGGCGAGCAAGGCCTCGGCTCCCGCCCTTGACGAAGCTCTCATCTTCAGCGCCGGGGTGGCAGGCTACCTTGTCCTGCTCGTGGTCGATGGGCGCGAGCGAATACACGCGTGGGGCCGCGTCGTGTCGGCACAGTCCGGCTGGTTCCGCATCGGTGCGCCATCCGACACGCCAGCACGCCAGGTTGGCGTCGCACCCGATACTCACGCGCTGTCCGCGGCTGGGCGCCGCGTCGGCGCCGCGGCCGTGGCCGCCGCGCTGATCCTCCCGCTGCTTGTCCCCGGCCTGAAGGTGCGGGATCTTTTCGGTGGCGGTCCGGGGGTCGGGGTCCATGAAGGAGGCTCGCCAGCAGCGCTGCCGGACCCCCTCATTCAGATGAACAAGCAGCTGCACCGGACACATGCCAAGACCATCCTGACCTACCACACCGACGACCCGGATCCGCCGTACCTGCGGGTGTACTCCCTGGACCTGGCCCCGACCGCAGCGACCGCAGGCAGATGGATTCTTTACGAGCAGCAGGTCGCAGCCTTGCCACGGGGCGGCCAGCTGCCAAGCGCTCCCGGGCTGCAGACCAGCGCGTACCGCCTGGACCGGACCAAGGTGACCATGGCGCACGGGGTGTCAGGTACGGTCGGCAGCGGCACGCATACGCAGAACTTCCTCCCCCTGCCCTACCCTGCCATCAAGGTGAGTGTGGGCGAAGGCTGGGCGGTGGACGCAGGCACGCTCATGGTCTGGTCGGTTAACTCCATCAGCGGCCTGAAATACTCGGTGACAAGCAAGGACCTCGAGCCGACCGCGCAGGACCTGCGCGACGCCGCGCCCCCCTCCGGTGCCATCGCGGAGCAAGAGGAGAGCCTCCCGCAAGCTTACAATTCGCTCGCCGGAATTGCTCAGCAGGTCACGCGGGGCGCAACCACACCGTACGACAAGGCCGTCAAGCTGCAGCAGTGGTTCACCGCACCGGGAAACTTCACCTACAGCCTGAAGTCGAGCGAACCTGACAGCCCAGCCGGACTCAAGGACTTCCTGCTACACGCCAAGCGCGGGTTCTGCCAGCAATTCGCGTTCGCGTTCGCCGTGCTCGCCCGGCTAGTCGGCATTCCCGCACGGATTGGGATCGGCTACACGGCAGGCACGGACCAGGGCAACGGCAACTGGCGGGTGACCACAACCGACGCGCACGCCTGGCCTGAACTGTACTTCCAGGGCACCGGATGGCTGCAGTGGGAACCAACGCCTGGCGGTACCGATGCCGGCCAGGCGACCGCAAAGACGCCGCTGTACACCCTCGCGACGGGGACCGGAAGCAACTCCGGCGCTCCGACCGGCCCGAACAGCGTGCCCACGGCTGGGTCGCAGACCGGGGGGCCCGGCGGGTCGAGCATCGCGGCATCCAGGCACCTGCCCCGCGACGAGGCCGCCGGCGGGCATGGCGCCGCGAAGCGTGGCCACGGGCAGTGGCAGTGGTGGCTCGTCGGCCTGACGGCGCTCGCGCTGGCGCTCCTGCTCACGCCGCTGGTCTCCCGCCAGCTGACCCGCCGCTGGCGCCTGGTGATCATCGGCCGTGGCAGGCGCGAGGCGGCCGACGGGGCTGGGGCGGCCGACGGTGCCGGAGCGGCCGACGAGGCCGGGGCGACCGGAAGAACTGGAACCGCTCGCGAGGTCCGCGCGCAGATCCGCGCCGCGTGGCTCGAAATTCACGATGACCTGGCTGACTATGGGATTGGTTGCCGCTCCAGCGAATCGCCTCGGGCCGTCGCCCAGCGAGTCTCGTCGGATCTTAGGCTCGCGCCAGCCGCCCGCACCGCGCTTCGCCGCGTCGCCCTGGCGGAGGAACGCGCTCGCTATGCGGCGCGGCTGGACGATCTGCCGGGGCTGCGCGCCGACCTTGGCACCGTGCACCACGCCCTGGCCAGGTCGGTAAGCGCTCGTACACGCTGGCGTGGCCGCATCTTCCCTGCCTCGAAGCTGACGGCGCTGCGGGAGGCCGCCATGCACGCCCTTGACGTGTTCGGCTGGATGGAGGTCGCCACGTCGTGGCTGGTGGCGCGCATCCGGGCGGGAAGGAGTGCCGATCGCGTAGCGGCTAGGTGACGTCCCAGAGCCTCTCCAAGAGCCTGTTTTGAGAACCCCGATCCGGCTCGCGTGCGCTGCGTTAGAGACCGTGGCGCTGGGTTCTCCGGGATTGTCAAGCAGGCTCTTACATGTCCCCTTCCTGGCGTCGGCGCCAGCGTTCCTCAAGCCGCTCCATGAAGCCATGCCCCGCGACACGCCCACGGGCACGCCGACGGGCGCGACCGCGGCGCCGCAGCGGAACGACCTGCGACCCGCCGGTGGACGAGCCGCCGTTGATCCGACGCCAGCTGGTAAGGGCCCACATCGCGCTGGCGAGCATGACGAGGAAACCCGCGACGCCGATCCAGACGTACTTGGAAATGACTCCCGCGAGCAGCAGCACAACACCAAGCAAGAACCCAAGTCCTGCCTTGACCATGCGGCGCTTGTAGTGCACGCGTGGGTCGCTGGTCCGCACGGCGTGCGCGAACTTGGGATCCTCTGCCTCAAGCGCCCGCTCGATCTGGTCGAGCAGGCGCTCCTCATGCTCGGAGAGCGGCACGGTGCCTCCCGTGGAAACTTCCGCGCGCGGAGTCGAATGTGACCTCGCGGTACTGCTCAGAATACGAGCCTCACCGTGCACCTTGGAAGGGAGCGTCACTGTTCCCTTTTGACCAGCGCCGCCGGGCCCACGGCGGCTGAGCCGAAACGCGCCGCGATCTTGTCCATGGCGCGTTCCGCCTCGGGCCAGCCGGAGGAGTCGAGGGCCAGCTGAGTGCCTGCGGCGTTGAGCAAATTAGCCGCGCGGACGCCGACGAGCCGCAGCGGACGATCGAGACCGGCGGAATCGTACAGCGCGCACGCGGTGGCATGGATGTCCCTGGCCACATCTGTTGGCTCGGCCAGCGTGCGGGACCGGGTAATCGTGGTGAAGTTGGCGAGCCTGAGCTTCACGACAATCGTTCTCGCCGCATACCCGCCAGACCGCAGACTCCGGGCGGTGCGCTCGGCCAGGCGGAGCAGTTCGCGGCGGATCACCACTGGGTCCGCGACGTCGGCCGGGAAGGTCTCCTCGGCACCGATGCTCTTCCCTGCCGCATCGGGCACGACCGCCCGGGCGTCGCGCCCGCAGGCGAGATTGGTCAAGTGGGTGCCGACCGCAGCGCCGAACTCACGCTTTAGCGTCGCCACCGGCGTGTTCGCGATGTCGCCCACGGTGCGCAGGCCGAGCCGGGCCAAGGTCTGCGCGGCCCGGTCTCCTACCCCCCACAGCGCCTCAACGGGCAGCGGATGCAGGAAGGCGAGGACACCGGCCGCGGGCACAACGAGCATGCCGTCAGGTTTGCATCGGGCCGAGCCAAGCTTGGCGATGAACTTGCTCGGCGCCACGCCAACCGAGCAGGTGATCTGGTGCTGCTCACGAACCTGGTCGCGGATCAGCCCAGCGATCCGGGCGGGCGGGCCGAGCCTGCGGCGCGCACCCGATACGTCGAGGAACGCCTCGTCGAGGGACAGCGGCTCCACGGAGGGGGTCACCGCGCGGAAGATCGCCATGATTTCGCGGGATGCAGCCGTGTACGCGTGGTGGCGGGGCGGCACGACAACGGCGGCCGGGCACAGTCGCATGGCCTGGATGGTCGGCATCGCCGACCGGACGCCGTATACGCGGGCCTCATACGATGCGGACAGCACGACACCACGGCCGACACCTCCCACGATCACCGGCCGGCCGCGGAGTTCGGGCTGATCCCGGACCTCCACACTGGCAAAGAAGGCGTCCATGTCGGCGTGCAGGATGTGACAGCCGGTGTCGTCCATCAGCGATGCCCGAACACGTGCAGCTGTGTCGCGATCTCACGCAGCGCAGGATGTTCCGCCGCGGCGCGTTCCAGCGCAAGGAGCGCCTCGGCCGCGCCGGGATGGAAGTCCACAAGCGCGCTTGGCACCAAATCTGAAAATACGCGGATCCCCTGTGCCGCACCGGGCCGCAGCCCTGCCTTCTCGATCAGCCCGGTGAGCGTGGACAGCGTGAACCTGTGCGGCGGGCCACCGCCGTCGCGGGGGGCGCCGCGGCCGCGTGGAGCACCGCCGGCCAGCAGCCCTCTCGCCTCGTCGAAATGGCCAGCGAGCGCCCGGTGGATGGCGGCTGCGATCACACCGGCCGCCAGCACGCTGACGGTACCGGCGTCGCGCAGCACCCTGGCGATCGTCGCGAGGGCAGCCGCCGGATCATCGACATATTCGAGCACGCTGTGGCACAGCACGAGGTCGGCGGCTTCCTCCCCGGCAATGCCGGGCAGGTCGACGAGGTCGCCCTGGACTGCCACCAGCGGCACCCCCTGCTCAGCGGCGCGCCGCTGCGCGGCCGCGAGAGAATTTGGGCTCGGATCCACCACAGTCACCCGGTGGCCGAGACAGGCGAGCGGCACGGCGAACCCGCCGGTCCCCCCGCCAGCGTCCACGATGTCCAGGTGCTCGCGCCCGGTCTGCTCGGCCCGTGCCGCGGCCGCCTCACGCAAGGCGGCCCACACCACCGCGGTCCGCGCGGCGGTGTGCCTGCCCGGCTGATCGTCGGCCACGGCAGCCTCCTCATCATGTAAGAGGTCGCGCGGATAGGGAGCGGGTTAGGGAACGGGCCATCCGCGCCTGGCCGGCACGGCCGCAACCCGAAGGCGTGCCTGGAAGGCACGTCGAGGGCGAGAACGCAGAGCCAGCCGGGATCCGGGACTCTGCTTGCCTTACGCGCTTGCCTTACGCGCTTGCCTTACGCGCTTGCCTTACGCGCCTCCGTCGCGACGCGAGCCCCTTCCTCCCTATCCGCGCGACCTCTAGCCCCAATGTAGTGCCGGGGTCCGACATCGCGCGGGAACCGCCGCCGCAAAGGGTGCGCGACACATACGTAGGGGTCCCACATCTTGGCTGGTTATGAGGGAGTCTGGTTGTGGTATACGCAACCAGACGAGGAGTGCCCATGACCGAGCCGTCGCTTCCGGAGCTGGAGGCCGAGCGGGACCGGCTGCATGCGCGGCTGGCGGCGGTGGGCGACTTCCGGCGCGGGTCGGTGAGTGAGAACTACCGCAAGTGCGGGAAGCCGAACTGCGCGTGCGCGGCGCCGGATCATCGCGGTCACGGGCCGCGGTTCCTGTGGACCCGGTCGGCGGGTGCCCGGAAGACGGTTGGCCGCCAGCTGGCCGCTGCCGAGGTGGAGAAGGTGCGGCGGGAACTGGCCCGGCATGCGGAGTTCACCGCGATCAGCGAGCAGATCGCGGAGGTGAACGAGAGGATCTGCGAGGCCAGGCCCGTTGCCGGCACGGCTGCGCCTTTCGTGCCGGAGAGCGAAAAAGGGGGCTCTGCGAGGCGCTCGCGCGGGAGAAAGCCGCCGAGATAGGCCGCCTGGCGGCGGAGGCGGCCCGGTCACTGGGCTGCGATGCCGGCCTGGAGGCGGCCGAGGCAGTGATCCGCGCCGGGATGGTGCAGGCGGGCTGCGGCATGCTGGAGAAGCTGCTGGCCGCCGATCCCGGGTACCGGGGCCCGCGGGTGCCATGCGGCCAGGGGCATGAGGCTGAGTTCGTCGCCTACCGGGCTAAGGTGATCGACACGGTGCTCGGGGCGGTGACCCTCACCCGCGCCTGGTATCACTGCGCGGCCTGCGGTCACGGCGTCGCCCCCCGGGATGCCGAACTCGGTGTGGCAGGCGCGTCCCTGTCGCCCGGGCTGGCCGCGATGAACGACCAGGCCGCAGCCGCCGGGCCGTTCGCGGGGGGAGCCCGGCTGCTGGAGGACCTGGCCGGCGTGCGGCTGACCGTCAAGCGCGTCGAGCGGGCCGCCGAGGCCAGCGGCGCAGCCAGGGCCGCCGCGCTCCGGGACCGGGCCGCGCACATCACCGCCCGCAAGCTCGTGCCGCTGCCGCCGTCGCCGCTGCCGGACAAGCTCTATGCGGCGATCGACGGCACTGGCGTGCCGGTCACGGCAAGGGAGACGGCCGGGCGGGGCGGCAAGGCAGAAGACGGCCGGGCCCGGACCCGGGAAGTCAAGCTCGGCGTGTTCTTCACCCAGGACAAGGTTGACGACGAGGGATACCCGGTCCGCGACCGGGACTCCGCCAGCTACATCGCCACCTTCGAGCCCGCCGCCGTGTTCGCCGGCCTGGTGGAAGCAGAAGGCATCCGCCGCGGCGCGCACCACGTCCGGCAGTTCACCATCCTCGGCGATGGCGCGGCCTGGATCTGGAACATCGCCACCGCCAAGTTCCCCGGGGCCACCCAGATCGTCGACCTCTACCACGCCCGCGAGCACCTGCACGACCTCGCCCGCCTCCTGGAGTTCATGCTCCTGGACACGAAACAGGCCTGGCTCGACGCGCGCCTCGAAGACCTCGACTACGGCGACATCGACGGCATCTGTGCCGCCGCCCGCGCCTATCCCCTCGTGGGCGTGAAGAAGGACGACCTGGACACGGCCCTGGGCTACTTCCAGAACAATGCGCCCCGCATGCGGTACAAGTGGTTCCGCTCCCGCGGCCTGTTCGTCGGATCTGGCGCAGTCGAAGCAGGATGCAAGTCCGTCATCGGGCAGCGCCTCAAGCTTTCCGGCATGCGCTGGACCGTAGCCGGTGCCGACGCCATTGCCACGCTCCGCTGCCAGCGGGCCAGCCGCCCCGAAGACCAGATCTGGCACGCACCGCGCAACCAGACGCCAGCCGCCTGACCAGCCGCGCCCGCTAAACGATCTTGATCACCTACAAGATTGGCGCACACCCCGCCGCAAAGCTGCTCGCCATGCATCCCGAACGGCGGCCGCTGCGTGTCGTGCCCCAAGCTGCGGAAAGCTCTACGTGGCGTGATTTCGGTCGGCGTGGCGCGGCTAAACTCACGATGCTGATGGTTATCCACAGACAGCACGGCAGAGGTTGATGGTTATGACGCTGCCGAACATGCACAGAAAGCCGGTTTACGCGCCGCGCGGTGTGGTGGCCGCGAGCCAGCCGCTCGCCGCCGCCGCTGGGCTCGCCGCCCTGCGCGTGGGTGGCAATGCGGTGGACGCCGCGCTCGCGACCGCGATCACGCTCACCGTGGTGCAGCCGGCCTCCAACCACGTGGGCGGCGACATGTTCGCCCTGGTGTGGGACGGCCAGCGGCTGCATGGCCTGAACGGCTCCGGGCGGGCCCCCGCCCGGCTTACCGCCGGCGAGGTACGCCACCGCGGCTACCGAGGGATGCCGCCGCGAGGCTGGCTGCCCGTCACGGTGCCTGGCGCGCCGCGTGCCTGGAGGGACCTGCATGACCGGTTCGGCCGCCTGCCGTTCGAGGAGTTGTTCGGCGACGCGATCACCCACGCTGACCACGGCTTCCCCGTCTCACCGACGGCCGCGCACTCCTGGCACGCCGAAATCTTGGCCTCCGCCGGTCTGGCCGGGCCGGAGTTCGAAGGTTTCCTGCCCATGTTCGCGCCCGGCGGCCGCGCACCCCGGGCGGGTGAGACATGGCGGAACGCGGATCTGGCGGCGACACTGCGCCGCCTGGCGCGCAGCGGTGCCGATGACTTCTACACCGGCGAAACGGCGGAGCGGATCACTGCGTTCGCGGCCCGCACCGGCGGGTACCTGGCCCCCGCCGACCTTGCCGGGCACGAGAGCAGCTGGGTGGAACCCATCGGTGTCTCTTACCGGGGCACCGAGGTGTGGGAACTGCCGCCCAGCGGGCAAGGACTGGCCGCGCTGCTCGCGCTCGCCATACTGGACGGCTTCGAGGTGGGCTCGTGCGAGCCGGAGGCGAGATACCACCTGCAGATCGAGGCCACGAAGTTGGCGCTGAGCGACGCGCATCGCTACATCGCCGATCCCGAGCATGCCGCGGTTCCGGTGGCGGACCTGCTCAGCGACGGCTACGTACGGCAGCGCCGGGCCCTGATCGGAGACTCGGCCCTCGCGCCGGAACCGGGCGAGCCGGGCGGCGGCGGCACAATTTACCTGTGCACCGCCGACTCGAGCGGCATGATGGTCAGCTTGATCCAGTCCAACTATCTCGGTTTCGGCGCAAACCTTGTCGTGCCGGACACGGGTGTGTCACTGCAGTGCCGGGGTGCGGGGTTCTCGCTCGATGAGGGCCATCCGAACTGCCTCGCGCCGCACAAACGGCCCTATCACACGATCATTCCAGGCTTCCTGACGCGTAACGGCGCGCCCGTTGGCCCGTTCGGGGTCATGGGGGCCCATATGCAGCCGCAGGGGCATGTGCAGCTGATCAGCAACACGGTGGACGGCGGCATGGACCCGCAAGCCGCACTGGACGCGCCACGCTGGTACTGGGCGCAGGGACGCCGCGTCCATGTCGAGGCGCGAGTTCCCGAGCGCGTCCGGTCGGCGCTCGCCGCCCGCGGGCACGAGATCACCACGGAGGCCGCGGTTGGGCTGGTCGGCTGCGGGCAGGCGATCTGGCGGCTACCGGGCGGCGGCTATGTCGCAGGCACCGAGGCGCGTACCGACGGCTGCGCGTTTGGTTATTGATCTGCTGCTCGCTGTTGTGCTTGTTCCTGCGCTTGTTCCGACATCAACGCAGGCTTCAGCTCAAGCACGCGAGCGAGGAGGCCGTTGACAAAGGTGGGCGAGTCGTCGGTGGACAGTTCGCCGGCGAGCAGCACCGCCTCGCTGATCGCCACTCCATCGGGCACGTCAGGGGCGTAAAGGAGTTCAAAGACACCGATCCGAAGAACATTCCTGTCGACCGCGGGCATGCGGTCCAGGGTCCACCCGGCGGAATAACGGGTGAGCAACTCGTCGATTCGTGCCTGACGAGCATGCACTCCCCGGACAAGGTGAGCAGCGTACGGCTGGACGGGCGGGCCTGCGCGCGCGGTGCGCTCGTCGAGCACGTCGAGCACGGGAGCGCCGCGCAGCTCGGCCTCGAACAGGATGTCGAGTGCCCGTTTACGAGCCTTGGTCCGCGCAGGCACAGGTCATGCCCGGCCGAGGTACTCGCCGGTGCGCGTATCGACCTTGATCTTCTCTCCGGTCGTGATGAAGAGCGGCACATGCACCTGAGCCCCGGTTTGCAGCGTTGCGGGCTTGGTGCCACCGGTAGAGCGGTCACCCTGCACACCCGGATCGGTCTGGCTGACCGTCAGCTCGACCGCCGCGGGAAGGTCAACGTACAGTGGCATCCCGTCGTTGAACGCGATAGTGACGGTCTGCTCCTCAAGCAGGTAGTCCGCCGCGCCGCCGACGACTGCGCCAGGAATGTGTGGCTGATCGTAGTCCTGGGTGTCCATGAAGACGAAATCCTCACCCTCGCGGTAGAGGTACTGCATCTCTCGCTTGTCGACGGTGGCGATGTCCACCTTGACCCCGGCGTTGAAGGTCTTATCCACGACCTTGCCGGAGAGCACGTTCTTCAGTCTTGTCCGCACAAACGCCCCGCCCTTCCCGGGCTTGACGTGCTGGAACTCGATGACGTTCCAGAGCTGCCCGTCCAGGTTCAGCGTCATGCCGTTCTTCAAATCATTCGTGGTGGCCACGTCTTTGTCTTCCTGCATACGGAGCCGCGCGTCCTCGCTGGCGGGACGCCAGCCAGGAATTAGACGACGAGCAGCTCCTTTGTCGTCGTCGTGAGGAGTTCCCCCCGGTCGCCCCCGGCGCGCACCACCACGGTGTCCTCGATCCGGACACCGCCGACGCCTTCCAGGTAGACGCCGGGCTCAACGGTGATGGGAACCCGGTCCTTGAGTGTACCGGTCCCGTCGTGATGCATCAGCGGTGCCTCATGTATCTCCAACCCGATGCCATGGCCGAGGCCGTGGCCGAAGTGCTCCCTGTGACCAGCCTGGGCGATTAGATCGCGGGCGGCGGCGTCCACCTGTGCGACTCCTACGCCAGGCCGCAGGGCGGCCACACCCGCCAGCTGCGCCGCTGCCACGAGCGCATAGAGGTCCCGCTGCCAGCCCGCCGGCTCGCCGACCGCGATGGTCCTTGTCATGTCCGCGTGGTATCCGCCGTAACATGCGCCGAAGTCCATTGTGACCAGCTCGCCGCGGGCGATCGGCCGGTCGGTGGGGGTATGGTGCGGGATCGCGCCGTTTGGTCCGGTGGCCACGATTGTGGCAAATCCCGGCGCGTCTGCACCAAGGTCGACCATTCCCCGCTCCAGCGCCACCGCCAGCTGCTTCTCGGTCATCCCCGGGCCGATCGACGGCAGCACCTGATCGAAGGCCGCACAGGTGATCCCGCAGGCGGCCACGATCGCGGCGATCTCTTGCTCGTCCTTGACCATGCGCAGCTCTTCGACCCGCCGGCCGAGCGGCGCCAGCTCGACGCCGCCCGTGACGCCAGCGCCCTCGGAAGCGCCCTCGTCAGCGTCGGCAGTGTCTTCAATGGCTTCAGCGTCGTCGGTTTCTTCGGCGTCTTCTGTGAGCGTGGCATGCTGCTCGACGGTCATTGCGTGTGCCTCGAACAAGATCCGGCGAAGGCCTCGGCTGACCGCAAGCCGCAAGAGGCCGGCCGCGACGTTTCTTTCGATGACCAGCTCCAGATCCGGGCATTGCCGCTGCGCCGCCAGCGCGTAGCGCGTGTCCGTAGCCAGCACGGCAGACGGCGGATCGCCCGCCACAACCAGCACTGCCGCGTTGGAGCTCGCGATACCTGTCAGGTAGCGCACATTGATCAGATGGGTAATGAGCGCCGCATCGGCGCTGGAGGTGGCGACGCCAGCGGCAAGGCGCGCCCTGCGCGTGGCGTTAGCGTCCGGCATTCCCCGACTGTACGACGGTGGGACAGGGCGAGCGGTAGCGGGAAGCTGGCGGCGCCAGGCCGCATGGATGCACGATCGGATTGTTCGAGCCGATGGCCGGATATCACGAGAGAGCAAGGAGGAGCTGAATGAGCACTGTCAGCGTCCGCTACATCGTTGACGACGTCGATGCGGCAATCACCTTCTACTGCAAGCATCTTGGCTTCAAGGAAATGATGCACCCAGACCCCGCCTTCGCCATGCTCACCCGAGGCGATCTCCGGCTCGTGCTCGCCGCTCCCCTAGGCCCAGACCACCCTGGCGGCGGGTCCAGACCGATGCCCGACGGAGCGAAGCAACGGCCGGGCGGCTGGAACCGCCTCATGCTCCAGGTACCCGATCTCATTCACACTGTGGATACGCTGCGCGGTCAAGGCGTCCGTTTCCGCAACGACATCGTCAGCGGCATCGGCACCAAGCAAATCATCCTCGACGACCCGTCGGGCAATCCGGTTGAACTGTTCGAGCCCACCCGCCGCGAAGCGCGCCTGGCCGACCAGTAATGCACCGGCACTAGAGCCGGAGCAACGGTCAGGTGGCGAGGTCGCGGATCCGTTCGATCAGGCGCACGCGCTCGAGGTGCGTCCCCGCGATCGGGGTGACATTGAGCGTGGTGACACCCGCTTGTCTCATCGCGGCGAGCCGCTCGCGCACATGTGACTCCGGCCCGGTTAGAGACGTCCCGGCGAGCAGTTCGCGCGGGACGAGCGCTGCCGCCTCCTCCTTCTTGCCGTCCAGGTACAGGTCCTGGATCTGCTTCGCCTCGCTGACGAAGCCGTATCTACAGGCCAGGTCGTGGTAAAAATTGCGGCCCCGCGCACCCATCCCGCCAATGTAAAGCGCCAGCATAGGCCGCATGAGGTCGAGCACGCCGTCGGCATTTTCGCCGAGTGCCAGCGGCGCTTGCGCGATGACATCGAGGGGGCCGAGAGCGGGATCTCGCTTCGCGCGCCCGGTCGCGAGGGCCTCGCCCCAAACTCCATTCGCCTTTTCTGGAAAGAAAAATATCGGTTCCCAACCCTCCGCCAGCTCGGCCGTCATCGCCACGTTCTTCGGGCCGATCGCGGCGACGACGATAGGAATTCGCTCCCGTACCGGATGGTTGATCAGCTTGAGCGGCTTTCCGAGCCCTGTTCCTTCCGAAGCTGGCAGCGGGATTGTGTAGTGCTTGCCCGTATGCTCCAGCCGCTCGCGGCGCCACACGGCTCGGCAGATCTCAATAATCTCCCTCGTGCGCCCAAGTGGCGCGTCGTAACGGACGCCATGCCAGCCCTCGATGACCTGCGGCCCGGAGGCACCGATGCCGAGCACGAACCGGCCACCGGACACGTAATCCAGACCGGCCGCCGTCATCGCGGTCAGCGTCGGCGTCCTCGAATACAGCTGCAAGATCCCGGACGCAAGCTGGATTCGATTGGTCTTGGCCGCGAGATAGCCAAGCTGGCTAACCGCGTCGAAACTGTAGGCCTCGGGCACGAAGACGATCTCCACGCCTGCCTTCTCGAAATCGGCCAGCTCGTCAACGGTTTCGGCGAAACCACCCGCGTAGCCCAAGGGCATCCCGATTCGCACCTGCCGCACCTTTCCTTACACCCCGCACCAGCGTAAGCCGTTCGGCTAACTACTGAAGAGTAACTGGCGCGGGCGGGCGCACGGGTTGGGCGGGCGTGGGGACGGGCGGGCGCGGCACGTAAGGGCGGGGCGCGGGCGGGCGCGGCACGTAAGGGCGGGGCGCGGCACGTAAGGGCGGGGCGCGGACCCGTCCGTCACTCCGTCTGGCCGACCAGCGTCGCGATCGCCCGCAATGCCAGCTCGTACGACATCAGCCCGAACCCGGCGATCGTACCGTCGGCTACAGCCGATATCACCGACGTGTGCCGGAACGCCTCCCTGGCTGCCGGATTGGAGATATGAACCTCAATGAGCGGCGCGGTCCGCTGGGCGAGCGCGTCCCGCAGCGCATACGAGTAATGGGTAAACGCCGCGGGGTTGAGCACCACCGGCAGGCGCGCGTCGGCCGCTTCGTGCGCCCAGCGCACCAGCTCGGCCTCGTCGTCGGTCTGGCGCACCTCGACGTGCAGGCCAAATGACCGCCCGGTGGCGCGGCAGACCGCGGCGAGCTCCTCGAAGGACGCCGTGCCGTAGACCTCTGGCTCCCGCGAGCCGAGCCGGGACAGGTTCGGCCCGTTCAACACGAGCACCCGCGTCATGACCCGCTGACCTCCGCGTAGGCGTCCGCGAGCAGCTCCTCCGGCGGATCATCAAGCACTGCGGGCTGGGCCAGCGCATCTAGAACGACGAAGCGCAGGCGCGCGCCGCGCACCTTCTTGTCCACCGCCATGGCCGTCCGCACCCGCGGCCATGCGCCGGCCCGGTAAGCCGTGGGCAACCCGACCGCGGCCAGCAGCGAGGCGTGCCGTGCCGCCGTCCGGCCGTCGAGGCGGCCGGCCATGCGGGCGAGCGTCGCCGCGTACACCATGCCGATGGCGACGGCTTCACCGTGCCGGAACCGGTACTCCTCGGCCTTCTCGATCGCGTGGCCGAGGGTGTGCCCGTAGTTCAGGATCTCGCGTGGGCCCGATTCGCGGAGATCCGCGGAAACGACCCGCGCCTTCATCCGGACGGCCCGTTCTATGAGTTCCCTGGTATGAGGGCCGGCCGCCGTGCATGCGCCCTCCGGGTCGTCCTCGATCAGGTCCAGGATGACCGGGTCGGCGATGAACCCAGCCTTGATCACCTCGGCGAGGCCGCTCACGTAATCGGCGCGGGGCAGCGAGACGAGCGTCGTGAGGTCGCACAGGACCCCAGCGGGCGGGTGGAAGGCGCCGACAAGGTTCTTCCCGGCCGGGATATTCACCGCGGCCTTGCCACCGATCGCGGCGTCCACCATGCCAAGCAGGGTGGTCGGAAGGAACACCACCCGCACGCCCCGCAGCCAGGTGGCCGCCACGAACCCGGCGAGGTCGGTGACCGCCCCCCCGCCCACGGCCACAATGGCATCGCTGCGGGTGACGCCGCTTTCCGCCAGCCCTGACCAGAGGGTGGCAGCCACCTCGATCTGCTTGGCCGCCTCGCCATCCGGCACCGCGAGCGGGTGAACGCGAAAGCCCGCGGACTCGCACGCGGCACGCACGGGCCGGGCAACCTCACCGAGACCCGCGGCGTGTATGAGCGCGACCGACCTTGTGGCCTCACCCACCATGGCCGGGAGTTCGCCGAGCACGCCCGCGCCGATCACGACGGCGTAGGGCGCGGCGCCGCCGACCTGGACACGGGTGCTCATGGCTGCGGCCCACGTCCTCCTGGCGCAGCGGCGAGCCCAGCGGCGACCTCGTCAACGATCTCCTCCGGGGCGTAGTCATCCGTCCGCACCGTGATCACGGCCAGCTCTTCGTAGATGGGCAGGCGCTCCTCGAGCAGCTGCCTGAGCCTGGCTCGCGGATTGCCGAGCAGCAGGGGTCTCGGCCTGTCCATCCCGGTGCGCTGCAGCGCCACCGCGAAACCGGTCTCCAGGTAAACGACTGTGTGCCCGGCGAGCAGGGTTCGTGTACCCGGATCGAGCACCGCACCCGCGCCGAGCCCCAGCACGCCAGCATGCTCACGCAGCGCAGCGGTGACCGCGGCGCGCTCAAGCACGCGGAAGGCAGGCTCACCGTCCTGGATGAAGATGTCGCCTATCGGTTTGCGCGCGACGACCTCGATGTCAGCGTCGGTGTCGCGGAAATCCACCCCGAGCTGTTGGGCCAGCAGGCGGCCCACCGTGGTTTTTCCGGCGCCCGGCGGGCCGATCAGTACCGCTATTGGGCGGCTCACCGCATCTCCAGCGAGGACAGATAGCCGCGCAGGTTGCGCGCCGTCTCGTCGACCGAGTCGCCGCCGAACTTCTCGAGCGCCGCGCCTGCCACTACGAGCGCCACCATCGACTCAGCCACCACGCCCGCCGCGGGCACGGCGGTGATGTCGCTGCGCTGGTTGATCGCCTTGGCTGGTTCGCCGGTGCGGAGGTCGACCGTGTCAAGGGCCCGTGGCACGGTGGAGATCGGCTTCATCGCAGCGCGCACGCGGATCACCTCGCCGGTGCTGATGCCACCCTCGATCCCGCCGGCCCGGTTGGTGCGCCGCCGAAGGCCGCCGCCGGGCCGGCTCTCGATCTCATCGTGCGCGCCCGACCCTCGGCGGCGGGCCGTGGCGAACCCGTCGCCGACCTCGACACCCTTGATCGCCTGGATGCTCATCAAGGCGGCCGCCAGCCGGCCGTCCAGGCGCCGGTCCCAGTGCACATGGCTGCCGAGCCCGGGCGGCACGCCGTATCCGGCCACCTCCACCACGCCGCCAAGCGTGTCGCCGTCCTTGCGGGCCGCATCGATCTCGGCGACCATTGCCGCACTCGTCGCCGGATCGGCGCAGCGCACCGGATCGGCGTCCACCCGCTCCACGTCTTTCGGGCCCGGAAGGATCCCCTCGGGCACCCGCACCGCGCCAAGAGCGATGACATGGCTGACGATCTCTATCCCAGCCACCTGGCGGAGGAAGGCGCGGGCGACCTCACCGAGCGCGACACGCGCCGCGGTCTCTCTCGCGCTCGCACGCTCCAGGATGGGCCGCGCGTCCGTCGCCGCGTACTTCTGCATGCCAGCTAGGTCGGCATGCCCGGGGCGCGGCCGCGAGAGCGGGGCACTGCGAGCCTGGTTGGCCAGCGCCTCCTGGTCAACTGGATCGGCCGCCATCACCAGCTGCCATTTAGGCCACTCGGTGTTACCGATACGCACCGCGACCGGGCTGCCGAGGGTGCGACCGTGCCGCACTCCCCCCGTGATCTCCACCTCGTCCTGCTCGAACTTCATCCGCGCGCCACGGCCGTAACCTGCGCGGCGCCGCAGCAGCGCGGCGACAATATCAGTGCTGGTTATCCGCACCCCCGCGGGCATGCCCTCCAAGATCGCGACGAGCGCGGGGCCATGTGACTCACCCGCGGTCAGCCAGCGCAACATGGTCTCGATCCTGCCACGCCAGCGCGGGTGGCGCCTGCGCCTCCGGGGAGCCGTCTACCCGCAGCCGCCAGGTGGTGCCGGCCCGACCGCAACCTCGATCCCGCGCCGGAACCGGTTCCCAAGGACGCCCATGATCGCGGTGGCCGCGCGCCGCGCCGCCGCCTGGTGTTCCAGCTCTCCGCCCGCACCGGCGAGCACGAGCCGCACCCTGAGGTCCGTATCACGGCCTTGGGCCAGCAGGCAGGCCCCTGCGATCCGCGGATCCTCGGCCACGGCCGTCTCCACCGCGGCGCGAACGTCTGGGTCCTCGGCGGGCAGCGGTGGTGTGACGCCCGATGCGAGCGCGGAAAGCCTGGCGCCCTCGAGGACCACAGGCACCGGGCCGGCGACGTCAAGGACCACCGCTGCCACTCCCTCGGCGATGGCTGCCTGGCACACCGCGTCTGACGGGGCGGGCCGCGGGCGCGCGTCCTGGCGCCACCTGACCAGCGCGCTCACGCAGGTGAAGGCAATCATTGCCCGGCGGCCATCGCGCCCAGCCAGCGTGGGCAACGCCATTTCGCTGGTCTTCTCGCGGCGAAGCGTCCGGCCCGGCGGACCTGAAGCGCTCTCGGTCCGCGTCGCGGCCGCGACTACCGGCACGAGCAACCGCGCTTCGGCCAGTGCGGTCAGCACGGCGTGCTCACTCCCCCGTCCGTCGGCATAGGCGGTGAGCGCGGCGCCGAGCCGCGGTTCGGCGGCGCCGTCATCGTCGCTGAACCGCTGATCCGGCATGATCAGACCGGGCATGCGGCCCAGCTTACGGCGGCGGCGATGCGCGGGAAGCGCCGTCCGGCGCGGCGCCGTCCCGCGCGTCGCCGTCCGCTGCGCTATCTCAGGGCAGCGGCACCTTGGCCGTGTAGATCTCCTGATCGTTGGCCGGGCTGAAGTTCACCCCGGCGCCGGTGCACACCGTGGGCGGGTTGCCGGGTGTGCCTGTCCCTGGGCAAAGGAACAAGTCCTCCGCCCGGGTGTCGGACCAGACCGGGTAGGCGGTGCTTCCTGCGACCGCGAGCTGAGCGTAGTCGCCGTAGAAGGTACCGTTGAACTCGGTCGCCGGCGGCATGCTCGTTGTGGTCACGCGCTGGCTGGTGCCGAAACTCGTCAGGTTCTTCGAGGTCAGGACCGAAATATCAGAGAAGCCGGTCGCCTCGTCGGTGCCATAGGACCGGTCGTAGGAACCGGTGACCAGATCGCCCGACGGCGCGAACGCCGTGCCCTGGAAGAACTGGTCGGTGCTGCGCTGGGCGGCAGTGGCTTCCGCGACCGGCAGCGCCCGAACATCGGCGTTCGTTCCGGTGAAGCTGGCGCCGCCGTTGCGGGACACCGACAGCACGATCGCGTTGTGGCAGGCACCCACCGTCTTCACGCCGGTAAACAGGTTCTGCCCGGTCGTACCGCTGATCCCGGCCGGCACGCAGCCGTTCGCCTCCCTGGAGTTGGTGTTTATGTAGGAGGCGTAGGTCACCGCGACGGTACCGGGATGCCGCGGATCGACGGCACCATAGGGGTAGTTGGCAGCACGGAATATCGACGCCGCGGTGGCGCCCTTCTCGGGGACGCACGCAGCCCCGAGGTCCGCGCCACCCTGGTAGGTAGCGCAGTCCGGCAGGTCGTAGAAGTCGCCGACCTTGACCGGCGCGGAGAACGTCGCACCGCCGTCGGTGGAGCGCGCGACCAGCACCTGGCTGTGGTTGTCGGTAGCGCTGCTGTGCGCGTTGTTGTAGTTGTCGAAGACCACATACAGCGTGCCGTCCGGCGCGGAGAACGGCTGCGAGAACTGGTTGTTGTCGCAGCTGCCGAGCGGGTGGGTCGACGACAGCGGGCGCGGGCACAGCGCGCTGTTTTTGCTCACGAGCACCGCGGCGCTGAAGTGCTCACCGTAGTCGGCGGAATGCGCTTCGTAGATGTAGACCGTGCCATCCGCGGCGTAGGTGGTCCACGTCACATAGATGCGGTCGCGGAACGGGCTGCCCGTCCCGTCGTCCACGCTCATCAACGGCTTGTCAAGCAGAAAGTCGCCGGCACCCGCGACATCGTTGTGCTCCGCTACCGGCCGGCCGGTGAAGTTCCACGAGGCGCCCTTGGTGCCGGTTGACCGGTACACGTAGAAGGCGCTGGACTGGTCGGCGTCTTCGGTAACACCCGCGCCCCGCTTGAACTGCAGGCACGTGTAGTAGGCATTGCCACGGGTATCCCAGGCCACCGACGGGTCGCCGCTTCCCTCCATGTACTCGCGCGGTTTGTTGCCGTAGGCGGTGCCGCGCACGAAGCCGTTGGGCATCGTGGCATCGGCCCAGGTCGTGCCGCCGTTGGTGGAGTAGGAGATCCCGCAGGTCGAATCGCCACGGCGGTAGTCGTTGTACCCGGCGACGATGTTGTGTGAGTTCAGCGGGTCGGCGGCGACGTAGGTCTCGTTCTGCGCCTGGCCGCGGCCCTGCAGATCGCTGTCGGTGACGTTGAGGCAGTTCTGGTTGATCTTGATGTCGCTGCCCAGGTCCACGTCGCACGCGGGCGGGGCCACGGTGGCCAGCGAGCGTGCGGCGGGTGCGGCCGTCCGCACGCCCGCGCGGCCCAGCTCGACGGAAAGCAGGCCGGACACGTGCCTCTTCTGGGCCGGGGTGAGCTTGCCGTAGCCGAACGGCTGCGCGCTCGCTCCCGTCGCCGCGGCGAACTGGCTCGCGGCGAGCAGCAGCGCCGCGGTAGCGAGGATCGGTACCGTTCTCCGTAAACGCATGGTGCCTCCAGGCTTTTGCGTTGGCGTTGCGTGCCGGACAGTACCGCCCGTGCATGGCACGGCCAGGCACGCGACGTCCCGTGGACACTGGGGACGCTACGCTGACGCCCGCGGCATTTCGACGGACATGCGGAAGCGGTTGAGACGATTTTTCCGGTATGGGATCCTTCTTGACCTCACTGCAGTCCTGACTCCAGGGAGCGCCGTGTCGCAGGGTGGGGATCAGGCCGGGCCGGTCGAGCCGGGAATACCGATGCAAAAGGTGATCCCGCCACGGCTTGTGCAGCCATACCTCAACGGCCAGCGCACCGTGATCGCGGGGTTTGTGTACCGGGCCCAGGACAGCGCCCTACAGCATCCCGCCGAACTCTTTGAGGCGCTGGACCTCGGCTTCGAGGGATCGGAGTTCAGCAGGGACATGCCCGAGGTGTATGTGCTGCGATGGCTGGCCAGAGACCTAGATGGCTATATGGTCCCGTATTCCATTCAGATGGGTGGAGACTGGAACGACAAGCCACCTTTCAGCGGATCAGGCTTTACATCCTCCCGTCGGCATGTCGTAGCCGAGTTCTATACCGGGCCGATGTGCGTGCCGGTGGGTGCCGAGATGTACCGGATCACCGCTGCCGGGGAAGAATTCATCGCCCAGTACGACGGACGAACGTGGCTACGCCCGCCGAAGGAGGGCTGAGCTGAGCTATGGAATACCGGCTCATGGCGACCTACCGCGGAACCCCGTACGAGGCTGGTGTGGGCCCAACCGACTCCGACGTCGTCTTGTTCGCCGCTTCTCCGCCAGCCGACGAGCTTGGCTTCGAGCCCGGCGCGGGACAGTGGCGTAAGCGCGTCAGCCGCGACGACATCGACGCGCTCTGGGAATCCAAGCCCGTTGGCCGGTACAGGTCACAGCCCTGCCTGGTGCTCGACGAGATTGGCGATCGGCTGCACATCACCCACCTCGGTCATGACGCCTATCAGGCGGAGCGGCTCGGCTACTGGCAGGTCGACCGCGGGATCTACGAGGTCGTGGTGCCGCGCGACGAGGTTACCGACCTCACCGTGGAACGAGTCGAGCATCCCGTTCGCCGCGGCCACACCGGTGTGGCTCGTGGCTCTGCCGGTCATGAAGGCTGGAATGGCGACGCGCGGACTCCGGACCACGTGGCGTCCCCTAATGGCTCGGCCGGGCCAGAGCGGACAGCGCCGCGCAGCGGTGAACAACGCTCCGCGGAGGACGACGCGCCCCCGCGGCCACACGACGAGCTTTCTGGCGGCGCGTGGATGGACGCACTGGACAGGCTCCCCCCGCCGCGGCCGCTGCCGAAGCGGCGCAGGCCCGCCCCGGCCACCCGCCAGAGCGCATCATCCACGGTGACGGAGGAGCAGCCTGCCGCCGATGCGGCTGCGGCCGCTCCGCATGGCCCGGAGACGCCCACCGCGGGGCCAGGCGCTGCCGTGCCAGGCCCCGCGGTGCCCGGGGCGGCCGTGGGCGTCTCCGCCGCAGCAGGTCCCGCGGCAGGCGGTCCCGCGGTAGGCGGTCCCGCGGTAGGCGGTCCCGCGGCAGGCGGTCCCGCGGTGCCCGGCGGCGCCGTGGGCGGCGGCGCCGTGGGCGGCCGGCGACGCCGCGCCCGGGTGGAAACGCGCTGGGTCTTCCGTGACCTCGTCGATTTGGCCGCCATCCCCCATGGGGCATACGCCGTCGACGAGGAAGTCGATGGCGCGTTGTGCCTGATAAAGACCGACGATGGTTACGAGGTCTTCAGCGCCGTTGATGGCACCAAGCACGAGGTGCATTTCTTCGAGGACGAGGAGGCCGCGTACTTCTACCTGTTTGGCGTGCTGGCCGCCGAGGCGGTGCGCAGCGGAAGGCTGGCGCCGAAACCCGGCTGAGCACGACGGCGGGCCCAGGACGGGGCCATCAGGTGGTGGGATCAGCGGCGTCCATTTCGTCGAGCCAGGCCTGCACCCTGGCGTCATGCTGGCCGAGCAGCGGCGGCGGCGCGTGCGCACCCGGCTCCGGCTCGTCAAACCGCAGAGCGGGGCCGGGCAGTTCGATGCTGCCGAGTATCGGATGCTCGACCGTGATGACCAGGCCCTGTGAGCGGGTCTGTTCCCATTCGTAGACCTCGTCAATGGTGCGGATCGCGCCGACCGGGACTCCCGCCTGCGCGAACTGGGCGAGCCAGTGGTGCCCGCCCGCCCGGACGAGCCGTTGTTCGATCTCGGCCGTCAGCTCATCCCGGTGTGCGACGCGCGCATGGTTGACGGCGAACCGCTCGTCGCCGGATTCGATCCCCGCGACGGCCGCGAACCGCTGCCACTGCTGTTCGTTCGCGATGCCAAGCTGAATCAGGCCGTCGGCACACCGGAACGCACCGTACGGCGCGATCGACGGGTGATGGTTTCCTGTCATATGCGGTACCTGGCGGGCCACGGTCCAGCGGGTGCCCTGAAAGGCATGCGCGCCCACCATCGCGGCGAGCAGCGAGGTACGAACCACCCGTCCGCGGCCTGTCCGCTCCCGTTCAACGAGGGCAGCGACCGCGCCGACGGCGGCGTTCAGTCCCGCCAGCACATCCGCGATAGACAGACCGGCCTTGACCGGGTGATCGCGATCCTGCCCCGTGACGCTCATCAGCCCGGCCTCGCCCTGGACGATCTGGTCATACCCCGGCCGTTCAGCCTCCGGCCCATCATGGCCGAACCCGCTGATGGAGCAGATCACCAGGCGGGGGTTGAGCTCATGCAGCCGGGCGCAGCCGAATCCCGCCGCGTCTAGGACCCCGGGCCGGAAGTTCTCGAGCAGGACATCGCAGTGCCTGACCAGGCGGGACAGGAACGTCCGGCCCGCGGCGGTCTTGAGATCACAGGTGACCGACTCCTTGTTCCTGTTGCAGGACAGGAAATAGGTGCTCACCTGATCTCCGGCTGGCCCGGCGAACGGCGGCCCCCAATGCCTGGACTCATCGCCCGTGACGGGATGCTCTACCTTGATGACCCTGGCACCTAGGTCACCTAGCAGCATGGCGGCATGCGGCCCGGCGAGCGCACGCGTCAGGTCGGCGACGACAATGCCCGTCAGAGGTCCGGTCACAGGTCCCGTCAGAGGTCCGGTCACAAGAGGTCTCCCAGCTCGACAATGGCCCGCAAACATCTTGCCTGGCCGGGCACGGCGCGTGGTAGCACGGCCAGATGATCTGCTAGCACTGTTCCCGAGTTGGCCCACATGAGCCACCCCGGACGGGTTAAGGTGCAAAAAGCCGGCGGGGTTGACGGTCCCCCGCTCCCCAAGCAGCCCCGTCGGCCCCTACGTTCACCGCCGCGCCGGAACGTCATGAACCGTCGGCGAACTCGGCCCGAACTCCGAGCAGCCGCACCGGGCGCCGGGTGGTGAACCTGTCGAGTGCCGCGATGGCGGCCAGCTCTATCGCCTCAGCGTCGGCGGTTGGCGCCGCGAGCGGATAGCCGCGGGTCTGGGTGACGAAGGGGGCGTAGCGGACCTTGACCACCACACGTACGGCCAGCCGGTCCTCACCGGCGACGTCGGCGGCCACCAGCTGCGCAAGCCGCACCACCTCGCGGCACACCTCGTCCCAGTCGCGGATGTCCTGCTGAAAGGTGTTCTCGCGGCTGCGGGAGCGGGCGACGTAAGGGGCTGCGGTCACCTGCGAGCTGCCATGGCCGCGGGCGAGCAGGATCAGCCACGGCCCGGTCACCGGCCCAAGCTGGCTGGCCAGCGCTTGCGGGTCGGCGGCGGCGAGGTCCTTGACGGTGTTGATGCGCAGGCCAGCGAGCCGGCGAGCGGTCTTGGCACCGATCCCCCACAGCACGTCGGTCGGCCGGTCACCGAGCACCTCGAACCAGGTCTGGTAGGTCAGCGTGAAGGTGCCCGCGGGCTTGCCGAAGCCGGTGGCCAGCTTGGCCTGCAACTTGTTCTCCCCTATCCCGACCGTGCAGTCCAGCTGAGTCGCGGCGCGGACACGTTGCTGGATCTGGCGGGCGCTCGCCTCCGGGTCGTCGGTGTCGACGGCGAGAAAGGCCTCGTCCCAGCCCATCACCTCCACGACCGCGTCAAGTTCGGCCAGCGTCGCCATCACCGCTGCCGAGGCCGCCTCGTACGTCTCCCGGTCGACGGGAAGAAACACGGCCTGCGGGCAGCGCCGCGCGGCGGTGCGCAGTGGCAGGCCTGAATGCACGCCGAAGGCACGCGCCTCGTAGGACGCCGTACTGACCACGCCACGCTTGGTGGGATCGCCGTCACCGCCGACGACGACCGGACGTCCGCGTAGCTCGGGACGCCGCAGCACCTCAACAGCGGCGATGAACTGGTCGAGGTCCACATGCAGCACCCAGAGGGTCATGCTCCAGTGTGCCGCGCGGGCCAGCCGAGCCGGCGAGCGCATCGGCACAGCGACCGTTGCACCGGGAAAATCTGCCCAAGCGATGAGTTCTGCGCCTCGCGGCGGTCGTAACGTAATGACCTGCGGTACACAGAGAAAGGAGCACCGGATGGCCGGGATTCGGGTACTGGTCGGTACACGTAAGGGCGCATTCGTCCTCACGTCGGACGACGGGCGCGGCAGGTGGGACATCAGCGGCCCCCACTTTCCCGGGTGGGAGATGTACCACGTCGCCGGATCTCCCGCGGATCCCGCTCGGCTGTATGCATCGCAGTCCACCGGCTGGTTCGGGCAGCTTATCCAGCGGTCCGATGACGGTGGCAGGACATGGGAGCCGATGGGCAACAAATTCGAGTACGAGGGTGTCCCAGGAACCCACCAGTGGTACGACGGCACGCCGCATCCCTGGGAGTTCGCACGTGTCTGGCATCTCGAACCGTCGCTGACCGACCCCGACACCGTTTACGCGGGGGTCGAAGACGCGGCCCTTTTCCGCTCGATCGACGGCGGGCAGACATGGCAGGAACTCCCCGGGCTGCGCTGTCACGATTCGGCCCCGTCCTGGCAGCCCGGGGCGGGCGGCATGTGCCTGCACACCATCGTGCTGGATCCGGACGACCCAGCGCGAATCTTCGCCGCCATCTCGGCCGCCGGTGTGTTCCGCTCCGACGACGCGGGAAAAACCTGGCAGCCAGCGAACCGCGGCCTGCAGTCGCAAGGAATCCCTGCCTCCGAAGCCGAGGTCGGCCACTGCGTTCACCGCATCGCCAGCCACCCGTCGCGCCCCCATGTGCTGTTCATGCAGAAGCACTGGGATGTCATGCGCAGCGACGACGCAGGCGAGTCGTGGCGGGAGATCAGCGGCAACCTGCCGACCGACTTCGGGTTCACGATCGGTGTTCACGCGCACGAGCCGGAGACGGTGTACGTCGTTCCCATCAAGAGCGACTCCGAGCACTACCCGCTCGACGGGAAGCTGCGCGTGTACCGCAGCAGGACCGGCGGAAACGAGTGGGAGGCGCTCACCAAGGGCCTGCCGCAGCGCGACTGTTACGTCAACGTGCTGCGTGACGCCATGGCTACCGACTCGCTGGATCCGTGCGGTGTCTACTTCGGTACCACCGGCGGCCAGGTGTACGCGTCGGCCGACGCCGGGGACAGCTGGGCCCCCATCGTCCGCGACCTGCCAGCGGTGCTGTCGGTCGAAGTCCAGACGCTGTCATGATCCGGGTGGTGCTCCCGACGCACCTGCGCAGGCTGGCGAGCGTCAGCGGTGAAGTGGAGCTCGACATTGCTGGCCAGCCGACACTGCGGCTGGTTCTCGACGAGCTTGAGGCCCGCTATCCGATGCTGCGGGGCACGATCCGCGACCATGGGACAGGAAAGCGCCGTACGTTCGTGCGTTTCTTCGCCTGCGAGCAGGATCTGTCTCACGAACCGCCGGATGCGCCGTTGCCTGCCGCGGTCGCGGCCGGAGCCGAGCCATTCATGGTCGTCGGCGCCATGGCGGGCGGCTAACGGCGTGCCCGCGGCGGGCGGCGTGCCCGTCGCGGGCGGCTGACGGAGTCAGCGGCGGTGGTCAGAGGGCGCGGCGCTGGGTACGGGGTTCATCGTGGCTATGACCCAGGGCAGCCGTGTACGGCACATCTGGAGCCGGTTCAGCTCGTCGCGTATAACGCGGGCGACCGGCCTGGCCCTGGCGGTGATGGTGGTCGCCCTGGTCGGAGCCTGGTTTGGCCTGCTTCTTGGCGGCCATACCGACATCGCGATCGGCCCCGTGCAGACCCGTGTCGCGCTGCAACCAGCGCTGTCCGGGCAAACCGTGGTCAACGTGCCGCCCCTGGGCACGTTGCAGCTCAACAGCCACAAGGGCCCGGTCCGGCTGGACGTGACCGTGCAGAGCCTGAACGAACGCGACGTCCGGGCCATCTCCCGTGATCCCGGTCAGCTTCAGGGGCTCCCCGACGAGGTGACGCGCGACCTGCGGCATGCGGTGACCGTGGTGGCGCTGCGCGGGCTGCTCGCGGCGCTCGCGGGCAGCGTGCTGTTCGGCACGCTGGTGTTCCGCCGCCCCCGCCGGGTGCTGCTCACCGGCGGCGTGTCGCTGGCCGTGCTCGCCGCGAGCGGCGGGACGGCGGCGGCGACATGGAAGCCGAACGCGATCCTCGAGCCGCGCTACACCGGGCTGCTGGCCAGCGCCCCGTCGCTCATCGGCACCACCCAGGACATCCTGACCAGCTTCCAGACCTATCGAAGGGAACTCGCCAGGCTGGTCACGAACGTGTCGCAGCTGTACCAGGCGACCTCACACCTGCCGACCTACCAACCGAACCCGGACACGATACGCGTTCTTGACGTCTCCGACATCCACGACAACCCGGCCGCGTGGAATGTGATGCACTCCTTGACGAGGGAGTTCAGCGTCAACCTCATCATTGACTCGGGCGACCTCACCGACCACGGCAGCCGCCCGGAAGACGCCCTGGCCGGGGAGATACCGACGTTCCACGTGCCCTACGTCTTCGTCAAGGGCAACCACGACTCGCTCGCCACCCAGCGCGCCGTGGCCAAACAGCGGAATGCCGTCGTGCTGGTCGGCAAGGAAGTCGTTGTCGGAGGCTTGCGGATCATTGGGGCCGGCGATCCACGGTTCACGCCCAACTTGTCGGTCGATGTACCCGGCGAGCAGTCTGTGGTCACCATGGGCCGCGACCTCGCCGCCGCCGCGCGGCGGGCCAGCCAGCCTCCCGACATCGCCGTCGTCCACGATCCGGCCGCGGTGGTGCCGCTCGATGGAACCGTCGGCCTCGTGCTCGCCGGGCATCTGCACAAGCGCCAGACGGAGACGATGCCGAATGGCACCCTGCTGTTCGTCCAGGGTTCCACGGGGGGTGCCGGGCTGCGCGCGCTGCAGTCGAAGCCGCCGACCCCGCTTGAATGTGCTGTGCTGTATTTCGACCGCGCCACGCATGAGTTGCAGGCGTGGGACGACATCACGCTGGCGGGCCTGGGCGGCACGGGGGTGCAGATTCAGCGCCACCTGGTTCCGCCGCCGCGGTCGGCGGGCCAGGTGGCACCGGTGCCCACCGCCGGCCGGTAACCGCCGCCTCCCGACCCGCCGTGGGAGACTGGCCGCGGACCCGCCGCCACAATAGGTGTGAGCCGCCTGGTCAACGCCGCGGCTGCCGGTGCAGCAGCGTCCTGCCCGCCGCGGCCAGCTTGTTCCCGCGATCCAAGAGCACCGGCTGGGCCCTCCCGTTCACGGTGATCTGGTCGGTCGCGCAGCCGTCCGTGGTGGCCACCACATCCGCCGGGCGGCCCGCCCGGGCCGCGAACTCGAGCCGGTACGTGGCGCCGATGGCGGGGCAACCCATCACGATTGGACGCGGCGCGGCGGGCAGACCGTTGAGGAGCCGCGCCAGCCTGGCGATGACCGCCGGTGAGGTGACCACCCGCGTCACGGTGTGCGGCGGCATCGGATTCAACAGGCGGGCGGAGATCGTCAGCGCGTGGAAGCCCGCCGGGTCGAGGTGCTCCGCCGCTGCGCGTGGCGGGAACCAGCTCACCTGGGCGTCGGCACGCAGCAGTGAGCCGCCGCGTGAGCCCGCAATCACGGCCATGGCCAGCTCCACCGCGACCATCCCGGGCGGCACAAAGCGGGGCGCGAAACCCACGGTCCGCATCGTGACCCCGGCCGGGCCGCTCCCCCGGCCGTCGAGCGACAGGCGCATCCCGGCTGGTACGTGCGCCAGCAGGAACGTATGAACGTCTTGCATCGGCTGCGGGAGCAGGAACAGCCGGTGCGCATCGGCCGAGCCAAGAATCGAGTTCACCGGCTGGCGCTGCTGTGACGGCAACGGTGACACCGGGGCGGGCCGCGCGCCCGGCGGCAGGACTAGCCGCCACAGCAGCGTCCTGGCCAGCGCCAGCGCCCGCGCGCGGGAGGCCGACGGCGGCCCGCTGCCGTGGGTCTGTGCCGGAGCTGACCCCGAGGCCGGCGCAGTGGCCCCAGGGGGCGAGCCAGCGGAGCCGCAGCCCGCCAGCAGAAGGGCAACCGCAACGATCCCGGCAGCGGCCAGCATGGCGGTCAGGCGGCCAGCCCGGTGTATGTCTCGCATGACAGTCTCCAACCAGGCTGGCCGCGAGGGTGACGTAGCCGATGTGGCCTCCGTGTGGTCGGCCTCTTGACCCTTGGACGGTGCGGCAAGCCAAGCGGTTGCGGCGTTTCCGGCCCAACCCGCGCCACTACTGGTGGGCGGCGCACACCAGCGGCAGCCGTTCGGGATCAGCCAAGCGGCGGCCGGTACGGGCCGTATTTCCACCTGGGGTTTCTGATGCGCCGGGGCCCGGCGCAGGGCACGCTTGTTTTGTGGTCATCCCCATCCACGATGTCAATCCCGTGCGCCGGACACCCTGGGTCACCTACGGGCTCATCGCCATCAACCTCGTGGTGCTCCTGCTCACTCCCACGTCGCAGACCTCGGTGACGGCCAGCCCGACGTCAACCGCGCTGTGCCAGCAGGAGGCGTTCTACGACCGGTACGCGGCCATTCCGCGCGAGCTGACCCGCAACAGGCCGCTCGCCTTCGTGGCGACCGGCCGGCCCGCACAGCATCCTGGCACCTGCCTCGCCGCGCGCCCCAGCTACCACAAGATCCCGCTACTGTCCGTGTTGTTCTCGATGTTCCTGCACGCTGGATGGCTGCACCTGCTCGGCAACATGCTGTTCTTGTGGATCTTCGGCAACAACATTGAAGATCGCTTCCGGCACGTGCCCTACCTGCTTTTCTATGTTTTCTGCGGGTACGTCGCGGCCTATGGCTTCGCGGCGGCCAGCCCGGCGGCCCTCACTCCGCTTATCGGCGCCTCTGGCGCGATCGCCGGAGTCCTGGGCGCGTACCTGGTCCTCTATCCACGGGCCAGAGTGTGGAGCTTGGTGCCGTTCCTGCTCTTCATACCGTTGCGCATCCCGGCGTGGATGGTGCTCGGCCTGTGGTTCGTGCTCCAGTGGGTGTACTCGGCCGGTTACGCCGCCGAGGGAGCGGGATCGGTCGCCTACTTGGCGCATGTGTTCGGGTTCATCGCTGGCGCCTTGATCGCCTTCCTCGTGCGCGCCGCCAGCCCGCCGCCGGCGACGCGCGCGGTACCGCGCTACCGACGATAGGCCGGGGCCGGGACCAGCAGGCGCGACCGCTCGAAATTTCACCACCCGCCAGAGCCAGGTCCCTAACGGCTGCCGCGGCGCGGTCACCACCTGCCGTGCGACGGACAGGATTGGTACGTTGCTTAGGCGCCGCTTAGGCGCCGCATGAAGGGGAGCGCCCGATGACCAGTCAGCCGTTCATCTCCGTACGAGGTGAAGCGTCGCTGGAGGTGGACCCTGAGATCGCGATCATTTCGGTCCAGGTCCGGGCCCGCGACAAAGACCGCCGCCGCGCCCTGGACCTGCTGGCTGTGCGCAACAACAAGGTCCTCAGCACGGTCCGGGCACAGGGTGACGCGGTGGAGAAGGTGGAGAGCGGGCCCGCCAGTCTCCAACCGGAGTTCAAGGACGGCGGCAAAGCAAGGGAGCGGGTCACCGCATACGTAGCCCACGCCACCGTGAGCGTGACGATCGCTGACTTCACCATCCTCGGCGACCTGGTGACAAGCCTGACCGATGGGGAAATGGTCGCCGTGCGGGGACCTTGGTGGAGCCTTCGGCCGGACAGCCCGGTGTTCAGGCAGGTGCGGGTGAGCGCCGCACATGACGCCCTGCAGCGTGCACGCGAATATGCGGACGCGTTCGGCGGCGAGGTGACGGGGCTGGTGGAACTGGCCGACCCAGGCTTGGATATGGGCCGGCCACCGCAGGTTCGTCATATGGTCGCGAGCCGGGCGGCGGCTTTCGAGGCCTCGGCGGCGCAACCCGAGGAGCTGGAATTCGAGCCAGCCAAGCAGACGGTAAGGGCCGAGGTCGACGCGCGGTTCACCGTGACGGTGCCCGCGCTCGGACAATGACCTCGCAGCGGACGAACTGGGCCGGCAACGTCACGTTCCATGCGGCGCGCATGCCGGCATCCGCCCGATCCGACGGGCAAGTTCCGCAACGAGTTCATCGACACCTACGTGCCGAACGGGGCCTGAGTGGCGTCACCTGTGCGGGCGTGCCAGTCAGCGGCAGCCGTTAAGGATCATTACGGGTGGCTCATGTCCGAGTGGCGCGCCGGCCCTCGGCGCGCACGGCGCGGCCCTTCCATGGGCTGCCCTGGCCTGCCCAGTGCCTGCGGGCGGAGTCGAAGGTCATCGCCGCGTAGATCGCCGCGATCAGCGGCAGGGCGACGGCTCGCAGCCGCGACAAGCGGTACAGCCGCAGTACAGGCAGGTACGTCAGCGCCATGATCGCCCAGCCGGCCAACCCGGCGGTGGCGCTCCACGCGGCGGCGCAGGCACCGCCTGCCCCGAGGGTGATCACTCCCGCCAGCGCGGCGGCGGGCGGGAGCAGGTAGATCCACGCCAGGCCCGCGATCGTGCCGGCCAGCAGGACAGGCGAGTAGCGCAGCTGGTGGTACGCGCTGCGGGTGACCATCGCCCACAGGTCGGCGAGCCGTGGGTACGGCCGGCGGCTCACGACGCGGGTACTGAAGCCCAGCCAGCACCTGGCCCCCCGGCCTTTGAGCAACCGCCCAAGCGCGACGTCGTCGATCAGCGCGCCGCGAATCGGCCGCAGGCCACCGGCATCATCCAGCGCCCGGCGGCGGACCAGCATGCATCCGCCCGCCGCCGCGGCGGTCCGGCGGCCGGTCCGATTGACACGCCGGAACGGGTAGAGCTGGGCGAAGAAATAGACGAACGCGGGGACCAGGAAGCGCTCCCATGCGTTTCGCGCGCGCAGCAGGGCCATTTGCGAGACGAGGTCATGCGTGCCCGCCATGGCCCCGTCCACCAGCGCGGTCAGCGTCCCCTGCGCATACGCGATGTCGGCGTCGGTAAACAGAATGTAGTCGCTCGGGTCCGCGGCCCTGATCCCCTGCTCCATGGCCCAGACCTTGCCCACCCATCCGGGGGGCGGTTGTTCCCCCGAGACGACCCGCAAGGGCCGGCCGACCGCCAGCGCGACCGCAACCGCCGCCGTTTCGTCGCTGCTGCGATCATCCACAAGCACCACGCTGAAGGGGCCCGGATAGTCCTGCGCGAGCAGTGTCGGCAAGGTGAGTGGCAGCATGGCGGCCTCGTCGCGCGCTGGAATGACCGCCACGACCGCGGGCCGACTGGCGCCGACGCGGCCAGGCGGCAGACGCTGATCGGTGCGCCAGTAGGCGCCATGCCCAAGGAGCAGGTACAGCCACACGGCGGCGGCCACCACCGCGGCCACGGCAAGGTAGGACATCAGCCCGCGGCAGGCAACGCCAGATGGCTCTTACGCCGGCGGCTGGCTGCCATTTGGCTTCGCTGGCAGCCGGGTCTGCCCGCGCTCCTCAAAGGACGACGCCAAGCTGGTCTTGACCGAGTCAAGGATCGTCACACCCTGGGCGACGAGACCGGCGGCAATCTCACCGAGGCCGTCGGCACCGTTCAGGATGCTGACGTTCGCGGTGGCCAGGCCGCCGGCCGCCTCCTTCACAATCTGCGGCAACTGGTCGATCAGCATCCGGTCCAGCGCGACACGGTCGTTCGACGCCGCCGCCTCGGCCTGGATCCTTATCCGCTCGGCCTCGGCTTGCGCGAGGATCCGCACCCGATCCGCTTCAGCCTCGGCCGGCTTCACGACCTCGGCCAACAGTTGCTGCTGGCGCAGTTCGGCCTGGCGCTGCGCGAGTTCGGTCTGGGCAGCGATGACCGCACGCTGCACGTCCGCCTGGGCCAGGGGCCCGGCCTGCGCCGCCTCGGCCTGCGCCTTGTCCACCTCCGCCTTGTACCGCGCCTGCACGATCGCGGTTTGCCTGGTGTATTCGGCCTGCTTGCGCTGTGACTCCTGCTCGGCTTCGGCGGCGGCCTGGTTGGCCTGCGCCTGCGCGATCTTGGCCTGTCGCTGGATGGCTGAGACATGTGGCGCGGCCATCGCGTCGATATAACGGGTGCCCATGTCGTCGATCGACTGGATCTGCAGCGAATCGACGATAAGCCCGATCTTCGCCATCTCGGCCTTGGAGCCGTCGAGCACCTCCGTCGCCAGCTTCTGCCGCTCGGTGACGATCTCCTCGACGGTCATCGAGCCGACAATCGAGCGCAGGTGGCCTGCGAAGATCCGGCCCGTCAGGACGGACATCTGATCCTGATCGGACAGGAACCGCTGCCCGGCGTTAACGATGCTCTCCTCATCGTTGCCGACCTTGAAAGCGATGACCGCGCGGACGTTAAGCGAAATGCCCTGCCTGGTCACACACGTCTCCGCGACCTCGGACTCGCACATGGCCAGGGTCAGGAAACTGGCCTTGCGGAAAAACGGGAGCACATAAGCGCCGTGACCGGTAACAACGCGGAACGGCGTGCCGTCGTTGCCATGTCGGCCGCCAGCAATCAGCATGGCCTCGTCGGGCGCCGGCACGCGGTAACCGAACATGTCCTCATCTCCTAGATCGCCTCGCCACGAGTGTTGTCTAGCGGATCGTCCCACTCAATTACGTCAACGGCTCTGACGCCACGGAAATCGACGACGAGCACGGTTGCGCCTCGCGGGAGAGGTTTGTCCGACCATGCAATATACGCTTCCGATCCGCCGCGGATCTTGATCAGTACTTCGCCAGGACCGGCGGATCCTCGGGTCGCGACGAGTAGCGTGCCCACGGCGCCAATCGCCGCCTCGTCCCGAGCCACCGTCAGCCGCCCTTCAGCCGTTCCTGGCTCAGACTATCGGCACCGATTCCCTCCGTTCGCGGCGTCGACTCGCGCGATTTCGGCGGGGTCGAGGGAAAAGCCGAAAAGGTCGATGTTCGCGGCGATCCGCGACGGTTCAGCGGACTTCGGGATGACGGGAATGCCATGCTGAATATGCCAGCGCAGCACGACCTGTGCGGGCGTCACACCGTGCCGGGCCGCGATCTCGGCGAGCACCGGGGCGGCGAGATCGCTGCCCTTGAGCGGGCTGTATCCCTCGACGACCACACCACGCTCACGATGAGCTGCCAGCAGGCCTTCGTCATGCCGGTGTAGGTTCCACGGGATCTGGTTCACCGCTGGCAGTTCGCCGGTCGCGCGGACGAGCTCGTCGATCTGGCTGATGCTGTAATTGCTCACGCCGATGGCTCGGGTAAGGCCTTCGTCGCGAGCGCCCAGGAACTCCCGCCAGGTGATCGGCTGGGGCTTGCCGCGCGGCGGCCAGTGCACCAGCCACAGGTCGACATAGTCCATGCCAAGGGCGCGCAGGCTCGCGGTGATCGTCTGGCGCTCACGACCGACGTTGCCTGCGGGCAGTTTCGTGGTCACAAAAAGGTCCGCGCGGTCTACCCCGCTGTCGCGGACCGCGCGGCCGATTTCCGCCTCGTTGCCGTACATCGTCGCCGTGTCGATGTGCCGGTACCCCACCTCCAGAGCGAAGCGGACGGCCTCGCAGGCCTGGCGGACACGCAACCGCCACGTACCGAGCCCGACGAGCGGCATGAGCACGTCGCGGGGCAGCGTCACCGTCGGAATGTCATGCGCCTGCGCCATGCAGCTCATTCTTTCCCACGTGGCTGGCACAATGGGCGGCAGGGGGTTAGGAGGTTGCCCTGATGCTGGCCCCGGCACCGGTCCACGCACTCGCCGCCCTCAGCGGCGTGGTTGCGGCCCTGACCGGTTACAGCCAGCTGCCCCCCTCCGGCCTGTTGCTGCTGGCCGCGGCCGCGCTGACGTGCGTCCTCGGCGGGCTGTTCGCCAGGGCAGCCTGCCCCGCTCGCGCCGTCAATGTGATCCCGCTTCGCGGGCGCGCTGTCGCGCTGCTGACCAAGGCCCGGCGTACCGCATTCCTGCGGCAACGTGATCCCGACGCCGACGGGAGGGCCCGCCCGAGAGCACCGGCGGCGAGCCCGGCGGCCTGACCGGCGCGTATCCCTGACCTTCGCGTGCTGTCGCTCGCGCGCGCCGAACGCGGCCGTCTCCAGGTTCATTCGTCACGGCCTCCTGGAGGGTTCGCCATGTTCCGTTTTCTGTTCCGTCTGCTCGACATTCCCCGGCTGTTCGACGTCGGCGTCGGCGTCTCATATCACCTCGTCTCCACGCTGGCCACCTGGTTCGCCCCGCTGCCTGGTGGCATGGCCACCGCCGCCGCGATCATCGCGTTCACCGTGGCTGTGCGGGTGGCGCTGCTGCCGCTCAGCTACTACGTGATGCGCGGCGAAGGTGCCCGCGCGCGGCTCGCGCCACGGATAGCGGACCTACGGCGTCGTTATGCTCGTCAGCCAGCGCGGTTGCAGCAAGAGCTGGGCCAGCTCTACCAGGCCGAGGGGGCCGGCCTGTTCGCAGGCTGCCTGCCCCTGCTCGTGCAACTGCCGTTCTTCAGCGTCATGTACCGCCTGTTTTTGTCCCGGGCGGTGGCAGGCGTGCCGAACACTTTGCTCGCCCATGCCCTGTTCGGCGTGCCGCTCGGCAGCCACTGGCTTTCCGGTGCCGGGCCGTTCAGCCCCCATGGTCTGGTGTTCCTCGGCCTGCTTGCGCTGCTCGGCGTCGTTGCCTGGCGCACGGCACGGATGGCGCGCCGGGCGATCGCAGGCGTCGCGTCGGCGTCCGCCGGTGGCCCTGTGCCCGCCGGATCGGAGACCGTCGATCGGCGCGGTTCCGGCGCCGCCGACACGCTGACCGCTCTGATGCCGTACGGCACGCTGCTCGTGGCGGCGGTGGTGCCACTAGCGGCGGGTCTTTACCTGCTGACCACCACCACGTGGACGTTGCTCGAGCGCGCGGTACTGCGGCGCAAGCTCTTCCCTGCGCACTGACCGCCCGCTCGACTCGGGATCCTCGATCGAAGGCGGAAGCTGGCCATGATCCGCGCGGGCGGAGACCTTTCAGCAAAATGAACGGAAAAGTCTCCGCTACAAGGGATCATGGCACGCAGGCGGGCTGTCACGGCACAGGCCGAGCATCCGCACCGCGGCGAGCATCTCCGCCGCGAGCGGCAGCGTCACCGCGAGCCGCTGCACCGTCCCGTTCCACGGCTCCACCGTGCGCGACGCGAACAGTACCAGGGCCACCGCGCTGATCAGCGCGAGGAGCTGCATGGCACGGCTGACGGCAGCCCAGTCGGGGTCGCCACGGAAGTCGCGTGCCAGCACCAGGGGCGCCGCGATCATCGCCGCATACGCGATGCCGCTGACGACATCGTGCACCTGGTTGTGCCATGACTCGCCCGCGAATCCCGGCCCGACGAGCAGCACGTGATCGCGCCGGAACAGGCCCGCGGCGATCGCGGCCGCACCGGCGCACTTCACCAGCCACGGCCCGGCCGCCTTGGGCCCGGCACGAGGCCTAGCACGGCACCCGGCGCGGGATCCCGCACAGGACCCAGCGCAGGACCCAGCACGGGACCCAGCGCGGGACCCAGCACGGGACCCAGCACGGGACCCAGCGCAGGACCCAGCGCAGGACCCGGCGCAGGACCCAGCACGGGACCCGGCGAGCTGGCCAAGCGCTGCCCCGAATGCGAGCGAGCAGGCGCCGAGCCCGATGAAGCCGCCGATCATGATCTGCGGATCCCGGGCGTCCACGGCAGCGAGGCCGCTCAGCTGAACCTCGGTCGCGGCGTGACCGGTCTGCCGCAGCGAGGCCACCACCCACGCGGCCGTGAAAAGCGCCGGGCCCGCGATGCCGCAGGCCGCCCACAGCCGCGGTCGCGTCAGCCAGCCGCCAAACCGGGCCGGCCGCCGCATGGATCGGCTGGCCGGCAAAGCGCGTGCGGACAGGCTTGACCGCATGCCTTCACGGTAGTGCCAGGCTGTCGTCATGGGTTGAGCTGGGCTATTCCCGTGGACCTTCAGTAGATTGGCCGCAACGGCTTGCGCGCCAGCGAGGTACGAACCAGGGCTCGCGAGCAAGCTTTGCGGTGCGCCGGGAAGCCTGGTCGGCAAACATCGATTCGGGAACATCGATCCGCCGGCATCGATTCGGCGACATCGGTAACAAGCTGGTGAGGTCGGCGTCGTGCGGAGCATCGAAACGGTCCTGTTCCTCGTGGTGCTCGGCACGGTTGTCGCGACATTTGCCAAGCGGCTGCGTATCCCCGCTCCCTCCCTGCTCGTTGCCGTTGGCCTGGCGGTCGGCCTGCTGCCGGGCGTGCCCCCGGTCCGGGTCACACCAGAGGTCGTCAGCCTCATGGTGCTGCCGCCGCTGCTGTACGCGGCCAGCGAGGAACTGCCCTGGCGCGACCTGCGTGCCATATGGCGCGCGGTCGTGGTACTCGCGGTGGGCCTGGTGCTGGCGTCAGCGGGCGCGGTCGCCCTCGTAGCTGCCGCCGTCGCATCGCTTCCCGCCAGCATGGCGTTCATCCTCGGCGCGGTGCTGGCCAGCACGGACCCAGTGGCGGTGACGGCGTTTGGGCGCCGACTTTCGCTTCCCATCAGGATTCAGTCGCTCGTGCAGGCGGAGAGCCTGTTCAACGATGGAACCAGCCTGGTGCTTTTCCGGATCGCCGTGTCATTCGCCGTTGCCGGAGCAGTCGCGGGAACGGCGGCCGGCACGATGCTGCACGGCGTCGCTCAGTTCCTCCTCCTGGCGGGAGGTGGCGCGCTGACCGGCGGGGTGGTCGCGGTCGGCGTCATCTTCGTGCGAAAGCGCATCAGCGACCCGGTGTTGGAGGCCGTCGCGGCGCTCATCACCCCCTTTGCCGCCTATGCCCTCGGCGAATTCATGCGAGTGTCTGGGGTCATGGCGGTGATCGTCGCTGGACTGGTCATTGGCGCACGGCGGACGCGCATCACCACCCCGCAGACCCGCCTGCAGCTGCACTCCGTCTACCAGACGGTCATCTTCTTGCTGGAAAGCGTGGTCTTCAGCCTCGTCGGCCTGGAGCTGCCAACTCTCATCCGCGAACTGTCTGGTGCGCAGTGGTGGCCGCTCGAGGCACTCGCCATCGCCGGCACCCTCATCGCCATCCGGATCCTGTGGGTTTTCCCGCTGTCAGCGGTCATCCAGTGGCGGCGCGGCGCGCGCCGCCCGTCGTGGGCGGTGCCAGCCGTGGTGTCGTGGGCGGGCACACGTGGTGTGGTGCCGTTGGCTGCGGCTCTGTCCATCCCGCTCACCACCACGAGCGGGACGGCACTACCGCAGCGTGATCTCGTCCTTGTCCTCGCGACCACGGTCATCGCGATCTCACTGATTCTGCAAGGGCTCACCCTCGAGCCGCTCATCCGGTTCGCTGGAATCGCGCATCCCGCCAGCACCCGCCACGAGGAGACCATAGCCAGGCTGCGCCTGGCCGAGACAGGGCTCGCCCGCCTGGAGGAGCTGGCCGAGCTGGAGGCCGCGCCGGATTTCGTCATCGACAGGCTGCGCGCCGACCTGCACGCCCGCATTGGCCGCACCCGTGCCCAGGTGGATGAAAACCCCGATGCGGACACCCCCGGGCTCGACGAGCGGGAGCTGCGCCGCGACCTCGTCGCCGCGGAAAACATGGAGCTTTCCCGGCTGTATGAAAACGGGACCATCAGCTCAGTCACACGCCAGCGCCTGCAGCGCTCACTGGATCTGGAGGCCACCAGGCTGAGCGACGAGCCCGGGTGAGGTCCGCGGGCGCACGCCCGCAGCCGTTCGGCCACCCCGTGCGCAGCATGAAAGCATTGTCTGGGAAATCCGGGTCACGCGTCCAGATTTTCCAAAATTCCGGCTCTCTGACCTGCGGTTTCTTGGCACCGTCTGAATATTATATCTAGTCCCTCGGGAAAGGAATGAGGAGGAGTGATACAGACTCACTGTTGGTGAGCTTACCGCTCGCTGTGAATACGCCCATAAGCTGCACGACGATGCGGGCAAAATCAGTCACACAGAAACGTCGAATGCCACACGGAGCAAAGCGAAGCGTGTACTCAGTGCACTACCCGTCCTTGAGTATCACGACGCCGTTAAGCGACATAATGAAGCCCTGGACCACCTGCCCGGCACTGGGCGTGACGCCATCGAGTTGAGGGCTGGGCATCGTGAAGCCAAGAGGAAGCTGGCTGCCGAGAACCCCCATCCACCCGAGCTAAAACGGCTTGTACAGGCCGAGCTTGCTCGTGGTAAGGCTCCTGCTGATATCAACCTAGATCAATTGCTGGGTGCCGAGGTTGTCAAGGCGGCCAAACGCCGTGCTGTGTCACGGCGTGACGGCTGGTGTCCCTGGCCAGATTGTGATGCAGAACTTTGGGCACATGAAGCCGCGGAACACTACCGCGCACACGAAAAGGCCGACGCCAAGGCCGACATTAAGGCGATGGTGGCCAAGGCTGTAGCCGAATGGCAGGCAGACCATGATGCCCGCGTGGAGTCGCTCCGCAGGGAAATTGCCGCGTTCAAACGCCAGCACGAGGAGCACGTTAGAGGTACATGATGACTTGGACAAGAGGTAAACAAGCACAGCTTGAAGACGCCGCCAGAGAGTTTATGCGCAAAGCACGGGCGCTGGGCGTCAATGTCGAAGAGATTGAGCTTGTGTCAAAAGGTAAGGATGCTGACAGCGTGGCCAAGGCGACGGAAATCGCCAGGCTGGAACGTCTCAGCGAAACTGTGACGGAAAAGGATATCGCTGCCGTGTACGCCGCTAAAGCCCGTACATTGAGAGAGGGATCATGAGCCCGGATCGTTTGCGTGCACTGGACGAGCAGCGGCATGCAGTCTAGCGCAGGCTGGAACTTGCAGCCCGGTATCCAGAAATAAACGGGCACGATGAGGCCACCGTTGCCAGGTTGCGCACCAGCTTGCCGCTATCAATGCAGAGCTTGAACAACTGTTCACGGTGTAGCGGGCACAGCAGCAAGCGCAAGTTGCAATGGAACGCCCATTGACGGAACACGAGCTCCAGGAGCTTGAAAGGGCCGAAAAGGTAGCCGATCGTGCACTATTCGCCGCTTGCGTGCCGAGCTTGAGCAGCACGTGGCGAAGATCGAGGAGCTTCGCCAGCGAATAAGGGGAACTTGAAGGCTAGGCAACCGCGAGGACATTGGACACACCCCTCGGAGTTTTTAGCTCCGGGGGTCTTTTTCCTTTTGCCAGGAGTTGATGACCTGCGCAACCTGCGAAGGTGGCGGATAGGTGCTTGGGAAGCCAAGAGACTCGGCGGCGTGGTCGATCATGTCGCTATCAAAGCTATCGCGGCTAACGCCAGCCTTGACGGCCTCAGCCTCTGGGTAGTGGTTCATTTCTTCCTCGTCTATGGAAGCCGTACGGGTCCGGAGGGTTACCGGTCTGCAAGGTGCCGCGCGCAGCGTGCGACAACGCGCGGACTCTCGTTTCATCCCCGGACCCGTACGACGTTGTGACCCGGCATGCCCCAGCACGGGGGCGACCAGGGCATGCCGGGCGTTCACCGGTTCGCCAGCATGATCGCTGCGACCGCGCCAACGATGACGAGCAATAAGACGACCGTCAGCCAAGGCGAACCACGTGGCACGTCGTCAGGGCGCCCACCTCCCCAGATCACGACGCACTCACCCGTTGCGCAACGCTCAGGAAGCTCTCCATCTGCGCCCGGAGCTGTCCTGCCAACCAGGCGTCGAGCGTGATGCCAAGACCCGTTCCCCTGCATGCTGCGGCGTACAGCCTCCCGCTATCGCTGCGGAACACGCTCCAGGTGGGGTAGTCAGCTTTGAGAGCTTCAATATCCCCCGTAGTGTCCGTGATCTCATGCCCGTTGCCGAGGATCGCTGCGCGCATGTTCGGCCAGTGGCACACGCATGTGTCAAACGTTGACGGGTCCTGGCTGTGATCAACCCCGTCTGCCTCGAAACGTGACGGTGGGATCACCGTTCGCACTGTGGCTCTGGCGCTGCAACTGCGCATGCCGCACGTGGTGTCGTCGGGCGGCATCGTTGCCTGATAGGTACTCATGATCCGCAATCCTCATGATCGGTCCCGTTGCTCTCGGCTATCATGATTGCGCTATAACCTCACGCTGAGCAGCAAAAACAGCACTCACAGCACCGATGGTAGAATTTCCCGATCACGTGTAGAGGTGGCCGACGATGGGCCGAGACTCCAACAGCTCCCCCCTAGCGTTTTTCGGCGCCGAGCTGAAACGCTTGCGCCAAAGAGCCGGGATCACACAGCAACAGCTAGCCGAGCGCACAAACTACGCTCTCGCCACCGTAAGCGCATACGAGACAGGCACGCGTATCCCATCACGCGAATTTGCTGAAAGTGCAGATAAGGTATTCGGCACAGACGGCGATCTTACCAGGCTGCAAGGTCTAGTTGAGACGGTATCTGTTCGTCCATGGTTTCGTGACCGCGTGGAGGTAGAGCGCAGAGCCACCGAGATATGGGAATACGAAACTTACCAAATACCGGGATTGCTGCAAACCGAGGACTATGCACGCGCCATTGTCAGCGCGGTGCGTCCAATGCTGCCAGCGGATGCCATCGAACGTGCGGTAGCGCTTAGGATGACCAGACAGGAGATTCTAGAACCTGACGAGGCTATACCGATCGACCAACAGAACGCACCGCGATTGTGGGCGGTCGTAGACGAGTCTGCGCTGCATCGCATGGTAGGAAATCCGGAAATCATGCAAGCGCAGCGCGAGCATTTAGTTGCCATGGCCCAGCGGCCGAATGTCACTGTACAGATAATTCCCAGTGTGGCTGGCCCGACATGCGCGTTCGGGCGAGCGTTCGCAGTATTGATATCCCGCAATGGTTCATCGGTAGCCTACTTCGAAGACGTCGGCACTGCCCGTTACGTCCGTGATCGTGACGAGGTGAGCCGCTACATGTTGATCTTCGAACACTTGCGCGCGAGCGCACTAGACGACAAACGATCGGTCAAGCTGATAAAGGGTGAGGACAAATGAGATGGCGAAAGTCAAGTTATTCAGGTGGGGAGGGCAACTGTGTGGAAGTCGCGGCCCTCCCCGATGGTGGGCGCATGGTGCGCGACAGCAAGGAGCCTAACGGGCCGGTTCTGTGTTTCACCGCAGATACTTGGAAAAGGTTCATGGACCACATCAAGTCCGAGCGCTAGCCAATCGCTTCAACGAGAGCGCCCACCGCCTGCGGGGTCTCCGGTGGGCGCTGTGTTGTGCGCTGAGCACGACCCAAGAAGGACGCCGAAGCGCGCGTCTCATCAGAGTTCAGGCTGACGGTGCATCCACCGGACTGCGGCGTCAAATGGAGACAAGATCTCCTTATCGGCAACATGCTGGCCATACCACTGATCACGATTCTTGTATTTGGGTCAGGACGTGAATAGGCCTGCCAGCGCCAGACACCGTAGAGATCGGAGTATACATCCGTGTACGTGTCCGTGAGGTCGCCGAATTCCTCCGGATCATGCGTCTTCGCTCCGCGTGCATGCACGAGCGCCGCCGCTGTTTCACCCTCGACATCACCACGGACGAAATTGTCCTGGTCCTTTAGCGTCCCGAGAGTTTTTTTCCCACACCAGTACACCCACATCTCATTCATAGCGTCCAATGCTCCGGAAACCGCGTCGGGCAATCTGTCCTGATCGCCTGATCCAACGCTGGAGCGAACTTCCTTCAGGCGCGCGTTAAGGCGCCGCCATCTCGCGCGCAGCAGCCCGTCAGAGTTAGTCACTAGGACATTCTCGCCCAAGACGAGACTTGCTCAACAACCAACTCACCGCACTTGGCACCTTGGTACCACCAATCACCGTCGCACCCGTCCACCACGTACCGGAAAGGGGCGGCAATGTGCGCCGGACTGTGCTCCTCGAAGTAGTCGGCCAGCTCATGCCCGTGGACAGCTAGCACATCGTCTATGGCCTCGCCCTGCCCAAGCGCCAGGGCGTGGGGCAAGATAGGACTGTAATTTCAACGGTGTAACCCCCGAGATGGAGGAGACACCAGTGACTGACGTGACGACCGGCCAGGGCCAGGGCCCAGTGGAGCTGTCCGCGGCTGATGAGCAGGTGCTGCGGGAGCTGACCGAGCGGGCCCGT
>WNGB01000795.1_pt1 | contig 50306 bp, 50 predicted proteins | sample 5400681 | NCBI WGS metagenome assembly WNGB01 (sample SAMN13153367, study PRJNA577476) | soil metagenome | isolation source: 115 cm soil or saprolite under grassland replicate 2 | place: USA:California | collected 2016-06-15
GAGGAGGGGACGATGGCGACCCGTCGTGACTTTCTGTCGAGTCTGTTGAGCGCTGGGGCGATGAGCCTCATCGTCGCCTGTGGCGGCGGCGCAGGCGGCCAGGGCCAGCCAGCTACCAGTCCAACCACGCCACCCAAGCCTGCGACCGGCACCACACCCGCCGCCGCGCCAACGACCGCCCCCGCCGCGGCCGGCGCAGCCACCACTGCGCCAGCAGCCGCGCCTACGACGGCCGCGCAAGCCAAGCCCGCGCAGACTGCGCCGGCTCAGGCCGCCGCCAAGCCAGCCGCGGCCGGCGGCACGCTCAACTTCGTCCTGGAAAACGACGCGATCGACTTCGATCCGCTGCGCTCGCGCGCCTTCGTCGATCGCTGTATCCACTACCAGTGCTACGACTCGCTGGTGCGTATCGACGCCAACGGCAAGATCATTCCCTGGCTCGCCGAGAAGTGGGACACCTCCGCCGACGGCAAGCAAGTCACGTTCTCACTGCGCAAAGACGTCAAATATCACGACGGCACGGCGTTCGATGCCGAATCCGTCAAGTGGAACATCGACCGCTATCGGACCACCGAAGGATCCGCGCGCAGTGGCGAGCTCGCGCCGGTCGACAATGTCACCGTTGTCGATCCGGCGACGGTTCGATTCGACCTGAAGACGCCGTTTTCTCCGTTGCTTTCGCTGCTCGTCGATCGCGCCGGCATGATGGTCTCGCGCAAGGCGGTCGAAGCGGGCGGCGAAGACTTCACGCGCAAGGCATTCAAAGCCGGTACTGGTCCGTTCGTGCTAACTGAGGCCGTCAAAGACGACCACATGACGCTCGAGAAGAATCCGGAGTGGTGGGGCAAGGATACCAGCGGGAACAAGCTACCCTTCCTCGACAAACTTGTCATTCGCCCGGTTACAAACAGCGATGTTCGGCTGACGAATGTGCGCACAGGCGACGCGCATCTGTCCAATCAAATCGCGGCCAAAGACGTCGCCACGGTAAAGACCGACAGCTCGCTGGTCTACCAGGAGAAGCCAGGCTACGACTGGGGCAGCTTGATTCCCAATCGCAAAGAGGGCTTTCTGTTCAGCGAAGGACGCTATGTCAAGGCGCTGGCGATGGCGATCGATCGTAAGGAATTCCTCGACAAAGCGTTCTTCGGCATCGGTGCAGTTGGCTACGGCACGATTTCGCCCCTTCACTTCGCTTTCGATCCGAACTTCAAGCCGTATGAGAAGCCCGATGCCGAAGGCGCCAAGAAACTCGTCCAAGAAGTGGGCAAAGGCCCGCTGTCGTTCGAGTTCCTCGTGTCTTCGGGCGACCCAACGCTGCTGCAGCAAGCGCAGCTCTTGCAAGCGCAACTACGTAAAGCAGACATCGATGCGCAGATCGTCCAACTCGAGTTCGCGCAGATCCTCGACCTGCAGAGCAAACACGAATTCAAAGGCATCACGTACGTCGGCTGGAGCGGGCGCATCGACCCTGACCCCAATACCTACGACCACATTGTGACTGGTAAGCCGTTCAACGACTCTAGCTACTCCAACAAGGACGTCGACCGGCTGCTCGACGAACAGCGCGCCACCACTGACGAGGCCAAGCGCAAGGATGCGTTGCGCAAGGCCGAGCAGATTTACGTTGTGGACGACCCGGCGCGCGTGTGGCTCCGCTTTGGCGTTTCGCCATTGCTGACGGTCAAGGCGGTGCAGGGCATGGAGCCTTATCCCGATCGGATCCCGCGGCTGCACGTGGCATCGTTGCAGAAGTAGGGCGACGCGGCCGTACTCGCACATGCGTGGCGCTGAGGCGGAACGGCTGGAGCCGACGGGTTCCGCCTGGCGGCGGCGGCCGGTGGTGTTCGTCAGGCCATGGGCGCGTGGGAGACGGGTGAAAACAGAAAGCGGCCGCGCGGCGGAAGCTCCGGCGGCCAACTTCCTCGCGCTTCGCGCGCCTTGCGGCGCTTCATAAGGATGGAAAGAGGCAAAGAAAAACGTGCTGTGGCAAGCCACGCCAACTGGCGCGCGTATCGGCCTGGCGGGCGGGCGCTGATGGTGCGAGTGTGAGCGTCACGGTGGGTCGATGACGCGCTACATCTTGCGCCGGCTAGTGCTGATGGTGCCGGTCGCGTTTCTGGTCACGATCATCGCCTTCAGTCTGCTGCGGCTGGCGCCGGGCGACCCGGTGCTGGTATTCGCCGGCGAAGAGCGCGACCCGCAAAGCCTGAACCAGATACGCCGCTCGCTAGGTCTGGATCAGCCGATGCCGTGGCAGTACGTGGCCTGGCTGGGCCGGGCCATCAGCGGCGACTTTGGCCGCTCGATCCGCACGCGTCAGCCGGTCCGCGAGGCGATCGTCGAGCGATTGCCGGCCACGCTCGAATTAACCGGCGCCGCGCTACTCTTTTCCGTGAGTTTAGCCACGGTCGTAGGTATTTTGTCCGCGGTCAAACGCAACTCGGCACTCGATCTGCTCGCAACGGGTTTCACGATAGCGGGCGTATCGCTACCCAACTTCTTCCTCGGTTTGCTGCTGATCCTGTTTTTTTCGCTGGTCTTGAGATTCTTGCCGCCGGGCGGATACGCCGCCTTCATCAGCGATCCGACGGAGAACATGCGTCGCCTGATCTTGCCCGTACTCACCTTGTCAGCGGCCACGCTCGCCGTCAACATGCGCCAGATACGGTCCAGCCTGTTAGACGTTTTTGGTCAGGACTATATTCGTACGGCGCGCGCCAAAGGGCTCTCCGAAAACAACGTGATCATCCGGCACGCGCTGAAAAATGGCTTGATCCCGGTCGTCACGCTGGTCGGTTTGCAGGTTGGGGCGTTGATCGAAGGCGCGGTTATTACCGAGCAGATTTTCTCGTGGCCCGGTGTCGGAAAACTCGTCGTCGACAGCATCAATGGCCGCGACTATCCGGTCGTACAAGCGGTGGTGCTCATATCGGCGTTGTCGTTTATGCTCAGCACGCTCACTGTCGACGTGTTGTACGCGTGGCTCGATCCGCGCATCTCGTATGCCACGGGCGGCGCGCGCGGGTGACGGTCAGCGCATCCGGCCTGGCGCAGCGTACGAGTGCAGTTGACGCGCTGAATCCGGCGCAGCGGCGCGAAAAATTCATAGTGGCGCTGCGGCGTCATCCGCGGCTCTTCGTAGGTGGCACGCTCGTGTTCGCGCTGATCTTCGTTGCGTTGTTCGCGCCGTGGCTGAGTCCGTACAACCCGACCATTGGCGATGTCTCGGATGGGCTCGAAGCGCCCAGCTTGACGCACTGGTTGGGCACCGACGATCAGGGCCGCGACGTGCTGGCGCGGGTGATGTCTGGGGCGCGGATTTCGCTGTCGGTGGCGCTGATTTCGGTGAGCATCGGCGTGTCGGTCGGCGTGTCGATGGGGATGCTGGCGGGCTACGCCGGCGGCATGGTCGACCTGCTGCTGATGCGCGTGATCGATGCACTGCTCGCGTTTCCCGCGTTGCTGCTGGCGATTTCGATCACCGCCGCGCTCGGGCCGGACATTCGCAACGCCATGATCGCGATTGGGGTGGTCTCGATTCCTGTCTACGCACGCTTGACGCGCGGACAGGTGTTGTCGCTGCGCGAGCGTGATTACGTGATTGCGGCGCGTGCCATTGGCGTATCGCCCACGCGCATCGCGTTGATGCACATCCTGCCGAATATCGCCAACGCGTTGATCGTGCAGGCGACGCTGACCACGGCCTTCGCGATTCTGCAAGAAGCGGTGCTGTCGTTCCTGGGTCTCGGGGCGCAGCCGCCGACGCCGTCGTGGGGCCAGGACATCAGCTACAACCAGCGTTACCTGACCAATTTGATGTGGTGGATGAGCGTAGGCCCGGGCGTGGCGATCTTCCTGGCCGTGTTCGCGTTCAATTTCCTGGGCGACGCGCTGCGCGACTGGCTCGATCCGCAGTTTCGTCGGCGCGCCTGAGGCTACAATCGGCCACCGATATGGCCGGGAACCAACTGCTGGATCTGATCGAGTACAACCGCTGGGCGAATTACCAGCTCTTCGCGATGGTCGAGCGGGCGTCCGCGGACGGACTCGAGGCGAGCCAGCCGGGCATGTATGGCTCGGTGCTCGAGACGCTGACGCACGTGGTCAGCGTTGAACGGAACTTTCTCAGGCGGATCCGTGGCGAGGAGCGGCAGCGGCTGAGCGACCTCGACGTTGACGGATTGCGCGCCGTGTTCGAACCTCTCGGTCCAAGCTACGCGGCGGCGGTGAGCAGTGAGGTGGACCTGGAGCGACCAGTGTTCATCCCATGGCTCGACGACGGCGTGAACATCCGCCTGACCGATGCGGTAATCCAGCCCATCACCCATTCGATCCAGCACCGCGCGGACATCATCGGCGCGCTGAGCCGCGCCGGCATGGCGGCGCCCGAGATGGACTACGTGCACTGGGTGCTCGAGGGACGGCCGAGCGGGACGTCTTAGCGCAACGCGATCAAGCCAGCGTTCGTTGGCACGAAGCCGCAGGCCTCGAAGTAGAACGAGCGCAAGTGGTCGTCGAAATCGACGTGCAGCCATTCGCAGCGGGCAGCTCGCGCGTGGTCGATGGCTACCGTCACAAGGCGGGTGCCAATGCTCAGGTGGCGTTGCCTCGAGTTGACCAGGGTGTCCAGGATGAAGGCGTGGACCCCGCCGTCCCCGGCCACGTTGACGAAACCAACCAGCTCGTCGCCCGAGCGCGCGGTGACCCAACCCAGGCTGTGGCGCTCGAGCCGCCCGCGCCAATCGTCGTCGAGCAGTCGATGACCGAAGCCCTCGGCGTGGAGCGCGTTGAGCTCGCCATTGTCGAACTCGCCGCGCCAGTTGTAGCTGACGCTCGTCAGCGGCCCATTACGTAGGCGACCCGACCGCGCGGCGAGGCGGCGCCGCTGACCACGCCCGAGCTTGGCTCGTAGGCGACCGCACTGACCTGCCCGTGGGACCAGGGCCCGTCGAGTCTGACCTGGTGGCCGCGCGCCGCGAGGTCGTTGCGTACCTCCTCGGAGATGCGCGACTCGACGCGACAGCCGCCGGGATCGCTCGCGTGCGGATAGAACGAGCCGGGGAAGTGGGTGCTCTGGACCGTCGGCGCATCGAGCGCTTCTTGCAAGTCCATGCTGAAGTCGACCACGTTCAGCAGGAACTGCAGTGACCACTGGTCCTGCTGATCGCCACCTGGCGTCCCGAAGGCCAGCCACGGCTGGCCATTGCGCAGGGCGAGCGACGGCGTCAGCGTCGTCCGCGGGCGCTTGCCAGGCCGGAGCGCGTTCGCATGGCGCTCATCCAGGTAGAACATCTGGCCGCGCGTGCCGAGCGGGAAACCGAGGCCCTCGACCACCGGCGACGAGCCGATCCAGCCGCCACTGGGCGTCGCCGCGAACAGATTGCCCCAGCGATCCACGGCGTCCACGTGCGTTGTATCGCCACTGACCACGGGCCAGCGGTCGCCAACGGGCGCGTGAACGCTGCCTGGGCGCTGCTCGAGACTGGCTGTGCGCGGATCGATCAGGGCGCGCCGCTCGGCCGCATAGGCATCGGACAGCAGTCGCTCCAACGGCACGTCGACAAATTCGGGGTCGCCGTAGTACCGCTCGCGGTCGGCGAAGGCCAGCTTGGCGCACTCCAGATAGGTATGCAGGTAATCGGCGGTGTTGTGGCCGAGGCCCGCGAGGTCATAGCCCTCGAGCAGTTTGAGCTGCTGCAGGAAGACCGGCCCCTGGCTCCACGGGCCGCACTTGAGCACGTCGATGCCTCGGTAGTTGACCTGGACCGGCTCCTCGATCTGCGTGCCGCGGGCGCCGTAGGCCGCGAAATCCTCCAGGCTGAGCAGACCCGTATGCGCCTCGCCTGAGCCGTCCATAAATGCGTTGTTCTGTGAAAATTGGACCGCCTGCTGGGCGACCGGACCCTTGTAGAAGTAGTCGATGGCCGCCTGGATGGCCGCTTCGCGACCACGCCCGGCCTCGCGCAGGCTCGCGTCGACCGCGCCCTTCAGCGAGCGCGCCCAGTCCGGGTTCTTCATCAGGGTGCCGTCTTCGGGTACCTGGCCATCGCGGAGGTAGATGGCCGCTGACGTGGGCCACTCGGTGCGGTAGCGCTCGGCGACTTTGGCGATGTTGTTGCGCATCGCCGTGTACATGGGGAAGCCGCCCTCGGCTAGCTCGACGACCGGGCCAAGAACATCTTCGAGGGTGGCCGTCCCAAAGCGCTGAAGGGCCGTGCACCACGACGCGAATTGCGCAGGCACGGTGGCGGGCAAGAAGCCGTCAGACGGGATGAGGCTGATCTTGCGCGTACGGAACCAGTCGATGGTCGCGGCGCGCGGTGCCCAGCCCTGGCCGTTGATGGCTACTGATTTGCCCTCTTGGGCGAGATGGATCAGAATCGGCACCTCGCCGCCGATACCCACGCTTTGCGGCTTCAACAGCGAGAGCGCAAATCCCGTTGCCACACCCGCGTCAACTGCGTTGCCGCCGGCATCCAGGATCTTGAAGCCAATCGCCGCAGCCAGATAGTGGCCAGCCGCGACCATGCCGAAGGTGCCCTGGAGCACGGGGCGAGTGGCAAACGGAACGGGTCGTGCTTCGCCGACGGCGCTGCCGTGGGCGTCGATGTCAAGCTGCGGGGTGGTGGTCATCGTCGTCGTTGACACGGTAGCACGAGGGCCTACTGTGCCCCGGACCGGGGCACTTGGGCGGGGCGTCAACAGCCCGGCTCACCGTCGTTGCCGCAGCAGTCACTGCGGCGTCGCAAGCGAATGAGCATGTTGGTCGCCCAGCGCTGGATCTTCCAACTGACTGTGCCGGGCTGGCGGAGGTTCTGCAGCCAGGCGTCGAAACTAGTCCGTTCGCCGTTCATCGGCCGCTGCTGATGATGAGGTCGACTTCGGCGCCGCGCGCGATCACAGCTCCCGCGGCGGGACGCGTTTCGATGGCGCTACCTTGTGGGACGCGCTGGTCTTTCCGGTCGCGGACATTGACGCGGAACCCGTTGTCTTGCAGCAGCCGCGTGGCTTGCGGCTGGGTGCGGCCGGCGACTTCGGGGACCGCCACGTTGCCCGTGCCGACCATGATCGTCACCGTGCCCTGGGGCGGCAGGGCAGCCCCTGCATCGGGCGACTGATCGGCGACGATGTCGCGCTCGACGTTGATATTGACCCCGCGCACCATCACGGTCAGCCCTGCCGCTTGCAGCGCCGCGCGTGCGTCGTCGAGCGACTTGCCGCGTAGCTGCGGCACCGCGATGGTGCGCGGCGTTGGGCTCGGCGGTACACGGGTGGGCGTCGGCGGCACGGGTGTGGGCGAGGGCGGTGCTGGCGAAGGCGTAGGCGGTACGGGTGTAGCGGTCGCCTCAGGGGCAGCGGTCGGCGCGACGGTCGGCGACGGGACCGCGACGGGCTTGGGCGGCGCGGTCGGCGCACTGGTCGGTGGGCTCGTTGGCCGCGCCGTAGGCTCGGGCGTGGCGAGGCCTTCGCGGCTGAGCGATGCCAGGCCGAAGAAGCCTGCGCCGAGCGCGGCCAGGATTGCCGCCAACGCGAGCAACAGGGCGATGACTCCACCGCTTGCACCGCGACGCTGGGGCCTGGTGACGCGCCTGCCAGCTGGCGCGGGCGCTGGCACGGCAGCAGCGCGTGTGCCAGCGGCAGTGTTTTGGCTCGACGAACGCGCCACCGTTGCCGTGCGTGTGGCTCGAGGCGGTGCTGGTGCCTGACGGCGGACGGACTCGACCGCCGCCGCGACTGGCGACGGCGCCACGGCTGGGCTCGTTGGGATGCGCTGGGTCGCCGATGGGTCGGCAATCGGGGAGGCGCCGTTGCGCAGGTCGCTGGCGAGCTCGGCGCCGGAGTGGTAGCGCGCTTCGGGCGCCTTGGCCAGGGCGCGCAAGATGATCCGCTCCAGATCTGGCCCGAGGTGCCCGTTGAGTGCGCGCGGCGCCGGCGGCGGCTCCTCGACATGGGCGAGCGCAATCGCCAGATCGGTCTCGCCGCTGAACGGCACCCGGCCGGTGGCCATCTCGTACAGCACGGCCCCGAGGCCATAGACGTCCGAGCTCGCACTAGCCGGTTTTCCGCGCACCAGCTCAGGCGCGAGGTAGTGCACGGAGCCCATTACCGCGCCCGTGCGCGTCAGCTGACTCGACGCCAGGGCCTGCGCAATCCCAAAATCGGTCAGGCGCGGCCGACCATCCTCGCCCAGCAGCACGTTCTGCGGTTTGACGTCGCGATGGATGATGCCGCGTCGATGGCCGTAGTCGAGGGTCGCGGCCAGTGCCGCGCCGATCTGTCTGATCTCGGCGTCAGGCATCGGCGCCGCGCGCCGAATACGGTCCTTGAGGCTTTCGCCCTCGACAAGCTCCATGACGATGAACGGCGTGCCCGCCTGGACGTCCTCGCCGACGTCGTAGATCGATACGACGTTCGGATGGTTCAGGCTTGCGGCCGCGCGCGCTTCGCGGCGGAAGCGCTCGAGGAACTCCGGCTCGTTCGCGTACTGCGCGTGCAGCAGCTTGACCGCGACGCGTCGGTCGAGCAGGGCGTCATGCGCTTCCCAGACGATGGCCATGCCCCCGCGCGCGATTTCGCGCAGCAAGCGATACCGCCCCGCGAGCACGCGATCGCGCTCGTGGCTCGTCACAGGCGCACGTCCTCTTCGACTTCCTCGATCAGGTCGCCGTGACGGCGGCGGATCTCACGAAACGCATGCGCCTGGACCAGTGCCAGATAGGTCGGCCCGATCAGCGCGTACGCCGGCAGGAAGATCAGGCACAGCGTGCCGATGATCAGGAGCTCCAACAGCAGCAGCAAGGTAAAGATGGGATGGCCGAGCGCGATCAGCGCGGCCCGCTTGTACAGGTCGAAGAGTCTTGGTTGGCCGATGTGGACGTACAGCGGGACCACGTAAACGTGCATGCTGAACCAGAACAGTGCTCCATACAGCCACAGAATGGTCGCAAAACGGAGCACCCCTGTGGTGAATACGGCGTAAAAGTACACGTTCGCCAGGAGCGCTCCGGTGATCACCAGGCTGATAACGAAGCACAGCAGACCTCTGCGCCAGTGGCTGCGCAGCGCGGCCCAGAAGAGGCTAAGTTTCGGGACGTCGGGCCCGGCTGCCACGGTTGTCACTGCCTGGAGCGCGATGCTCGATGGTGTCGGCAGGAACAGCAGAATCCAGGCGATCAAGGCGAGGACCCACTCGGGGCCTGAGCCCTCGAGGATGTTGGCAAACGGGAGGCTTATCGCCGCCAAGATTGCGAACAGCGGCAGGTTGGTGAGGACCCACAAGAGGTTCGCGCCGACCAGGGTGGCCGTCTCTTCGTAGAGACCGACCAGGGCAAGCCACAGCGCGCGGGGCGCGGCCATTCGCGCCTTCATTATTACCCGCTCGGCCTTTACGACTTGTTTTTGGAAAATTTCTGCGCTGCGTGAGCGCCGCGCGGAGGAATTTTGCCAACAAAGAGCGATTTACACTGACGGGCCATGAGCCTCGGGCCGGTGCTGGTGCTCTTGGTGGGTGCTCCGGGGACAGGTAAGAGCCGTTTGGCGCGGCGGCTGGCCTCACAGCTTGAGGCGCAGATCGTGGAGTCAGACCGCGTCAGGAAGCAGTTGTTTGCGGAGCCGCGCTATACGGGTGGCGAGCACGCGGCCGTGTACGGCTGGTGCCATACCGTGGTGCGCTCGGTGCTGGTGTGCGGGCGTTCAGTGATCTTTGATGCCACCAACCTCGAGGAGCGCGTGCGTCGACGCGTGTACGACATCGCCGAGAGCTGTGACGCTCGCCTGATGATCGTGTGGGCGACGGCGCCGGCGGGCGTCATCCAGGAGCGCATGCTGCGTCGGCACGAGGGCGCGGATGTCGACGACGCCTCGGACGCCGATTGGCGGGTCTACCTCGATCTGCGCCGTAAGGCGGAGCTCATCAGGCGTCCGCACCTGGTGATCAACACGGCCACCGATACCGAGACGCTGCTGCGCGTCCTGGTCCAGAGACTGAACGAGGAGAACGAATGACGCTTCAGGCGTTGGTCTTCGACGTATTCGGCACCTGTGTCGACTGGCGCGGCTCGATCATTCGCGAACTCACCGCGTATGGCCAGCGGAGCGGCCAACCAGCGGACTGGGAGAAACTGGCCGACGAGTGGCGGCGCGACGGCTACATCGGTCCGATCCGTCGGATCCTGTCCGGCCAGGAGCCGTACGTGGACAGCGACGAGCTGTTCCGTCGCAAGCTCAAAGAGCTTTTGCTCCGCTATGGCGTGGGCGCCGCGTCAGTTGACGAGGTGCGCGAGGTCTCGTTGAGCTGGCGCAAGCTCGACCCCTGGCCCGACACCGTCGATGGACTGCGCCGACTCAAACAGAAGTTCACGATCGCGCCGCTGTCGAATGGCACCTTTGCAACGCTCACGTCGATGGCCAGGTACGGCGGCTTGCCCTGGGACTGCATCATCTCGACCGATCTGCAGACCACCTACAAGCCGCACCCCGACGCCTACTTGCTGGCGCCCAACCTGCTCGACCTGCAGCCGGACGAAGTCATGCTCGTGGCAGCACACAGCAACGACTTGAAAGGCGCGCAGCAGGTCGGCCTACATACGGCGCTGGTGCCACGACCACAGGAATGGGGCGCGAACGGGACTGGTGATACGCCCGACCCGTCCTTCGACTACGTCGCCACTGACTTTGGCGATCTCGCGCGTCAATTGGGTTGCTAACGCGTAATCGGCAGGTTGAGGCCGAACAGACTCGTCAGCAGGAACAGCGTGGCGAGCAACACGAAGCCGACCAACCCCGCGATCACGAATGCCAGAAAGAAGCCACAGCCGAACTTGAAGCCGTCGCCGATGGTGATCGCCAGCGGCACGTACACCACGTCTTCTCTGCTGGCGCTGACCGCCTCGGCGACGGGTGGCTGCTCGATGGGGGCGACAACCTCGCCGTCCTCGACGGGCTCGGGGACGGGCTCGGGCGGCGGAGCTTGGGGTGGTGGGCTGGTCGGCTGCGGCGGCAGCTCGATGGGCGCGGTGCGACCCACCTCTTCCGCGTCAGATGTACTCAACAGTCAGGAGCCGGTTGGGGCGCCGCTATTGTAGCTGGGCGTGCGCGTGGTAGCTGGAGCGGACCATTGGTCCGCTTTCGACGTGCCGAAAGCCCATGGCTTTGGCCGCTGCCTTGAGGTCGGCGAACTCGTCGGGCGTGACGTAGCGTTCGACCGGGAGGTGGCGTAGGGTCGGCCGCAGGTATTGGCCGACGGTGAGCACGTCGACGCCGTTGCTTCTGAGATCCTCGAACACGTGGAGGAGTTCGGCACGAGATTCGCCCAGACCGACCATCAGGCCGGACTTCGTAGGGATGCGCGGCGCGAGCTCGCGAGCTCGACGCAGTAGCTCGAGCGACTGGGTATACACGGCCTTGGGGCGTACGCGGGAGTAGAGCCGCGGCACCGTTTCCAGGTTGTGGTTCAGGATGTCCGGTGACGCGTCCATCACGGTTTGCAGCGCGTGCCAGTTGCCCTGGAAGTCCGGGATGAGGACTTCGACGCCGAGCTCAGGGTCACGTTGTTTGAGCTGGCGAATGGTGGCGGCGAAGATCTCGGCGCCGCCGTCTTGGAGATCGTCCCTGGTCACCGAGGTGATGACCACGTGTCTGAGCTGCAGCTTGCTCACGGCTTCGGCCAGGCGTTTTGGCTCGGTCCAGTCGACCTCGCCGGGGCGGCCTGTCGTCACATCGCAAAACCCGCAGTTGCGGGTGCACACGTTGCCCAACAGCAGGAACGACGCGGTACGAAATTCGCCCCAGCACTCGCCGATATTGGGGCACGAGGCCTCTTCGCAAATCGTGTGCAGGCCTTGCTCGCGCATCAAGTGCTTGAGCTGCTTGAAGTGCTTGCCCTGGGAGAGTCTGACCTTCAGCCAATCCGGCCGTTGGCCGATGACTGGCGGCGCCGACTCAGGGCTGAGTGGCTGCGTGCGTGGCGTTTTGATGACGGGTAAATCGATCACTGTGTTTCTTTGAGATGGAGTCTGCCACAGGCACGGCCACGCTCGTGCGTTCACGCTTCGGTTTTTTGGAAAAGGCCGTTCGCTGCGGAATCGCCGCGCGCTTTCCGCTCAACCGCGTCCCTCATGGCGCTGCGCGCCGTCGGTCCGCTGCTCGCCCGCGCGGCGGTCACGCACGAGCGCTCTTTTTACCAACGAGACCGAGCGTCAGTAGAGCGGGTAATCGACGGTCTCGAGCTGGGTTTTGATCGTCTTTAGGAACGTGAGGGCTTGGGCGCCGTCGAGGATGCGGTGATCGAAGCTCAGGCAGGAGTTCATCATGCTTCTGACGGCGATAGCGTCATCGGGCGTGACGACGGGGCGTTTGACGATCGACTCCATGGTCACGATGCCGGCTTGGCCGACGGGCACGATCGGCTGGGACATGATCGAACCGAGTGAGCCGGGGTTGTTCACCGTAAAGGTGGCGCCCTGGAGGTCGTCTACGGAGAGCTTGCCGCTGCGTGCCTTCTGGACGATGGCTCTGAGGGCACGGGCGAGGCCGGCGATGCTGAGCTGCTCGGCGTCTCTGAGGGCGGGCACGATCAGGCCGTTTTCGAGCGAGACGGCGATGCCCAGGTGGTACTGGTGATGAATGGTGATGTGGTCGCCCTGCCATGAGGCGTTCAGCTCGGGGACGGCTCTGAGGCCGGCCAGCACGGCTTTGATGAAGAACGGCAGGTAGGTCAGCTCGAAGCCTTCTCTGGCCTGGAAGTCCGGCAGTGCCTGGGCTCGGTAACGGACCAGGCGGCTGACGTCGATCTCGACCAGCGACCACGCGTCGGCGATGTCGGTGCGGGCGCGGGCCATGTGCTCGGCAATCGCTTTGCGCATTGGCGACAGCGGGCGGTCTTCGGGGCCGAGCGCTCGCGCGGCTCGCGCCGGGGTGGCGGAAACGGCAGGAACACCAGCGGCGGTCGGCGCGCCGGCGCCAGCGGCACCAGCGACACCAGCAGCGGTCGGCGTGGCGGCGCCAGCGGCACCAGCGGCGGCCGGGGTTGCGGCGCCAGCAGCGGTCGGCCTTGCGGCGCCAGGGGCACCAGCAGCGGTCGGCGTGGCAGCACCAGGGGCACCACCAGCGGCCGTGCCTGTTTGGCCAGCGGCGATGGCGCGTTCGATGTCTTTACGGGTGACTCGGCCTAGCGTGCCGCTGCCTTGCACAGTTGACAGGTCGATGCCGTGCTCCTCGGCCATGCGCAGGACCACGGGTGTGTAGAAGCGCTTACCAGCGGGCGGCTCGGACACCGCGGTACCGCCATCCTGGCTGGCGCCGCCATCCTGGTTGGGCTCGCTCTCACGTTGGCCGACCACGCCGCCCGTCAGGGTATTGTCGTACGAGAAGGTCTGTGGACGCTGTGTAGTCGTGCCCTCCGGGCCCTGGGCGGGCGGCGCTGATTCAACTGGCGGTTCCGTCGGCGAGGAGCCGACCGGCTCGTCGCCGATCACCGCCATGTCGGTCTTCACGGCAGCCGTGGTGCCCTCGGGCAGCAGAATCTGCTGCAGGAAGCCGGCGACCGGGCTGGGCACCTCAGCGTTGACCTTGTCCGTCTGGATCTCGACCAGCGGCTCGTCGCGCTCGACACGGTCGCCTGGCTGCTTGAGCCAGCGCCCGATGGTCCCTTCGGCGACCGATTCGCCCAGTTGCGGCATCTTCACGACTGTTGGCATTCAGTACTCCGCGAGGCGTCGGGCGGCGGCGACGACGTCGTCCGCGTTGGGCAGGATCGCCTCCTCGAGGGCTGGCGCGTACGGCACATGCGTATCCGCCGCTGCCAGGCGCATGATCGGACCGTCGAGCTCCTGAAACGATTCCTCGGCGATCAGCGCCGCGACTTCGGCGCCGATGCCGCCAGTCTTGTTGTCCTCGTGCACGATCAGCACCTTGCTGGTGTGGGCCACGGTTTCTTTGATGGCGTCGGTGTCGAGCGGTAGCAACGTGCGCAAGTCGAGGATCTCGACGTCGATTCCTTCCGAGGCCAGACGTTCGCTGGCTTCGAGCGCCTGGTGCACCCCGATGCCATAGGTGATGATGCTCAGGTCCGAGCCCTGGCGCTTGAGGTCGGCCTTGCCCAGCGGCACGACGTAATCCCCGTCGGGCACTTCGCCCCTGAGCCGTCTGTAGCTCTTCTTGTGCTCGAAGAACAGCACCGGGTCCTCGTCACGGATCGAGCTTTTGAGCAGGCCCTTGCAGTCGTACGGTGTGCTCGGGATCACGATCTTCAAGCCCGGTATGTGAAAGAACAACGCTTCGACGCTCTGCGAGTGGTACAGGCCGCCGTGGACGCCCGCGCCGAACGGCGCCCGGAAGACCACGGGGCACGAGAACGTGCCATTCGAGCGATAACGGATTTTGGCCGCCTCATTGACGATCTGGTCGTAGGCGGGATGGATGTAGTCGGCAAACTGGATCTCGGCGACCGGTCGGAGTCCGTTCATCGCGGCGCCGATGGCGACACCGGCGATGCCTAGCTCCGCTAACGGGGTGTCGATGACGCGGTTCTCGCCGAACTGCTTCTGGAGGCCGTCCGTGGCGCGGAAGACGCCGCCGTGGACGCCGACGTCTTCGCCCAGGACGATGACGCTCGGATCGGCCTGCATCTCTTCCAGCAGCGCCTGACGGACCGACTCGACCAGACTCATGACGGTCATCTGGGATGCCGAAAGTCGGGCATGCGTACGCCTGCGTAGACGTGATCGAAGGCCGTCTCGGGTTCTGGCGAGGGCGCGGCCTCGGCTTCTTCTAGCGCCTGTGCGACCTCGGCCAGGATGCGCTCGCGCAGCTTGGCTTCGGCGGCTTCGTCGAGCACGGCGTGGTCCACGAGATACGCGCGGAAGACGTTGATTGGATCGCGCTGGCGAGCCTCCGCGCGTTCCGCTTCGGGGCGATAGCGGCGATCGTCGTCATCTGACGAGTGTGGCGTCAGGCGTGGCACGTTGGCCTCGATCAGGGTTGGCCCGTCACCCGCCCGAGCACGTGCCGCTGCTTCGGCGACACAGCGATACACGGCGAGCGGATCGCTGCCGTCGACCGAGGCGCCCAACATGCCATAGCCCATCGCTCGGTCGGCCACGCTGCGCACCGCCATCTGCTTCGAGGCGGGCACGCTGATGGCATAGTGGTTGTTCTCGCACACGAAAATCGCGGGCAGCTTGTGGATCGCGGCGAAGTTCAGGCCTTCGTGGAAGTCGCCTTTGGACGAGGCGCCATCGCCGAAGTAGACGATGCTTACGCCGCCATCGCCGCGAATCTTGCTGGCCAGCGCGGCACCCGTGGCATGCGGGATCTGGGTGGCGACCGGACTGCCGCTGGTCAGAATGCGCAATCGGGCATGGCCGTAATGGGCCGGCATCTGGCGACCGCCATTGGCCGGATCGTCGGCTTTGGCGAGCGCCGAGAGCATGATGTCGCGCGCGGTCATGCCCCACGCCATCACGGCGGCCAGGCTGCGGTAGTACGGCACCATCACGTCGCGAATCGGATCGAGCGCGAACGCGCTGCCCACACCGGAGCCCTCGTGGCCTTGACACGAGATGTGGAAAGGCTGCTTGCCCTGGCGATTGAGCACCCACTGGCGCTCGTCGACGGCGCGCGCGAGCAGCATCGTCTCGAACATCTTCAGCAACTGCTCGCGGCTCAGTCCGAACTGTTCGTGCTGCGGGCGGGGTATGGCAGCGACGCCGTTTGACCCCCGATGGCGAACGGGCACCTTCTCAGGGGTAGGGGACTTTCGTCTCGTTGGCGCCATTGCCACCCTCGCGGCTCATCGTAACATCGTGGCCTCGAAGGTCGTGCCCGTTACGCGACGCCGCGACACATGTGGCGAGTGGCCGATCCAGAAGCGAAACGGCCGCGCTGCCCACTCGCCGGCGTAGTCGACGCCAATGCGCGGACCGACCCTGATTGCGTTGTCAGGCACGGGCGCGCCAGGCTCCAGAAACAGGGCGCTGCTTTCGACCAGGTCAACCCCACTGAGGGAGCGGTCAATGTGCAGGGCACTACAGACGAGGGCTGGCCCGCTCGCGCGCTCGATGTTCTCCAGCGGCGCAAGCGCTCGGACCAGGACCGCGCCCGCGGTGTCCTCGCGTTCGGTGACCACGTTGAAGCAGTTGTGCAAGCCGTAGATCAGATAGACGTAGGCGACGCCGCCGCGGCCCCACATCACCGCGGCGCGGCCGTTTGGACCACTGCGCGCGTGGGACGCGGCGTCGCCGGGGCCGACATACGCCTCGGTCTCGACGATCTGGCCGCTGTGGCGCACGCCGTCGAAGGTGTGGACGAGGGTCTGGCCGAGCAGGTCGCGCGCGACTTCGAGAGTCGGGCGCGTGTAGAACTCGCGTGGCAGGCGCTCGGGCGCAGAGGGTAGGGCTCCCGTCATTTCGGCTCCGCCACCGTCACTGCACGCGCCTGCGCGGAACTACCCAAAAAGGGAATCCCCTTCGGGGAGTTGGGGGGACGGCTGGGTGCTCACGCGTCGCCGGGTGCCGGCCCACAAGGCTTGGGCGCCGCAAACCGCTGACTCCTGACGCCTGACGCCTGACGCCTGACCCTAGAGAGAGCGGCCGGCTTCGTGCGCCAGCAGGATCGCTTCGGCGACTTCGCGCATGCTCTTGCGCGAGTTCATGCTCAACCGCTGGATCCTGCGAAAGGCTTCGGCCTCTTTCAGGTTCTGCGAGTCCATGAGCACACCCTTGGCGCGTTCGACGAGCTTGCGCGTCTCGAGGATCTCCTGGGTCTGCGCCAGGTCGTGCTGGATCTGGCGCACCTCGCGCCAGCGTTCCAGTGCAATTTCGATGGCGGGTTTCAATTGCTGCTCGGCAAAGGGCTTGACCAGGTAGCCCATGACACCCGCGTCGACGGCGCGATCGACGAACTCGCGGTCTGAGTAGGCGGTCAGCAGCAGGACCGGCGTCACGCGCTCCTGGGACAAGGTCTGGGCAGCGCTGATGCCGTCCTGCTCGGGCATTTTGATGTCCATCAGCACCAGGTCAGGCTTCAAAGCGCGCGCAAGATTGACGGCGGCGACGCCATCGCCGGCCTCGCCCACGACGGAGTAGCCCAGATTTTCGAGCATCTCGCGCAGGTCCATGCGCGCGATCGGCTCATCTTCCGCCACCAGAATCCGTGTCACTTACTCCGCCTTGGCTATCCATTTCGGAAACGAGACCACGGCCTTGACGCCGTGGCCGTTCACCAGCTCGAACTGGCCCTTCAGGTCCTCGCGCACCAGGCTGCGCACGATCTGGAGGCCCAAACCGCCCTGGCTGAGCAGATCGAAATCGTGGGGCAGGCCCCGACCGTCGTCCTGGATTTCGATATACAGGCTGTCGCCCTGCTCGGCCAGACGCACAACGATACTACCCCCGGGCCGGCCGGCAAACGCGTGCTCGACGGCGTTTTGCACCAGCTCATTGATGATCAGCGCGCACGACGTCGCCTGCTGAGCGGGCAGATTGAAGCTGCGCGTGCCCTCGAGCGCCAGGCTGATCGGGCGACTGTGGTCCAGGACGCCGTTGCGCACTTCGGCCAGGATGCGGTTCGAGACCTCGTGGATGTTGATGACCGTCGTCTCTTCATGGCTCAAGAACTCGTGCACGACGGCGATCGAGATGATCCGACCAATCGTCTCGCGCAGTTGATCGGCCACCTCCGTGCTCTCGGTACGGCGCGCCTGGAGGCGGAGCAGGGCGGCGATCGTCTGCAGGTTGTTCTTCACCCGATGGTGAATCTCCTGGATCATCGCCGTCTTGATCTTGAGCTCCTGCTCTTTGCGCAGCTCGTCGGTGACGTCCTGAATGGCGACGACCGCGCCCGCGGGCGCGGTGCGTCGACCGATCACCCGCGCCGGCCAGCCGGTCGCATCGCCGGACATGAGGGGGACGACACGTTTGATCCAGACGAGGTCCTGCTCGATGACGCGCTGCTCCAGGCATACCCCGCGCTCCATGGCCTTGAAGCAGATGTATTCGTTGGTCTCGAGCTCCTGGAGCTGGGTCTTGACCAGATTGTCGGCATAGCCAAGACGGCGATACAGGTGTTCCGCGGGCGCCGACAGGTATTCGATGCGACCCTGCGCATCGATGACCATCACCCCGTCGTGGACGCCCAGGCGGCCGAGCCGTTCACCACCCTGCAAGCGACCGGCCACGATCAGCTCGCGAGCGCGCGCGATCGCACGACGAAACGTAGCGTGGCGCTTGCGCTGCCGTTCGTGCTCAATGAGCAGCATCTCTGAGCGCAGGGCGCCGATAACGTCGCCTTTTTCGTTGCGGACGGGAAAGACCTCTTGCAGGACGGGCGCACCGCGGATGACGGTCGAGGTGACCTGGTTTCGAGTCCGACCGTCGAACAGGATGCGGTAGACAAGCTGGGCTTCCTCGCGGGTCATGCTGCGACCGACGGCGAGCGGCAGTGCATACGGACTGGGCACCGGCACGGGCTGCGCCTGGGCGACGACCACGACCTGGTCGCCCGAGCGGGCGAACAGCACGGCGTCGGCGTGAGTCAGGTCGGCGAGCAGCGGCAGGTGGCCGGCGACGCGCTCGAGCAACTCACGATCCTGGTCCGACAGGTCAGAGCAGGCGTCGTAGGCGCCGAACGTGTGCTCCGATTGTTCGGTGTTGTTCGGGATGCCGAGGAAGAGGTCGGGATCAAGCGCGACCACTGATGACCTCGTGGTGCATCTCGCGGCTGCCCAGGCCCGCCAGCAGGCCGGTGCCAGCCCAGACCAGCGGCAGCAGGATGTCCGTGAACGGGGTGTGGGTGATGAGTGTGGCGCCCCACAGCAGGAGCACGACCATCACCAGCGCAGCGACCTGGCGCACGCCCGGGCGACGCAGTTGGACGTCCAGGGCGATGTTTGCCGCCAGCCCGATCAGCATTCCGGCAAAGTACAGCGCGATGTACAACAACAACACTTGTTTGGTGTGCAAGTCTACAAGTTGGCCCAAGCCGCTTCCGCCTTACGGCAGCGCCCAGCCGATGACAGGTTCCGCCTGGCGGCGGGGCATCCCATGCAGGTCTGGCCTTGCGGCACAACTGCCGGTACAAACCGCACGGTCAGTGGGCGGACGCTGGACTCGTGGGCGGCTGCCGCGAGGCGATGCGCGCACATGACGGTCCGGCCTGGCGTAGGCGGTTGGCACGACGGTGCGGACGGTTGGGGATGGCTGAGTGGCTGAAGTGATCGTCCGCAGTCAGTCGGGGCTGACCCAGGAAATCACCGTCGGGCCCCACACGTTGATCGCGGATGAGCCGCGGCCGGCGGGCGCGGATCTGGGGCCGAACCCGTATGACCTGCTCCTGTCGGCCCTGGGTTCTTGCACAGCTATGACCGTGCGGCTTTATGCCGACCGCAAGGGCTGGCCTCTGGAGCGGATCGACGTCCGTCTGAGGCACGACAAAATCCACGCTGAAGACTGCGCCGAGTGTGAGACACGTGAGGGGTTCCTCGATCGCATCACCAAGGAACTAACGTTTACTGGTGAGCTCACGCAGGAGCAGCGCCTAAGGCTGGCCGAGATCGCCGAGCGGTGTCCCGTCCAACGCACGCTACAGCGTGAAATCACAATCGAACAGAGCGTGACTTCGGCTACTGTCTGAAGCGTGGGTTCCGCACGCCCAGGCATCGTCATCGTCGCCAATCGCGGGCCAAATGACTTCGTCTATGAGGGCGGCGCGTGGGTCACACGCACCGCCACGGGCGGGCTCGTCAGCATGCTGACGCCGCTGGCGCGGCGGGCAAATGTCTCCTGGTTCTGCTGCGTCTCCGAGCCGCCCGATGCTCACCAGGCGCGCGAAGGGCTGTACACCACGGCTGCTGACCAGACCGATCCGCGACTGCACGTGGTACCCGTTCCGCTGCCCGCGGCGACGTTCAACGCGTACTACGGCCAGATCAGCAACGAGGTGCTGTGGATGCTGCAGCACCACGTGATCGGCCCGGGCGGCTTCGAATTCCTCGATCACGCGCGGCACCAGGCCTGGGGCCGCTACCTCGAGGCGAACGGCCGACTCGCCTCGGCTATCGCCCAGGCGCGGCCGAACCCGCGCGCCTTCCTGGTCCAGGACTATCACCTGTACCCGCTTCCTGGACTCCTGAAGAGCACGTTCCCAGATACGCCGATCCTGCATTTCACGCACATCCCGTTTCCCGATCCACCGGTGCTGCGCCTGATTCCCCAGCCGTGGCGCGAGACGATCCTGCGCGGCATGCTCGGCGCCGACGTAGTTGGACTCCAGACACGCATGGACGTGCATTCGTTCCTGGCCTGCTGTGCCGAGTTCCTCGACGTCGCCGTGGACATGACGCGCTGCGCGGTGCGCTTTGCCGATGGACGCGAGGTGTGCGTGCGCGCCTACCCGGCCAGCGTCGACGCGCGCGCGCTGCAGCGGCTGATGCGCACGCCCGAAGTGGCAGCCGCGCATGCTCGGCTCGCGCCCGAGATGCGCGAGATGAACCTCATCCGCGTCGATCGGCTCGATCCGAGCAAGAACCAGCAGGTCGGCTTTATGGCCTTTGGCCGCTTGCTCGAGATGCGGCCCGACCTGTGTAGTCGGGTGCGATTCCTGGCGTTCATGGTCCCGTCGCGTACCGACCTGGGCGTGTACCGCGCGTATCGTGATGCGGTGTATCGCACCATTTCGGAGGTCAACGAGCGGTTCAGTGCGGCGTGCGGCGGGCCGCCCATCCACGTGTTCTATACGAACGATCGCGAACAGGCGTTGGCGGCGATGCAGCAGTGCGACGTCCTGCTGATCAATTCACTGCAAGATGGCATGAACCTGGTCGCCAAGGAGTGGGCGGTCGTCGCGCGCCAGCCCGGTGTGTTGATCGTGTCCGAAACGGCAGGCGTGGCCCACGAAGCGACCGACACCGCACTGCGCATCTCGCCGCTCGACGTCGAAGGTACCGCGCGCGCGATGGCCGACGCGCTGGACATGCCGTTCGCTGAACGACGCAGACGCCATATCGAGTTCCTGGACCGCGTGACGCGCTGGTCGGCGCGCGATTGGCTGAACGCTCAGCTCGCCGATCTGGGCGTGAACGGGCTGTGATCGGCGCCAGGCTACGCCGCCGTCATTGCACGCGCGCCGCGAAATGTGAACTGTCTTCCCTAAAAGAGAAGCGGACGATGTCGCACGAGGAAGACCTGCGCTGCAGTCATTGCGGCGTGGCGATCGTGGACGAAGCGACCATGGTCAGTCGCGGCGATCAGAGCTTCTGCTGTTCGAACTGCGCGGCCGGGGTCGGCGTCTCGTAACTCGCCAGACATCGCGAAGCAACGGCGTCCCAGGTAAAGCGATCCAGCGCCCGCTCGCGCGCGGCGGCGCCCATTCGGCGCGCCAGTGGTTGGTCAGACAGGATCTGCTGGAGCCGCTCGCCTAATTCCAAGGTGTCGCCAGGTTTGACCAGGAAACCGGTTACGCCATCCTGGACGATTTCAGGGACGCCGCCGATGCGGCTGGCCACGACCGGCGTGCCGCTGGCCATGGCTTCGAGCACGCACAGGCCGAGTAGCTCCGATACCCGGACGTGGCGGCCGTAGCACGTGCGATCGACCGATGGAAGGGCCAGCACGGCGGCGCTGCGATACAGCGCAGGTAGCTGCGCGTCAGGGAGGCTGCCGAGGAAGCGCACGTCGCGATCGCCGGCCAATCTGTGTAAGAGCTTGGGGTAATCACGTTCCGGTAGTCGAGGATCGTGGCCCGTCGAGCCGACGACGTCGAGGTGCGCCGAACCAGGCACGGCCTGAATGAGCCGATCGATGCCTTTGTGCGGCGTGAGGCGACCCACGAACAGCACTCCGGAGCGGCTCAGCCGCGGGTCGGGCACATAGCGAGTGGGGTCGGCGCCACCGTAGATGACGCGTGTGCGTTCTGGTGGCGCGCCGAGCTCGTAGGCGGAGTAGGCAGAGACCAGGAGGAAGGCATGAAACAACTTGGGTAGGAGGCCATGCCATGAACTGCCAGTAAGCCCGTGGTCAGTGACGACCAGGCGTCGGCCAAGAGCGCGCCCGCCGACGACGGCCCATTTGCTCGGCAGGCTGCGCATATGATGGGTGTGGACGACGTGCGCCCGCGACACAGCCGCGAACAGGCCCGGCGCGATCGGATGGGCGGGATGGCCGCCCAACCAGCCCACCGTGCGCAGCGTGCGCCGCAGCAACCCGCCCGGTTCGCGTTCCGCCCGGGCTTGACGGCCGAAGCTGATCAGCTCGCACTCGACGTGTCTGGCCAGCGCCCGCGCCAGCTCGAGCGGGTAACGTTCACCACCGCCAAATAGGCCGGCCGCGCCAAATGGCGTCGGAGCAACGTGAATGACGCGCACGCTAGTCGCTGCCCTGGTGACGCTGGGCGACCCCGGCACCTTGAGCGGGGGCTACCTGTTTCATCGCCGGCTGGCCGAGCTGGCACCCGAGCAGGATGCGCGGCTCGTGTTCATCTCGTTTCCCAGCTGGCCTTTTCCCTTGGCCAGCGCCTACGGACCATGGGTGATCCAGGCGGCTCGGCGGCGCGCCGCGCAGGTGCTCGTCCTCGATAGCATCGCGGCGGCGTTCTTTGCGCCATGGCCAAGTGCGGGCATCCCCGTGGTCGGCATGCTGCACCAGCCGCCCGGTGGCATCGACCACGGGCCAGTTCGCTCGATCGTCCAGGCGGGCATGGACCGCCTCGCATACCGCAGGGTCGAGCGGCTGCTGGTCGCGAGCGATTCGCTCGCGGACGACTTGCGCCGCAGGCTGTCGCGGCCCGAACGGATTCATGTGGTGCCGCCCGGCCGTGACGTTGCCTCGCAGATGGCCGACGCGCCTGAGGATGTCCGTCGAGGCAGGCGTGCGGCGTTTCTGAGCGTGGGCAACTGGGTCGAACGTAAGGGGCTGCTGGCATTGCTCGAGGCATTCAGCGCCTTGCCGCCCGAGGCAGCGACGCTGCATCTGGTTGGCGACACGCGCGTGGACGCCAGATACGCCCACCGCGTGCAGGCTCGACTCCGCCAGGTCGATCTGGCTGACCGGGTCGTGGTGCATGGAGCGGTGTCGACGGCCCAGGTCGCCGCGCTGTACGCGGCGTGCGACGCGTTCGTGCTGCCGAGCTTGAAGGAGCCGTACGGCACGGTCTACGGCGAGGCGATGGCCTTCGGTCTGCCGGTCGTCGGGTGGCGCGCCGGCAACCTGCCATATCTCGCGGACCACGAGCGCGATGGGTTGCTGGTCCGGATCGGCGACATCCCGCGGCTGACCGACGCGCTGCGTCGACTGGCCGACGATCCGCTGCTGCGCCGGCGACTGGGCGACAGCGCTCGCCGACGGGCCGAAGCTCGGCCGACCTGGCGTGATGTCGCTCGCCTGTTCTTCGATCACCTGCGCGCTGTGCTCGACGAAACTCAGAGATAGGTCAGGATCACCTGAACGGTCTGCTCGGGATGCCGATCGACGAGCCCATATGCCTCGGCGGCTCGCCCGAGCGGGAAGCGCTGCGTGATGAGCTCTGCCAGCTGGAGCCGCGGCAGCAGGTCGACGGCCAGCTGCAGACGACGAGCGTACGTCCAGCGCGGTTGCAGCGCGCCGTCGATGGTCGACACCTGGGAGCTGACGACGCGTGGCCGGCGCCGGTGGAAGCCACCCCCCAGCTGCAGCGAGACCGGCTTGGTGCCGTACCACGAGCAGACGACGGCGGTGCCGCCAAAGGCGAGACTGTCAATGGCTTGCTGCAGCGCGGCCGCGTTGCCGCTGACTTCGATGGCGAGGTCGACGCCAAGGCCATCAGTGAGCTCGCGCAGCGCGCGCGGGGTCGCCTCTTCCGGCGCGAGGGCTATGTCGGCGCCCAGGCGTTGCGCGAGGTCGCGCCGGGCAGCAACGGGCTCGACCGCGACGATGAGGCTGGCACCAGCGCGGCGCAGGAGTTGCGTCACCAGCAGGCCCACGACGCCCTGGCCGAAAATGCCCACTCGCTCGCCGAACCGAAGCGCAGCGTCGAGCACGATATTGACCGCCGTTTCGACGTTGGCCAGGAACACGCCCAACTCAGGCTCGAGCCCTGGCGGCAACACAATCGGCATCGAGGCTGGGACGACATAGCTCGATTGATGCGGGTGATGGACAAACACAGTCTGACCTGGTGCGAGGTGCGCCTCGGGACCGGCTTCCACGATGCGTCCGACGCTGGCGTAGCCGTACTTGATCGGAAAGGCGAAGCCGCCACGCAGCGTCGGCAAATCGAGCTCCAGCCCATCAGGCACCTGGCCGCGCAGCACCAGCATCTCGGTGCCGTGGCTGATGGCCGAGGCGATCGCGTCGACCCGCACATCAGCAGCACCTAATTCGGCAGGCGGCTCCTGGCGGAGCTCGACCACGCCAGGTCCGGCGAACCAGACGCTACAGGGTGCCGTCGAAGATAACGTCATCCTCGAGCACGGTAAACCGACTGGCGTTGAAGCGCAGCGCCTGGTTCAGGCAGTCGACGTTCAGCTCGCCGACGGCATCGGTCCCGTTGCCGATCACCATCGGCGCGATGCACACCACGAGCCTGCTTGCCAGGCGCTGCCGCAGCACTGAGGTGATCACCGCCCCGCCGCCCTCCACGAGGACCGATTCGGCTCCCAACGTGGGCAACAGGGCCCGCAGATCCACACGACCAAGCGCATCTGCAGACGCCTGGAGCACTGTGGCACCACAAGCGGCTACGGCCTTGACCCTCTCGGGCAGGGCCCGTTCTGTCGTGGCCACAACCGTCGATGCGGCGCCGTCGGTCAGGACGTGGGCGTCCAACGGTATGCGCAGGGTGCTGTCGACGATGACACGCGTCGGTGACGGGCCGGCGACGAGGCGCACGGTGAGGCGTGGGTTATCCGCGAGTACGGTGCCGACACCGACCAGCACGGCAGCGTGCTCGGCCCGCAGCTGGTGCGCCAGTTTCAGCGAGGCTGGGCCGCCGATCCACTGCGAGTCGCCCGTTCGGGTTGCCAGCCGTCCGTCGAGCGACTGTGCGTAGTGAACCGTGATCAACGCTCGAACGCGAGCAGGTGACCCATGCGATGTGCCTTGGTGCGCAGGTAGTCGTGATTGACCTCGTTCGGCGGCATCTCCAGCGGTACCCGCTCCACGACTTCAACCCCGTGCTCCTCGAGGGACTGCTGCTTGGTCGGATTGTTCGTCAGCAGCCGCACTCGGCGCGCGCCCAGGTGATGCAGAATCGCCGCGGCCGAGTGATACTCGCGGCGATCCACGGGTAGGCCGAGCGCGAGATTGGCGTCGACGGTATCCAGGCCGCGATCCTGGAGCGCGTAGGCGCGGATCTTGTTGGCCAGACCGATGCCGCGGCCTTCCTGGCGGAGATACAGCAGTACCGCGTGCGGCTCCTGCGCCATCAGCGCGAGCGACGCATCGAGCTGCTCTCCGCAGTCACAGCGCAATGAACCGAGGACGTCCCCGGTCAAACACTCCGAGTGCAGCCGCACCAACGGCGGCGATGGCGCGTCGAGCTGACCGCGCATGACGGCCAGTGCTTCGTTTTGGACCCCCTCAACGTGGAAGATGCCGACTTCGAACTCGCCGTGGCGAGTAGGCAGGGCCGCTTGCGCGATGAGTGTAACGGGGTCCTGAGCAATGGCCATGGGTCCTCCAGATTAGTTGGCACAGTTCGTGCAGCCCCGTCTAGGGTCAGAATACTGCATCTTTTTACCGCCAGAACCTCCCCCACTGGCGGCGATAACTAAAGAAACCGCCTGGTTCCCTCCCCCGCCAGGCGGTTTCTTTATGTCCCGGGCGTGCCGTTGTCGTTGGCGGAGGCTTACAAAATCGTGACTCGGCGAGCTGGCCATTGGAATAGAAGTTGCATCTACAAACAACTGCCAATGTCCTATCTGAGTCACCAGAACAACAGGAAGCGCGCGGGCAGCGCCGAGTTCCTTGGACTTCTCTTTGTCCTGGCCGCGGGTGCGGCCACGTTCTGGTGGGCCGGGCACAAGATTGGCATGGACCTGTCGTCGCTGGCCACGGCGGCGTCGGCCCTGGGTATTCGCGATACGCACCCGCTGCGCTACGACCCACGCGTGGCAACGCAGCCAACCACAATTCAAGCTGCCGGCGCGACGGCTGATAAGGCGGACGCACAAGACCAGGACGGCTTCGCGCCATATTGCACTCCTGGCCAGCGGCCTTCGTTCGTGAACGGCCTCGCTACGCTGAAAACTCAGCTCGGTGACACGATGGGCGTGCCAGTCGAATGCGAGCACCCGGCGAGCGCCAGCGGCGACATAGTGCAGCTGACCACAACCGGGCTGGCGGCCTATAGCAAGCTCACCAACACGGTCACGTTCACCGACGGTTGGCGGCACTGGGCGCTCCGCGGTGATAGCGTCGTGACCTGGGAAGGAACGCAGTCCAACCCGCCGGTCGGCTTAACCGCCGCACAGCAGTAGCGCGATCAGCAATAGCGCCGCCCACAGGACGAGGCTGAGCTCAGAGCGAAACTGATTCGGGCGTTGCACATTAGATCAACGTGCTCGGCCGCGGTTTTGGGACTCTTAGTCGACCTGCAAATGCTGCACGACGATGATCTCGTCCGCCAGCTGGATCTCCACCGCGTAGGTGCCCGGCGCGACGTCGAAGAATTCGAAGTTGCCAAGCTCGTCGAGGTCCGACGTCAACGCTGCTCCCTGGCCAGGTAATAGGCGGACCTCGCCCTGCATGCGGTCGGCGTTATCCAGCACGAGCAGTCCGATCAGCGAGCCACGCTCTGGTCCGCTGCCGATCGAGACGCTCGCGCCCTCGACGCGATACTGACGCAAGGCCGAGTCAGCGCCACGGACACCCGCCAGTCCCAAGCCCGACGCCGGCGCGAACACCGTTGCCACGACCCGACGCAGCTGCGACAAGATGGTCTGCGGCACCGAGATATCGGTTGCCAGATACTCACGCAGCATCAGGAGATCGGCGGTGCACGCGTCGCAATCGACGGCATGCCGCGCGATGCGCACCCGCTCCTCGGTGGCCACGAGCCCGAGCTCGTACTCACCCAGCGCGTGTGGCCGCGGACAGTCGAACCGATACAACATCTGACGCAATTCGCTCTGCGTGGTGGTCAACGCGTCCACTTCCGTCGAACAGGTCGCGCAGTCGTGGACGTGACCCGCAACCTCCCTGGTGGTATCGCCATCGACGAAGGCGATGATTTCCTCGGGGGCCGGGTGCCCAGCGGCTGGTCGGTCCATGCTCACGGAACTAAACGCCGCGCAAACAATTTTTCGCGTGCCGGCGTCATGCGCTTTCGGCGGGAGTTAGAAATGCTCGCACGTCGGGACTGCGCCGCAGCCGCTCGAGCACGTTCCGTTTGATCCGGTACACGTCGGCCACGCTCTCGTAAAGCTCTGTGTGGCGGCGGTAAATCTCGGCTGGCTTGAGATCGCGGGCAAAGGACGAATAGGCGACGACGCGTTCCTGCTCACTCTGCAGCTCGCGGCCGATCGCACGCCACAACTGTTGGCCGGCGAGCGCGCCCACGACAGTGTCCTCGGCATTCGTCGGCGAGGGCGACTCGTCCGAGATCTCGCTCAGCGAGGACACCAATCCAGCGCGTCGGGAGCGAACTTCGTCCAGCAGCACGCTGTGCACGCACAGCTTGAGGTACTTGAGCAGGCCGGGCAAGTCTCGGAATTGGCCGAAGCGCTCCGGTCCGACCGCCATCCAGAAGCGTTGGAAGGCGCGGTTGACCCAGAAGTCTTCGGATTCGTGGACGACGGCGGCCGCCGAGTGCTGGCTGACGTACGCCAGCACGATGCCGCGGTACTGGACCATGATCGCTTCCCAGGCGTCGGGCTCACGGCGCGCGACAGCCCGTTCGAAGAGCTCGAAGCAAAAGACGTCGTCGCGCGGCTCGCCGCGCAGGAAGCGTAGGGTTTCCTCGCGGCACCGGCGGGCCAGGTCGGCCACAGACAGTCGGTTGAGGTTCATGCGGTGGCGAAACCGACCCCAGTGTAGGCGGTGCACAAGCGGGCCGACGCGTTGGCGTCGCCAGATCGGCGGCTGATAGCCTCGGCCACGTGCCCACCGACACGCTCGGGCCAATCCCACTGCCGTCTGAAGGCCAGAAAGCCAGCGGCTATTTCACGTTCGACGATCCGCAGCTAGCCAAGTATCAGTGGCCGTACTTCGCCGTCCATGGCGGAGCGCCTGGCAGGACATTCGTGCTGACCGCCGGGATCCATGCCGCGGAGTACACGGGCACCCTGGCGGCCATCCGGCTGGGTACCTGGCTGGAGCCAGCGCACGTCAGCGGGACCATTGTCATCATCCCATTACTGAATCGGCCTGGTTTCTACGAGCGCTGCATCTACATCACACCCGAGGATGGGGAGAATTTGAATCGGGTGTTCCCGGGCAGTCCAACGGGCTCGTGGAGCGAGCGGTTCGCACATCATCTGCTCAACGACGTCATCGACAACGCTGACGTTGCGATGGACCTGCACGCGGGCGACATGATCGAAGACCTCGAGCCATTCGTCATCAGTAGTCCGACGGGCAACGCACAGGTCGATGCGACCGCCCAGCAGATGATCGACAGCTACGGTGTGCGGTGGGCGACGCGCTCGATGCCGACCGGTGAACGGCCCGGCATGCTGTACGCGGCCGCGGCCGAGCGCGGCGTGCCCGCCATTATTGCCGAGTCGGGTCGCTGCGGTCTGGTCGAAGAAAACGCCATTCAGCGCCACGTCGACGGCGTGCGCAATATCTGGCGCACGCTGGGCCTGCTTACCGATCAGCCGCCTCAGCGCCCCGAGCCGCCGCGCGTGCTGGACAGATTCGAGTGGCTGCGGTCCGAGCACGAGGGCATCTTCGAATGCGGTGTGCGGGTCAATGACGAGGTGCGTCGCGGCCAGCGACTCGGCCAGATGATCGACCTGCTGGGCAACCCGCTGGGCGACGTCCTGTCGCCTGCTGAGGGTGTTGTGTTGTTCACCGTGACCAGTCCAGCGATCAAGAAGTCTGGCTTGCTGCTTGGTGTCGGCGTTCCCTGAGAGGGTGTTATTCTGGCCCGACTAAATATGTTCCTGGGGAGTCGATCGATGCCGTCGTCGCCATTGACCCGCCGCCGCTTCCTGAGTCTGGCCGGCGTTGCGGCTGGGATGGGCCTCCTGGCCGCGTGCGGCCCAGGCGCGCCTGCCGCTGCGCCAACCACCGCCCCCGCGCCACCGACTGCTGCCGCTGCCGCTAAGCCAACCACGGCACCCGCCGCCGCACCAACAACGGCGCCGGCCGCCGCCGCTCCGACTACGGCCGCTGCCGCTGCGCCCACGACGGCGCCGGCCGCCAAGCCGGGCGCCACTGCCGCAAACACGCTGACTTTTCTCATGGCGGGCGACACCAATCGCCTCGATCCGCCTGCAATGGATGCCCAGGAAGGCTTCATCGCCACCACGGCGATGTACGAAGGCCTGGTGCGCTACAAGGCCGGCAGTACCGACGTCGAGCCCGCGCTCGCCGAAAAGTGGGACGTCTCGGCCGATGGCAAGGAATACATCTTCCACCTGCGCCCGGGCGTCAAGTTCCACGACGGCTCGGACCTGACCGCCGAAGCCGTGGCGTTCACGTTCATGCGCGAGGTGGACAAAGAGAACGCGCTGTACAAGGACGCTCAGGGCGATTACGGCGGCTTCCCATTCATCAACGACTACATCGCCAACGTGGTCACCAAAGTGGAGGCCACCGGCGCGCTCGACGTGAAATTCACGTTGAATCGCAAGTTCTCGCCACTGCTATCCAACCTGGCCATTCCACCCGGCTTCGTCATATCGATGGAGCAACTCAAGAAGGTCGGCAAAGGCATCAACGAAGCGCCCGTCGGAACTGGTCCATTCAAGTTCGTCGAATGGAAGAAAGACGACCATATCACCGTCGAAGCCTTCGATGGCTATTGGGGTACCAAACCCAAGCTGCAGCGCATCGTCTTCCAGCCGGTGCCCGAGGCTTCGGTGCGTGCGCTCAAGATCCAGCGCGGTGAGGGTGACGTGGCCTGGCCAATCGACCCGAAGGATGTGGCCAACCTCAAGGGCAAAGCCGATACGGATGTGCTCGAGCAGGCCGGGCTGAACGTCAACATGGCCGAGTTCAACCTGCAGAAACCCGAGCTGCAAAACAAGATGCTGCGGCAGGCCCTGAACTACTCCGTCAACAAGCAGGAGCTTGCCGAAAAGCTCTACAGCGGGGCCGCTGTCGCCGAGATGGGCGTCCTGCCACCGTCATCGTGGGGCTTCAGCTCGGACATCAAGGGCTATCCCTACGACGTCGAAAAGGCCAAGCAATTGCTCAAGGACTCGGGCTACAAGGGCGAGACGATCACCATCGATACGTACACCATTGCGCGCGGCTACAACCCGCAGGGCAGCAAACTGGCCGAAGCCGTCCAGCAGTACTTCGAAGCGATCGGCGCCAAGGCCGAGATCAAGACGGGCGAGTGGACGCAGTATCGCGCCGATCGACGCGCGGGCAAGCTCAATCTCGCCTTCGGCGGCTGGCAGGCGGACACGGGCGACCCGGAGAACTTCCTCGGCGTGTTCTTCCATTCGGCCAACAAGGGCGGCGTCAATACGTCCTTCTACGGCGTGCCCGAAGTGGACGCGCTGCTGAATCAGGCGAACGAGGAGACCGACACCGCCAAGCGCAAGGCGCTCTTCAACCAGGCCGAGACGAAGATCGTCGAGGATGCGCCGTGGTTGTTTGTGAGCCACATGAAGCAGCAGGTGGCCATCCGCAAGCGGGTGCAGAACTTCGTGTCGCAGCCGACGTACATTTACTATTTCAATAACGTCGCGCTTGGGTAGCCATTAGCCGTCAGCAATCAGCTGTCAGCAGTCAGTCAGTCAGTCTGCATGCAGGACCTCTGGAACCACCCGTCACATCCGGATGGAACCGGGCAGGCTAGAGTGGATCTGCAACGTCAAGCTGATGGCTGATAGCTGACAGCTGAAAGCTGCGTAATGCGGACCTACATCCTGCGCCGCTTTCTCCACACCATTCCCGTACTGCTGGGTGTGGCGACCGTGGTGTTCCTGGCGCTGCGGCTCATTCCCGGCGATCCGGCCATCGCGCTGGCCGGCGAAAAGGCCAGCCCGCAAGAGATCGAGCGCTTGCGGGAAGAGCTCGGTTTGAATCAGCCGCTGCCGGTGCAGTACGTCCAGTTCATCACCCGCGTTGGCACGCTGCAGTTGGGCCGGTCGATCCGCACCGGCGGCGACATCTCGAAAGAGCTCGTCACGAACTTCGCGCCGACGATCGAGCTCAGCCTGGCCGCGCTTCTCATCGCATTACTCGTGGGCATGCCCGCCGGCATTCTAGCCGCGATACGTCGCCATTCGTCGATCGAATACCTCACGATGATGTTCTCGCTGTTAGGTATTTCGATGCCCGTGTTCTGGATCGGCTTGATGCTGATCTATTGGCTGGGTGCGCAGGGCGGCTGGTTCCCGTTATCGGGCACGGTCACCAATACCATCGACGTGCCACCAGTGACGCATTTCTATACCGTCGATGCGCTCCTGTCCGGCGATTTCGGCGCCTTTGCCGACGTATTGTGGCACCTGGTGCTGCCCGCTATCACGCTGAGCACGGTCACCATGGCGATTGTGTCGCGCATGGCGCGTTCGAGCATGTTGGACGTTTTGAGCAGCGATTATCTGGTCACTGCGCGCGCCAAAGGCGTCGGCGAACACGGCGTTGTTATGGGCCACGCGTTGAAGAATGCCCTGATTCCAGTGGTCACCGTCATCGGCCTGCAGATGGGCGCGCTGGTGAGCGGCGCTGTGCTGACCGAAACGGTGTTTGGCCGCGTCGGCGTTGGACGCTACATCGTGACCGCGATCACAGCCCGCGATTACCCGGTCGTACAGTCGACCGTGCTTATCGTGGCTGTATTCATTGTCGCCATCAACCTGGTCGTCGACGTGCTGTACGCGGCGCTCGATCCGCGTATTCGCTACAGCTGACGATGAGCGTTTCGGAGTAGGTTGGCCTGGCCATCGCAGCGGGCGCCGCGCTAGCGCCGTCGCCGCGCGTTGCGCCATCACCGTGGGTGGCGGCGCGTCGACGGTTCTTCAAGTCGCGGACCGGGTTGGCCGGTGCGCTCGTGCTGTTGGTGGTGATCCTGTCGGCGGTGTTCGCGGCACAGGTCGCGCCGTACAACCCGACGCGCCAGGACTTCCGCGTCGAGCGTGAGCCGCCGAGCCTCGCCCACCCAATGGGCACGGACGAATTCGGACGCGACGTGCTCAGTCGCGTGATCTGGGGCGCCCAGGCCTCGCTGCAAGCAGGTGCGATTGCGGCGTCGATCGCGCTCGCGGCCGGGCTGGTCCTGGGCATGATTGCCGCCTACTACGGGGGCCGACTCGACAACTTCATCATGCGCGTCATGGACATCCTGTTAGCGTTCCCGTACATCTTGCTGGCCATCGCGGTCGTGGCCATTCTCGGGCCCGGGCTGCGCAACGCGATGATTGCCATCGGCATCGTTTACATTCCGCACTACGCGCGGGTCATTCGTGGCGCGGTGTTGTCCGTTCGGGCGCGCGATTACGTCGAGGCGGCGCGGGCGCTGGGTGCGGCCGACAGGCGGGTCATGGTCCAGCACGTTCTGCCGAACACGTTGGCACCGGTGATCGTGCAAACCACATTGAACGTGGGCACCGCGATCATCGACACCGCCGGCCTGAGCTTCCTTGGCCTGGGCACCCAGCCGCCGACACCGGACTGGGGCAACATGCTCTCGGCCGGCCGCAGTTACGTGTTCGACTCGCCATGGATCGCCACGTTTCCCGGCCTGGCGATCCTGGTCACGGTGCTGGCCTTCAATTTGATGGGCGACGCGCTGCGCGACGCCTTCGACCCGCGGCTGCGATAGCACTGGCTGGCAAATTGACGATGAAGCGCGTGCCGCGATCTTCCGGAAATTCGGCCTCGATCGTGCCGCCATGCAGCTCGACGATCTGGCGGCTGATGTAGAGCCCCAGACCCATACCGGCCATGGACGTGAGCGACCCGCCGGCGTGCGCCTGGTAGAAGCGATCGAAGATATGTGCCCGATGCTCGAGCGGTACGCCCAGACCTCGGTCGCGTACGGTGAAGTGCACCTGCCCGTGCTCGGCAGCGAGCGTGACATCGATCTGGCCGCCGTCGGGGCTGTACTTTATGGCGTTGTCGATCAAGTTGGTCACCACCTGCTCGATGCGCAGTGGATCAATCTCGAGCACGAGCTCGGTCGGCAGGCGCGCGACCAGCGTGTGCTCCTTGAGTTGGGTCCGCGCCGTCTCGATCACGTCGCGGACGAGGTGGCTGATATCGGTCGGTTTGCGCTCCAGCGCCAGCTTGCCGGACTGAATCCGTGAGATGTCCAGGAGCTGCGACACCAGGCGCGCCAGCTTGTCGGCCTGAACCTGGATAGTCAGCGCGGCGCGGCGTGCGCGATCGGGGTTCGGTGCGTCGCCACGCTCAAACTCGCGACCCAGCAGCTGCGCATAGCCGCGCAAGCTCGTCATCGGCGTTTTGAGCTCGTGCGCGGCGACCGACAGGAACTCGTCGCGAATGCCGATAGCGTCGCGCGCTTCGCGGTACAGCTGGGCGTTGTCGACGGCCATCGCGCAGCGGCGCGCGATGTCCTCGGCAAGATTGAGATCGCGGGTATCGAATGGGCGCCGGCCGGCTCGGGCAAGGCAGGTAAGCACGCCGTTCACGCCGGCGCGAGTGACCAGCGGCACGATCATGCCAGACGCAAATCCGGCGGCCGACGGTCCGAGGGGCAGCCTGGGCAGCAGCTGCGCTTCGCGAGTGCGCAGGATCTCCGCCATGAGGAGCGGTGCCTGGATGCGCTCGTTTTCGCGGACGGGCGCTTCGGCGATGCGCCGAGTCTCGTCGCCATCTTCGCGGATGTCGATCGCGCAATAGTCGGCGAGCGTTGGCACGACGAGCGCGGCGAGGCTCTGTAGCGTCGTTTCGTAGTCGAGTGACGTCGCCAGGATGTGGCTCGCCTCAGCCAAGAAGGCCTGACGACGCTGAGCAGCCTCGGCTTCGACCCGTGCTGATTGTTCGCGCACCAGCTGCAATCGTTCGGCGTCGGCTCGGCGCCGCTCGATCGCAGCGCCCAGCGTGCCTGCCGCGGTGCGCAGCACTTCGACCGCGCCGCTGGGCCACTCCCGTTCTTCACGGCAGTCGTCGAAGGCGATGAAGCCCCACCACAAGTGGCCAGCAAAGATCGGCACGACAACAGTCGAGCACACGTGCAGGTCACTGAGCACCGAGCGCTCCTCGGGCGGGAAGCTGTGCTGTGGCCCCTGGACGATGTTGCCCTCGCGCAGAATTGCCTCCCAACGCGGCAGACCCACCGCACTCAGGTACGGCTTGTCAGTCGGCACGTCGGCGCGCCGCGCGACACCTTCGGCAACCCACTCGTGGCGTTGCGAACGTGCCTCCGTATAGCCAGGCACGATGTATACGCGGCTCACGCCGGTGGCGGCGCCGAGCTCACACAGGACATCCTCGATACCGTGCTCCCAGTCGCTCGCGGTCAACAGCTTGCCCGCGGCTGATGCGACTGACTCGAGGATCGCGTCGCGCTGGCGTAGTGCTTGCTCGGACAGCTTGCGCTCGCTGATGTCGATGAAGCTCGAGACGACCTGCGTCACGGAGCCATCGGGCCCGAGCAGCGGGACCGCGTCGACCTCGAGCCAGCGGTGCGCACCATCCGGGCGCGTGATGCGAAAGACCAGCTTGCGGACCGGCTCGCGGGTGCGCAGTGCAATCGGAACCGGCCGCTCGTCGACGGTCATGAGGCGGCCATCCTCGTGCATGCCCTGTTGGAAATCGGCCGAGCTCATGCCGATCAACGACTCGACGGGCCGTGCGAGGATCGCCTCGGCCGCCGCGTTGGCGTTGATCACCACCCCATCGCCGTCGAAGACCAGAACCCCGCAGCCGATGGCCTCGTAGACGGATCGCAGTAGCCATTCTGATTCGGCCAGTGCTTGCGCCCGCCGCTCTGCCTCGCTCGCCAGCCGCTCGACCGCGGCATGCGTGCGCGCATTGCTGACCGCGACGGCCACGGCGTTGGCCAGACTGACCAGTAGCTGCTCGTCGGCTTCGGTGAAGCGGCGGCGCGTCTGGCGCATGACTTCGAGAACGCCCAGCGACTCGCCTGCGCGCCACAGTCCAGCACCGAGATAGGCGCCCAGGCCGGTGCGTTCGCCAAACTCACGGTTGAAGGACCAGCTGGCGTGGTGCGGCGCGTCCTCGAGATTGACGATCTGCTGGCGAGCCGCTCGACCCGAGGCACTGTCGCGCGAGAGACGGCGTGTGAACGTCCCGGAGTGGATGAACCCTTCGGCGGCGGCGCACATCAGCTCGCCGCTGGGCACGACGAGCCACACGCGCGCGTACGGCGCATCCAGCAAGCGCGCGCTGTACTCCACGGCCAGTTCGAGCACGCGTCGTTCGTCGAGATTGGCGGCCAAGGCCTGGGTGATCTCGCGCAGGACCTTCTCGTGCTCGCGTTCGACCGTTGACGTGGCGTACAGCCGCGCCGCCTCGAGGGCGGGCGCGACTTGCGCCGCCAGCAGCGCCAGAATCTGCTCCTCTTCGACCGAGACCGGATGCGGCGAGTAGAAGCGCACGATCAATGCGCCGACCGAGCGGTCGGCGACCATCAGTGGCACGGCTTCGACAGTTTGCAGCTTGCGCAGCACGCCCCACGCGACCGCGTGCTCCCAGTGCGTGTAGTCCTGGACCACTACGGCTTCGCGGCGCTGGACCGCCTGCCCCGCGGCGCCCTGACCAAGCTGCAGCGGATGATCGTCATTGGGCGCGTGCGGGTCGTTGGTATAGACCGGCAGCAGCTTTTGCAGCGCTTCGTCCCACATGTAGACGGCGACCGCATCGCCGTGCAGCAGCTCGCACGCGCGCACCGCGGCCAACTTGACCAGCTCGCCAGGATCGAGCGCTCGCCCGGCCGAGGTGGACAGCTCATGCAGCGCGTGCAACAAGCTCGCGCCAGCATCCGCGGGGTTCACTTCCGTCTACTGTAAACCTGCCGCGGCGATGTTCCAGTGTCTTTTGCGCTCGGCTTCGCTCATGCTGCTCTGGGCGAGCTGGATGATCGTCCCGAAGGCGCTGCGCGGCGAGATGAACGCTTCTTGCCAGCGCGGATCGCGATAGTCTTCGTCGACCACGCGCAGGCCTGCCGCGCGGGCGCGTTCCACCGCCTGGCGCACGTCCTGGACGATGAAGGTCATGTGGTGCAGGCCCTCGCCGTATTTGTCGATGAACTCATGCACGAAGCCGCCATTGCCGTCGGGCATGAGCAGCTCGACGAAGCTGCCATTCGGATAGCGCAGCGTGAGCCAGTTGAAGCCCTTGTGCGATAGTCGTTCGAAGCCCGACGGCACACCGCCCAGCAGGTCGCGATAGAGCGGCAGCGCGGTGTGGATATCACGCACGGCGAGGGCAGTGTGATCGAGCGAGAGCACGCCAAGCTCTCCGACGAGCTGGCTCAGCGCGTTGTCGTGCATCGGGTCAGCGTAGGTTGAGCAGCAGCGCCAGCGGTTGCTCGACGAACTGCTTCAACGCGGTCATGAATCGGCCCGCCCCCTCGCCATCCATGACCCGATGGTCGAACGTGAACGAAATTCCGACGCACTGGCGCGCCACGACCTGGCCATCCACGACGCGCGGCTGGAGGTCAATGCGTCCGATGCCCAGAATGGCCGCTTGCGGGTAGTTCAGGATAGGCGTGGCGAACATCGGGCTACCGGCCAGACCGCCGAAGCTGGTGATGGTGAAGGTGCCGTCGGCCAGCTCGGCGGGTGCGACGCGCCGCTCGCGCGCGGCCGTTACGACGCGCTCGATCTCGCGCGCGATCTCGAGCAGGCTCAGCATTTCCGCGTGCTTGACGACGGGCACGATCAGCCCACCCGGCACGGCTGTGGCGATGCCGATGTTGTACGTGCGCTGCAGAACGATGGCGTCGTCCTCGACGATTGCATTGGCCTCAGGCACGACACGCAGCGCCTCGACGGCGGCGCGCACGAAGAAGGGCAGGTAGTTGAGCTTGACGCCCTCGGTCATGGCTTGTGGCTGCAGGACGTCGCGGGCGCGCACGAGCTCGGTCGCATCGAGCAGGTCCATCGAGGTGACCTGGGGCGCGTTGCGCACCGCGCTGAGCATGTGTTGCGCAATCTCTCGGCGCAGGCCCCTGAGTGGCACCCGCTCCGCGTCAGAGACAACGGGCGTCGCCGTGGCCTCAACATCGGCCAAGCGAATGCGGCCCTGCGGCCCAGACCCGGCGATGTCTTCGAGGCGAATGCCCCGCTCGCGCGCCAGCTTGCGCACGAACGGTGCGGCACGCACGGGACGCGGCTCCGATCCCGACGGCGCGGCTGGCACGACCGGGGCTGGCGCCGTGGGGGCGCGGCCGACGATGCCGAACCATTCGCCATCGGCGGCGTTGCCATTGTCGGTGTCGATCACGACCAGCAACTCGCCACGCCTGGCCGTGCCGCCTGGCGCGACGCACAGCTCGCGGATGCGGCCCGCGACGGGCGCGGTTAGCTCGACGGCGGCCTTGGCCGACTCGACCTGACACAACGGCTGGAACGCCGCGACCGTGTCGCCGGGCGTCACGTTCCAGGCCAGGAGCTCGGCTTCTTCGATGCCCTCGCCCAGATCCGGCAGGCGGAACTCGAAGGGCACGGTCAGTCGTCCATTGCCACGCGCAGCGCCGCGCTGATCTTGCCCTGACTCGGCAGGTACTCGTCCTCCAGTAGCTGCGGCGGATACACCACATCGTCGCCCGCGACGCGGCGCGGCGGGCTCTTCAGCGCATAAAAGCAGTGCTCGACCAGATTGGCGACGAGCTCGGCGCCCGGTCCGCCCGTCCGTGGCGCTTCGTGCACCACCACCAAGCGACCTGTCTTCTCCACCGACGCCTCGAGCGTCTCCCAGTCCAGCGGTGACAGCGTGCGCAAGTCGATGACTTCAGCAAGGATGCCTTCGCCCGCGACGTCTTCGGCGGCCTCCAGTGCTGGCGGGACCATGGCCCCCCAGGCCACCACGGTGACGTGCTCGCCGCCGCGGCGCACGCTCGCTTGGCCGAGCGGCACTGGTGCGAGCTCGTCTGGCAGAACGTCCTTCGCCGCGCGATAGAGCCGTATCGGCTCCATCATCACCACCGGATCGGGATCGTCGATCGCCGAAAGCAGCAGCCCGGCCGCGTCGGCGGCCGTGCTCGGCACGACCACTTTGATGCCCGGACTGGCCAGCAGCAGCGCTTCCAGACTGTCGGAGTGGTGCTCTGGCGTGCGCACGCCCCCGCCATAGGCAGTGCGCACCACCAGTGGCGCAATCGCCTTGCCCCAGGTGCGGGCGCGGATCTGACCGGCCTGGGCGATCAACTGATCGGCGCACTTGTAGATGAAGCCCATGAACTGGATCTCGGCGACTGGCCGCAGACCCGTGAGCGCCATGCCGAATGCTGTGCCCACGATGGCCGATTCGGCCAGTGGCGTGTCGAACACGCGTTTGCCGCCGAATTGCGCTTGCAGCCCGTCGGTCGCGCGGAAGACGCCGCCCAGTTGGCCGACGTCCTGGCCCATCACGACCACGCGCGGATCGCTGGCCAGCGCTTGCTGCAGCGCGCGATTGATCGCTTGCACCATGACGGTTTCAGCGACGACCATGCGCGGCCTCGACGTAGCTCGGGAAGGTCGGCGTGGGCGTCGCTTCGGCGGCGGCGATGGCGCGATCGATGTCCTGAAGGATCTCCGAGCGGGCTTCCTCCTCGGTCGTTGCGTTCACGACCAGGCGCCGCTCGAGATACGTGCGCAAGCGCGGCAGCGGATCGCGCTTACGCCAGGCGTCGATCTCGTCGGTGGGCTGGTAGCGGCGCGGATCGTCGGCAGTGGTGTGGGCGCCCAGGCGGTACGTCAGCGCTTCGATGAGCACCGCACCTTGTCCACACCGCGCGTGCTCGATCGCCCAGTGGCTCGCGGCGTACACGGCGAGTGCGTCATTGCCGTCGACCAGCAAGCCGGTGATGCCCTGGCCGAGCGCCTTCTGGGCCAGCGTCTCACTGGCAGTTTGTCGATCGCGCGGCACGCTGATCGCCCACTGGTTGTTCTGGACGAAGATGACCGTTTGGGCATTGAAGACGCCCGCGAAGTTCAGCCCTTCCAGGAAGTCGCCCTGTGAGGTGGCGCCATCGCCGACCACTCCGATCGCCACGTTAGGTTTGTTCTGCAAGGCGAAGCCCATACCGGCGCCCACCGCGTGCAGCGTTTGATCGCCGATGACGATCTGCATCGGGAACACACCTGAGGTTGCTGGGTCGGCCAGCCAGTACAGCCCACGGTAGTAGGCCAGCATCTGCGTGAGATCAAGGCCCTGCATGACCAACGTGATCGCTTCCCTGTACGACGGGAAGATCCAGTCGCCGAGCTGCATGGCCAAACCCAAACCAGCCTGAGCGGCTTCCTGGCCAAGCATCGGCCCCCACACGCCGACGCGTCCCTGGCGCTGGAGCATCAGCCCGCGCTCGTCGAGGACTCTGCCGAACAGCATCCACCGATACAGCCTTTTTAGCTGCTCGTCCGTGAGCTCAGGCTCAGGCCCATCGACGTTCCCGTCAGCATCAAGCACCCGAAACGGCACCGGTGTGTGCGCCAACTTGGGCATACACGCCTGGAGCGCGAGGTCAAGATCGTGCGCCGTCTTCGTCGCCATGAAGAGGCCTGGTATGGTACCGCGCTCCTTTTTTGGAAACGCCCGTGGGTGCGTGAACCGCAGCACACGGTCTTTTCCAAGAAACAGAAAGCTAGAACTCAGTACCTGACAGGATCTTCAAAGCGACCTGGGCCAGCAACCGGTCTTCGGCCTGCTCCAAATTGAGCGACGCGATGCTTTGAATGCGCTGTAGACGATAGGCCACCGAGTTGACGTGGAGGCTCAGCTCACGCGCCGTGGCTTGCAGGTTGCCGTTGTGGGCCAAAAAGGTGGATAGGGTCAACACGAGGTGAGCTCGATGTCGCTGGTCGTACGCCAATAAGGCGCCGAGGACCTGCTCGACAAAGCCACGCAGCTCAGATGAATCTTTCACGTGGAAGAGCAAGCGGTACAGGCCAAGCTCTTCGAAGGTCACAACGTCGCTGCGGCGACCAAAGCGGCGGGCGGTATCGACGGCCCGTCGTGCTTGCTCGTGCGAACGCGCGATCTCTGTCGCGGCTGAGCACACGTCTCCAAGACCAACCGTCACCTGCCAGGTCGGCACCAGCGCTTGCGCTTGCTGCACGGCAATACGCCCAACTTCGGCCGGCCGTCGTGCGCCATCAACCTCAGGCACGAGCACAACCAGGTCATCCCGTCGAGCCATGCCAATCGACCCGGGCGCGCGACGCTTGACAACCTCAGCCAATCCCTCCAACACGTGGCGCCGGCGAGTCAGCGATTCGGGCCGTTGTTCGCCGCGGCTACCCGGATCATCGGCGACCAGCACCAGCACGCGGTACTGTCGGCGCGGGTCATAGCCGAGCCGTACCGCGCGCTCCAGAGCGACCTGCTCGTCCTGCGCGCGCCCGTGCAGCAAGCCTTCGAACAACTCATCGCGCAACTGCTGCGCAACCTCGCTGGCCATTCGTTCGCGCATCATGGCCAGGGCGTAGACCGTCGCCGCGTGCTGCACGACCTGCAGGTCGACGTCCTCACTGGGCGAGAGATCCTGCTCCTCGAGAATGGCCAGGTAGCCGAGATTCGCCTCGCCAACAGAGACCGGCGCCAGCACGCACACGGCTTCGACGCCCCAGTCCGCCATCGGCGGGACGCGCAGCGGGCGGCGCTCGCCTGCCAGGGTGGCCAGAACGCCGCTGATATACGCCGGCGCGGGCGCCCACCGAAACGCCGAGTTCATCTCCGATGGCATCGCCATCGCCGAGGCCTGCAACTGGCCATCGAGCAGCAGCACGCGTCGCCCGATCAGGTCAGCCAGGACGGACGTGATCGTGGCGATGTCGGCGCCCAGCAGGACCAGCGCCCCAAGCCGATCGTGAATCGCGACCAGCTGGCGCAGAGTGGCGTTCTGCGTTTGCAGGGTCTGCATCGCTGCGCGCAGACGATCGAGCTCGTCGGTGGACGATGCCTCGTCGTTCAGGACTCGCGCGCTTTCGGCGGCCATCGACCTACGCGGCGACCATCTCCAGCAGGCGCACCATTTCCTGGGCTGAGCCCGTGGCCGAGCCGAGGACCAGGCCCTGGAGCCGACCTCGCGCGCGGGCAGCGCCGGCCAGCTCGCGCGCAATCTCGACGCCCACCAGCGGCGCACGCTCGCCGGCTTGCCACATGCGCTCCAGCAGGGGCTCGGGCACGCTCATCTCCGGCACTTCGTGCTGCAGATACTCGGCATGCCGCAAGTCCTGGAGGGGCATCAACCCAAGCAGCACCGGCGTTTCGGGCGAGCCGATGGCGTCCAGCAGTCGATCGAGCGCATCCAGGTCGTACACGGGCGGGGTGATCAGATAGCTCGCCCCGGCGCCGATCTTGCGCCGCGCAGTCAGCGCCTCTCGGGCAAAGTCGGCGGCCGCGGGATTTACTCGCGCGCCAATCAAGAAGTTCGTGGGTCTGCCGAGCGGGATGCCGTTGTAATCGCGGCCTTCGTTCAGCCCGTGCAGCACCTGGATCAGGCCCAGCGAGTCGACATCCCAGATGCCCGCCGCGTTGGGGTAGTCGCCGTGCAGCGGTGGCGTGCCGGTGCGGCACACGATGGCCCGAACACCAAAGGCGTGCGCGCCGAGCAGGTCCGCCTGCAGCACCATCAGGCTCTTTTCCCATGTTGTCGCGGTCAGGATCGCCTCCAGACCCGATACGCGTTGCTGGACCAGCAGGGCCAGGCTGGCCGAGCTGACCTGTGCCCGAGCGCTGCCGACCGGTCCGACGACCACCGCGCTGCAGCCGGCCTCCTTGAGTTTCAGGGCATCCTGAATGGCGAGGTCAGCGTCGCCACCGACGGGCGGCGGTAGCTCGCAAGCCAGTACGAACGTGCCGTTGGCCAGTTGCGTTGCCAATTGACTTGCGCCGGCGCGCGGACCGGCGGAGGCATCGGCAGGCGCGATGGGCGCGCGCAACGATGCGTGCTTCTCGCGCGGGACCGGATCGAGGCCGCTGACCGCGGCGGCGACCGCCTCGATATGCGTCGGCGTCGTGCCGCAGCAGCCGCCGACGATCGTGGCGCCGAGCTGCACGAAGCGCTTGGCGTGGCGCGCGAAATACCCGGGATCGGCCGTGTATTGGAACTGCCCGTCGGTGAGCGTTGGTGGCCCGGCGTTCGGCTGCGCCGTCAGTGGCAGTGTGGTGCAGCGCGCCAACTCGGCGATGATCTCGAGCAGACCTTGGGGCCCGAGTGTGCAGTTGGCGCCCAACGCCGCGACGCCCAGCCCTTCGAGCGTCGTCGCGACTTCCTCAGGCGAATCGCCGCCTAGCGTGCGCCCGTCCTCGACGAACGTCATTTGCGAAACGATCGGCACGTCGCCCAGCTCGGTGGCGACGCTGACGGCGTCGACCATCTCGGCCAGGCTGCCGAAGGTCTCGAACACGAGCAGGTCGATGCCGCCGTCGATCAATGCGCTCAGCTGTTCGCGAAAAGCGTCGCGCAGCTCGCGCGTGGTGAGTCGGTGGCCCAGGCCGGCGGGGGTCGCCGGGCTGACTGAGCCGGCGACGAGCAGCGAAGTCAGGCCAGCCTGCTCGCACGCCGCCCGCGCCAGGCGCACGCCCGCATGATTGATGTCGCTGATGCGTTCGTCGAGACCGTGCCGGGCGAGTCGGAAGCGACTAGCGCCGAACGTGTTCGTCTCGACGATTTGCGCCCCCGCGGCGATGTACGCGCGATGGATCGCTCGGACCAGGTCCGCGTGCGACAAGTTCAGACTGGGCAGCGAACGATCGAGCGAGACACCTCCCGCGTGCAGCATGGTGCCCATCGCGCCGTCGCACACCAGCACTCGCGAGGCCAGCAAGGCACGCACCTCGGCGGGGTCGCGGCGATGCCAGGCGGAGCGTGCTGGCGTGAGCCTGTGGGCCATGGGCTGTGGTATTTTCTCACAAGACCCGCTGCGTTGGATAGCCCCTCGCAGTGTGGTTTGGGGCGGCCAAGATGGCGGATTCTGTAGGAACTCCACAAATGATGTGCCTGAAGTTTGTGTGGCTTCCGGCATGCCAGGGCGCCTTCCGGGTGGCGACACTATGAGCATCAGGGAGAGGTGTGCACGGTGAAGGCTCACGAGCTGCCAGATGCACCGCGTCCGACGCCGCCGCGGACGTCGGTGTCCACGATGGAGGCCATGCATCGGGTCCTCGAGCGGACCCGGCTGTGGTACGCCGTCGCGCTGATGATCGAGCGCGTGTCGCCCATTTATCGTGCGTTCACCTGGGCCGAGCACCTGGTCAAGGCCAAGCTGTTCGGCTGCCGCATGTGTGGCCAATGCGCGCTGCCGGCGACGGCGTATGCGTGCCCGATGACGTGCCCAAAGCAGCTGCGCAATGGGCCGTGCGGCGGCGTGGGTATGGATGGCAGCTGCGAGGTGTACCCCGGCATGCGCTGCGTATGGCTGATGGCCTACGAGCGCGCCGAGGCGGCAGGCCGCATCCCAGACATGCGCCGTTTGCAGCGCCCGATCGATCAGCGCAAATGGGGCGAGAGCTCGTGGGTCAACTACTGGCTTGGCCGCGACGAAGAACTGTGGACGGACGATTTTCTCAGTGAGCCCGCGCCACGGCTGATACCGGCCGCCCCCGATGGCCATGTGCGGGAGACGGCCGAGGCGCCACGACCGCCGGTCACGGTGTAAATGCCCGAAGCGAACGGGATCGTTCACTTAAAGGAAGCTGATCTCGGACCAGCCTACAGTCACTTGCACGCCACGCTGCTGCGCGGCCGCTTCGCGGTCACCGCCGAGCTTGGTCCCCCGCGCGGCGCCAGCCTTGCGCCACTGCGCCGCAAGGCCAAGCTACTGCACGATTGGGTCGACGCGGCGAATGTCACCGACGGCCAGAGCGCGGTCGTGCGCATGGCGAGCTGGGCGGGCTGCCTGGTGGCGATGCAGGAAGGCCTCGAGCCGGTCATGCAGCTGCAGTGTCGCGATCGCAATCGGATTGCGTTGCAAGCCGACTTGCTCGGGGCGTCAGCAGCGGGTATTCCGAACGTGCTGCTGCTGACTGGCGATCATCCGCGATTCGGCGATCAACCCGATGCCAAGCCCGTCTTCGATATGGACTCGATCCAGCTCGTGTGGGCTGCGCGCACGATGCGCGATCAGCACCGCCTGCTGAGCGGACGCGAGATGAAGCAGCCGCCATCCTGGTTTATCGGCGCGGTCGAGAACCCGTTTGCCCCGCCCCAGCGTTTCCGTGCCGAACGGCTCGGCAAGAAGGTCGCAGCGGGCGCGCAGTTCGTGCAGACGCAGTTCATCTTCGACGTGCCGATCTTCGCCAAATGGATGGACCAAGTGCGTGATCTAGGGCTCGATCGGAAGTGCTGGATCCTGGCGGGCGTCGGCCCCGTGAAGTCGCTGCGCGCGCTCGAGCACATGCGACGCGAGGTGCCCGGCATGTACGTGCCTGACGGCGTGGTCGCGCGGTTGAACGGAGTACCGTCGGAGCGTGTCCAGGCCGAGGGTATTGGGCTGTGCGCCGAAGTCATCCAGCAGGTCAAGGAGATCCCCGGCGTGGCGGGCGTGCACGTGATGGCGTTCGGCGGGGAAGACGCCATTCCTGAGATCCTCGAGCGCGCCGGGCTCAGCAAGCGCCCTGTAGCAGGCAAGCACTGATGTACATCGAGCTCCGAACGCCGGACGAACGCTTGCGCGGACCGAAAGCCGTCGACGCGGCGCCGGTGCTCGCGTCGGTGCTGCACGCTGCTCGGGACACAGCATCCACGGACCTGAGCCGGCTGCGCGTGGTGTGCGACTGGATCCAGTACAAGCAGAACTTCCGTGAGGCCGTCGGCCTGCGGCTGGTCGAGCCGTGGCCGCTCGAGGCCGCCCGGGTAAGTCGGAACGGGGGCGGTGCCGAGGCGGAGCGGGCGGCGTGGGAGATCGCGATCGATCTACGTCGCGCGGGCGAGGGGCTCGATGAAAACCTGCGCACGGTACTGTCTGGCGCCGCGAATGGGTCGGCGCGAGTCGTCCTCGAGCCGTGGGGGCCGGGCAGTCGCAGCCTGATCTGGGGCTTCAACGCGCTGTACTGGAAGGCGCTCTCACTCTGGGAACAGTCGACCGGCCGCGGCTACGAGCAGGCGCTGCCCGGGGGCGAAAGTGATGCGCGCAACGTTGCCGCTGCGCGCGAGCTGATCCTGGAGCTGTTCGCGGTCTGGGATCGCCTGGCTGCGCGGCGTGCGCTGCCCGAAGAGCTGCATGTGCTCGAGCTCGGCGTCGGCAATGGCAACCAGGCGCGGGTCTGGCTCGACGAGTTCCGTCGACTCGACGCCGAGATGGGTCGCGAATATTACAGGCGTTTGCATTACCTGATGGGCGACTACTCGCCGCACGTACTCGAGCTGGCCCGCAAGGCGGTCGCGAAGCATGGCGAGAAAGTCAGCTCGCTGGTGCTGGATGCCATGCGGCCCACCGAAACTCTTGGCTTTCTGCGCTACAAGGCGTTCCTGGTCTATATCTCGAACGTCTACGACAACTTGCCGACGGACGAGATCGCACGCATCGGCGGGCACCTGTATCAAGTGCAGGTGCGGGCCGTCGTGCCGCGCGCGGCCGCCGAGCAAATTGCAGCTGGTTTTTCGGGTGTCAGCCCTGACGATCTGCCCGATCTCGTTGGCCGGCTGCTGCGGCTCGGGCCGGAGCTATTGGCCGAGGCGCTCGCGGACCGATTCGCCAAACCTGGCGACGCCGTAGCGTTCTGGCGCGCCATGTGGGACGCCGTTCGGCTGGAGGAGCGTTACATTCCACTGGAAGCGCTGGACACGTACGACGTGGCGCCGGGCGTGAGCGGCGAACTGCTACGGCCGATTGCACTGTCCGCGGGCGACGTGCGCATGCACGTAAGTAACGGCGCGGCCGCCAGCTTTACCGATACTTTACCGCTCCTCCATCCGCTGGGCGTGCTCCAGTGTCATGATCTCTTCGTCACCGATATCTTGCAGTACACCAACAATTTCCGAGGCCCAGGCAAGTACGACGGGTCCGTCGTGAACTGGGTCAACGGCCCCCTTCTGGCCGCGATCGGGTCGCGGCGCGGGTTCGACGTGGCCTTCCAGCCGTTCGCCCACCGCACCGGCGCCAACGTGCTGACAATGACCGCGCGGTCGCGCGACTAACGCACCGCCGCCATGCCCGCCCGCTCGTCGCGTACTGCCGTGGCCGTGGAAACGCAAGCACCCCGCCCGCCTGTCGGCGGTGAAATCCTGGCGACCTCGGTCGTCGGTTCGTACTCGGTGCCCGAGTGGCTCGAACGCCTGAAGACGGACTATTACCAGCGCCGCATCTCAGGCGCATACCTGCAGGAGATCCACGAGGTGGCCATCAAGGCCGCGCTGAAAGACCAGGAGCGCGCGGGCGTCGACGTCGTCTCGGACGGCGAGCTCAGACGCGACAACGACGTCGACTATTTGCTGGCGCGCATTCCCGGCGTCGAGATCCCGCACCTGGCCAAGACCTACTACTACGACTACTACGACGCCTACGTGCGCAACCCACTGCCCGTCGACGATGCCAGCGCATCGCTCAATCTCGTCGACGATCTATGCTTCACCCGCGACTACACGGATCGCCCAGTCAAGTTCTCGATCACCGGTCCGTTCTCACTGTCTCGACGCGTCAAGAATGAGGCGTACAGCGACCCGGCCGACCTGGTGATGGCTTTCGCCCAGATTTTGAACCGCGAAGCCAAGGCTCTAGCCCAGGCGGGTGCCGCCGTGCTGCAGGTGGACGAGCCGTTCCTGGCGGGCTACCCAGAACAAGTTGACCTGGCCGTGCGCGCGATCAATACGGTGTACGAGGGCGTGGAAGGACCAGTGAAGGCCGTGCACGTGTGTTACGGCAACCGCTACTCCAGGCCAGTCTGGGAGGGCAACTACGACTTCCTGTTCCCGGCCATCCTCGAGGCGCGCATCGACCAGCTTGTCCTGGAGTTCGCGCGCAAGGGGTACGACGATCTGGAGCTGTTCAAGCGCTATCCGACGCCGTTCCTGCTCGGCCTGGGTGTCATCGACGTCAAGAGCCTGAGCCTCGAACCGCCCGACCTGGTCGCCTCGCGCGTCAAACGCGCGCTGCAGGTGCTGCCAGCTGACCGTCTGACGGTAAATCCCGACTGCGGCTTGCGGCATGTCCCGCCTGACGTGGCGCGCGCCAAACTCGAAGCCATGAGCCAGGGCACCGCCCTCGTACGTCAAGACGTGCTCGGCCACGCCGAGCCCCCGAGTAAGAAAGGATCGCCATGACATCGACGTTCCAGAGTAGCCCGCACCTGCTGCTGACCAGCGAGAGCGTTACCGAGGGCCACCCCGACAAGGTGTGCGACCAGATCTCGGACGCCGTACTCGACTGGGCGCTGCGCCAGAGCCCGACGGCGCGCGTCGCGTGCGAGGCGGGCATCAAGAGCGACGAGACCCGCAGCTGGGCGGCCGTCTTCGGCGAGGTCACCCCGACCGTGCCTGACGAGACTGCGCGCGAGCTCGTGCGCGGTGTCCTGACTGATATCGGCTACACCAAGGCGGAGTACGGCTTCGACCTCGAAAACGCCGACATCCAGGTGGTGCTGTCGCGTCAATCCGCGGACATCGCGCTGGGCGTCGACAAGTCACTCGAAGCCAAAGAGGGCGACCTCGAGGACAACCTCGATACGGGCGCCGGCGACCAGGGCATGATGTACGGCTTCGCGTGCGACGAGACGCCCGAGCTGATGCCGATGACTATCGCGCTGGCCCATCGCCTGTGCCGTCGGCTGGCCGAAGTGCGCAAGAATGGCACGCTGCCGTGGCTGCGGCCCGATGGCAAGGCCCAGGTGACCGTCGAGTACCACTACGGCCGCCCGGTACGCGTGGATACGATCGTCATCAGCACCCAGCATGCGCCCGAGGTGGATCAGGAAGAGATCAACCTCGCGCTGCGCGAGCACGTGGTCACGCCCGTTGTGCCCGCCCACCTGCTGGACCAGGAGACGCGCTACCTGATCAACCCGACCGGCCGCTTCGTTGTCGGCGGACCGTTCGGCGACTCGGGGCTGACTGGACGCAAGATCATCGTCGATTCGTACGGCGGTATCGCGCGCCACGGTGGCGGCGCCTTCAGCGGCAAAGACCCGACCAAGGTCGATCGCTCGGCGGCGTATGCCGCGCGCTGGGTGGCCAAGAACGTGGTCGCGGCTGGCTTGGCGTCGCGTTGCGAGGTCCAGCTGGCCTATGCGATTGGCGTGGCGCGGCCGGTGAATATCGCCGTCGAGACGTTCGGCACCGAGACGATTCCGATCGAGCAGATCTCGCGTGCGATCGCCGAGACCTTCGACCTGCGCCCGGCGGCCATCATGCGCGCGCTGGACCTGCGCAAGCCGATCTTCCGTCAGACCGCGGCGTACGGTCACTTCGGTCGGACCGATCTGGACGTGCCATGGGAGCGCACGAACAAAGTCGACGAGCTGCGCGCCGCTGGCGGCGCCCAGGTCGCTACGCCTGCGAGATGACGTCGGGGAGTGAGGGGGACGACCTGCGCCGCATGGGCCGCTACATCGAACGCGTGGTCCTCGCCCGAGCCGTCACCTGGCACGTCGAAGACCGCGTGCTGCCGCACGGCAACAAAACCATCGTCTTCGCCTAGGCGCGCGCCGGCGCCAGATGCGCGAGGCGCTCCTGCCAGGCCGGGATAACCTGCGGGTTGACGACGTATTCGGGCACCTCGCCGCTGGCTTCGCGCAGCACGTTTTCTTCGGTGGCTTCCATGAGTAAGCCAGGGATGCGCGCGCTGTGGGCGATGCAGTGGCCGGTCAGGATGAGCTTGTCGGGGTCGACTTCGAAGAGCGAATTGTCGAGCGGCGTAGGCTCCTGGGCGAAGGTGTCGATGGCCGCCGCCGCCAGACGTCCACTGTTGAGCGCGTCAGCCAACGCATGCTCGTCGACGATGTGCCCGCGCGACGTGTTGATCAAGTACGCACCTGGCTTCATCAATGCGAGTTGCGCCGCGCCGAGCATGCCGCGCGTCTGCACGTTGAGCATCACGTGCACCGAGACGATGTCACTTTCTTTGAGCAACTGCTCCAGGCTGACCAGCGTCACACCATCCGGCGCAGTTGTGATGAACGGATCGTGCGCCAGCACGCGCACGTTGAACCCGCGTAAGCGCTCGACCACCGCGCGCCCAACGCGGCCTATGCCGATCAGTCCAACGGTCCGCTCGCGCAGGAGCACGGCCCGCGTCGACAAGGGCCGAGTGCCAGTGGCGCGCATGGCCCGCTCCTTGGCCTTCAAATCCAGTCCCAGAGCCAGCATGAGCATGACGGTCGCTTCGGCGACACCGAGAAAGTTCTCTTCGATGGCGCCATTGGCGACCAGGACGCCCGCGGCCGTACACGCGTCGACGTCGATCGTCTCGAGCCCGATCACCAGGCTATTGACCGCGCGCAGGCGAGGCGCGGCGGCGATCAACTCGGCGTCGAAAACGTAGCCCTGCTGGGGTGAGCACAGGATGATGTCGACGTCGGCGAGCGCGGCGATTAGTTGCGCGCGGTCGCCGCCCTCGCCGTCGACCACCTCGCAGCCCCGCTCCGTGAGGCGCTCGCCAAGTGCTTGACGCCAGCCCATCGTCGACCCAAACAGCACCCGCGGTCGATGCAGCACACCAGACGCATTCATGCCCGGGATGTTGTACCGGCGACGACTCCGACGGCTAGCGCCATGACCGCGGCGCCGCCATAGCCGACGTGCGCCAGGCCGCCACGATCGACGATCACACTGCCCATCGCGGCGCCGAGCGAGATGCCGACGTTTAACGCTGCCAGGTTGACCGCCAGGGCAAATTCGGGCGCGGCAGGCGCTAGCGCGACGATGCGCGCCTGCTGCGTGGGCACGAAGACACCAGTCGCCGTACCAAAGAGCGCGAATGCGCCAATGGTGGCCGCCGGAATGCCGCCCAGCAGCGACACCGCCCCGAGACCGAGCGTCATGACCACGCCGCTAGCCAGCAGCGTGGGCTCGGTGCCCCAGGAATCCGAGGCATGGCCGCCAATGGCGTTGCCTACGACCGAGCCCAGCCCGAGCAGGAG
>WNGB01000830.1_pt1 | contig 50271 bp, 56 predicted proteins | sample 5400681 | NCBI WGS metagenome assembly WNGB01 (sample SAMN13153367, study PRJNA577476) | soil metagenome | isolation source: 115 cm soil or saprolite under grassland replicate 2 | place: USA:California | collected 2016-06-15
GGCAAGCCGCGATGCGGGGTTCCGGCGGGAGACGGGCTCCTACGGGCTCGGGCGGTTGGTATCCGTCGGGTAACCATGAACGACCTGAGCGTAGGTTGAACCTCCTGACACTACGGAGGAGAAACCCGCTTGAATAGGCCGGTGCTGAGCCCTCCTGGACGCATACAGAGAACCAGGGGTTCCCCCGTGAAGGTCAGGCGGGCGCACCCGCCGTCACCGTAAGGCCGTAGATGTCACCCAGCTTCTCTCGCAGATAGCGCAGGTACGGCCCTGGGTCCATCCCGCCGCCGGTGATCCGCTCCAGCGTCTGCCGCGACGTGTACTTGCGGCCGTGGCGGTGGAGATTCTCTCGCAGCCACCCGGAGAGCTGGCCGAACTCTCCGCGCTCGAACTGCGCATCGAGATCGGGCAGCTCGGTCCGGATCTGCTCCCACAACTGCACGGAGACCACGTTCCCCAGCGAGTAGGTCGGGAAGTACCCGATCGCTCCGCCCGACCAGTGCACGTCCTGGAGCACGCCGCGCGCGTCGTCGGGCACGTCGATCCCGAGGTAGTCCTCCATGCGCGCGTTCCAGGCCTCGGGCAAATCCTCGAGCGCGAGCTCGCCGGAGAGCATCTCCTGCTCGAGCTCGAAGCGAAGGATCACGTGCAGGTTGTAGGTCGCTTCGTCCGCTTCGACGCGGATGAGCGAAGGCTCCACCATGTTGATCGCCCGGTAGTACTCGTCGAGCTCGACCTCGCCGAATTGATCCGGGAACGTCGCCTGCAGGCGCGGGTAGAAGAAGCGCCAGAAGGGGAGCCCGCGCCCGACGAGGTTCTCCCACATGCGGCTCTGCGATTCGTGCAGGCTCATCGACGTCACCTCGGCGAGCGGCGTCCGCTCGAAGGCGGGATCGACGTTCGCCTCGTAGAAGCCATGGCCGAACTCGTGGATCGTGGCGAAGAGGCTGACGTCGAGCTCGGTCTCGTCGTAGCGCGTCGTGAGCCGGATGTCGCCCGTTCCGGCGCTCATTGCAAACGGATGCACCGTGGGGTCGAGCCGCCACGACTCGGGGTCGAAGCCGATCCGCTGGAGGATCTCGAGCGCGATCGCCCGCTGCCCCTCGATCGGGAACTCTCCGTGCAGGCAGGAGTCGTCGGCGCGATCCGAGCGCTCGGCGATCTCGGCGATGAGTGGAACGAGCTCCGTCTTCAGCGTTTCGAAGACGGCCCGCACTTCCTCGGTCTTGAGCCCCTCGTCGAAGTCGTCGAGCAGGACGTCGTACGCGGTGTCGTACCCGAGGTCTTCGAAGCAGGCGATGTACTCGTGCTGGAGCTCGAGGTTGCGCTTCAGATACGGCAGGAAGATCGAGAAGTCGGACTTCTCGCGCGCCTCGACCCAGGCCGAGAGAGCGATCGCGCCCGCGCGCGTCATCTCCGCGCGCAGCTCCGAGGGGACCCGCTTCGCCTTCTCGTAGTCCCGGCGCGTGATCCGGATCAGGCTCGCCTCGTCCGAATCGGCATCGAGCCCCTCCTCGTATCCGCGGAGATCTTCGAGCAAGCGGCCGATGTCCTCGGCAATGAACGCCTCGTGCGCGACCCGATCGAGCGTCCCGAGCTGCTCTGCGCGCACCTCTCCGCCCCTGGGCGGCATCTTGGTGTGCTGGTCCCAGCCGAGAATCGCCCGCGCCATGCGCAGATCGTGGATCGAGGCCAGCCGCTCTTTGAGCTCTTCGTAGGTCTTCGTCACGGGGGTCCCCCTCGGGCGTCGCTTGCGCTGAGAGCCTACTTGAGGACTTCCTCCGAGTAGACGCCGTTCGGGTTCCAGAGCAGGAAGCCCTTCGCGTGAAACCTCCGCGCCGCCCTGATCTGCGCCCAGACCTCTTCGGGCGGACGGCTGCCCCCGCTCAGCGAGAAGTCCTCGAGCCATGGGATCAGCATCGCCTTGCGGCCGAGCATCGCGTTGCGGAAGTCGCGGAGCGAGAAGGCCACCGTCTGGCCGGGGACCGCGCTCGGATCGGGCAGGTTGAACTCGCCCGGGTTGTAGTGCGAGGGATAGACCATCGGGTAGACCGCGTCCACGTACTTGGCCAGGCGACCCGGCTTCTGTCCGATGCCGAGCTCGTGCGTCGCCGAGAGCCCGAACACGTCGACGGACACGCGCACCCCGAGCGGCTTCAGCTGGGAGGAGGCGTAGTGCACGAAGCGGGTGACCGTCCAGCCCGGCGGCTCCTTCGCCTGCCCCGGGAAGACGGCCTCCTCGATCGGGCCGTCGCTCGGGAAGCGCGCGTAGTCGAACTGGATCTCGTCGAAGCCGGCGCGCGCGGCCGCCTTCGCGATCTCGATGTTGTAGTCCCAGACCCGCTTGTCGTAGGGATTGGCCCAGCCGAGGCCGGCGTCGTTCGTCCAGACGGAGCCGTCCCGCCTCCGAATCGCGAGGTCCGGGCGCTCGCTCGTCAGCGTCGGATCCTCGAAGACGACGACACGGCCGATCAGGTAGACGCCCGCCTTGCGCGCTTTCGCGGCCGAGCGGCCCGCCTTGTAGTAGGGCTGCGAGGCTCCGATCCGGCGGGCGAGGGTGCTTGCGGGCATCAGGAACCCGACCTTGCCGTTCTCGTCCTTGACGTCGAGCTCGATCGTGTTCAGGCCGGGAAACGCGAGGTACTCGTCGAGCTTCGGGCCAAGCGACATGGTGACGTGGACGCCCCGCACCTCGGCGGGCAGGGGCCGCGGACGCTCCGGCTTCGGCCTCTGCTTCTTCGCGGCGCTCGCCTGCTTTTCGCCGCTCGATGACCCGTGAGCGCGCGTCCCGATCACGGTCGCCCCGAGCGCCACGACCGCCGTTGCGACGAGCAAGGCCGCGGCCGCGCCGGTGCGGCGAAGGCGGCGACGGCGGCGCGCCTGAGCCCGCCGTTCCCGAAAGCGTTGGTTGGGATTGGCGCGCTCGAGCTCAGGCAGCGGCGGCACTGTGGAAAACCCTAAGCGCTTTCGCCGCTCGCCGCGCGTGCATGGACGAACGGCCACCCCGCGCGGAGCGTGGGATCAAGCGCGCAGACGATCACGTCGACGAGGAAGTGGACGGCGATCGCGAGCAGCGTCGCCCAGAGGAGGATCGTCTCGGCGACAGGAAGGTCAAACCCGGCCAGGCTGTGGAACAGGATCCCGCCGAGACCCGGAAGGCCGAAGATGACCTCGACGAAGACGGCGGCGCCCAAGGCGAATCCCACGTCCCGTCCGACGACGCGAGTCATCGCAAGCACGGAGCGACGGATGACAACAGCCTGGTCGCCTTCTTTCGCCTGCCTGGCGCCGAAGACGACTGTCCGGAGGATGCGGGCGTAAACCGCAGCGAAGAAGAGAGCGAAGGTGACCCAGGGGAGGACGAGGTGCTTCGCCCACTCGCTCACTCCTCCGCACCCTTTCCCCGGACTGAAGACGTCGCAATAGCCCTGGATGGGGAGCCACTCCAGCCTGAACACGACGTAGAAAGAGAGCTCGAGTGCGACCCAGACCGGGATCGCTGCCACCGCCAGCTGGACCGGAAGCCTCCAGAGCCGGCTCGCCTTCGCGCCGCCCCTGGCCCACGCGAGGCTGAACAGGAAGGCGAGCGCCAGTGCCAGCGCAAGCCCCGGCAGGACGACCGAGGCCGTCACGGGAATCGCCCTGAGCGCGACGGACCTCGTGTCTCTCCGCCGGCTGAACGACCGCCCGAACGAGCCGTCGCTTGCGAAGTCGCGGATGAACTCGCCGTAGCGGACGATGAACAGCCGGTCCCGGTCGTAGTACGGCTCCAGGAGTCGCGCATCGAAATGGACCCCGGGCGGCGGGTGCGCCGCGACGAGCCGGAAGGTCGAGAACACCGCCACGGTGGCGAGGAACACCGCCAGCAAAGCCCAGGCGAGCCGGACGAGGAAGAAGCGCCGGAAGCTCACCTGCCGTCGGCGCCGAAGAGCCGGTTGAGCGTGTCGCCCGCGATGTAGCCGGCGATCTTCGGGTTCTCCTGCAGGCGGCGCACCGAGTAGCTGTACCAGTGCCGTCCGAAGGGCACGTAGACGCGCAGACGATGGCCGTCGCGCACGAGTCGATTGCCGCCCGCCTCGCGCACGCCGAGAAGCATCTGGAACTCGTACTGCTCCCGCTCGAGCCGGTGCTCGGCGACGAGCCGCAGCCCCTCCGAGATCAGCCACTCGTCGTGCGTGGCGATGCCGACGTAGCACCCGGCGTGCAGCAGCTCACGCAGGCAGAGCACGAAGTTCGCACGGACTGCCTCGAAGTCCCGGTAGGCGATCAGCGGCGGCTCGACGTAGATGCCCTTGCAGAGCCGCACGTTCGGCCGCAGCGGAGCGAGCGCGCGGATGTCCCTGATCGTCCGCCGCAGGTACGCCTGGAACACGACCCCGACGTTGTCGAGACCCTGCTCGCGCAACTCACGGTAGAGCTCGATCGTGTCGGACGTGGTGCTCGAGTCCTCCATGTCGATGCGTACGAAGTTGCCGCTCTCCGCGGCGTGCCGAACGACCGTCTCGAGGTTCTTCCGGCAGAGCTCATACGCGAGGTTGAGCCCGAGCGCGGTGAGCTTGACGCTGACGTTCGAGTCAAGCCGCTCGCGCTCGATCGCCTCGAAGACGTCATGGTAGGCGCGCACGAAGTCGAGCGTCTCCCGGCGCGACTTGGTCTCCTCGCCGAGGACGTCGATCGTCGCCATCTTGCCCTCGGCGTTCAGCTCCTCGACCACCCGGCAGGCGTCGGCGAGCGTCGTCCCCGCGATATAGCGCTCCGATATCCGGCGGATGATCGGCCGGGGGATCGCCGGGAGAGCGCGGACGATGGCGCGATCGAAGAGAGCCAAGGGCCCGGCGATTCTAGGGCTCCCGGTCATGTGGACTTGACGAAAACGGCTCCGCAGCGCAAGATCGAGGACGATCGCGCGAGGGGCAAAACGGGAGGGGGAGATTTCTTGGCGTCAGCAGTTACGTTCTTCGTGTTCCGCACGGGCCTGGGCGTCGTCTGCCTGCTCGCGGGGCTCGAAAAGGCCCGGGCGCCGCGCGACTTCTTCGACGGCGTGCGCCAGTACCGCCTCGTTCCCACTGGCCTGGCGCCGCTCGTCGGGGGTTCCCTGATCGGAGTCGAGCTCGCCGTCGGTCTCCTCCTGGTCAGCGGGCTTCTCCAGGCCGTTGCAGGAGTCGCGGCGATCGCGCTCTTCACCGTCTTCGCGGCCGCGCTCGCGATCAGCCTCGCCCGCTCCAACCGAGCGCCCTGCCACTGCTTCGGCGCCTCCGATGTCGAGAAGATCTCGCCGCTCGCGCTCCTTCGCGCGCTGGCGCTCGCGGGCCTCGGAGTAGCCGTCCTCCTCTTCGCGCTCGACGGCACGCCATGGCCGGCCGGCGACGACGTGCTGCCCGGGCTGATGATGGCGGCTGGTCTCGTCGCGGCCACCCGGCTCTCGGGCCTGCTCCCGCTCGCGTGGTCGTTCCTCCGCGCCGAAGCGACCTTCTATCCCACGCCGACCCGGCGCGTCAGCTTCCGGCACCAGCCGCTGAGCGTCCCGCTCCACCCGAGGGAGACCCCATGAGCGGCGTGTGGCTCGCCTCCTACATCGTCCTCTGGCTGGTCGTGCTCATGCTCGGCTTCCTGCTCGCAGGCGCGCTGCGGCAGCTCGGGCTCATCCAGCTCCGTCTCGGCGACGATCCGGGCGCGCTCATCACCGACAGCGGCCTCGAGCGCGGCGTCAAGGCTCCCGACTTCACGGCGCTCGACTCCGAGACGGAGGAGCTCATCACGCTCTCGGAGCTCCCCTCCGTGCCCCGCATGCTCGTCTTCGCCTCGCCGGGCTGCCTCTCGTGCCGCGAGCTGATTCCCGGCCTGAACGAGGTCCGGAAGACGAGGCGCGAGTTCGACTTCCTCGTCGTCTGCCGCGGCGACGTCGAGTCATGTCGCGGGTTCGGGCGCATGAACAGGCTCGAGGCGCCGATGCTCGTGGACACCAACGGCCAGATCGAGAAGGACTATCTCGTCACGCTGACGCCGTTCGCCTACCTGCTCGACTACGAGGGCAACGTCGTCATTCGTGGGGTCGCCAACGACTGGCGCCAGCTCGAGTCGTTGCTCGAACAGGAAGGGACACTCCAGGCCGGCCGGGCCTGGTTCGACGTGGACGGAGACGGCGAGCCGGCTGCCGTCGTGGACTCGAAGGAGGACTGATGGATCTCACGGGAAGGGCCGCTCACGCACTCGCACGCAAATCGTCGCGACGCCAGTTCTTCAAGTTCCTCGCCGCCGGCTCGCTCGGCACCGGCCTCTTCCTCACCGGCACCGACGTCTCGATCGGCGCCCTCACGGGCTGCGTCGGCTGTGGCGGCGGCCCTTGCAATCCCTGCTTCTCGCCGGCCGGGGTGTGCGACGTCGTCGATCCCAACTATCCGTGCAAGGCCTGCCAGGAGGGCGGCGGCTGCCCCGTCGGCTGCAACACCGGCGGCGAGTGGTTCTGCTGCCAGACCTCGGGGCGTGTCGGCTGCCGGATTCGCTGTTCCGAGTGCAACTGCCCGGCCGGCTGCGCGAACCCGTCCTGTCACTGCTTCACGCAGCTCAGCATCCCCTGCACGCCACGGCTGCATTCGGGTGACCAGCCGTGCCCCTGCCCGCCTCTCCAGGTGCCGCTCGTCGCCGGCGCGCATGGCTAGCTCGGCGCGGCTCGGAGGATTCGTCGGCCTCGCCGGGCTCGCAGGTCTCGCGACCGCCGCGCTCGTCGGAGGAGTGGCGAAGCCGGAGATCGGGGCGCTGCCCGTCTTCGTGCTCGTCAGCCTCAGCCTCGTCGTCGGGCTCTCGACGGCCGCGAGCCCCTGAGGGCTGTCAATGGTCGGAGAGATCGGCCCCCTGGTCGAGGTGGGCAAGAGAAAGACAGCGCTCGCTCTTCACGTCGCCGGCGGCCTGGCGGGCGGCGCGGCGATCGGCGTCGTGCTCGGATTCGCAGGGCTTCTCCTGCGGGCAGCGCTCGGCGGAACGCTCGACACCATCTTCACGGTGGCCGTCGGAGCGGCGCTCCTCTACGCGGCCTCAATCGACCTCGGGCTGCTCCCTCTTCCCCACCTCACCTGGGAGCGCCAGACGCCGGGCGCATGGCCCTGCGCCCTCGGCCACTACCCGGGGATCTTCGGGTGGGGCTTCGACCTCGGGCTCGGGATCAGCACGCGAATCCCGTACCAGTCGCTGCTCGTCTTGCCGCTCGCGGCGCTCCTGGCCGGCGATCTCGCAACCGCTGTGGCGATCACCGCGGTGTACGGAGCCTCACGCGCGCTCGCCGTGGTTGCGGCCGTCTCGGCGGCCGACCACAACTACGCGGCTGCCTGCGACGCGATCCAGACCCGCGTCGTGCCGCTCAAGCGTCTGGTCGGCGCAACGGCCCTTGTAATTGCGGCCCTAATCGTGATTTCCTAACGAGGGAGGAGGTGCAGAGATGGATGGAGCGATCTTTCTGCTGAGCCGAGACGTCACCAACGACGACGGCGTGACGATGCAGCAGAACGTGACCGTGTTCGCCACGAGCGCGAACGAGGCAAGAGCGATCGTGAGCGACCAGTTCGCACGACTGCGTCGCGTTTCGAAGTCCGCGGAGAAGGCCTATCAAGCGACTCCCGCGTTCGCCGTCAACAAGGTGTCCCTCGATGAGCCGAAGCTGATCACGTCCGGGATCACCGGGTAACGTGGACGTCACAAGGAAGACAGCCGGCATGCTCGCGCGCCGCTCGTCGCGGCGACAGTTCTTCAAGTTCCTCGGCGCCAGCTCGCTCGGCGCAGGCCTCTTCCTGACTCGAACCGACGTCTCGATCGGCTCGCTCACCGGCTGCGTGGGCTGCGGCGGAGGGCCGTGCAACCCGTGCGTGGGCATCGGCCCGATCTGCACCGACGCAGGGTTCCTCTGCAAGTCGTGTCAGGAGGCCGGCGGCTGTCCGGCTAGCTGTCAAACCTCCGGCGAGTGGTTCTGCTGCCAGACCTCGGGGCGGACGGGCTGCCGGATCCGCTGCTCGGAGTGCAACTGCCCGCCCGGCTGCGCGAACCTGAGCTGCCATTGCTTCGTGCAACTCCCGATCCCCTGCACTCCACGGCTGCACTCGGGCGACCAGCCCTGTGCCTGCCCGCCGCTGCAAGCGCCGATCGCGTTCTGATGGATCTCACGAGCAAGGCCGCACAGGCGCTCGCTCGCCGGTCGTCGCGTCGCCAGTTCTTCAAGTTCCTCGCCGCAGGCTCGCTCGGCACCGGCCTCTTCCTCACCGGCACGGATGTCTCGATCGGCGCGATCACGGGCTGCGTCGGCTGCGGCGGAGGCCCCTGCAACCCCTGCGGCTCACCGGCGCCGATCTGCGAGGCGGTCGGTTTCTCGTGCAAGACCTGCCAGCTGGGCGGCGGCTGCCCCGACGGCTGCAACACCGGCGGAGAGTGGTTCTGCTGCCAGACCACGGGGCGTGTCGGCTGCCGGATTCGCTGCTCCGAGTGCAACTGCCCGGCCGGCTGCGCGAACCCGTCCTGTCACTGCTTCACGCAGCTCAGCATCCCGTGCACTCCACGGCTGCACTCGGGCGACCAGCCCTGCGCCTGCCCGCCGTTGGAGGCGCCGATTCCTAGCCTTGGTTCTAGCTTTCCCGCATGAAGCCCTGACGGGCTGCGCTGACTAGGGCAACAGCCTCGGGGAAGAGAACCCGCATCGCGTCGCGAAGCGCGATCGCCTGCTGGTCCGGTCCGCCTTCGACGCTCATCCGCTTGAGCGCTGCAGCGGTGAGATCGACGGCGGTGTTGAGCGTGAGCGTCGCGAACTGCTCGCGCTGAGCTTCGGCCACGGACTCCGCCTGGCGCGCGGCGAACTCCTGGAGGTTGCGCATCAGCTCGTCGGGGTCGCCGCCGAAAGGGAATCCGAATGATCCTTCCATGACCCCAACGATAACCACGCTCACTCGAGTGGGAGCTTGTAGCTCGTCTCGACCTCGTGGCTGAAGTCCTCGGCGAGGGCCGGAGCGCGCCTCATCGCCTCGGCCAAAGACGACCCCGTCGAGGGCCCTAGGGCCTCCTCCAGCCGCCTCGTCGCCGCGCCGACCCGGTCGAGGAAGCCGGGCTCCGCGAGGCGCGGCGGCGCACCGATGACGCGCTCGAGGGCGAGGGCAGCCTCCTCGGCCTCCTCGATCCCGGGTGGGTTCTCCGTCAGGCGCAGCCCCACGAGGCGCTCGCGCAGACTCTCGAGCTCGCCGCCGCAGGCGCTCTCCTCGGCGATCTCGCAGAGAGCGGTGATCGAGACCGTGCGCCGAACGACGTCCCGGCTCGTCACGGGCTCGCCGGCGGCATCGAGGACGACCCAGGCCCGCTCCTCGCCGGAGAGGAAGGCGCAGAGATACGTCCGCTCCCCCGGTTCGGCCTCCGCAGAGACGATTCCCGCCAGCTCCTCGCCCGGCCGGATGAGGTGCGCGGCAGAGGCCGCCGCGCGTTCGAGATCGTCGCGGAGCGCCACGGCGCGAACCTTAGAGGTGGTTTCGTGATGAGCTCGGGTTGGATCGACCGGTCACTTCAGACGGACACCGGGCGAAGCCCGGCGTCCTGAGGGCGGCACCGCAAGCGGCGCCCTAGACTCGGCACCGTGGCTGTTCTCACGTCCGCGCGGGAGCTCTTCGCGCCGCTCGGCCCGACGTACGACCGCTGGAGCCGCCTGCTCTCGCTCGGCCAGGATCCCCGCTGGCGCCGCTTCCTCGTCTCGCGGGTCGAGGCCGGCCCTGAAGACGAGGTTCTCGACGTCGGAACCGGAACCGCCGCCGTTGCGATCGAGCTCGCGCGTCGCACGGGCTGCCGCGTCGTCGGCATCGACCAGAGCCCGGAGATGCTGGTGGCCGGGCGGGCGCGTGTGGAGGCGGCCGGGTTGAAAGAGCGAGTTCGTCTCGTGGAGGGCAGAGCCGAGGAGCTTCCCTTCGCCGAGGGCTCTTTCGATGCGCTCACGTTCACGTATCTCCTGCGCTACGTCGCCGATCCCGCGGCGACCCTGAGCGAGCTCGGCCGAGTCGTGCGCGCGGGCGGGACGATGGCTGCGCTCGAGTTCGGCCTCCCGCGCGGCGTCTGGCGTCCGCTCTGGGAGCTCTACGTCAGGGTCGGTCTGCCTGTCGCTGGCCGGCTGATCTCGCCCGGCTGGCAAGAGGTCGGCGCCTTCCTGGGCCCGAGCATTCGCGAGTTCCATGCCCGCCTTCCGCTCGAGCGGCAGCTCGAGCTCTGGCGCGAGGCCGGATTCGAAGACGTGCGGGTACGCCGCCTGAGTCTCGGAGGTGGCTACGTCGTCTGGGGCCGGCGCGCTTGAGCTCCGAGCCGAGACCCGCCTTCTATGCCCTCGCGCCCGGAGGCTGGCGCGACTACGTGACTCTGCTCCATCCGCCGTACACGCTCTGGCACCTCTCCTACGTCGGCATCGGGGCCGCGCTCGCTCCGGAGCTCGGGCTCGAGCGCCTGCTCCTCGCGCTCACCGCCTTCTTCCTCGCAGTCGGCATCGGCGCGCACGCGCTCGACGAGCTGAAGGGCCATCCGCTCCGCACGCGCATCTCCGATCCGGTGCTGATCGTCCTCGCTGCAGGATCGATCGGCGGCGCGGTCGCAATCGGCGCGTACGCCTCGCTCGTCTACACCGCCTGGCTCGCGCCGCTCGTCGTCGTGGGCGCCTTCATCGTCTGCGCCTACAACCTCGAGCTCTTCGGCGGGCTCTTTCACAACGACACGTGGTTCGCACTCGCCTGGGGCTCGTTTCCATTGCTCACGGCCTACGTGGCCATGGCCGAGAGGCTGAGGCCGGAAGCGCTGCTCGCGGCAGTCTTCGCGGGCTATCTCAGCCTGGCCCAACGGCGGCTGTCGACGCAGGTGAGAACGGTACGCCGGCGCGTCTCGGCGGTCTCCGGAACGATCGAGTGGCGGGAAGGAACGCGCGAGCGGCTCGACGCGGAGACGCTGACCGCGGTGCCCGAGGCGGCGTTGCGCGCGCTGACGATCGCGGTCGTCACGCTGGCGGCCGCGCTGCTCGTTCTTCGTCTTCGCTGAAGCCGCGTTCTACGATGCAGAGCGGTGAAGCTCGAAACCGCATTCGAGATCGTCTTCGCGGCCGCAGTCCTAGTCGCGGCCGCCTCGCTGGGCGGCGCAGCCCTCGAGCGCCTGGGCAAGCGAGTCCTGCTCGTGGTGCTCGGCGCTCTCGGGGCCGCGGCCACGGCGGCCTGGGTTGCCGTCGCGCTCGAGCCCGGAACGGAACTGGCAGTTTCGGCGACCGGCCTCGCGGCCTGTTTCGTCGCGGTCGTCGGAGCGCTCGCTCTGAGACGTGGGCTCGCCCAGGGCCGGTCGATCGAGCGGGACATCGAGCGCGCGCAGTCCGAGCTCGAGGCAGTCGTCGAACGCGAGCTGCGCGGGCGCTCCGCCGAGATCGAGCGTGCCCTGGCCAGGGGACGGGCTGATTCGCTTTCGGCCTACGCCGAGGAGGAGCGCCGCCTCGCCGAGACTCGCCGGCAGGCGCTCGAGAAGAGTGAGGAGCGGCTGCGACACGGGCTCGCCGAGGCGTTCTCCAAGGTCCAGGACCAGGTCGAGCAACGCCTCGCGGCCTGGCACCAGGACCTTGATCGCTCGCAGAGTCAGCTCGGCACGCGGCTCGAGCAGACCGCCCGGCGCGAGCGGGCTCTGATCGAGGCGCTCGAGGCCCGCCTCGAGAGCGACGCCGAGGCGCTCAAGACCGTGGACGAGGAGCAACGGGCCGGGGTCGCGCGCCTGCGCGAGGATCTCTCGCGCTCCGCCAAGGAGGCGGCGGCGGCCGCGACGGCCGAGCTCGACTCGCACGCGAGCGAGCGCCGCCGCGCGCTGCACGAGATCGCAGAGCGGCTGACCGCGAGGGAACATGACCTGATCCGTCGCATCGAGCGCGAGGAGATGGAAGCCGCCCGGCGGATCCAGAGTACATTCGCCGACGTCGAGCGCCGCCAGGTCGACCAGCTCGAACGCGTACTCGAGCGCGCCGCGACGCGCTTCGTCGACGCGGCGGCCGTCCAGTTCGAAGGAACCGTGAAAGCTGCGAAGGAGGACACCGCGCGGCGGTTGGCCCGAGAGCTCGAGCGCGTCGGTCAGTCCTTCGCCCGCGAGGGCGAGTCGATGCTCGCCGAGCGCCTCTCGCAGCTCGGCGATGTAGGCGGTCTCCGGCTCGAGAAGAAGCTCTCGCTGGCCTCCGCAGCTCTCGAGCGCCAGCAGGAGGAGTTCGTCGGCGCGCTCAATCGACGGCTCGGTGAAGTCGAGGAAGAGCTCCGCGAGCGGCTGAGCTCTCTCGCCGCCGAGGAGGAGGCCGAGCGGGCCGCGCTCGAGGCGCGGCTGGGCGAGATCGCGCGCCGAATCGATGAGATCGTCGCGAGAGCCGAGGAACGGCTCGGCTCCCTCTCGCACAGCGCGCGTTAGGTCCCGACTTCCGACGGGCAGGGTTCATCGTACCGAGGACGAATCTCCGGCCCAGTGACATGACCCAGATCGCCGAACACGACCAGGACGAGCGCCAGAAGGTGGAAGGTTGGCGCCTCCATACCCTGATGGAGGCCGGGTATCCGCTCCCGCTGGCCGAGAAGCTCGCGCACAGTGGGGCCGACCTCCACACGGCTGTCGAACTGCTCAGGCAGGGCTGCGAGCCGAAGACGGCCGCCGAGATTCTGCTCTAGCCCCAGCCCCAGGCCCGCACTTCTCCCCACCCGGGTGGGGAGAGCTGTCCACCCGCCACCCGCCGCGAGCCTAGCCCCTGGAGGCGAACGAAACCGGGCCGGAAGTCGAACAATTCGCACACCTCCCCGCCGTCCCGGCCCGGCCGCGCGTGAAGCCGCAGCCCAGGACGTAGCATCAGTGCCGTGAAGCTGGAGGCAATCGAATACGGCGATCGCCGTGTCTACACGGTCTCGACCTTCAACCGCGGCGTTGCGAGCTGGCTCTCGCGCCTGCCGACCGTCTGGGTCGAAGGCGAGGTGACCGAGCTCCGCCGCCAGGCTCGGTGGCAGAGCATCTTCCTGACGCTCAAGGATCCCGGCGACGGTTCCTGCCTGTCCGTGACGATGCCGCGCGGCCAGTTCGACGCGCTTCGCCTCGAGCTCACAAACGGCGAGCGTGTCCACGTGTTCGGCCGGCCCGAGCTCTTCGAGGCGCGAGGGGACTTCCGCTTCCGCGCGCTCTCGATCGAGCGCTTCGGCCTCGGTGAGCATCTCGCGGCGCTGGAGCGCCTCAAGCGCAAGCTCGCGGCCGAAGGATTGTTCGCCCAGGAGCGGAAGCGCGAGCTCCCGCACATCCCTCGCCGGATCGGGCTCGTGACCGGGAACGACGCGGCCGCCAAGCGGGACGTGCTGACGGCCATCACGACCCGCTTTCCGCCGGCGCGGCTTCTCGTCGCCGAGACGTACGTCCAGGGACCGCGCGCCGCCGTCGCCGTCTGTGAAGCCCTGCGCGAGATCTCCATCGCTCCCGAGATCGACGTCGTCGTCCTCGCCCGCGGCGGAGGGAGCTTCGAAGATCTGCTCCCCTTCAGCGACGAGCGGCTCGTGCGCGCGATCGCGGACTGTCCCGTCCCGGTCGTCTCGGCCGTCGGCCATGAGCAGGACACCCCGCTGTCGGATCTCGTCGCGGACGTCCGCGCCTCGACCCCGACCGCGGCTGCGCGCCTCGTCGTCCCGGATCTCGCGGAGCTCACGGCACGGCTCGACCGGTTGCGGGCGGGGCTCGCACGCGGGGCCCATGCCTCTCTCGACCGCGAGCGCCGCCGCCTCGAGCTCGCACGCGACCATCTACGGCGGGCGCCGCTGCTGCTCGTGGAGCGCAGGCGAGCCGCCCTCGAGCATTCGGCAGGGCGCCTTCGGGCGCTCTCGCCGCGGGCAACGCTCGAGCGCGGGTACGCGATCGTGCGGGCCGCTGGAACGATCGTCCGCTCGAGCGCGCAGGTCGCGCCGGGAGCCAAAGTCGACGTCGAGCTCGGCGGCGGAGGCTTCGGCGCCCGCGTCGACGAGACGCGATGAGCGAGCCGAGCTTCGAGGACGCCCAGCGCGAGCTCGAGGCGATCGTCCAGCGGCTCGAAAGCGGCGAGGCAAGCCTCGACGAGGCGATCGCGCTCTGGGAGCGAGGCGAGGAGCTCTACCGCCTCTGCTCCACGCGTCTGGACGCCGCACAGGGCCGTATCGAAGAGCTCGCCCGGCGCGTGGAAGCGGTCAGGCCCTAGAACTCGAACTCGCAGCCTGCATAGAATCCGCTCCATGGCTGCCCCGACCGAACTCATTCAGCGGGTTCCCCTCTTCTCCGACCTGGACAAGAAGGACCTCGAACAGCTGGCAGGCTCGATGAAGGAGCGCATCTTCGACGAGGGCGACACGATCACGCGCGAAGGGCAGTCGGGAGTCGGCTTCTTCATCATCGAGGACGGTGAGGCGAGTGTGTCCGTCGGCGGCGAGGAGCGGAGGACGCTCAAGGCCGGTGACTCCTTCGGCGAGATCGCGCTGATCGACGACAGCGCGCGCACGAGCACGATCACGGCCAACTCGAGGCTCAAGACCTACGGGATCACTTCCTGGGAGTTCAGGCCGCTCATCGAGAGCAATGCCGGTCTCGCCTGGAAGATGCTGCACGTGCTAGCGAAGCTGCTACGCGAAGCCGAGCAGCGCTCGTCCTAGACGCCCGCCGAGCTCGACCAGATCGTCAGCCGCCCGCTCCGGGTCCCCGCTCAGCGCGACCGTCTCCATACCGCGGGGCGCGTCTTCGACCCGACCGCCGAACACGACACAGCGAACCCCGTCCTCCGCGCAGACGCGCGCCACTGCGCCGACGGCCTTCCCCTCCGTGCTCGAGCGATCTACCGTGCCCTCGCCCGTGACGACCAGCTCCGCGCCGCGCGCCTGCTCGCGAAAGCCCGTCCGCTCGAGGACGAAGTCGGCGCCCGAGACCAGTCGGCCTCCGAGCAGCGCGATCGCGGCGCCGAGGCCACCCGCAGCCCCGGCGCCGGGGAGGTCGGCATAGGGACGGAGCTCCTCCATCGCGGCCAGACGCGCCTCGAGCTCGTCGACCTGCTCCGGGGAGGCGCCCTTCTGCGGGCCGAAAGCCCGCGCCGCCCCGCGCTCGCCGAGCAGGGGGTTCCCGACGTCGGCGAGCCCGACCAGCTCCCGGCCCGCGAGTCCTTCGCCGACGACCTCGCGCAGGCCCGCACCTCCGTCCACGACCGCCGTGTCTCCCAGGCCGACGAGGATCGGGCCCGACGCGGCCGCAGCCGCGCTCAGGAGCAACTCCCCGAGCCCGCGGCTCGTCGCGCGCAGGGGGTCGGGCTCCGCCTCGCGCACCAGGCGCAAGCCGACCGCCTCGGCCGCCTCGACGACGACCGTCCCGTCCTCGAGGACGAGGTAGCGCGCCGCAACCACACGTCCGAGCGGATCGCCGACCGCGGCCGTGCGCCACTCACCGCCCAACGTAGCCGCGAGCACTTCGGCCGTCCCCTCGCCGCCGTCGGCGACCGGCAGCTCCTCCACGTCGGCCCCTGCCGTCCGGAACCCCGCGGCGAGCGCCATCGCCGCCTCGACTGCGGAGAGAACGCCCTTGAGGCTAGCCGGAGATGCGAGCGCGCTCACGTGCCGGCTCCTCGAGGCGCGCCGGGTCCGCCTCCTCGGCCGCCGGCGCCACCTCGGCCTGATCGGCGCCGGGCATTCGCCTGAGCATGGCGAACGAGAGGCCCTCGCGGGCGAGGAAGAGCAGGCCGACCCCGACGCCGACCGACATCTCGATCGCCTGCAAGCCGATCCCGAACGCGAATCCCTTCGCATACGCGACTCCGTAGGAGACGAGCGGGAGCGCGACCGCGGCCTGGACGAGCCCGACGTTGCCCGGCCAGAGCGGGAACAGCATCGCCACGTTCATCAGCACGAGGACGAGTCCCGCCGCCGGGAGCGGCGCGTGGATGTCGAACGCGCGCATCGTCGCCCAGACCGCAAGCAACTGGCACGACCAGCCGAGGCACTGGAGGAGCGCCGCGACCGCTGCGGGGACCGGCGCGCGCATCACCCCGAGCCCCTGGCGAGCCATCGTCACGAGACGCCGCAACCGGCCCGCGCCCTCGAGCACCGAGCGGTGGTGGCGCCGCGCCCCGGCGAGCGCGAACGCGAAGAGGCCGAACCCGACCGCGACGAAGATCATCAAGCTCGTCAGCGCCCAGTGCGGGATCTTGGCCGTGGCGAGGACGTAGCCGATCAGCAGCAGCATCGGGAAGAGATCGAAGACGCGATGAGCGAAGACGGTGCCGACGAGCGTCGCCCAGGCGCCGCGACCACGTTGCCGGCGGCGGGTGAGAACGGCGACCCGCGCGAGCTCCCCGATCCGTCCCGGCAGCACGGCATTGGCGAAGAGCCCGACTCCGAACGCCGAGAAGACCGTGCGAAAGCGCGGGCGAGGCGGGGGCATCCCCTGCTCGATGACCTGGTTCCAGGCGGCTGCGCGGGCGACCACGGAGAGGAGGTTGAGCCCGATCGCGGCCACGACCCAGCGCCAGGTGACCAGCTGAAAGGCATCCGCGACGAGATTCCACTGCGGCGCGCGCCAAGCGAGGAGCACAACTATCAGCGCGAAAGCTGGGACGATGAGCGCGAGCCGGGCCCAGGTCGTCCTCGGCACCCTCACGCAGCGACCGCCTTCGGCTCGCCGACGAGCGACTCGTAGAGCTCGGCCAGCCGGCTCGCGATCCGCTCCCACGAGTAACGCTCCTTCGCGATCGCCCGAGCCGAGCACCCGAGCTGCTCGCGGCGAGGCTCGTCCCCGAGCAGATCGACGACCCCCTCCGCCAGCGCTGCCGGATCGCCGGGCGGGACGAGCAGGCCCGCCTCCGGCTCCATCACGCCGCGGTAGCCGGAGATGTCCGAGGCGACCACGGGGGTCGCGCAAGCGAAGGCACGCGTCAGCACCATCCCGAAGCTCTCACCGCCGAGCGACGGCGCGATCAGCGCCTTCGCGTGCAACAGCTCGGCCGTGAGCTCATCCTGGGAGAGAAAGCCGAGGACGTCGATTCCCTCCTCGGGCACCCGGAGGCGCGCCTGCAGGAGCCGCACCGCGAGTGGATCGGCGCCGATCAGCCGCAGCCGCGCATCGGTACGCCGCTGGATCTCGGGCCATGCCCGGAGCAGCACGTGAAGCCCCTTGCGTGGCTCCTGGCGCCCCACGAAGACGACGCGCTGCTCGCGCCGGGCCGGGTCGGCTTCGTCCGGGATGAGGACGCCGTTCGGGATCAGCTCGTAGACGCCGGGGAAGTAGCGGTTGACAGACTCGCGCGCCGGCTGGGAGACCGCGATCCGGTGGTCGAGCCTCTCCATCAGGAAGCCCCACAACGGCTTGCCCACCTTGAGCCACGAGAGCTCCCCCGAGGCATGGAAGGTCGCAACGAGCGGGCAATCGGCAAGCGCCAGCGTCGCGACGCCCGGCACCGGCGTCATCGGCTCGTGGACGTGGACGAGATCGAACCGCTCGCGCTCGAGCACGCGGCGCACGCGGAGCACCGCGCGCGGGCTGAGGATGATGTTCGGCAGCGTTCCGTTCGCCGGCACGATCACCGAGCGGCCGATCGGGATCACCTCGGGGGGCGGCTCGCCGTGCCTTCCGAGCCGGGGGTGGAGCACGCGCGTGAAGCTCCCGGGTGGGTCGTTGCCCATCACGAGTCGCACCTCCAGGCCCAGGTGGCGGAGCGCGGCCGCCTGGAGCTCCGCGTGCTCGACGACGGCGCCCCAGAACGACCAGGAGTAGGGAACGACGATCCCGACTTTCATGGCCGCTGGAACTATGCACTGCTCGGATAGCTTGGGGAGATGCGCGTCCCTGCCAGTGCGATCGCCGCCCTGGTCGTCCTCGCAACCGCCGCGTGCGGTGGAAGCGGTGAGAAGACACCCGCCCCGCTGACGAAGCCCCCCGCCCCCACCCTGCACCGCGTCCGGGAGCTCGCGGCCCGCGTGCCGGAGAGGACGAGCATCGCGCTGCGGGCTCGTCCGCAAGGGCGCGTCGTCGCCACGATCGGGGCGCGGACCGAGTTCGGGTCGCCCCAGACACTTGCGGTCGCCGCGCGGCGGGGGGACTGGGTCGCGGTCCGAAGCCCTGCTCTCGAGAACGACGAGGTCGGCTGGGTGCGTGCTCGACAGCTGCGGCTTCTGAACCGCCCCGTCTCCCTCGAGGTCGACCTTTCCCGGCGAGAGCTGACCGTGCACGACCCGCAGGACCCGGACCGCCGGATCAGCGTCGCGATCGGCGCGCCGGACACGCCGACGCCCCCCGGGGAGTTCTACGTCACCGACAAGCTCCTGGGCGCTGACTTCGGCCCTTACTACGGCTGCTGCATCCTCGCGCTGTCCGGCCGCCAGCCGAACCTCCCGCAGGGCTGGTCCGGCGGCGACCGCCTCGCGATCCACGGCTCGCCGACCCCGACGTGGGGCCGCGCCGTCTCGAACGGCTGCCTGCACGCGGACGAGGCCGACCTGCGCTACCTGATGAAGACGATCCCGCTAGGTACGAGAGTCCTGATTCACGCCTAGCGATCAACCGGTAGCAGTCGGCTAATACACTCGCTCGATGGACGCCGGGCTCGCCGAATTGCACACCCATCTCGGCGGGTCCGTTGCCTCCGACATCCTCTGGAGCCTCGCTCACGAGCAGGGGATCGCTTTGCCGGTCAAGGATTTCTGGGAGTTCGACGCCCTCGTCACCGTCTCCGACCCCCAGGGCGTCCAGGACCTGAACGCGCTGGACGCGATCTACCATTGGACCGAGCTCATCCAGTCGAGCCCGCTCGCGGTGGAGCGCTCTGTGCACGCCGCGATCGGCGGGGCCTATCGCTCGCAGAGGATCACGACGCTCGAGCTGCGCTTCAACCCGATGAAGCGCAACCGCGGGGGCGAGCGCGATCTCGATCACATCATCATGGCCGCCGTCCGCGGGCTCGACCGGGCAAGCCTGGAGTATCCGCAGGTCCGTGCCGGCCTGATCCTGATGATGGACCGGACGTTCAACCAGCGGCAGAACGCGATCATCGTCGAGAAGGCAATCCGTTACGCGCCGCGCGGGATCGTCGGCGTCGATATCGCGGGCCCGCGCCCGAGCGGCGACGGGCCCTATCCCTATGGCGAGCTGGCGCCGCTGATCGAGCAGGCACGCTCGGCGAGTCTCGGAGTCACGATCCACGTCGGCGAGGAGGGCGGCGAGCACGGGATCGCGGAGATCCGCGACGTCGTCGAGACGCTTCGCCCGGACCGCATCGGCCACGGCATCCTCGCGGCGAAGGATCCGGAGCTGATGGCCGCGCTTCGCGACGCGCAGATCACGCTCGAGATCTGTCCGACCTCGAACTTGTTGACGAAGTCCCTTCGTGACGAAGACGCAGTCCGCGACACCTTCCACGCCCTCGTCGATGCCGAGGTGCCGTTCACGATCGCCACGGATGGGCCGGAGATGATGCGGACGCACCTCCGCGACGAGTTCGAGCTCCTACTGCGCATAGGTGCGCTCGACGAGCAGAGACTCGACGGAGCGAACGCGCGAGGGCACGCGGTCAGCTTCGTACCCCGCTCGGCGTAGTTCGCGAAATACGCCCTTTGGCCAATGTTCAAGCGAACACGGCGCTGCTAGCGTCGGCGCCATGACACAGGTACTGAGCGAGCGAGGTCTGAAGATCACGAGCCGGCAACGCGAAGTCGTCGAGCTCATCGCCGCCGGACTGTCGAACAACGAGGTCGGAGCTCGCCTCGGCATCTCGCCGAGAACGGCAAAGGCGCACAGTGACGTGCTACGCCAGAAGCTCGGCGTGTCGCGCCGGCGCCAGATCCCGATCGCGTATCGCATGCTGACCGGTGAAGACCCGCTCTCGATGAGCCTCGGGTCGGGACCTTCCGACTCCGGGGACTGACGGCCCCCGTACCTGCGGTTACGACCGCAGGTACGGGGCCCTCCCGGGTCGCAATTTCCCGGAATCGCGCTAGCGTGAGGGGGAGAAAGGGGTGAGGTGACCACTACTGCGGTCGGTGTCAGCCGGCGCCGGATCATCAAGCGGCCCCGACTCACGCGCATGCTCGACGAGAGCGGTGCACGCCTGATCCTGCTCATCGCGCCGGCGGGATACGGCAAGACGACGCTGGCGCGCCAGTGGCTCGAGGACAAACCGGCCGCCTGGTATCGCGGTGGCCCTGCGTCAGCAGACGTGGCGGCGCTGGCCGTCGGTCTCGCAAGCGCGGCCGCGGAAATCGTCCCGGGTGCCGGGGATCGCATGCGCCAACGCCTGCGAGCCTCGGACCGGCCCGAAGAGGACGCGCGAGTTCTGGGAGAGATGCTGGCGGAAGACCTCGCCGAGTGGCCAGATGATGCGTGGTTGGCATTCGACGACTTCCACTTCGCGATGGAGGCACCCGCCTGCCAAGAATTCCTCGATTCGGTCGCAGCATTCTCGCCTCTTCGACTTCTGATTGCGAGCCGTCGAAGGCCATCTTGGGCAACAGCGCGTCGTCGACTCTACGGTCAAGTCACAGAGCTTGATCAGGCGGAGCTTGCGATGAGCGACGATGAGGCGCTCCGCGTTCTCTCATCTCGAAAGGACGCTCGCTCCTTGCTGACGCAGGCCAGCGGATGGCCCGCAGTCATTGGGCTCGCGGCGCTGAGCCGAGAGTCAATCTTGACGGACCGTGAGTTGCCCGCCGATCTCTATGACTTTTTCGCGGAGGAACTTCTACACGAGATCGTGCCCGAGCTTCGGCTCTCTTTATGTCAGCTGGCTGTGCCGCCGTCCATCACTGAGCGAACCGCGGCGAGCCTGCTCGGCCTCAGCTCAGGAGAGTCTGTGCTCCGAGAGGTTGCATCGGCAGGGATCGTGACCCAACAATCCCAAGGACGCTTTGAGCTTCATCCACTCTTGCGCGAGTTCCTCAAGAAGAAACTCTTCGAGATTGATGAAGACCTGGCAACAGCCACGATTGATCGGGCGGGAAAGTCCTGCCTTGAGCGCCGAGAATGGGACGATGGGCTAATTCTGGCCGAGGAGTTTCCGACGGCAAACTCCCTGCGTGGCTTGATCGAGAGCGCCTGGGAGGCGCTCTTGGACGAGGGTCGGTTAGCGACTTTGTCCCGGTTAGTAGATCTGGCTTCAGACCTCAAACTTAGATTCCCTCTCCTCGATCTTGTGCAAGCTGAGATCGCCTTTCGTCAAGCGTCCTACGCCCAGGCTGAGAGTCTCGCTCTGCAGGCGGCCAACTCCATGACTGATCGGCATCTGCTGGTCCGGGCATACACTCGCGCCGGACAGAGTGCCCATCTGGAAGGCCGCGATGAGGATGGACTCGCCTATCACGGACACGCGCGATCAGCGGCGGGCTCAGAGCGCGATCTGAAGGAAGCTCTTTGGGGGCAGTTTGTCTGTTCGATTGAATCGGACGAGTCATTCCGTGTCGGCGTTCTGCGGGCTCTCGAGGAACTCGGCACTGGCGATCCGACCGATGCCCTGAGAATCGCTCAGGGGCGCATGATCCTTGCGGTGACGAGCGGCGGAGGTGTCTCGTCGAGATTGCTTGCTGCCATTCATCTTTTGCCGAAAGTCGATGATCCGCTCGTGCGATCGTCGTTCCTCAATGTTTGGGTCACCCTCTTGGTGTTTGCGGGCAGGTACGAAGAAGCGCTGGAGGTCAGTGACCAACAGCTCGCCGAAGCAGAGCGCTTCCGCCTAGCTTTCGTGCTTCCATATATCTATCTCCGAAGAGCCGGCGCACTACGAGGACTCAGGAGATTCAATCAGGCGCTTGCCAGCCTCGCAGAGGTCGAGCGCGGCCAAACTGGACATGGCGATTTTCTGACCCTCGCGAGCCGATCCACCCTTCTGGGCATCCACCTTGCACAGGGAAAGGTGCAGGCTGCACTGGATATTCCGCAGCCGGAACTTGCGGCGTCTGCGACAGCGCACATCACGGCCGAGCTCATTGCCGCTCGAGCTCTCGCTCTTGCCGTTGACGGGGAGGCCGACAAGGCGCTCGAGGAATCCGATCGGGCTGATTCCTTGAGCGGCGCAGTCGAACCGCGGCTGCTTTCAGAGTTCGCCAGGGCCACCGCTTCTATTGTCATTGCTTCTCCAGACGCCGGCGAGCGAGCGATCGCGGTTTTCGAGGCAGTGGAACAGTCAAGGAACATTGACTCGTTCGTTACCGCCTATAGAGCTTGCCCGGCACTCCTGCGAGTACTCAGTCTCGACCCAGCACGCCGACTTAAGTTGGCGGCCATTCTGAAGGCCTCACAAGATCTTCAGCTGGCGAGGGCTCTTGATCTCGAGCCAGCCCCGTCAGTTCCTTCCGAGTCCCCCTTATCGAATCGTGAACACGAGGTTCTTGACCTGCTCACTGAGGGACTCAGAAACCGAGAGATTGCTGAGCGGCTTTTCATCAGTGAGAAGACGGTCAAGGTGCATGTGAGGAACATACTCCGGAAAATGGGAGCCCGATCACGCGCGCATGTAATCGCTTTGGTTGCTCGAGGCGAAAACTTAAGCCGCGGAAATGGCCGTCAATGACGGCGGAATGTGTTCCTCCGCCTCGAGGCTGAAGTCCATTCTCGTTCCGAGCCGGTAATCCTCATCGGCACCAGCAAGAATGGCCTCAAACGCCGCGACGACTGAGGTGTCAAATTGACTCTCAACGGCCTGAGCTAGTCGTAGCCGGGCTACGCGACTGGGCATCGCATCACGATAAGGTCGATCTGATGTCATCGCGTTGTAGGCGTCCGCCACTGCGATGATGCGTGAGATCAATGGGATTTCATCGCCAGTCAGACCGTCTGGATATCCCTGACCGTCAATGCGCTCATGATGGTGACGAACAATCTTGGCGATCTCGGCGTAGTCTTCAACTTGGGCGAGGATTCGCTCGCCAATAATCGAGTGCTCCTCCATCTGCCGGCGTTCGTCCAAGGTGAGCGCGCCTGGCTTTTCGAGTAGGCCCGGCGACAATCCGATCTTGCCGATGTCGTGTACCAGTCCGCACAAGTGGGCGAGCTGCTGTTCGTTTGAGCTCAGACCCAGACGTCGAGCGATGTCGTTTGCATAGATCGCTACCGCAGCGGAGTGGCCGGCGGTGTACTGGTCGCGGGCATCTAGGGTCACAACGAGGGCGGTCGCGAATGAGAGCGTTGCCCGCTCGAGCCGCAGGTTCGCGTCAGTCAGGTTCTCCGCAAGTCGCCTCTGATCCTGGTACATGAGGAAGGACCGCTGCGCGGCAAGCGCCGGCGCCAAGAACAGAGGCAGAGTCCAGGGAGAGACTTCGCGGTAGCCCACCACGAGGAGGGCCACGACCGGTGCGTAGAGGGGCAGCGCGGCCAGAAGAAGCGGTCCTGCAGTGCGAACTAGCGTGAGCGGGTTCCCATGACCCCGCAGACGGAAGAGAGCTGCTCCAAACGCAACGTCGAACGTCTGAGCTGTTAAGACCGCCCCTGCGGTGCCGAATACGATCTCCGGGATCTCCGCGTTAGGTCCGCCGAGATGGAACGCTACAAGCCCTGCGCAGGCCCCGCCGATCGCGCGCCCTGACGTATATGTGGCCCAACGGACGTACGGTCGTGGGAACGCTCCTAGCATGGAGGCGGCGGATACGATCATCCCTGGCAACGGGCCAAAAAGGACGGCGGCTATGAGTTGCGGGAAGAGCGAGATTGACGCAGTCGCAGCTCCGCTGATTCTGATCTTGCCATGTTCGGCGATGGCAGCCGTACAGCTGAGCGCAAGGATCGCCCAGATACTGCCCGTGGGGTAATGGAGAAGGACGAGAGCGGAGGCGAGCGTCAGCGCACCGATCGTGAGCGTCGCCGCATAGGCGCTAACAGAGCGGTCTACCCCTAGCTGCGTCAATTTCAGCAAACCTTCAGAAACCTTCTTGATCCTCCCCCAAAGGGGGTATAGCTTCGGGGAGTCGTCAGTCCACGGAGAAGGAGTTGGTGACATGCGCAAGATCGTGCTTCGTCTGGTTTCTCGGGCCGCAAGCCCTGGGAACATCAGCGTCTGGTAGCAACGTGCCTAACCTTCCGTTTTCCACAGGCTGTGGGCATCCCCCTGTTGAGGGATATCCACGGCCTGTGCAAAACGGGCGAAAGCTATTGGCGCCGAGCTACTAGGCGATCAGCTGCCGGCGGAAGCCGACGGCGACCGCGTGCGCGCGCGACCTGGCCTGGAGCTTGGCCAGCAGGTGGCGCACGTGTGACTTGACCGTCTCCTCCGACAGGAAGAGGCGGTGGCCGATCTCGCGGTTGACGAGACCCTCCGAGATCAGCTGGAGAACCTCGATCTCGCGCGCCGTGGGCTCCTGCTCCAGTTCCCGCAAGGGAGCCGCGAACGGGATCACCTCCGCGTTGCCCTGCCCACGCTTCGCGGCCACTTCGTCGAAGCGACGAGAGTGGTTGACGTAGCGGGACAGGATCTCTTTGCGCTCAGCAGCGTCCACGACAATCCGCGTATCGGCGCGCCACGGGCCCCGCTTTAGGACTGCCGTTCCCTAAATCGAGGGTTACCGCCCCGCGAGGGCCTAGACAGGCGGCGGCTCGGGCGGTCGCTCCTGCACCCCGGGCTCGAAGATGGCCTCGACTTCCTGGGGCTGGATGCGGCCTGCTTTGATCTCCTCCGCCCAGTGGCAGGCGGCCAGATGGCCGTCACCGAGCTTGCGCAACGGCGGCACCTCGGTCTTGCAGCGCGTCGGCTGGACGTAGGGGCAACGCGTGTGGAAACGGCAGGCAGGAGGCGGATTCGCGGGGCTCGGGAGATCACCGGCGAGAAGGATCGTCTCGCGCTTGGTCTCGACCTCCGGATCGGGGATCGGCACCGCCGAGAGCAGCGAGATCGTGTACGGGTGCAACGGGTTGTCGTAGAGCTCCTCGGCCGGAGAGATCTCGACGATGATCCCCAGGTACATCACGGCGATCCGGTCCGAGATGTGGCGAACGACGGCCAGGTCGTGCGCGATGAAGAGGTACGTGAGCTCGAACTCCTTCTGGAGGTTCTCGAGCAGGTTGATGATCTGAGCCTGGATCGAGACGTCGAGCGCGGAGACGGGCTCGTCCGCGACGACGAAATCGGGATTGAGCGCAAGTGAGCGAGCCAGCCCGATGCGCTGACGCTGCCCGCCCGAGAACTCGTGCGGATACCGGCTCGCCGCGTCGGCCGGCAGGCCAACGATTCCGAGCAGCTCCCGCACACGCCCGGCCGCCGCTCGCCGCCCCGCGAGGCCGTGTGTCCGTAGCGGCTCGCCTACGATCCGCCCCACGCTGTGGCGCGGGTTGAGCGAGGCAAACGGGTCCTGGAAGATCATCTGCATCTGCCGTCTCAGCGGTCGCAGCTCCTCCTCGCCGAGCCTGGTGATATCCGTTCCGTCGAAGACGATTCGTCCTTCGGTCGGCTTGTAGAGGCGAAGAATCGTGCGCCCGACTGTCGACTTGCCGCAGCCGGACTCGCCGACAAGCCCGAGCGTCTCGCCGCGGAGGATGTCGAGCGAGACGCCGTCCACGGCCTTGATGTCACCGACGTGGCGGTCGAGGACGATCCCACTCCTGATCGGGAAGTACACCTTCAAGTCCTCGACCTCGACCAGGGCGCCGTCAACCCTCACGTGGCGACCACCGCCTCACGCGCCCTCAGCCACTCGTCCTCGGGCACCGGGTTGAAGCAGGCGACCATGTGCCCGGGCTCGATCTCGACGAGCGGCGGCACCTCCTGGCTCGAGGCCTCGACCTCATACCGGCAGCGCGGCTGGAACGGGCAGGCCGCGGGCGGCGCGAGCATGTCGCGTGGATTGCCCGCAATCGGCTGGAGCTGCGCCTTCCGGGTCGCGTCGAGCCGCGGAATCGACTGGAGCAGGCCGAGGGTGTACGGGTGACGGGGCTTGGCGAAGAGCTGCCGGGCGGATCCCGTCTCCATGAACATGCCCGCGTACATGACGTTGACGCGCTCGCACATGCCCGCGACGACACCGAGGTCGTGCGTGATCAGGATCAGCGCTGCGTCTTCCTCGGCCACGAGGTCACGGAGGAGGTTGAGGATCTGCGCCTGGATGGTGACGTCGAGAGCCGTCGTCGGCTCGTCTGCGATCAGCAGCTTCGGCTTGCATGCGAGCGCCATCGCGATCATCGCCCGTTGACGCATACCGCCCGAGAACTGGTGCGGGTAATCGCCGACCCGTGCCCGCGCGCTTGGAATCCCGACGCGATCGAGGAGCTCGATCGAACGCTCTCTTACCTCGTCGCGACTCATGTCGAAGTGCGTCTCGAGCGCTTCCCGGATCTGCCGACCGATCGTGAGCACCGGGTTCAGGCTCGTCATCGGGTCCTGGAAGATCATCGCGATCTCCCGCCCTCGAATCAGCCGCAGCTCGCGGTCCGAGAGCTGCACCAGGTCCCGCCCGCCGAACACCGCGCTCCCGGTACGGACCCGCCCCGCGCGCGGGAGGATCCCGAGCAGCGCGAGCGCCGTCACGCTCTTTCCGCAGCCCGACTCGCCGACGATTCCGAGCGTCTCGCCGGGCGCGATGTCGAACGAGATGCCGTTGACGGCGTAGATCGTCCCGCGCGAGGTCCAGAACTCGACCCGCAGGTCCTCGACCGTCAGGAGCGCTTCCCTACCCGCGGCCACGGAGCTTGGGGTCGAGGGCTTCGCGGAGGCCGTCGCCGATCAGGTTGAAGCCGAGCACGGAGGCGACGATCGCCAGGCCGGGAATGATGGCGAGAAACGGCGATCCGACGAGATAGTCATTTGCATTCGTCAGCATTGTCCCCCACTCCGGCGTGGCCGGATCCTGGGGCCCCAGCCCGAGGAACCCGAGCCCGGCGACGTCGATGATCGCCGTCGCCATCGCGAGCGTGCCCTGCACGATGACCGGCGAGATGGAGTTCGGGATGATGTGCGAGACGAGGATCGACCGGCGCCTGACGCCGATCGCGCGCGCCGCCAGCACGAAGTCGTTCTCTTTCTGCGCGAGGATCGAGCCGCGTAAGAGCCGGGCGAAGATCGGGATGTTGACGACGCCGACCGCGATCATGATCTTGCCGAGGCCGGGGCCGAGCATGGCCACGATGCCGATGGCGAGCAGGAGCTGCGGGATGGCGAGCATGACGTCCATCGCGCGCATGATGACCGAGTCCACGATCCCGCCCGCGTAACCCGCGATCGAGCCGAGCAACAGCCCGACCGAGAGCCCGAGCGTGACAGCCACGATCCCGATCAGCAGCGAGAAGCGCGCGCCGTAGACGATGCGGGAGAACTCGTCCCGCCCGAGCGTGTCGATGCCGAACCAGTGGCCCGAGGTGGGCCCGACGGGCTGGCCGTTGCGCAGCAGGTCGAGGTTCTGCTCCTTCGGCCCGTAGGGAGCAATGACCGACGCGAAGATCGCCGTTGCGACGAAGACGGCGACGAAGATCGCGCCGATGATCGCGCCGGGGTTCCTGATGAGCCGGTGCCACGCCTCGCCCCACAGCCCGCTCGGCGCCTCGAGCGTGATCTCGGCGGATTCGAGCTCGGCGACGGACATCAGCGGTACCGGATCCGCGGGTTGATGATTCCGTAGGAGATGTCCACGAGCAGGTTGACGAGCACGAAGACGAACGCGACGAAGAGAATGCCGCCCTGGATCACCGGATAATCGCGGTTGAAGATCGCGTCACGCAGCCACGAGCCGATACCCGGATACGCGAATACGGTCTCGGTCAGGACCGCCCCGGAGAGCAGGATGCCCGTCTGGAGCCCGATGATTGTCGAGATCGGGAGCAGGGCGTTGCGGAGGACGTGTCGCCGGTCGACCGTGAGCGGGGCCAGCCCCTTCGACCGGGCAGTGCGGACGTAGTCCTCGTTCTGCACGTCGAGCACCGCCGCACGCGTGATGCGAGTGACGATCGCGAGTGGAATCGAGCCGAGCGCGATGGCGGGCAGGATCAGATGCTTGAGCACGTCCTTGAGCGCGCCCCAGTCGCCGGTGATGATCGCGTCGAGCACGTAGAAGTTCGTGGGGTGCTTCGTCTCGATCAAGACCGAGATCCGGCCGACCGTCGGCAGCCAGCCGAGCCGCACCGCGAAGATGTACTTGAGGATGATCGCGAGGAAGAAGACGGGGATCGAGATCCCGATCAGCGATAAGAAGAGACTCGCATGGTCGAATAAGCGTCCGTGCTTCTTGGCCGCGAAGAAGCCGAGTGGGACGCCGATCCCGACGGAGAAGATGAGCGCCGCGATCGCCAGCTCCATCGTCGCCGGAAAGCGTTGCTTGATCTCGGTGCTCACCGTCCGGTGCGTCGCGATCGAGACGCCGAAGTCGGCTTTGGCCCACGACCGTACCTGCTTCAGGTACTGCTTGTAGACCGGCTCGTTGAATCCGTAGCGCTCGCGGTACTGCTTGACGAGCTGAGGAGTCGCCCGCTCCCCGAGCAGCGACGAGATCGGGGTTCCGGGAAGGGCGCGCACCCAGAAGAAGACGAGGATCGAGAGGCCGAGCAGAATCGGGACGAGAAGCAGCAGCCGGCGGACGATGTACCGAAGCATGGGCGCTGATTATCACGGGCGAGCAGCCGGCGGACGGGGTGAGCGATCGACCCCGTCCGCGGACTGGCTCTTTCGTTGCTAGGTCACCCGACGGTGGCGAACTGGAACCAGACGCCGCCGACTGGAGTCGCGATCAGGTTATGAACGCGCCTCTCGGCTCCTAGCGCCGGCGTTGCGTGCGCGTACGGAACCGCCGGCAGGTAGTTCATCAGCAGGATGTTCAGCTTCTGGTACAGCGCGACGCGCTTCGTGAAGACCGGCTCGTTCTTCGCCCTCTCGAGGAGGTTGAAGATCTTCGGGTTCTGGAAGCCGAACTGCGCGCCGGCAGTCCGCGCGTTGAAGAACGTCCCGACGAAGTTGTCGGGATCGCCATAGTCGCCGGTCCAGCCGATCAGGTTCAGGTCGCCCGCCGTCCCTTCGTTGACCTTCGCGACGTATGTCGGCCGCCAGGGGGCGCTGTGCGGCGTCACGTCGAAGCCCGAGGCGTTCAGGCTCGCCTGGAAGGCCTCGAAGTTCCGCGGCGGGTCGGGCATGTACGGCCGCGAGATCGCGGTCGGGTACCAGAAGTCGATGTGGCAAGGCACATGGCAGCTCGACGAGTTCAGCAACTGCCTAGCCCTCGTCGGGTTGTACGAGTACTTCTTCACCTTGTCCGTCCACCCGTAGAGGCTGGGCGGGATGAACTCGTTCGCCACCTTCCCGGTGCCGTAGTAGAACTGCCGCACGACCTGCGCGCGGTTGAGGCCGTAGGCCACCGCCTGACGCACCTTGAGCTCGCGCATCGGCCCGCTGCCCTGGTGGATCGTCACGTAGGCGACGTTGAACGCCGGCCGCCTGATCACCTTCAGGCTCGAATTGCCGGTGATCGCCGGGATGTCCTGCGGCGCCGCGAGGTCGTACGCGTTGATCTCGTGGTTCTGGAGCGCCTGGAGCCGACCTGTCGAGGTCGTGATCGGGCGAATGATCAGCCGCTTCAGCTTCGCCTTCGTCCCCCAGTAGGCGTCGTTCCGCTCCAGTTCCACCTTCTGGCCGAGCGTCCAGGACTTGAACTTGAACGGGCCCGTTCCGGTCGGATGCTCGAAGGCATACGAGCCGATGGGCCTGAACGTCCCGTTCTGGAGCTGACCTTCGTCGGCCTGGTAGCGCCGCATCGCCGTCGGGCTCTGCATCGCGAACGGCGCGATGACGAGCGAGGGGAAGAACGTCCCTGAGGCCCTGGTCAGCCTGATGACGATCCTGTACGCGCCCCTCGTCCCGCAGCTGCGGAAGAGCGGCGGCCCGAGGCCCGAGACCTCGTTGTGCCTGAAGCCTCCGTAGATCGCCTGGTAGTAGAACGTCGCCGATGGATCCTGGAACGGCCCCGTCCAGTTGTACCAGCGGTTGAAGTTGGCGCAGGCCGCCGCCGCGTTGAACGGCGTTCCGTCATGGAACTTGACGCCGCGGCGGAGCCAGAACGTCCAGAGCTTGCCGCGGTTGGCCGACTTCCACCTGAGAGCAAGCCTGGGCCTGACTTTGGTCGTCCCGGGCTTGAGATAGACGAGCCCTTCGTAGATCTGCTCCGTGACCCGGAACGTCTCTCCGTCGGACGCGAGCGAGGGATCGAGATAGGTCGGATCCGATGCTCCGGCGAAGACCATGGTCGTGGTCGCCTTGCTTCCCCCGCCGAGGCCCACCGTCACGGCCACGACGGCGCAGGCGGCGGCGACCAAGCCGAATTTGACTGCAATTCTCCTCACCTTGAACTCCTTTCCTGCAGCAGCCCCCTCGTGTGGGCGGCGAGAAGTATGTCAAGCAGGAACGCGCCAGACCGGCTCAACCACGCTAAGCGCGGCCCCGGAACTTCGGATCGAGGGCCTCTCGGAGCCCATCGCCGATGAGGTTGAAGCCGAGCACCGAGACGACGATCGCCGCGCCCGGAATCAGCGCGAGGAACGGCGCGGTCTGGAGGTAGCGGGTCGTGTCGGTCAGCATCGTCCCCCACTCCGGCGTCGAGGGGTCTTGCGGGCCGAGTCCGAGGAAGCCCAGGCCGGCGACGTCGATGATCGCCGTCGCGAGCGCCAGCGTCCCCTGGACGATCACGGGCGACAGCGAGTTCGGAAGGATGTGGGAGGCGAGGACCCGCCTGCCCTTCACGCCAACCGCACGCGCGGCCAGCACGTAATCGGTCTCTCGCGTGGCGAGGATCGATCCGCGCAGCAAACGGGCGAAGATCGGGATCTGAGTCGCTCCGACGGCGGCCATGATCTGGATCAGCCCTGGGCCGAGCGCGGCCACGATTCCGATCGCGAGCAGCAGACCGGGGATCGCCAGCATGATGTCCATCAGTCGCATCAGGACGGAGTCGAACCAGCGGCCGAGATACCCGGCCACGGCGCCGATCACCATTCCGATCGAGAGACCGATCGCGACCGACACCACGCCGATCAGGAGCGAGTAGCGCGCTCCGTAGACGACGCGGGAGAACAGGTCGCGGCCGAGCGGGTCGAGACCGAACGGATGGCTCCAGGACGGAGAAGCGAAGTCCAGCCGGCCGCCTTCCAGTCCCTGCTCGAGCGGCCCGTACGGAGCGACGAGCGGCGCGAAGACCGCCGTGACGACAAAGATCGAGACGAGGACGAACCCGACGATCGCGGCCGGGTTGCGCCGCAGCCGGCGCCAGGCCTCGTTCCAGAGCCCGCTCGGAGCCTCGAGCTGGACCTCACGCGCTTCGACCTGGGCTACGGAGATGTGACCACCTTCCCTTGCAGCGAAAGCGGAATCGACGCAGGACACATGCACGCGTCCCTACGGCCAAACCGGACGCGTAGCGTGGACATCAGGAGACCCGGATCCGCGGGTTGACGAGCGCGTACGCCAGATCGACGACCAGGTTGACGAGCACGAAGACGAGCGCGACGAAGAGGATCCCTCCCTGGAGGACGGGGAAGTCTCGAGCGCGGATCGCTCCGACGAGCCAGGTGCCCATCCCGGGCCAGGCGAAGACGGTCTCGGTCAGGACCGCGCCCGAGAGCAAGAGTCCTGTCTGAAGGCCGATGATGGTCATGATCGGCAGGAGGGCGTTCCGGAGGATGTGGCGCGTGTCGACTTCGCGCGGAGCCAGCCCCTTCGCGCGGGCGACGCGGACGTAGTCCTCGTTCTGGACGTCGAGCACCGCGGCGCGCGTGATGCGGGCGATGATCGCAAGCGGAATCGAGCCCAGCGCGACGGCGGGAAGGATCAGGTGCTTGAGCACGTCCCAGAGCGCCTCGAGATTGCCCGCCAGGATCGCGTCCAGGACGTAGAACTTCGTCGGGTGCGAGAAGTCGATGAGGACGGAGGCGCGGCCGACGGTGGGTAACAGCCCGAGCTTCACCGCGAAGACGTACTTGAGCAGGATCGCGAGGAAGAAGATCGGGATCGAGATTCCGATCAGCGACGCGACCAGGCTCGTGTGGTCGAGCCACGTGCCGTACCGCTTGGCCGCGATGAACCCGAGCGGAATCCCGAAGACGACAGAGAAGATCATCGCGGCGAGCGACAGCTCGATCGTGGCCGGGAATCGCTCCGCGAGCTCGTCCTTGACGGGCCTGCGGCTGGTCACGCTCGTCCCGAGATCGAACTCCGCCGTTCGCTGGATGTACTTCCAGTACTGAACGTGGACGGGCTCGTCCAGGCCGTACTGCCGCTCGATCTGGGCGACCGTCTCAGGAGTCGCCCGCTCTCCGAGCAGGGCCTGAGCGGGGCCGCCCGGAAGGGCGCGGATCCAAACGAAGACCAGGATCGAGAGCCCGAGCAGGATCGGGACGAGCAGCAGAAGCCGGCGGACGGCGAATCTCAGCATCTACCCGCCGTCCACCGGCTTCGATTCAAGCCGACTAGTCCCCGAGCGACACCGTGGCGAAGGACTCGCCACCGACGCCGACCGGGCTCGGTACGAACCCTTCGACCTTGCTCTGGAACGCCAGCGCAGCCTTCGCGTGCACGTAGGGCAGGCCGGGCAGGAATTCCATGATCTTCCGGTTTGCCTCCTGGTAGAGCGAGGTCCGCTTCGCCTGATCGGTCTCTCGCTCGGCCTTGTCGAGGAGATTGAAGATCTCGGGGTTCTTGAAGCCCCATTCCGGCTTCGGATCCTGGAAGAAGGTGCCGATGAAGTTGTCCGGATCGGCGAAGTCCGCGATCCAGCCGATCAGATAGACCTGCGCCTTCCCGGTCTCGATGATGTCGGTGTAGTCGGGGCTCCAGGGCGCGCTGCGTGGATTGACCTTGAAGCCCGCCTTGTTCAGGTCTGCGGCGAAGGCCTCGAAGTTGCGCTTCGGGTCGGGCATGTAGTCGCGCGAAACCTCCGTCGGATACCAGAAGTCGAGCTTCACGGGCGTCGTCACGCCGGCCTTCTGGAGCAGCTGCCTCGACTTCGCCGGGTCGTAGTCGTACGTGACCACGTCGTCGGCGTAGCCGAAGATCTCCTTCGGCATGAACTCCTTGGCGACGACGCCACGGCCACCGTAGAAGGAATCGACGACCCGCTCCCGGTTGATCGCGTGTGCGATCGCCTGCCGGACCTCGAGCTTGTCCAGCGGCGGTTTGGACTGGTTGAAGCCGATGTAGCCGACGTTGAACGGCGGACGCTCGAGGAGCTGGAGACTGTCATCGCCGGTAATCGTGTCCGCGTCCTGGGGCTCGACCAGATCGTAGCCCTGGATCTCGCCGGTCTGGAGAGCCTGGAGACGCGCCGCGTTGTCGGAGATGGGCCGGAAGATGAGCTTCTCGACCTTCGCCTTCTCGCCCCAGTAGTCGTCGTTGCGGACGAGCACGAGCTTGTCTCCGCGCGTCCACGACTCGAACTTGAAGGGCCCGGTACCCGTCGGGTGCTTCGTCCCGAAGGAGCCCGAGGGACGGAACAGGCCCTCCTTGTCGACGGTGCCCTCGTCCGCGCCGAACTCCTGGAGTGCCTTCGGGCTCGCGATCGAAAGGGCAGGCAACGTCAAGGTCGAGAGGACGGTCGCGGACGGCCGGTTGAGGATGAGCTCGACGGTGTGGTCGTCAACCGCCTCGCAGCTCTTGTAGAGGCTGTCGCTCGGCCCGGGTGAGTCCTCGGCCGGCTTCGCGAATCCTCCGCCGAAGCCGTACTGCCAGTAGTACGAGACGCTCGCGTTCTGGAACGCCTCCGGGAAGTTGTACCAGCGGTCGAAGTTGAAGCAGACCGCGTCGGCGTCGAACGGCTCGCCGTCCTGGAAGTTCACCCCTTCGCGGAGATTGAACGTCCATGACATTCCGTCCGGGCTCGCCTTCCAGGACGTCGCGAGCGACGGAATCACCTCCGACGTGCCCGGCTTGAGCGCGGTCAGGCCCTCGTAGATTTGATAGAGGACTCGAATCGACGTCCCGTCGGAGACGAGCGCGCCGTCGAGGACGACCGGATCGGATTCCGCGCCGAAGACGAGCGTTCCGCCTCCGCCGCCACCACCGCCGCCTCCACCTCCACCACAGCCCGCCATGAGCACGAGCGCCAGCGCGGCGAGCGGGAGGATGATTCCTAGGCGCCTAAAACGCATTCCTGCCTCCCCTCTTCGTTCCGAACAACCCGCCTCGTGGCGGATGGGAAACGGCAGTATCGCCACGGCTGCCCGCCACCGCAAACAGGAACTTGTTAGGTCACTCGTCAACACGACTCGTCCGCCGGTCTGCGCAAGCGCTCCCTTCTACCGACGCGGCGCCGACGCAGAAGTTGGCGAATCTGATTGGTTAAGCGACCGCGACCGAGTTGAGCTCGCGCAGGACGACGAAGGCCGAGGGCGGGCGCGGCGACCTCACCCTCTGTTTTCATCGTAGAAGATAACGATGTCAGTGAACTCCGCGTCACGAACGATCACGTCCTCAGGGTGCATCCCGCCTTGGACCGGCGATTTTGCATCTTGAGTGATCAGGTAGTGCCCCGGCGGCAATGAGACCCTGAACGATCCGTCCTTCGCCGACCAGAACTTTCGGACTAGCGAGAATTCATGGCCCGGTTTGACACCTGCCGTCCATCGGCGCACGACTTGCAGCCCGACTGTTGGAGTCCACGGAGGAGGAGGACATGCTGCACCGAGGCAACCAAGCACCACCTGGCCGCGAATTCCTGACCCACCCGCGTCGTCCTTGCTGATCAAGAGGGCGCTGCCGCCTACTGCGAAGATCGCAGCGAGTGCGGCAGCAACGATCAGCCGTCGAGTAGTTAGCACCCGCGGGCCACCGCCCAAACGGCGCCTCTACGCGACGGCGACGGAGCTGAGCTCGCGCAGCGCCGAGAGACGCGCTAGCGCCTGCGCCTCGAGCTGGCGGACACGCTCGCGGGTCAGGTCGAGCTCATGGCCGATCGCCTCGAGCGTCCACGGCTCGCCCTCAAAGCCGAAACGCAGCTCGAGGATGCGGCGCTCACGCTCGGGGAGCGCGTCCAGCGCCTTGCGAACGCCCTGGCGGCGGAGCGACTCCTCCGCCTCGTCAAAGGGGTCGGCGGCCTCGCGGTCGGCGAAGAGGTCTCCGAGCTCGCCCTCGTCGTCCGCGCCGACCGTCTGGTTCAGCGAGACGGAAGCCTGCGCGGCTCCGAGCGCCTCGTCCACGTGCTGCATCGGCAGGCCCGTCGCCTCGGCGAGCTCCTCCTTGGTCGCCTCGCGGCCGAGCTCGACCTCGAGCCGGCGAGCGGCCCGCGACAGCTTCTGCTGGCGCTCGACCACGTGCACGGGCACGCGGATCGTGCGCGCGTGATTTGCCACGGCGCGCTGCACCGACTGGCGGATCCACCAGGTCGCGTACGTCGAGAACTTGAAGCCACGCCGCCAATCGAACTTCTCGACCGCTCGGTTGAGGCCCAGCGTCCCCTCCTGGATCAGGTCGAGGAACGGGACGCCCAGACCGCGGTAGCCCTTGGCAATCGAGACGACCAGGCGCAGGTTCGACTCGATCATGCGCCGCTTGGCCCGCTCGTCGCCGCGCTCGAGCGCCTTCGCGAGCGTGACCTCCTCGGAGGCGGTGAGCAGCTTGTGACGGCCGACGTCGGCCAGGAAGAGCTGGAGGCTGTCGGCGGAGCCGACCACCGCGCCGGGATTCGGCGTGGGCACTCGGCGCGTAACGGCCGGCGCGGCCTCCTCGGCCCGCGGCTCGCCCACCTCGAGGCCGATCGCCTCGAGCTCGCGCGTCAGCTGCTCGACGTCGGCATCCTCGAGCTCGTGCTCGAGTGCGAACGCCTCGAGCTCCGTCTGCTCGACGAAGCCGCGCTCTTCGGAAGCCTCGACGAGGGTGCGCGCGCCCTCGGTCTCCAGTAGCTCTGCGATCTGGTTGTTCGTCAACTGCCCTTCCTCATCCTTTCCCGCCTGCGGATTCTTCTGCTGCACTGTAAGACGACGCTCGGTCATCGACCTTTCTCACTGTAGGGCGCTTTTCCTGGTGCTTCCAGGGGACCTGGGGCCCCCCTCGTGCGGCTTCGATTACAGAAACGAGGATCCGTACCTACTTATTCCGTTGCGGCGGGCTCTTTGGATCTTGCCCGAGCGGGGAACTCGAACTCGACCTTGCCCTCATCATTCAAGACGAGGCGCGCGCGAAAAGGTTTGCCGGCTCTGGAACGGAAGCCGGACAAAACCTCCTTCGTCTTGCCCTCCTCGAGCAGCTGCCGCGCCACTTCGGGTGTGAGCGTGCGGCCGGCGACGCGTTTCCAGATCACGAAGCCGCAGCCCGTCTCCTCGCGCGACTTCCAGCTCGTGCAGCCGTAGGCCTTCGAGTTCTCCCTGATGATCTCGCCCGTCTCGGCGCCGCAGCGGGGGCAGAGGCCGAGCTCGACGCGCTCGGGGCGGAGCTTCTCCTTGTCGAGCGCTGCGATCTGCTCGACGGTCGAGCGCGTGAAGTCGGCGATGCCCTTGATGAAGTCGTCCTTCTCGCCCTCGCCGTGCTCGACCTCGGTCAGACGCTTCTCCCAGTCTCCGGTCAGCTCGGGCGACGTAATCGGGTGCTCCTCGAGCATCGTGATCACCTGGAGACCCTTGGGCGTCGGGGCGAGATCCTTGCCGACGCGCTCGATGTACTCGCGGCGGATGAGCGTCTCGATCGTCTCGGCCCGCGTGGCCGGCGTTCCGAGCCCGCGCTCCTTCATCGCCTCGCGCAGCTCCTCGTCGTCGACGAGCTTGCCCGCGGTCTCCATCGCGGAGAGCAGGGTCGCCTCGGTGTAGCGCGGCGGCGGCCGCGTTTCCTTCGCCTCGCTCTCGGCGGAGACGACCTTGACGGACTGGCCCTTCTCGAGCGGCGGGAGCTCGGCGCTCTCCTCGTCGTCCTTCTCCGCGTCCGCTTCCACGCCGTAGACCGCGCGCCACCCCGCCTCCAGAGTCACCTTGCCGCGGGTGCGAAAGCGCTCCTCCTCGACCAGCGTGACGACGGTCGTCCGCGCGTAGCGGGCCGGGGGATGGAAGACGGAGAGGAAGCGGCGCGCGACGAGGTCGAAGATCCGGCGCTCGTCGGGCGAGAACTCGCTCACGTCGTGCTCGACGTCGGTGGGGATGATCGCGTGATGGTCGTCGACCCGTGCGTCGTTGACGACGCGACCGAGGGGGAGCTGCTGGAGCTGGAGGACGAAGCGGGCGGCGGTTTCGTACTCGGGGATGTCGACGAGAGTCTCGGCCGTCGGCTTCAGCTGCGGCACGAGGTCGCCGGAGAGATAGCGCGAGTTCGTGCGCGGATAGGTGATCGCCTTCTTACCCTCGTAGAGGGACTGCGCAGCCTGGAGCGTGCGGCGCGCCGAGAAGCCGAAGCGGCGGTTCGCGTCGCGCTGCAGCGAGGTCAGGTCGTAGAGAAGCGGTGCGCGCTCGGAGTGCTCCTTGCGCTCCACCGACTCGACGGTGCCCGACTTGTCCGAGACCTTGGCGACGATCTCCTCGGCCCGGGCGGCCTCCTTCAGCCACGTCTCCTGGCCGGTCGGCGTGTCCTTGTCCTCCGCCTTCTGGAGGTCGAACCAGAGGCCTTCGTAGCGCGGATCGAAGGTTGCGTGCACGAGCCAGTACGGCTCGGGAACGAAGGCCTGGATCTCGCGCTCGCGGCGCACGATGATCGCCAGGGTCGGGGTCTGGACGCGCCCGAGCGAGACGACGCCGCCGACCCACGCGCGGCCGCGGATGGTCGCCGCGCGGGTGGCGTTCATGCCGACGAGCCAGTCGGCTTCCGAACGGGCGCGGGCGGCCGACTCAAGGGACTGCAGCTGCTCGCCGGGCCGCAGCTTCTCGAAGCCCTCCCGGATCGCCTGCTTCGTCATCGAGCTGATCCAGAGGCGCTGGACGGGCTTGTCGACGCCAGAGGTCTCGTAGATGTGCGCGAAGATCAGCTCGCCCTCACGGCCGGCGTCGCAGGCGTTGACGACCTGGTCGACGTCCTTGCGCTGAAGGAGCTTGTGGATCTGCTTCAGCTGCTTCTCGGACTTCTTGTCGCGCGGGCGCAGGCGGAACTCCTCGGGGACGATCGGGAGGTCGGCCATGCGCCACTTCTTGAAGCGTTCGTCGTAGTCCTCGGGGTTGGTCAGCTCGAGGAGGTGCCCGACCGCGAACGTGATGATGTAGTCGTCCGACTCGAGGTACGCCTCGTTCGGCTTCTGGAAGGGGCCGGGGAGCGCCTCGGCGAGGTCACGCGCCACCGAGGGCTTCTCGGCGACGATCAGGGTCTTGTCCTTGCTCACGCGTTTCAGCGTAGCGAACGTCCGAAATGGCTCATCCGCCCGCTTTCGCACCGCCGAGGGCGAAACCCTCCTCTTCGGACCGGTCCAGGGCCAGGCCCCGGCCATGGCCGGGAGGGGCCTGTCTGCGGGCCCGCAGCTGTGCAGACAGGCCAAGCACGTCGCTTTGTCGAGCCATGTCCGGTGCCTGGCACCGGACATGGCTACGAGGGCCGCAAGCGAGATACTGCGCGGCGTGGTCTCGCCGCTCTACCTCGTCGCCGGCGTCCTCAGCTATCCGGTCGTCAAGTGGGGCTTCCGCCTCCGCGCCTACGGGACGGAGAACATCCCGCGCGACGGCGGCTTCGTGCTCTCGGCCAACCACCTCTCCAACTTCGATCCCTGGCCGCTCGGAATGCCGCTCTGGCCGGGGCGCCAGCTGCGCTTCATGGCCAAGGTCGAGCTCTTCCGCTCGCCGCTCTGGCCGATCCTGAAGGGCGCCGGCGCATTCAAGGTGCGCCGGGGGCAGGGCGACGAGGAGGCAATCGAAACCGCGATCCAGCTCGCGCGCGAGGGAGAGGTGGTCGTGATCTTCCCGGAGGGAACGCGCCGTGAGAAGGGGCTCGTCAAGAAGTTCCGCGCCCGGCCTCACAGCGGCGCTGCCCGCGTCGCGCTCGCGGCCGGAGTCCCTCTCGTCCCGGCGGCGATCGCGGGCACCGACGAAATCACCCGGCTCGCGCCGCTGCGCGTCCGGTATGGGCCTCCGCTCGAGCTCGACGACCTGCGCAGCCAGGAGCCGAGGGACGCCGCGCGGATCGCCACCGATCGCCTGATGAGCACGATCGCCGAGCTGGAGCGCGCGCTGTGAAGCCGTTGCTCGTCATCGACGGCGACTCGCTCGCCCATCGCGCGTACCACGCGCTACCGAAGACGATCAAGCGCGCCGGCGGCCGCCCCTCGGGCGCCATCGTCGGCTTCACGAACATGCTGCTTCGGCTCTACGACGCAGAGGAGCCGCGTGCGGTCATCGTCGGCTGGGACACGCTCGAAGTCCCGACCTACCGCCACGAGGCCTTTGAGCCCTACCAGAGCGGCCGCGTTTTCGACCCCGAGCTCCTCGAGCAGCTCGCGCTCCTCCCCGAGCTCGTCCGCGCCTTCGGCTTCGCCCCCGCCAAGGCGCCCGGTTACGAGGCGGACGACTTCCTGGCCGCCGCGGTAGCAGCGAAGCGCCGGTGGCGCAGCCCGGTTCTCGTCGTCACCTCCGACCGGGACGCGTTCCAGCTCGCCTCCGAGCGCTGCACGCTCCTGATGCCGACCCGGGGCGTGAGCGAGCTCGCGCGGATCGGGCCGGCCGAGGTGCGAGAGCGCTACGGCGTCGACCCCGAGCAGGTCCCGGACTTCATCGCGCTCCGGGGCGATCCGTCCGACCGGCTGCCCGGGGCGCCTGGAGTGGGAGCGAAACGCGCCGCCGAGATCCTGATCCAGTACGGATCTCTGGAGGCGGCCCTCGCCGCCGGACGCTTCTCGGCCCAGGCGGAGGAGCTGCGCCTGTACCGCCGAATAGCCACGCTAGACGCCTCCGCCCCTCTCCCTCCCCTCGAAGATCAGTCCCCCATGTGGGCGGAGGCGTCTGCTCTCCTCAGCAACTGGGGCATGAACCAGGTCGCCGATCGGGTTGCCTCACGCGAGGGCGCGCCATCGAGCTCCTGAGCAATCCCGAGCTGCTCCGGCTGCACCCGACCGGGCAGCACGTCGAGTCCTCGCGGCGTCTGGAGGTTCTGCTCGACCAGCTCGACTGGGAGCCGTCCGAGGGGACGGCGACGGAAGTCGATCTCGAGCGCTGCCATGCCCGCTCCTACATCGAGCTCGTGCGCTCGATCGAGGAGCCGACCCTGCTCGACCCCGACACGATCGCCTCGGCAACGAGCTACGAGGCCGCGCAGCTGGCGGCCGGAGTCGTGATCGACGCGGTGCCAAGACGAGGATTCGCACTCGTCCGCCCGCCCGGCCACCACGCCCTCGGCGAACGCGCGATGGGCTTCTGTCTCTTCAACAACGTGGCGATCGCCGCCCGCCAGGCCCAGGCGGAGCTCGGCATCGGGCGTGTCGCGATCGTCGACTGGGACGTCCACCACGGAAACGGCACGCAGGCGATCCTCTGGGACGACCCGACGGTCCTCTTCGTCTCGATGCACCAGTGGCCCTTCTACCCGGGGACGGGGGGCCCCGACGAGGTGAACGAGACGACGGTCAACGTGCCGCTTGCGGCGGGGTCGGGAGACGACGAGTACCTCGGCGCCTTCGACGAGCTCGTCGCACCTGCGGTGCGGGCCTTCGAGCCGGAGCTCGTGCTCGTCTCGGCCGGCTTCGACGCGCACCGAGACGACCCGCTCGCGGACATGGAGGTCAGCGACGACGGGTTCCGCGAGCTCGCCCGCCGGAGCGCGGCGCTGGGCCCGCGGGTCGCTGCGCTGCTCGAAGGCGGCTACAACCTGAGCACGCTCCCGCGCCTCGTCGCGGCGGCCCTGGAGGGCTTCAACACGACGACCGGCCCCTAAGCGCCGCTTGCGGTGCCGACCTCAGGACGCGCGAGCTTGCTCGTGCGTCCGTCTGAACTGACCGGTCGACCCGCTGGAAATGACAGACCGGCCCTAAGCGGGCCGGTCTAGGAGAGATGAGCCACCGGAGTCCTCGTCCACTGCGGAAGGATGGAGGGGCTTCGACGCTCGAAGTATCGGCAGAAGGCGCCCCTGGCGCATCCTCCAGGCCTCCCCCGGCGTGGGTGATCCTCTGGGTGATCGAGAACTACGCGGCTCGGGCCTGGGCGAGCGCCTCGAGGGCCTCGCGGCGCGACGAGACGTCCAACTTGCGCAGGAGGCTCTTCACGTGCGAGCGAACCGTGTGCTCGGAGATGAAGAGCCGCTTCGCGATCTCGGCGGTACCGAGATGCTCGTCGAGCAGGAGCAGGACCTCGACCTCGCGGGCCGAGAGGGTCTGCACGATCACGTCGGGGACGCCGCGGTGGAGCGCTCCCTCGCGGACCTGCTCGAGTAGCCGGCGGGCGACCGCACCCGAGAGTGCGGCCTCGCCCTCTGCGACCCCGCTCAGGAATTCGACGATCCGCTCCGGCGACTCCGTCTTCAGGAGATAGCCGGCCGCTCCGCCACGGATGGCGGCGAGCAGGTTCTCCTCGGTGCCGGAAGCCGTGAGGACGACGACCTCGCAGTCGGGAGCGGCCTCGCGTAGGCGGGGAAGCGCTGCGATGCCGTCGAGCTCGGGCATCGAGAGATCCAGCAGCACGAGGTCGGGCTGTAGCCGCCGGGCGTGCTCGATCGCCTCCTTCCCGTCGCCGGCCTCCCCGGCCACGCGAAAGCCGTGCTGCCCGAGCAGCGCAGCCAGCGCGCCGCGGGTCAATGGGTGGTCGTCGACGATGAGGATGCTCGGTGCCACTCCCCGTTCATCGGCAAGGGACGTTCTGCCGATTAGGAACGGATGCGGCGGATTGACGCAAATACCTACCAGGCCTGGCTCTGGGGCGAGGTCGTCCTCTTCGGCCTGCTCGGAGCCGCGCTCGCGCTCTTCGTGGTGCACCCGTCGGTGCGCGACTCGCTCGAGCTGCCCCAGCTGCGGCTCGTCGTCGACACGATGGTCGCCCTCGCCGCCGGCATCGTCGCCGTGCTTGCGGGTGTCCGGTTCGCGGTCGAGGGGCGCCGGCTCGACTTCCTACTCTGCTCGGGGTTCGTCCTCGCCGCCGCCTCGACGTTCGCCTTTGCGGTCGCCCCGGTCTTCGACGGGGGCACGGTCGGCAAGAGCGAGGCCTGGGCCGGCATCGCGGGGAAGCTGCTCGCCACGGCCCTCATCGCCGCCGCACCGTTCGCGCGCGGTCGGATCGTGGGACAGCAGCGGGCCCTGCGCTGGTCGGTCGCCGCGCTCCTCCTGCTCGAGATCGCGCTCTGGTTCTTCGTCCGCTCGCTCTCGCTCGGCCTCCCGGAGCTCCGCGGCGGCGACGATCAACCCCTGCTTCTCATCTTCGCGCTCGCGCTCCAGGCGCTCCTCAGCCTCGTCGCGCTCGTGGGGTTCGGCCTCCGCTATCGATCGTACGGAGACGATCTGTACCGGTGGCTCGGGCTCGCCGCCACGCTCTCGCTGTTCGCGGAGCTCCACTACGTGTTCACTCCGGGCTCGAGCGCGCTCGTCTCCCAGGGAGACTTCCTACGGCTGATCTCGTACGGGCTCCTGATGGTGGGAGTGTGGCGCGCGATCCGGTTCGCGGAGTTCGGACGCGCCGTCGCGGAGGAGCGGGCACGCGTGGCGCGGGAGATCCACGACGGCCTCGCCCAGTACCTCTTCACGATCTCGACGCACGCGAGCATGCTTGAAACCGGGACGGCTCCGGAAGGAACCGTCACGCAGATCAGAAAGGCCGCGGCCGCGGCACAGCAGGAGGCGCGCTTCGCGATTCTGGCCCTCTCCTCGGCGAGCGGCACGGCACCGTTCGACGCTGCCCTCCGGCGCTACGTCGAGATCCTGACGGCCGATGGAGAGCTCGAGGTCGACCTCGAGGTCGACTCGGGCCTGCCACTCGCTCCGGACGAGCAGATCGAGATCTTCCGCATCGTCCAAGAGGGGCTCGCCAACGTGCGCAAGCATTCGCAGGCGCGACAGGCTGAAGTCGTGATCGGGCAGCGGGGCCCCGAACGGTTCGTCAGCGTCCGTGACGACGGCGCCGGCTTCAACGGTGACACGGATCCCGCCGGGCAGGGGCTCAAGAACCTCCGCCAGCGCGCGGCCGCGATCGGAGCCGCGTTCTCGCTTCGCTCCTCCCCGGGCGGCGGGACGGCACTCGAGGTGACGCTTCGGGCCTAGGGAATTGATCTCGGCCGCCTTCTCGCGTACGCTGGGGAGAGTCCCGCGACGAAAGGAGGTTCGACGATGACTGAGTCCTTCGCCCGCCGAGCCTCCGGCCGCGGCCGCTAGCAGCGCCGCTTCTCGAGGCTCCCGTAGGCGCCCACCCCGGGCGTCGTTCGTCGTTCCCACTGACAAAGGAGCTTCGCTTGAAACTCGAAGATCTCGGCTGGGACGCCTTCTTTGCGGATGCGTTCGAGCCCTACGAGCAGGACAAACTGATCCCGGCGCGCGTCTCCGCGCGACACCATGGGCCGTGCGAGCTGCTCTGCGAGCGCGGACGGCTCGGCGGCATTCCTTCGGGCCGACTGACCGGCGACGAGCTACCGGCCGTCGGCGACTGGGTCGCTGTGCGGCCGGTCGAAGGTGAGCGGAAGGCGGTGATCGAGGCCGTGTTGCCGCGGCGATCCTCGTTCACGCGCAAGGAAGCGCTCAAGCGGACGGTGGCCCAGGTCGTCGCCGCCAACATCGACACCGTCTTCGTGATGACCGCCTTCGGCTTCGACCTCAATCCGCGCCGGCTCGAGCGCTATCTGACGGCGGCGTGGGACAGCGGCTCGACACCGGTGATCGTCGTCAACAAGTGCGACGTCGCCGTCGATCCGGAGGCCGAGCTCGTCGAGGTCGAATCCGTTGCAATCGGCGTGCCGCTCCTTCCGGTGAGCGCCGTCACCGGCGAAGGCCTCGCCGCGCTCGAACCGCATCTGGGCCCTGGGAGCACGATCGGCCTCCTGGGCTCCTCGGGCGTCGGCAAGTCGACGCTTGTGAACCGTCTCGCAGGCCGTGAGGTGCTGGCGACCGCTGAGACAAGCCCGGGCGGCCGCGGGCGGCACACGACGTCGCATCGCGAACTCGTGCCTCTGCCTTCAGGCGCGCTTCTCTTGGACACCCCCGGAATGCGCGAGCTGCAGCTCTGGGCGGGTGAGGAGGTGCTCGACACGACGTTCGGCGAGATCAGCGAGCTGGCGGCTGACTGCCGCTTCTCGGACTGCGCGCACGAGGGCGAGCCGGGCTGCGAGGTCCGCCGAGCCCTCGGCGACGGGACGCTCTCGGAGGAACGCTGGACGAGCTACCGCAAGCTCCAGCGCGAGCTGCGCGCGCTCGAGATCCGCAAGGACGCGCGCCTTCGCTCCGAGGCACGCAAGGAACGTGCTCGCTTCGCCAGGAGTCGCAGGAAGGCGAAGTACTAAGGCGCCGCTTGCGGTGCCGCCCTCAGGACGCCGGGCTCCGCGCGGTGTCCGTCTGAAATGACCGGTCGATCCAAACCGGCCTCATTTCGAAAACATCTCTAGGAGGGTTTGCCCTCCACGAGGCCCTTCGCGCGGAGCTCCTGCAGCGCTTCCTCGGTCTTCTCAAGCTCGATCCCCATCCCGCGCAGGATCTCCGGCGCCTTTGTGAACTGGATCTCGCGGTAGTCGACGACCTGGATCTGGTTCCCCCACGGGTCCCGAAACTCGAGGCCTGGCGGGGCCGGAACCGGTACACCTGCTTCGACGAGCGCCTCGCGGACGGCCTCCTTGTCATCGACGACCAAGCCGAAGTGCCGGTGAAGGTCAGGCGGTTGGGTCCGTCCCCGCGAGAGAGCGATGAACTGGTCTCCCATGTCGATGAACGCCATCGCGCTTCCCATACGGCCCCGGAGGTCGAAGTCGAAGATGCGCCCGTACCACTCGAGCGCCTCCTCGATGTCGCCCACCTCCAGCGCGACGTGGTTGATGCCCAGAAGCGTCGCCATCCCAAAACGGTAGCCGTCGAGCGCCTTCCCGCTCGCCCGTGCGGCCACGGCGCACGACCTTTGTAACACAGTGTTACAAGGTCTGCCTTAGCTCACCAGCTCGTGGAGCGACTCGAACCGCCGCTGGAGACTGCCGCAAACCGCCTCGCAGAGCGCGTACACGCTCTCGTCGACGATCCGGTAGTAGGCGAAGTTCCCTTCCTTGCGCCGTCCCACGATGCCGGCTCGCTGCAGCATGCCCAGGTGCTTGGACACGTTCTGCTGCGTCGTCCCGATCAGGTGGGTCAACTCGAGGACGGTCGCCTCGCCTTCGCGTAGGCGGTCGAGCAGCTTGATCCTCGTCGGCTCGCTCAGGATGCGGAAGCGCTCGGCGATCAGCCCGACGAGGTCGTCCGAGAGCGGGTGCGTCGGAGCAGGCGTGGTGAGGGCCTGGCCTGCGAGGCCCTCGCCACTGGTTGTGGCGATCGGCTGCGTCATGCGTGCGTAGGCCGTGCGTGATGATGGAACACGAGCCGGCTCGGCAGCGCGCTTCCGAACAACCCGTAGCCGGCGAGCAAGATCAGGAGCGCACCGGGCACGACGAAGAAGACGGTGAACAGCCGGAAGTCGGGCAGGCTGTTGACCTGCTCGTAGTTGTCGACGTTCGCCTGCATCGTCGTCACCAGCGGCTCGTAGTGCGCGAGCCCTGCCGGGACTTGGCCGAAGATGCCGACGTTCTGTTGCATCAGCCCCATGAGCCCGCCGAAGTCGCGCTGCATCGCCGGCAGGTTCTGCAGCGCGGCGGCCATCGCCGGTAGCTGGGCGCTCATCAGCGCCTGCACCTGAGCCGGCGTCATGTGCATGGCCTGTGCCAGCAGCGGCACCAGCTTCGCGGCGTCCGTCTGCATGCCGCTGAAGCCCTTGAGGTAACCCTGGAACGTCGCAATGCTCTTCGCGCTCATCGCCGGCGTGACCGTGCCGAGCGGGACGAAAACATCGTTGTAGTAGCGGGCCGTCGTCGCGACCTGGTCCGGCTGCATGATCGGCTGGAAGCCGTTCATCATCCGCTGGCCGGCCGCGGTCTTGCCCGGCAGGCCCATCGCGAGCGGCGCGATCACGAGCGCGAGCCCGATCGCCAGTACCGCCCACAGCAGCTTCCTGTTCATCGTTACCTCCTTGTCTGCCCGCATCCTCGAGGTGCCCGGAGCGCCTGCCATCCGCAGCCGCGCTGATCCTGGTTACGGACAACTACTCAGCTGCGTAGTTGTCCGCATGCCGTTCCGGGCGCGCCCCGATGGCGGCCCCGGGCGCAGAGATCAGGCTTTCACCGATGAGTCTCACAGCCACAGCCCGCTCGATCCCCGGAACGCTTCGGCAGGAGGTCGTGATCGACGGCCAACACCGTCTCATCACCGACGAGCCGGAGCGCGTCGGCGGGGACGGGAGCGGACCGGCCCCGCACGAGCTCTTCCCAGCCGCGCTCGCCGCCTGCATCTCGACGACGCTCGTCATGTACGCGAGGACGAAAGCCTGGGAGCTCGGCCGGGTCACCGTCGAGGTCGACTACGACCATCGCTCGACACCGCGCAGGTTCCAGATCGCGATCCGGCTCGGCGGCGACCTCAGCGACGAGCAGCTCGAGCGCCTGGAGAAGATCGCGCGCTCCTGCCCCCTTCGCCGCTCGCTCGAGGCGGGCGTCGAGTTCGCCGAGACGATCGACCGGCGCGAAGACCGGGGCGGGCGGGAGCTGGTGCAGACAGGAGGAGCAACATGAGCAAGAAGCAGATCGTGATTCTCGGCGGCGGCACGGGCGGCACGATGACCGCGAACCGGCTGCGCCGCCGGTTCGACGCGGACGAGGCCGAGATCCACGTCGTCGACCGCGACGACCGGCACGTGTACCAGCCGGGCTTGCTCTTCGTCCCGTTCGGCCTCGCCCACGTGGACGAGATCGTGCGGCCTCGCCGGCGTCAGCTGCGCAACGGCATCGTCTTCCACGAGCGTGAGGTCGACGCGGTCTGGAGTGAGCGAGACGAGGTGCTGCTCGACGACGGCACGGTGCTGCCCTACGACGTGCTCGTCGTCGCCACCGGCGTTCGCCTTCAGCCGGAGGAGACCGACGGCCTGACCGGCCCGGGCTGGAACGTGCGTGCGTTCACCTTTTACACGCCCCAGGGAGCCGAGGCTCTCGGCGGCGCACTCGAGCGCTTCACCGGCGGGCGGCTTGTCGTCAACCTCGTCGACATGCCGATCAAGTGCCCGGTCGCGCCGCTCGAGTTCGCGTTCCTCGCCGACTGGCACCTCCGCGAGCGGGGGATCCGAAGCCGCACCGAGCTCGTCTACGCGACGCCGCTCGACGGCGCCTTCACGAAGCCGATCGCCTCGCAGCAGCTGGCGGGGCTGCTGGCCGAGAAAGAGATCGAGCTCGTCACCGAGTTCAATGCCGGTGAGGTCGACGGCGTCGGCGGAAAGCTGACCTCCTACGACGGCCGTGAGCTCGACTTCGACCTGCTCGTCACGATCCCGCTGCACGGCGGAGCGCCCTACGTCGAGCGCTCACCCGGCCTCGGCGACGCACTCGGCTTCGTCCCAACCGACAAGCGCACACTTCAGACGGCTGCCAAGCCGAACGTGTTCGCGCTCGGTGACGCGACGGACCTCCCCACCTCCAAAGCCGGCTCGGTCACCCACTTCGAGGCCGAAGTAATGACCGAGAACATCGCGCGCTACTTCGCGGACGAAGAGCTTCTGACCGGCTACGACGGTCACGCCAACTGCTTCATCGAGACCGGCTTCCACAAGGCGCTCCTGATCGACTTCAACTACGAGACCGAACCGCTTCCCGGCCACTTCCCAACGGCATTCGGGCTCCCGCTGCTGCGCGAGTCGCGGCTCAACCACCTCGGCAAGCTCATGTTCCAGTGGGTCTACTGGCATGCGCTGCTGCCCGGCCGCGAGATCCCCGGCATCGGCCCCGCAATGCCCACCGCGGGCAAGAAGCGAATCCCCGTCCCCGCCTGAGAGAGGAGAACGAGATGACCATGACCCTGATCGCAGATGCCCCGGTCGACGTAGACCCCGAGGGCTTCCTGACCGATCCCGAGCAGTGGAACGAGCAGATCGCCGAGGGAATCGCCCGCGAGAACGGCATTCCCGAGCTGACCGATCGCCACTGGCTCGTCGTGCGCTTCATGCGCGAGCGCTACCTCGCCACGGGGACGGCGCCGAGCATCCGCTCGCTCGGCAAGGAATCCGGCGTCCCGGTCAAGGAGCTCTACCAGCTCTTTCCCAAGGGGCCGGCCAAGCTCGCCGCCAAGATCGGCGGCATCCCGAAGCCCAAGGGCTGCATCTAGAAAGGAGCGCACGATGACCGAGCTGCTCACAGAACCGCGGCCTGCAGCCGTCGAGCCGGCGACGATCGAGAAGGTCGCGATCGTCGTCTCCAAGGGCTCGCTGGAAGGCATTTACCCCGGCCTGATCATGGCCAACGGCGCCCGCATGGAGGGCATCGAGGCCGACCTCTTCTTCACGTTCTTCGGCCTCGACGCGATTCGCAAGGACCGCTACGAGAAGATCAAGGTGGCGACGGTCGGGAATCCCGGTCTGCACTTGCCGACGTTGCTCGGCGCGCTGCCCGGCTTCTCCGCGCTCGCCACGAAGATGATGAAGCGGCAAATGGAGAAGATCGACATTCCACCGGTCCCCGAGTTCATCGAGCTCGTCGCGGACTCGGGCGCGCGCCTGTACGCGTGCAAGGCGACGGTCGACATGTTCGGCCTGACGATTGAGGACTTTGTTCCGCAGGTCGACGAGATCATCAGCGTCGGCGAGTTCTATGAGCGTGCCGCGGGCGGACAGATCATCTTCACGTAGAGACAGGGCGGTTTCAAAGACCCCGGCCGCTGCCTTTTCGTACGGCCAGGCGCAATCATCTCATTCATCTTGATTGCGTGCGCTATCATCGCTATCGCATGGCCGAAGAAGAGGATCGGCCCGAATCGGGCGGAGACGACGAGCTGTTCACGCTTCCGGTTCCGCCCCCGCTCGGGCCGGACCGGGACGTCGTCTTCTTTGCGCACCGGCCGGGACCCCCGGGCCGAGACCACGAAGACATCATGCTGCGCCGGGTTCCACGCGCAGTTGCTCATCATTTCCGCGGAGCCGCCGGTGCACGCGGCCTGACCCATGCCCAATACCTCTCCGCGCTCGTCGGCCTGCACGATGCGATGCGAAAGCGCGCGGATGCCGGAGATGCCGAGCTCGCAGCCGAGCTCGAACGACTCGGTCTCAACACTGTCTCCATCTAGGTTCCTCGCCGCTGCGACGCTGATCCTCCTCGCCCTGCTTGCCGCAGTTGCGGGGGCGATGAGGGAGCGAAGTTCGAGCGCGTCGAGTTCCGCGCGGCCGACGGTGTCCGCCTCGACGGCCGGCTGTTCGGCGACGGCCGCGTCGGCGTCGTCCTCGTGCACATGGGACGTGAGGGCGACTCGCAGGTCGACTGGTTCGGTCTCGCTCGACTGCTCAGCCGCAAGGGCTATCTGGTCCTGACCTACAACCGTCGAGGCATCTGTCCAGGCGGCCCGGCGGGTTGCTCACGTGGCTTCGACGACTACGAATCCTCGTGGAAGGACGTGGTCGGAGCGGTCGACTTCGTCCGGGACCGGGGCGCCGAGAAGACCGTGCTCGTCGCCGTCGACCTCTCGCAGCGCTACACGCGCGTGAACGCGCACGAGCTCCGGGGCGCGGTCAAGCGGCTCCGCTGGGTCGGCGGATGAATTTTCCGCTCCGTGCGACTTCCGCCCTGGAGCCTTCCGATCAGGCTTGTAAGAGTACGGCCCGGATTCGGTCGATGGAGAGCATGCTCGCCTCGATCGGTCGCGGAGCTGCGCACTACGCAGCCGACGAGGCGCTGTTCCAGGCGCAGGATCTGATGTACGAGGCATTCGAGGCGCAGGGCGCGCGCCGCGTCGCGCTGGCACGGGAGGCGCTCGCAATCTCACCCGATTGCGCCGACGCGTACCTGCTGCTCGCCGAGGAGACGGCGTCGAGCCTCGAGGAGGCGCGGGAGCTCCTCGAGCAGGGCGTCGCCGCCGGCGAGCGGGCGCTCAGGCCCGAGCCATTCGAGGAGTACGTCGGCCACTTCTGGGGCATCCTCGAGACGCGCCCTTACATGCGCGCTCGTGCCGCGCTCGCGGAGACGCTCTGGGCGCTCGACCGGCGGGAGGAGGCGGTCGAGCACCAGCGAGAGCTTCTGCGGTTGAACCCGAACGACAACCAGGGCGTTCGCTACCGCCAGGCCGAGTGGCTGCTCTGGCTCGAGCGTGACGAGGAGCTCGACGATCTCTTCGCGGCCTACGAGGACGACGCGGCGGCCGCCTTCGTCTACACGAAAGCGCTGGCTGCCTTCCGCCGACAAGGAGAGTCGGCGGCAACGAGACGGCTGCTCGAGGAAGCGCGGGAGCTCAACCCGCACGT
>WNGB01001186.1_pt1 | contig 50263 bp, 40 predicted proteins | sample 5400681 | NCBI WGS metagenome assembly WNGB01 (sample SAMN13153367, study PRJNA577476) | soil metagenome | isolation source: 115 cm soil or saprolite under grassland replicate 2 | place: USA:California | collected 2016-06-15
TAGGGCTGCGGAAGTTGTCCAGGCCGCCGCCTGTGGCCGATTGCGTGGAGCAGTCGAGGACGTGGCCATTTTCCGCCCGGGCCGCCAATGCCGCCCCAGTCGGGATCGCGAATGCAGCGGTCAGCGCGCGGACGAACGATGGCTGCAGCCTGCGCAGGCGTGCTCAATCGAACCTCGCGCCGACTAAGAGTTCGGTTGCCCCGAGGGAACACTGAGGGAACACCAACGCGGGCGCCGGTGGGCACACGCGGTCGATCGTCTTCGGCCTTCTCCTTCTTATTGCGCGGCTTTCGTGGTCGCCCGGTCCCGCGCTTGCCCGCGTTTCCCGCTCCAGACTTCGATGGTAAGGAGGCGGCCGTGGGTTCGAGTCCCACAGAGGGCTTCAAAGGTCCTGCAAATCGCAAGGTTCTGTTGCCAGTCTAGGCGCGGAGTGAACCCCTCTTTCATAGAGAGGGGGTCGACGGTTCGAGTCCGTCAGAGAGCTTCAGAAATGCCCTGCAAAAGGGCTATGTTTGGCGATTTCTGTTGCCTGTCCAGGCACGCGAGAGAACGCCAAGGGAACATTAGGGAACATGTGACCCCCTCGCTGAGAGAAAAGGGCGTGAAACTCGCGTCCGGGGTGAGACCAGATCGGCGTTGAAGTGGGCTGCTGGGTCACTACCTCTGACTTGGCCATGCACCTTCCCCCACCGCCTCATCGATGCCCCGGTCGGCGAGCTCGTTCGCGTCTGCGTTCAGCTCCCGGCAGGCGGATGTCGTCTCGGCCGTACACCGACCGTTGCGCCCGACCGCGGGATCCGAACAGTGACGACCAGCAGTAACAGCCGGCCTACTCGGCTCCGGCGGTTCGGGAGGAGGGATGATCAGATGACCCTGACGAACGGTCCTGCGGACAAGCGGTTCGCTCTCGACGTTCTGCCGCTGGAGGCGTTCCCGGTGGTGATCACCGCAGCGCTTGAACCTCGGCGGGGTGACCGGCCGCCGCGGCGACCGGCAGACCCGCAAAGATCTCTTTGTCAGCTACACCATATTCAGCGTCGTGCCAGGTGCTTGATTCGTGGCCAGCATTCCGTCGGGAAGCGACGCGCGAGCTCCTCGGGCACGAGATAACGCCCACGACCTCGTGCGTGCGGAGCGCGCGGGCAGCCGTTCTTACCGAGCCAGTCGCGAACTGCATCAACAAGCTCCCGCTCCTCGCCGGGGATTAGCTCGCGCCCGAGCATCGATTCGACGAGAGCCTCCGAGCTTGTGAACGTGTAGTCGCCCTGTTCAGCCATCGCGTAAAGGTCGCTTACGTATCAAGCCCCTGCCATCGGTACGACTCGAGGCTCGGCGGTTCTCGAGTGATATCGCGGAAGCGGCCCGCAAGCCTCGGTATGTCCTCCCAGGGTACCCCCGCGCCATACAGCGCGCCCTCAACCGTGATGTCGTAGGTGTCTTGCCCCTGCCCGCGTGGCACCTTCATTCGGACTAGAGGCATGCCGGCGAGTGCGCGACTTGCGGCGGCCGCCGACTCCGCGTTGCCGCGCTCGTCGATCAGCTTTTGAAAACAACGGCCTGGCCGCGGCGCCCGCGGAATACACGCGACCATCTTGTTCGTAGGTCGCTCCTTCGTTGTGCACAGTCAGCCGCTTCATGATTCGCCATCGTCGCACGTTCTCGGCTCGTGATCACGCAACGGCTTGGCCCGCAACGGTCCGTGGCTCACGTTCTCGTCGCAGCCGATCGTGCACGCGTTGAACGACCTCCTGAGATTGACCCAAACGGGTACTAGGGCTCGTTCCGCGTGCGCCGATACTTGACACCGATGTCGCGCCGGCCCTACACGCATCTGTTCTGCCAGGTCTGCCGGGAGAAAAGGGACTTCAAGTTCCTGCCCCACGAGCGGGACGAGTACCAACGCACGCTCATGGTGTGCACGCGGTGCAACTGCAAGACGGCGAAGCCTGGACAGACCAAAGTTGACTGGCGCGTGGATCTGCGCTCGCCTTGATCGCGCCGGGTCGGGCCGGTTTGTGGAGCGGCACCGGCTCGACTACGTCGCCGCGGTGCCGCTAGCTCGAATGACGCATGTGCGCCTTATCGCGTTTCGCGCAAAGCAGCACTCGAGCTGCAACCGCTCCCTTGCACGGAAAGCGGGTGCGACAAATGACGAGGCCCGACCGCACAAGCCCTCCGATTCGCTTCTTACAGTTGGCGCTGCGCTAAAGCCCCGTCGACGACGAGCGGCAGTACCCACGCCGCGTCATATGGTGATGGCGTCGTGACGATCACGCGGGGCTTGGCTGCGCGTTGAGGTCTCGGACGAACCCAACCGGGTCGATTCAGGCCTCGCCCTCCGAGGCGCGACGCTGCATGCGAGTAAGCGCCTCGTTTATCCGCAACGAGCTGCAACAAGCTACATCGCGGCCTGCAACGAGCTGCAACGAACTACGCAAAGAGCGGTAACGCAGAGACGAACCTGTACGCGCATCCGTACGCGCAGGCTGAGGCGAAAGGACGCTCGCGCAAGCGAAGCAACTCCGTCGTCGACCGGAGTGCCGTAGTCGTCGGAGCACAATCGTCGCGAGCCGCTCACCACCTTGACCACGACGCCGTGCCCGCCCTGCGTCGGCTTCCTGCCAGCGAACACCGCTGCGTTCAAGCACGGCGCGTTCTCGACACTCCGCCTCTCCGAGCGCGAGGAGGCGCTCGTTGAGGAGCTGCTGGAGACCGCGCCGTTCGTCACACCTGCGGACCCCCGATGTTCAAGCTGGTCGCCGCCGCTCTCGCCCTCTTCGAGCGTGCTACGGCGGCGCTGGCGCAGCTCGACGCCGCGACGGGTCAGGAACTCGGCGCGTACCTGCCGCCGCAGGCGAGCGCGATCGAGTGGATCCGCCACGACCAAGTCCGCTACCTGAACGCAGCACGAAAGCTGGCTGGCGACCTCGGCCCTGAATCCGACCGCACGGCTCCGGATGGGCCTCGACGAGACGCACGCTCTCGGTGATCGACTACTACAGCGCTCGCGAGGCGGAGTCGTGAGCGCGGCTCAGCACGAGCGCTACCGCAACGACCTCGACACGTTCAAGCGCGAGGTGCTGGGCTTCACGCCGTTGTCGACGCGGCGGGAGATCGCGGAGGCCGTGCGCGACCACGACGGCGTCGCGGTCCGCTCCTGCCAACGCGTCCGGCAAGACAACGATCGCGTAGGCGTTTGTGCCGTGGTGGCTCGCGGGTGGTCCCGGCTCGATCGTCGTGACGACGGCGATGAGTGAGCGGCAGGTGAAGAAGGTGCTGTGGCGAGATCCCATCGGCGGTCCGGCCGTGGGGGTGGCTTCTACCGCGGTGTCAACCTCACCGACAGCGAGGCCTTCCTCGCCCATGACTGTTCGCGGTCGGGTTTGAGCACCGACGAGACCGAGGCCTTCCCAGGGGTTCCGCGGCTCCGCACGCGCATTTCCGCCGGATGGGGTGACGGGCACGCGCACGGGCCGAAGAGCTCGCCCACGGTTCGCGCTGACTTCGGCGGACACCTGCATCGCACGCTCCGTAGCCGACCATAGGTTCCCAGAGGCGTGTTCGGCAGCTGATTCCGTCCCTGACGCCCGCCATTACAAAGCGCTCGACGGAAAGCCACAGAGATCGGTGCAGGTCGCGGCGCCGCACGAAAATCGTCCGCCGTTAGAAGGTGCTCTGCCGGAACTCGCCGTGGACCCGGACCCACGCGGCCGCGTCGGCGCGGCGGGTCGCCTTCAGCTTCTCGAGGATGTTGTGCACGTGGCTCTTGACGGTGGCGACCTCGATCACGAGCCGCTGCGCGATCTCCTTGTTCGACAGTCCCTTCTCGACGAGCGACGCGATCTCGAACTCCCGCCGCGTCAGGTGAACGTCTTCGTCGCCGGGTGCGCTCGTCGCGAGCGCAGCCACGCGCTTCATCAATGCCGCCGCTATCTCGGGCGAGCAGAGCGCCTCGTCACGGGCGACGCTCTCCAGCGCTTCGACGAGCTCCTCTCCGCTTTGGTCGCGTGTCACGTAGCCGCGCGCGCCGGCCTCGGCGCAGGCGAGGACGCTGCTGCTCGATCCGGAGAGCCCGAACGTGACGACCGCCGCGCCCGGTAGCGCCGTGGCGAGCCGGCGGATCGCGGCCACGTCGTCCTCGCCGGCGACGTCGACCAGGACGATGTCGGGCTGCGTCGCCGAGAGCGTCGCGCGGCACGTGTCGAGATCGACGCCGGTTCCGGCGACCTCGATTCCCGCGCGCGCAAGCAGGTCGGCGAGACCCTCGCGGTAGAGACGGACCCGGGCGACGACGAAGACGCGCGTCACGTGCGTCCTCCTTCGCCTCGAGCGAACGAGCCATCCGGGAGCCGCAGCAATAGACACGTTCGCACCACGATCAGAGCTCCCCCTGAACTCGTCTGTTGCTACGGGACGAGAATTGCACCCGGCCTACTCCGCCGTCAAGGCCCGGATGTAAATCCGGTTTCGATCCAATCTCAATCCGACGGTCGATACCGCAACCGCTGCGGCACCGGAACGATGGCGCGGACGAAAACAGGGAGCACCGTTGCCCGTCCGGGTCGCAGTTATGGATCTGCCGCAGATGATGAGCGAGATCGTGAAGGACATCCTCGATCAGGCGCCAGACGTCGCCGTTCTGCCGGCGTCGGACTGGGACGACGCCGACGTCGTGATCCTCGCGGCAGAGAACGAGGAGCTGCCGGCCACCGGACGCACGCAGCTGGCGCGGCACCCCGCGGCGAAGGTGCTGACGATCGACCGGCACGGCCGGGACGCCTATCTGTACGAGCTGCGCCCGCACCGGACTCCGCTCGGCGAAGTCTCGGCGGGCACGCTGCTCGCGGCGATCGGCGCCGTGGAGAAAAACGGGGGCTGATGGCGGCGCCGCTCGTCAGCTGCGTGATGCCCACGGCCGACCGGCGGTCGTTCGTGGCGCAGTCGATCTGGTACTTCCTGCGTCAGGACTACGGGTCGCGCGAGCTCGTCGTGGTCGACGACGGCGACGAGAGTGTGGCGGCCCTCATCCCGGAGGACGAGAGGATCCGGTACGTGCGCGTCGAGGGACGCCGCCCGCTCGGGGAGAAGCTGAACCTCGGCTGCGGCCTGGCGCGCGGCGACTTGATTGCGCACTGGGACGACGACGACTGGATCGCGCCGGACCGACTGAGCCGCCAGGTCGCGGCGCTCGAGTCCGGCCGCGCCGACGCCTGCGGCCTCGGCGAGCTCTTGACGTACCGGCTCGAGACCGGCGAGGCGTGGGTGCAGCCGAACGAGCCGGTGGCACCCGGGACGCTCGTCTACGGCAAGGACGTTTGGCGCCGTCGGCCCTTCCCGGAAAGCGGCGCACCGTCCGACGCCGAGCTTGCACGGTCGCTCGCCGCGCGCCATATCCAACGGCTCGACGACGCGGCGCAGGTCTACATCGCACTGATCCACGCCGGCAACGCGGGTCGCCGCACGATTCCGGGACCCGACTGGAAGGCGGCGTCACTCGCGGCCGTCAGCGAGCGGCTTGGAGTCGACCGGGACTTCTACGTCCGCCTTCGAAACGGCGGCGACGTCACGAGGAAGCGTTCTGCCGCGGCGCACACGGTGACGGTCGCGGCGCCGTTCATGCTCTACGACGGGTACGGCAGCCTCGCCGAATACCTCGTTCGCGGGCTCGCACGCGCCGGCGCGGTGGTCAACGTGGCGCCGCTCGAGTTCGACCCGCGCGGCCTCTCGGAGGAGTTCCGCGGGATTTTCGCGCGCTCGGATGCTCGCGTCAGCGCGCCGGTGCTCTACTGCTCCTGGCCGCGGCACGAGCTCAAGCGTTTCCGCGGCGCGCCGGACCTGTTCCTGAACACGATGTGGGAGACGAGCCGCCTGCCGGCCGACTGGCCGGCGCAGCTCAACGAGGCACGCGCGGTGATCGTCCCGACGCGATTCGTCGCGCGCGTCTTCCGCGAAAGCGGCGTCAAGGTCCCCATCGAGGTCGTGCAGGAGGGGGTTGACCCCGAGGTCTACAGCTACCTCGATCGGCCTGAACGCGAAGGACTGACGACGCTCGTCGTCGCGACCTTCGTCGAGCGAAAGAACACGCACGTCGCGGTCGCCGCGTGGAAGCGGGCGTTCGCGGACGATCCTGCAGCGCGGCTGATCGTCAAGGCGCGCTTCGCCTACGCGAACTACGCGCCCGACGACCCGCGCATCCTCCTCGTCGACGAGAGCGAGCCGACGCGCGGGATCGCGCACTGGTACGAGCGCGCCGACGTTCTCCTCGCGATCGGCAGCGAGGGGTTCGGTCTACCGCTAGTGGAGGCGATGGCGACCGGGCTTCCCGCGATCGCGCTCGACTCGGAGGGCCAGGAAGACACGTGCGCCGACGCGGACGGATTGTTGCTACCCGTCGAGCCGTCCACCTGGCGCGAATACGACGACGCCACATTCGGCCGCTGCGGCGTACACGGCTGCCCGAGCGTTGAGGACGTCGCCGACCGGCTCCGCTGGGTCGACACGCACCGTGACGAGGCTCGGGCAATGGGACGTGCCGCATCGGAATGGGTGCCGGCGCACCGGAACGTGTGGTCGAAGGGGCCGGCTGTGCTCGATGTGCTCGAGCGGCGAGTGGTGCCCAGGCGTCCGCTGCGGCGGCTGCCGACGATGTGGGTTCCAAGCCTCGGGACCCCGTGCGGGATCGCCGAGCACGCCGCCCGACTGGCCGAGCAGCTCGAGACGGTCGAGCTGTCGGCCGAGGCACCCGACCTGCGGCGCGTGCGGGTGCTCCACGTCCAGTACGAGGGAAGCCTGTTCGACGATCACGAGCTGGCGGCGGTCGTGCAAGAGGCGAACGAGCGCCGCATTCCCGTCGTCGTCGAGGAGCACGCGGTCGGACCGACCGCACACCCGTGGGAGCGGGACGCGGACGTGCTGCTCGCGACGACGGCCGCCGGAGCCGCGCAGCTCCGCAGACGGTGGGCCGGCAAGTGGATCGAGCACGTCCCGCTCGGCTGCCCAACCTGGTTCCCGCCCCGCAAACGGAGCCGCGGGCGGGTGCTCGGCGCGTACGGCTTCGTCGAGCCGTACAAGGGATTCTGGAAGCTGCTCGAGCTCCTCCCGCAGCTTCCGGGCACGGAGCTGCTGCTCGTCGGCCACGACAAGAGCGGCACGCAGGACGAGCGCTGGCGGAGCGATTCGAAGGGCCTGCCCGTGCGTCGGGTGGGCCGCTTCCTCGCCGAGCAGGAAGCAGCGTCGATTCTCGCCGCCGAGACCGACGTGCTCGTCTACTGGTACGACGAGACGCCGTTTGCCTCGGCGAGCGGGGCTGTCCGGCTCGGCCTCTCGACCGGCGTTCCGGTCCTCGCTTCGCCGACGCCGTGGTTCCGCGAGCTGCGGGAAGTGACGCACCAACCAGACGACCTCGCCGACGGGATCGCGCGGCTGCTCGAGGACGGGCCCCTCCGCCGGCGGCTGACCCAGTCCGCACGCGCCTTCTGCCAAGCGCACCGCTGGCAGCGGACGGCGGCGCGGATCAATGCGCTTTGGCGCACTCTCGAAAGCACCTAGAGGAGGGCACGTATGCCAGCCACGCTCACTTACCCCGGGATCTACGTCGAGGAGGTGGCAAGCGGCGTCCGGACGATCTCCGGGGTCAGCACCGCCGACACCGCGTTCGTCGACGTCTTCGCCAGCGGGCCGATGAACGACGCGCAACGGATCACGAGCTTCGCCGACTTCGAGCGCGTCTTCGGCGGCCTCGACGACCTCAGCGAGGCGAGCTACGCGATCCAGCAGTACTACTTGAACGGCGGTCAGATCGCCTGGGTCGTGCGCGTTCCCGGCGGTGACCCGCAGACCGCGACGCTCGACCTCGGCGCGGCCTTCGGCTCTGCGCCGGCGGAGGGACTCACGCTCTCGGCCGCGAACCCCGGCAGCTGGGGCAACGAGCTGGAAGGCGCCGCGGTCGCCGTCCGCATGCCCGACGACTCGATCGCCACCGACCGGTTCAACCTCGTCGTCCGTAAGGTGCGCCAGGGCCCGGGCGGCAAGGTCGAAGTCCTCGCCACGGAGGTCTTCCGCAATCTGAACATGACGGTCGGCGACCGCAACTACGCGCGGACGGTCGTGAACGACCAGTCGCAACTCGCGCGCGTGACGTCGGTCGGCCTCGGCGCGCTGCCGACCGCGGCGACGCCGAACGACACGGGCGACGGGCCGGCCGACGTGTCGGCCTTCCAGCCGTTCACGGGCGGCACGCCCGGGACCGCGCCGACGGGCAACGACCTGATCGGCGACCCGGACGCGAAGACCGGGATCTACGCACTCGACCGGATCGCGCCGTTCGTCTTCAACCTCCTCTGCCTTCCGGCCGCGGCCAACCTGACCACGGATCGCGATCCCACTCCACTGTCCGGTGTCCTGACCGCCGCCGAGGCGTACTGCGATGCCAAGCGCGCCTTCTTCATCATGGACATCCCCGTCTTGGTCGAGACCGCGGCGCAGATGGGCCAGTACCTGAAGGATCTCGAGGGGCTCACCCTTCGGAGCGACCACGCAGCGGTCTATTTCCCGCGACTCAAGATGCAGGACACGTTGCAGGACGGGCGCCTGCGCAACGTCGGCGGGAGCGGAACGATGGCGGGTGTCTACGCCCGCACCGACTCGACGCGGGGCGTGTGGAAGGCGCCCGCCGGAACCGACGCAGTGCTGAGGAACGCGCAACTCGCCGTGAGGCTCGACGATCTCGAGAACGGCGGCCTCAACCCGCTCGGCGTCAACGTCCTCCGGAACTTCCCGGTCTTCGGGAACATCAGCTGGGGCGCGCGCACGTTGAACGGCGCCGACCAGCAGGCGAGCGAGTGGAAGTACATCCCTGTACGCCGCACCGCCCTGTACATCGAGGAGAGCCTGTACGAGGGCTTGAAGTGGGTGGTGTTCGAGCCGAACGACGAGCCGCTCTGGGCGCAGATCCGGATGAACACCGGCGCGTTCATGAACAACCTCTTCCGGCAGGGCGCATTCCAGGGCAACACGCCGGCGAAGGCGTACTTCGTCAAGTGCGACAGCGAGACGACGACGCAGAACGACATCGACCGCGGCGTCGTGAACATCCTCGTCGGGTTCGCGCCGCTCAAACCGGCCGAGTTCGTCGTGATCCGCATCCAGCAACTGGCCGGCCAGATCGAGACCTAGGAGGACGGCGATGGACTTTCCTGCCAACCCGCAGCGCTTCGACCCGTACAAGAACTTCAAGTTCCTCGTGAAGTGGGACGGCCACACCGTCGCCGGCGTCAGCAAGGTCACCGGGCTGAAGCGGACGACGGAGGTCGTCAAGCACCGAATCGGTGGTGACCCCAGCTCGAGCCGCAAGTCGCCGGGGCGGACCGAGTACGACGCGATCACGCTCGAGCGCGGGCTCACCCACGACGTCGACTTCGAGCAGTGGGCGAACAAGGTCTGGAACTTCGGCTCGGGTCTCGGGGCCGAGGTGTCGCTGAAGGACTTCCGGAAGGATGTCCGGATCGAGGTGCTCGACGAGGCCGGTCGCACCACGCTCGCCTACAACGTGTTCCGTTGCTGGGTCTCCGAGTTTCAGGCGGTGCCCGATTTCGACGCCAACGCGAACGCGATCGCGATCCAGCACATCAAGCTGGAGAACGAGGGCTGGGAGCGCGACGAAGCCGTCAAGGACCAGGCGGAGCCGAGCTTCACCACGCCGGTGGGACCGTAGGTGCAGGGACTCGCCGAGCACGAGCTCCTTCCGCTCTGGGAGGAAGGCGAGGCTGGCGATCCGTGCCGTCGCGCCGCGGCGCTCCTTGCCGCGGCGGCCGCGCCGGACGTCGCCCCAGACGCGCTGGCCGAGCTCACGATCGGAGAACGCGAGACTGCGCTGCTCGCGCTCCACGTCCGGACGTTCGCGAGCCGCCTGGAGGGGTTCGTGCGCTGCCCTGCGTGCGACCAAGCACTCGAGGTCGAGCTCGGCGAGTCTCAGCTTCGGGCCATCCTCGAGCGCAGCCCCGAGCTCGGCGAGCACGACCTGGCCGTCGGAGGATTCGAGCTGCGCTTCCGCCTGCTGACGTGCGGCGACCTGGAGGCCGCTTCGCGTGCCGTGGACGCTGCCGCGGCACGGCGCCTGCTGGTCCAGCGATCCGTGCTCAGTGCCCGGCGCAACGGCGAGGCGGTTGCGCCCGACGCGCTGCCGGAGGACGTCGTGGCTGCGCTCGCGGACCGGCTGGTCGCGTGTGATCCGCAGGCCGAGATCGCCCTCGCCGTGACGTGCCCCGAGTGCGGGCACGCGTGGCGTGCCGTGATCGACGCCGCAACGTTCCTCTGGAGCGAGGTGAGCCTCGCCGCACGCCGCCTGCTCGAGGAGGTGCACGTGCTTGCGCGGTCGTACGGATGGACGGAGGCAGAGGTGCTCTCGCTCAGCCGCCGCCGGCGCCGACTCTACGTGGAGCTCTCGCTCTCGTGAACAACTTCCTCTCGCGGCTCGCCGACCGAGCGCTCGGGCAGGCGCCGCTCGTCGACCCGCTCGTCCGTTCCTGGTACGACCCGGCGTCGGAGCTCGAGGCACGCGAGACGTTCACGGCGCCGTTGCCGGAGCCGCGCGCCGAGTCGGCGTCGGCGCCTCCGGAGACCGCGGTCGCGCCCGCCCGCGCCGTCGGCACTGTGGATCCGGCCGCGCCGGCCGCAGCGCCTCCCGTCCCCGTCCGCGTCCCCGTCGAGGCGCCCCCCAGGCGTGGGCGCCGGGGCAGCACACTTCCTCGGGCCGAGGCGCCAAGAGCCGGCGGCGAGAGCGATCGTCTGCCTACGGCCGAGCCGCCAGCGGAAGGAAGATCGCAAAGGCAGCCGGTCGCGACGCCGCCGCCGCCGCGGGTCGAGTCGCCGCGCCGCCGACGAGCGACGGGCGCCCGCCCGTCCGAACCACCCGCACGCGCGCTGGGGGCGGCGGAAGGCGACGCGGACCAGCCGGACGAGAGGCCAGGACGGCTGCAAGCGCCGCCTCCGGAGCCGGCGGTCGCCGCGCAGCGGCCGGCCGCCCGTGAGCAGCCCGTGTCGGCCGCGCGTCGGCGCGGCGCACCTTCATCGCCTGTCCGCCCGCAACTCGCCTCCGTGCGGGCCGCCGAGGCGGCGCCGGCGCAAGGGCGCAGCGATTCGGCCGAGCCGCCCGCCGTGCACGTGACGATCGGACGCGTCGAGGTGCGCGCGCCGCAGGCTCCGCCTCCGCCCGTGCCGCCGCCGGCTCCCGAGCCGCGTCCCGGCCTGACGCTCGACGAGTATCTCCGCACGCGCGGCGGTGTCGGCTGATGACCACGGCGCTCGGGCTCGCGTCGGTCTCGGTCGTGCTCGTCGACCTCCTCAACAACGGGCTGATCGACCACGACGTCGGCTCGACCGTCGGAGGCCGCGTCACCGTGAGCGCCCTTCCGCCCGACCGGGTCCTGCCGGCGACCGGAACAGAGGCGACCCAGCTCAACCTCTTCCTCCACCACGTCACTCCGAACTCCGGGTGGCGGAACGTCGGGTACCCCGCCGTCAACGACCGCGGCGAGCGCGTCGGCAACCCGCCGCTCGCGCTCAATCTCCACTACCTCGTCTCGGCCTACGGCGAGAAAGACTTCTACGCCGAGATCCTGCTCGGGTTCGCAATGCAGCTCTTCCACGAGCATCCCGTGCTGTCGCGGCAGGAGATCGCAACGGCGCTCGCACCGACCACGCCGGCGACGCCCACGACGCTGCCGCCGTCGCTGCAGGACCTCTCGACGTCGGAGCTCGCCGACCAGGTCGAGCTGATCAAGCTGACGCCGGAGCCGCTCTCCACGGAGGAGATCTCGAAGATCTGGACCGCGTTCCAGACGCACTACCGCGCGACGGCGGCGTACGAGGCGTCCGTCGTGCTGATCGAGAGCAAGGCGTCGACGCGTCCGTCGCTGCGGGTCCGCAGCCCGAACGTGTACGCGCGTGCGCTGCGGCGGCCGCGGGTCGTGTCGATCGTCTCCAGCGTCGCCGACGACGAGCCGATCGTCGCAGGCACCACGATCGTCGTGCGCGGCGAACGGCTGCAAGGCGAGGTGACCGTGCTGCGCGTGGCGGGCCAGATCGTGACGCCGGATCCGGCCGGCGTCACCGACACCGCGATCACCGTCGCGCTTGGCGGCCTGACGCTGCGCGCGGGCGCGCAGCCGCTGCAGGTCCTGCACCAGGTGCAGATGGGCACGCCGCCGCAGCCGCATCGCGGCGTCGAGTCGAACATCGCGGCGTTCGTGCTCGCTCCGACCGTCGTCTTGCCGATCAACACCAGCCTCGCCTCGACCGGGGGCGTGAGCGAGGGCACGATCTCGTTCGGCGTCACACCCGATCTGCGCGCCGGGCAGCGCCCCGTGCTGCTCCTCAACCGGCTGCTCGCCCCGGGCGCACCCGACGACGCGGTCGCCGCCGCCTACAGCTTCCGATCCGAGCCGCTGACGGAGGACACGCCGACGGTCTCGTTCGACGTCGAGGGCGTCGTCGACGGCACGTACCTCGTGCGCATCCAGGTCGACGGAGCGGAGAGCCCGCTGACGGTCGACGACACCACCGGCCGGTTCGACGAGCCGAAGGTGGTGATCCCGTGAACGCCGAGGAGCTGGATTGGAGCGCCGCCAATCACCGGTATCTGGTCGCTGCGCTCGCCGAGGTGCGGAACGCCGTCGCGGGCGAGCCGGCGCCGACCGGCGAACGCGCGTCGACCGCGGAGGGCGAGCCGGCCCTCGAGTCGCTCGTCCGGCTCGCAGGGCTGTCGCCGTTCGAGCGCGCGATCCTGCTGCTCAGCGCGGGCGGCGAGCTCGACGCACGCTTCGCCGAGACGTGCGGGACCCCCACGTTCGGACTCGCGCTGGCGACGCTCCCGGGCGCGCACTGGAGCGCGGTGGCGCCGGCGGCGCCGCTCCGCCACTGGCGCCTGATCGAGCTCGGAGAGGGGTCGTTGACGTCGGCCCCGCTCAAGATCGACGAGCGGATCCTCCACTACCTCGTCGGCGTGCACTACCTCGACGAGCGCCTCGAGGCCCTCGTCGGGCCGCCGGTCCCGGTGACGGAGCTGCCGCCGTCGCAGGAGCGGATCGCGCAGACGGTCGCGGAGGCGTGGCTGCGCGACGGGGTGAGCCCGCCCGTCGCGCTGCTCGGCCCGGACGCCGGCGGCAAGGCCGCCGTCGCCGCGGCGGCGTGCGCACACCTCGGCATCGGCCTGCGGACGCTTCCCGCGTCGGCGATCCCCGCGGCGGCGGTCGAGCAGGAGGGGCTCCGGCGCTTGTGGACCCGCGAGGTGCTGCTCGACGGTTCGGCGCTGCTCGTCGACTGCGAGGAGACTGAGTCGCGGGAAGCGGGGGATGCGGCGGTCGCATTCCTTGAGCAGATCCGGGTTCCGGTCCTCATCGCGACGGCGCAGCCGTTGCGCCACCTTCGGCGGCCGGTCCTTCGCGTCGACGTCGGCCGGCCGACCGCGGCCGAGCAGCGAACGCTCTGGGAGCAGACGTTCGCCACGGAGGGGGCCGAGCTGAACGGGACACTCGACGCGCTCGTCGCGCAGTTCGACCTCGGGACGCGCGCGCTCGAGGCTGCGCGCCTGCAGGCGGCGGAGCCCCGGCCCGGGGAGTCGCCGGCGACGCGTCTCTGGAACGCGTGCCGCGCGCAGGCGCGTCCGCGGCTCGACGACCTCGCTCAGCGGATCGAGCCGAGGGCGGAGTGGGACGACCTCGTCCTGCCGGAGCCGCAGAGCGATCTCCTGCGCGTGATCGCCGCACACGTTCGGCACCGCACCCAGGTCTACGAGCGATGGGGCTTCGCCGCGCAGAGCGCCCGCGGCCTCGGGATCAGCGCCCTCTTCGTCGGGGGCAGCGGCACCGGGAAGACGATGGCGGCGGAGGTGCTCGCGCGCGAGCTTCGACTCGACCTCTACCGGATCGACCTCAGCTCCGTCGTCAGCAAGTACATCGGCGAGACCGAGAAGAACCTCCGCCGCGTGTTCGACGCCGCCGAGGAGAGCGGGACGATCCTCCTCTTCGACGAGGCCGACGCGCTGTTCGGGAAGCGGACAGTGGTCAAGGACAGCCACGATCGCTACGCCAACATCGAGGTGTCCTACCTGCTTCAGCGCATGGAGGCGTACCGCGGGCTGGCGATCCTGACGACGAACTTCCGCTCCGCCCTCGACGCCGCGTTCCTCCGCAGGTTGCGGTTCATCGTCGATTTCCCGTTCCCGACTGCCGCGCAGCGCGCGGAGATCTGGCGGAGGATCTTTCCAGCGGCGACGCCGACCGCCGATCTCGACCTCGCGCGCCTCGCGCAGCTGAGCGTCCCCGGCGGCAACGTTCGCAACATCGCGGTGAACGCCGCGTTCTTCGCCGCGGAGGCGCAGTCGCCTGTCGACATGTCGCACCTTCTGCGGGCCGCGCGGGCCGAGTACGCGAAGCTCGAGAAGCCGCTCACCGGCACCGAGATCGGGGGCTGGTCGTGACGCGCAGGATCGACGTGCACATCGACGAGCTCGTGCTGGAAGATGCAGGCTCGGGGGGGCGGCGCGCAGCTCACCAGATCGGAGCGGCGCTCGCGCGGCTCCTCGAGCAGCGCGGGGTTCCGACGAGTGTTGCGAGTACGCAATCCGTCGTGTTGGAGACAAGTCCGAACGCTACAGACGCAGGTTCTCGCTTGATCGCCGAGAGCATCGCCGGATCGATCTACCGAGGCCTGGAGGAGAGTGGGCTATGACGCAGCTTCAGACAGTGGTTCCATCGGTTCCCAAGAAGACGGCCATTCCTGTTTCGAGCAACCTCTTGGAGCGCAGATGCCCGTGCGGTGGCATTCCCGGGCCCGCGGGCGAGTGTGCAGCGTGTCGAGCCAAGCGGTTGGCGCGCGAGTCGCGACGTCTCTCCGAGCCGGGCAGAGTCCAAGGCGTCTGCCCGAGCCGCGGACGGTCGTGCGGGCACAGCCTCAGCGCGATCCGAACCCACGACACGACGCGTGAGGCACGCGCACGGGCCTCCGAGGTCGCACACGTGGCGCAGGAGCTCTTCTTTCTGCGCGCGGCCGAGAAGGCCACCGATGCTCCCGACGACACTGACCGTGAACCCGAGTTCCTCTATCAAGGGGCGAACGGCGAGACGACATGCACGCTCCCGGGTGGTACTCCCACCACAACTATTTTCAACGCGGCCTGCAGCAAACCATGCACAGAGCGCCACGAGGGTGTCCATCGGGCCGACATCGCGACGTGCTGCACGGCGGCCGGGACCGCATACGCGGCGGCCGCCACCGCCGCAGCGAAGTCTGCGGTCTCCTCTCGTTTCTTCGGGTGGATGGGCGCCAACGTGCCCTGGTTCGAGTGTCGCGCGTACGCCGAGAGCGTCACGTGCGCCGACGGCATGATCAGCGCCAAGCACTGCGGAACGCCGGCGATGGCGCCGGGCGATTCGGCGTGTTGCACCGAGCTGACCAGCTACCGAGCGGACAAGGAGGCCTCGCGCGCGAGCAACTGCGCCTCCGCCGCCGCGAGCCTTACCGCATGCCCGTTTCCATGAGAAAGGTCGGCCGGGGATGAGCCAGTGTCGCGATGTAACGCTGTTCGATGACCAGATCGTCCACGTGAACCTGGAGCTCGGGCGACACAAACTCGTCAAGGGCTACCGCGGCGAATTCGGACTCCCCGCGGAGGCTTTCACGAGGCTCTATGCAGTCGCCGACGGCCGGATCGTCGCGCAGGTCGCGGGACCGGTCGATCTGTCGAGGCTGGTCGAGGCAGTACGCACGCTCACGCAGGCTCTTACGTTCGTCGACCTCTTCACGGCGCTTTCGACCCACTTCCTCTTTCCCGACTTTCGACACTCGATTGAGATCTCGGTGCTCACGCCGTCGGCGCGATCCCGTCCGGGCGCCGTCACACCTGCCGCGTTCGCCGAATGGCGCCTCGAAGGAGCCATGGCGCGAGAGACGGCCCAAGCGTTCACCGTCGAGCGCAACTTGGCGGTGCTCGAGGGCGAGGCCGTCGAGGTCAGGCGCGTGGTCGAGGAGGTGCAACGGGACGGGAGTTACCGCGAGCTCACGAGTACGTTGGTCAGGCGGACCGCTCCGTCGGAGGTGATTTTCCCCTCCTATGAGTAGCTCGTTCCCGCAGAGCGCCCCGAAGGTGATGAAGGGCGCCATCGTCGGCATCGACCCGTTCAACCCGCTCGCGAGCATCGTCGTCTTCCAGTACAACCCCGACACGCTCACGCGGACGCTGCAGGCGCAGGCGTCGGGCGGGCAGGGCGGCGACCGGACCGAGGCGATGCGGCTCAAGGGCGCGCCGGTCGAGACGTTCAAGCTCGACGTCGAGATCGACGCGACTGACCAGCTCGAGCGCGACGACCCACTGACCGAGACGCTCGGCATCTACCCGCAGCTCTCGGCGCTCGAGATGCTGATCTACCCGAAGACAGCGCTCGTGATCGCGAACACGGTCCTGCTCGCGACCGGAACGATGGAGGTAATCCCGGCGTCCGCGCCGCTCACCCTCTTCATCTGGGGGCCGAAGCGGATCCTCCCGGTGCGCCTGACCGAGTTCAGCATCAACGAGGAGGCCTACGACGTCCAGCTGAACCCGATCCGCGCGAAGGTGTCGCTCGGTCTCAGGGTGCTGTCGTACAACGACCTGCCCTTCACCGACCCGGGGTTCGCCCTGTTCCTGGCCCACCAGGTCGTCAAGGAGGCGATGGCGACGATCGGGAGCGTCGGCAACCTGAGCGGCGCGGTCAGCGGCAACTTCTCCCTCTCGGTCGGGTGATCGACGATGTTCGCGCCGACAAGCCGCTACTTCGCGCTCGAGACCGCGACGGTGACCCTGCCGGACGGCCGCACGGCCGCGTACAAGCGCCGTCGATTCGTCCCGCCGTCCGAGTCGCTAGCCCTGCTCGCCGAGGTCGTGGTGGCGCAGGACGACCGGCTCGACTCGATCACCGCGCGCACGCTGGGAGATCCGGAGCAGTTCTGGCGCGTGTGCGACGCCAACGACGCGCTCGACCCCACCGACCTCCTCGCCACCGGGAGGAGGCTCCGGGTGCCTCTTCCCTCGAGCTGATGGCGCTCCTCGGCTCGCATCTGACGCTGTTGGTCGGGCCCACCGTCCCGGTTCCCGCTCCTCCCCAGCTGACCGAGGCGCTGAAGAGCGTAGAGGTGACGCACCAGGACCAGGGACGATCCGGCTTCCAGCTCACGTTTCAGGCGGGGCGCAGCGGGCCGTCCGACCTCGTCGACTACCGCATCCTGCTCGCGCCCCTGTTGCGTCCCTTCGCGCGCGTGGTGCTGGTCGTCACCTTCGGCGCCGTTCCCCAGGTGCTCATGGACGGCGTCATCACGCACCAGCAGCACAGCCCCTCGAACGAGCCGGGAGCCTCGACCCTGACCGTCACCGGCGAGGACGTCAGCGTGATGATGGACATCAAGCAGAAGCGGACGCCGTGGCCCGCGGTGCCCGAGATGGTCATCGCGCTCGCGATCATCGGGAGCTACGCGCAGTACGGGCTGATCCCGGACGTGCGCCCACCGCTGACGACCGACGTGCCGCTCCCGATCCAGCGGACGCCCGTGCAGGTCGGAACCGATCTCACGTACCTGAACGAGATGGCCGGGCGGTACGCGTTCGTCTTCTATGTCGAGCCGGGCCCAGTGCCGCTTGTGAACCACGCGTACTGGGGGCCGCCGATCCGTGTCGGCATCCCGCAACCGGCGCTGTCGGTGAACCTCGGGAACGAGACGAACGTCGACCAGATCGGGTTCTCGTTCAACGCGCTCGCGCCGAACACGGTCGCATTCAAGATCCAGGATCGCGACACAGCGACGCAGTTCGGCTTCGAGACATTCGCATCGACGCGCATCCCGCTGAGCCTGATGCCGGCGATCCTCGTGAACCAGCCGAACGTGCGGAGTGTCGACATGGGCGTGGTCGCCGCCGGTGGCGAAACGGCCGCGAATCCCGCCGGGCTCAACATCATGCAGGCGCTCGCACGCGCGCAGGCTCTGACGGACGCGTCGACGGACAACGTCGTCACCGCGAGCGGCACGCTCGACGCGGTTCGATACGGGCGTCTCTTGCAGCCACGGGGTCTCGTCGGGCTGCGCGGTGCGGGCCTGACATACGACGGCCTGTACTACGTCAAGAGCGTCTCGCACTCGATCACGAAGGGCGAGTACAAGCAGCGCTTCACGATCACGCGTGACGGCACGATCGCGAACGTTCCGGCGGTGATCCCGTGAGCCAGTTCTACGGCAAGTACCGCGGGCGTGTCGAGAACAACATCGATCCGCTGCAGCAGGGTCGCGTCCAGGTGAGCGTGCCGGCGGTGCTCGGCGACACGACGCTTGCCTGGGCGATGCCGTGCGCACCGTACGGCGGCTCGGGCGTCGGGTTCTTCACGGTCCCGCCCGTCGGCGCGAACGTCTGGGTCGAGTTCGAGGGCGGGAACACCGACTATCCGATCCTCGGCGGCTGCTTCTGGGGCGTCGGCGAGGTGCCGGCGCTTCCGGCGATCGCGCAGATGAAGGTCCTGAAGACCGACGGGATCACGGTCACGCTGAGCGACCTCCCGGGCGCCGGCGGACTGAAGATCGAGGTCAGCCCACCCGTCGTCGCAACCCCGCTCAAGCTCGTCTTCGACTCGACCGGAATCGAGTTGTCGAACGGCGCGGCGAGCGTGAAGCTGACGCCCGCGAGCGTCTCCGTCAACAACGGCGCTCTCGAGGTCATCTGATGGGCGCGTTCATCTTTCAGGTCGGCGCCTCGGCGATCTGCCCGCACGGTGGACAGGTGAGCGTCGTGCCCACGAACGCGCGCGTCCTCGTCGGCGGGCAGCCGGTCGCCGTGCTCGCGGACCAGTTCCTCATCGCCGGCTGCGCGTTCACCGTTCCCCCGGGGAAGCCGCAGCCGTGCGTGAAGGTGCAGTGGCTCGTGCCGGCCGCGCGCGTGCTCGTGGGCGGGCAGCCGGCGATCCTGCAGTCGAGCTCGGGCCTTTGCCAGAGCCCGGAGCAGATCCCGCAAGGCCCGCCGACCGTCCTCGTCACGCAGATCCGAGCGAGCGGGATGTGAGTCAGCTGGACTACCCCTACCGGTTCGACACGCGCGGCCGCACCGCGTCGACGAGCGACGGTGACCACATCCGCGATCTCATCGAGCAGGTCCTCTTCACCTCGCAGGGCGAACGCGTCAACCGTCCGACCTTCGGAAGCAACGTCATGCAGCTCGTCTTCGCGCCGGCGAGCGACGAGCTCGCGACAGTCACGCAGTTTCTCGTTCAGGGCGCGTTGCAGCAGTGGCTCGGCGATCTGATCCAGGTCGACTCGGCGGATGTCGAGGTGCTCGACTCGACCGTCGAGGTGACAGTCGTCTACCGGGTGCGCCGCACCGGTGAACAGCAGACCGTCGCGTTCTCGAGGGTGGTCACTTGACCCCCTACGTCTGCTGCCAGGACGACGTGCGGAAGAACGCCGTCCGGGACGGATCGGTTCCGTTCAACGGCATCGACTTCCTCGAAGTGGTCGACGATGGCACGCAGCTCAACCTGCGCGTGCACTTCCTGAAGCCGATCGGCATCGCGCTCGACCGGCGGAACGTCAGGATCGAAGGAGGCGAGCGCGTGCTCGATCCCGCGATCGACACGACGAGTGTGAGCGGCAACGTGCTCTCGGTCGTCGTCGTCGAGCCGGGCGATTTCACGCCTTACACCCTGCGGCTCGTCCAGGGCCCGTTGAGCGACGACCCGCCCGCCGGCATCGACCCGCTTCTCGCAGCCGTGCGGTTCACCTTCAAGGTCAACTGTCCGAGCGACTTCGACTGCAGGGTCGAGCGCATCTGCCCGTCGGAAGACGTCGAGGCGCCGCAGATCGACTATCTCGCGAAGGACTACGCGAGCTTCCGGCAGCTGATGCTCGACCGCCTCAACGTGCTGATGCCGCAGTGGCGCTCGCGCGAGGCGGCCGACCTCGGCGTCGTACTGGTCGAGCTCCTGGCCTACGTCGGCGACCAGCTCAGCTACTTCCAGGACGCAGTCGCCACGGAGGCGTACCTCGGGACCGCGCGGCGGCGCGTATCCGTGCGGCGGCATGCGCGGCTCGTCGACTACCGGATGCACGACGGCTGCAACGCGCGGGCTTGGGTGCAGATCCAGCTCCCGCAGGACGACCTCGCGTCGCCCGATCCCGGCATCGTGGTCGGCCGCGGAGCGCGGCTGCTCACGGCCGTGCCCGGGCTGCCGCCGGTGCTCGACGAGCCGACCTACCGGTTGGCACTCGGCTCTCGGCCCGAGGTCTTCGAGACGCTCCACGACGTGCGCGTGTACCGCGCGAACCAGGAGGTCCGTTTCTACACCTGGGGTGCGCGCGAGTGCTCTCTCCCGACGGGCTCTACCGCCGCCACGCTGATTGGGCGGCCGCACCTCGCCGCGGGCGACGTGCTCGTGCTCGCCGAGCGGCGCGGTCCCGAGACGGGCTCGATCGCCGACGCCGATCCGGAGCACCGGCAAGCCGTGAAGCTGACCGCCGTCCGTCCGAGCACGGACGAGATCGGCGGCCGCTTCGCCGACCCGCCGACCGGCACCGCCGTCGACGCGACCGAGATCGAATGGCATTCCGACGACGCTCTCCGCTTCCCGCTCTGCGTTTCGGCCGAGACGGAGAGCGGCTACCGCGCCGACGTCGCGGTTGCGCTCGGGAACATCGTGCTCGCCGACCACGGGCGGACGGTGAAGGCGGAGGAGGGGTTGCCGGAGGAGCGGGTCGAGCACCTCGGCGCCGTTCCCGAGCCGGTGCTCTTTCGGCCGGCGCGGGGAAGCCGCTGTGAGGACCGGTTTCACGAGCCGGTTCCGCCGCGGTTCCGTCCGTCGCTCGCGGAGTCGCCGGTGACACAGGCCGCGCCGTACGACCTCGTCCTCCACCCCGCCGCGGCCGGCGCGGCGACGGCGTGGCACGCGGAGGACGCGATGCCTTCGATCCGTCTATTCGGCCTGGCGCCGGGCGCCGAGCAGCCGCTCGAATGGGCGCCCGCGGCCGACCTGCTCGAGGCGGGGCCGACGACGCGGGCGTTCGTGGTCGAGGTCGAGTCGGACGGGCTCGCGCTTCTGCGCTTCGGCGACGACCTGTTCGGACTCCGTCCGTCTGCCGGAACGTCGTTCGACGCCGTCTACCGCGTCGGCAACGGGACGGCGGGAAACGTCGGGGCGCAGACCCTCGCGCACGTCGTCGTCGACGGGCCGTCACCCATCACCGGCGTGACGAACCCGCTGCCGGCAGCTGGAGGCGTCGACCCCGAGAGTGCGGAGCATGTCCGCCAGAGCGCCCCGAGCGCGTTCCGGACGCAAAAGCGCGCAGTCACCCTGCCCGACTACGCCGAGGTGACCGAGCGCCATTCGGGGATTCAGCGCGCGGCGGCGTCGCTCCGCTGGACGGGCAGCTGGCCCACGGTCTTCGTCACCGTTGATCGGATCGGCGGGCGGCGGGTCGACGAGCCGTTCCGCACGGAGATCGCGAAGTACCTCGACGGCTACCGCATGGCGGGGCAGGACGTCGACGTCGACGGCCCGCGCTTCACATCGCTCGACGTCGAGCTCTTCGTCTGCGTGAAGCGCGACTACTTCCGCAGCGACGTCGAGCAGCAGCTGCGGAACGTGTTCTCGAGCGGCACGTTGCCCGACGGCAGACGCGGGTTCTTCCATCCCGACAACTTCACGTTCGGGCAACCGGTATGGCTAAGCACGATCTACGCAGCCGCGCAGGCCGTCCCGGGCGTCGAGTCGGTGGAAGTCACGACGTTCCAGCGTCAAGGCGACGATGCATCCGACGCGCGCGACGCAGGCGTGCTGCGGCTCTCGCGCCTCGAGATCGCGCGGCTCGAGCAGAACCCGGACTTTCCCGAGCACGGGAAGCTGACGATCGAGCTCGGGGGTGGCAAGTGAGCGACTGCGGCTGCTGCGAGGGGCTGGGCCCGGAGACACCCGCGACGATCGCGAACCCACCCGGCCTGCCGGCGGTCTCGTACCGCGCCGGCACGTACGCCGAGTTCCGCGCCTCGATGCGCGCCGCGCTCTCGTCCCGGCTCCGGCCGCCGCTCCAGGACCTCGCGACGCGCGACGACGACGACTTCTCGATCGCGCTCATCGACGCCTGGGCGATCGTCGGCGACGTCCTCACCTTCTACGAGGAGCGTGCCGCGAACGAGGTATTCCTGCGCACGGCGACGGAAAGGCTCTCGCTGCTCCAGCTCGCGCGGCTGATCGGTTACGAGCTTCGGCCCGGCGTCGCGGCGAGCGCGGCGCTCGCGTTCGTCCTCGAGCAGGCGAAGGAGGCGCCCGCGCAGGTGAACGTCCCGGCCGGGATGGCCGTGCAGAGCGTGCCGGCCCCGGGAGAGCTCCCGCAGACGTTCGAGACCTCCGACGCGCTCCTCGCGCGGCCCGAGTGGAACGCGCTGCGACCGCGGCTCCTGCAGACGCAGTCGCTGAAGTCGCCGAAGTCGCTGACGTTGGAGGGTCTCGGCTTGAACCTGAAGCCGGGGGACGACGTGCTCGTCATCGTCGACTCGACGGCGAATCACCGGGCGCTGCGGACCATCGTCCGCGCGGTCGAGGACCCGGACGCGACGACGACGCGGATCGACTTCACCACGGACACCGCGGCTCTGCCCGGCTTCACGCCTCCGACCTTCCCCGCGGCGACGTTCCTGCAGGACAAGCAGCCTCTCACGACGAGCCTCGTCCGGAGCCTGATCGTGCAACGGACGTGGACGGGCGCCGACCTCCTGACACAGGTGGCGGCGCAAGGGTGGAAGGTCGACGACGTGGCGGCGAGCGTCCGCGAGGAGCTGGCCACGCGGCCCGCGGCGGGGCTCGCGGGTGTCTACGCCTTCCGGGCGCGCGCGGCGATCTTCGGGCACAACGCGCCGGCGTGGGACTCGCTGCCCGGCAACCTGCGCTACGGCGAGCAGATCAAGGACGCGGGCGGAAGCACCGTCAATGTCGCGGCGGCGTATCCCGCCCCGGGCTGGGACACGCCTCCGCGAACGCTCGCCGCCGATGCGACGACTTCGCGGTTCGTTTATCTCGACAACACGTACCCGAAGCTGGTCAAGGGAAGCTGGGTCGCGCTCGGAAGCGAGTCCAAGCGCTACGCGTACCGCGTCTCCGCGAACACCGAGGTGTCCCGCAGCGCGTTCACCGTCAACGCGAAGGTCTCCCGGCTCTCGCTCGACCACGCGACGAGCTTCTCCCAGTTCACGATCCGCGGGACGTCCGTGCGTGGCGAGAGCCAGCGGCTGACGCTCGCCCGCGTCCCGATCCCGAATGCGGTCTCGGGGACGCGGATCGTCCTGGACGGCTTCTACCTCGGCCTCGATCGAGGCCGGAAGGTGCTGCTCGAGGGCGAGCCGACCGATCTTCCCGGGGTGCGCGTGCTCGAGATCGTGACGCTCGAGCAGGTCACGATCGAGGGCGGCTACACGGTGCTGACGCTGACCCTCGCGCTGCAGCACGCTTACGTGCGGTCGAGCGTCACGATCAACGCGAACGTCGTCGACTCGACGCATGGCGAATCGAAACAGGAGGTGCTCGGAAGCGGCGACGCAGCGCAGCCGTACCAGCGCTTGCGCCTGCGGCAGCCGCCCCTGACCTACGTCAGCGCTGCGACCGCAAGCGGCGCCGACACGACGCTGCGCGTGTACGTCGACGGCGTCCGCTGGCACGAGGTGCCGACGCTGTACGGTCGCGGGCCGAACGACCGCGTCTATATCTCCCGGCCCGACGACGAGGGCGGTACGACGGTCGAGTTCGGCGACGGTGTGACCGGCGCCCGCCTACCGACCGGTCCGGAGAACGTCGAGGCGCGCTACCGCAAGGGGATCGGGCTCGTCGGGAACGTCGATGCCGGCCGGCTCACGCTGCCGCTGAATCGGCCGCTCGGCGTCAAGACCGTTTCGAATCCTCTGCCCGCGGCGGGCGCCGCCGATGCGGAGCACCAGGACGAGGCGCGACGGAACGCGCCGCTGACCGTGCTCACGCTCGATCGCGTCGTGTCCCTCGACGACTTTGCGGACTTCGCCCGGGCGTTTGCGGGAATCGCGAAGGCGCTCGCGACGCCGATCCGCGACCGGAGCGGCGACTGGCTCCTCTTGACGGTCGCAGGGCCCGAAGGTGCCGTCGTCGACCCGGCGGGCGACCTCGGCGTGAACCTCGCGAAGGCGATCGCAGCCGAGAGCGGAACGCGGGCGCGCTTCGAGCTGCGGAGCTATCGCCCGGCGCTGTTCGAGGTCGCGGCGAAGCTTGCGATCGATCCGGACCGCCTGGCCGAGGGCGTGCTGCCTGCGGCAGACGCGGCGCTGCGATCTGCCTTCTCGTTCGAACGTCGCTCGTTCGGACAAGCGGTGGCGCAGAGCGAGGTCGAGGCCGTGCTGCAGGAAGTCGAGGGCGTCGTGGGCGTCGATCTCAACAAGCTCGCCAGGCTCGACCGCCAGGTGGGCGATCCGGATCTCGCGCCGCACCTCTGGGCCTCGGTCCCCCAGAGCGGCGACTTGCCTCTCCTCGGCGCGGAGCTGCTGATGCTCGACGCGCGCAAGGTCGACCTGAGCGTGCTGGCGTGAACTACGACCTCGAGCACCTCTACCGCCTGCTGCCGGCGGTCTACCGGATCCGCGACTTCGACGGGCGGCACGCACCGCCCCCGGGCGCGATCGGCGACGAGGTCCTCGAGCCGCTCCGCGCGTTTCTCTCCGTGCTCGCGGAGCAGGCGATGGTTCTCGAGGAAAGCGTCGAGCAGCTCTACGACGACCAGTTCATCGAGACGTGCGCCGAGTGGGTCGTCCCGTACATCGGCGACCTCATCGGTGCGCGCGGGCTCATCGCACCCCCCGGCTCTGGATTCAGCGAGCGGGTCCAGGTCGCGAACACCATCGGCTATCGGCGTCGCAAGGGCACGGCCGCCGTGCTCGAGCAGCTCGCGCGCGACGTCACCGGCTGGAACGCGCACGCCGTCGAGTTCTTCCAGCGGCTGATCACCACCCAGTACATGAACCACGTCCGGCTCGGAAACATCGCGAGCCCGGACCTGCGCCGGTGGGAGCCGCTCGAGTTGTTCCCGACACCGTTCGACGCGCTGAACCACTCGCTCGAGGTGCGGCGCATCGCGAGTCGGCGCGGCAAGTACAACATCCCGAACGTCGGACTGTTTCTCTGGCGGATCGGCTCCTACACGAGCACGGATGCGACACCGTTCAAGGTCGGCCCGCGCCGGTACACCTTCAATCCACTCGGGCTGAGCCTCCCGCTCTACAACGCCCCCGTACCGGAGGAGGCGATCGAGCACCTCGCCGACCGGATCAACGTGCCGATGCCGATCAGCCGGCGGACCCTCGCGGTGTACAAGGACCTCTACTACGGCCCCAGCGTCTCGCTCACGGTGAACGGCGTGGCGGTGGAGGCGGACGAGCTCCGGTCGTGCAACCTCTCCGACACGGGTGCGACGACCTGGGCGCACACGCCGCGGGAGACCTATGCGATCGATTCCGTGCTTGGACGATTCGCGCTTCCGTCCACGGTCGTCGCCAACCCGCCCCCGAAGGTGGCCGTCAGCTTCAACTGGGGCTTCACCGCGGACCTCGGCGGGGGTGAGTACGACCGCGCGGCGACGCTCGACGACGCGCTCCGACCGCTCTCGCACGTGCCGTCGGACGAGGGCGACCTGCAGACGGCGCTCGACGACCTCAACGGATCCGGCGCGGTCGAGATCGTGGACAACGCCGTCTACGAGCTCGGTCCCCGCACGCCGGACCCGATTCATGCGGGGCCTGGCGGCCGAATCGAGCTGCGCGCGGCGGACGGGCGACGGCCGCTCGTGCGGCTCACCGGCGACACGACCGTCTCGGGCGACGCCGACGGCGAGGTGACGCTGAACGGTCTGCTCGTTGCCGGCGCGGCGCTCGTGGTCGAGGGCGACCTGAGCCGTTTGACGATCCGGCACTGCACGCTCGTGCCGGGCCTCGACGTGAAAGCCGACGGCACGCCGCTCTCGGCGGGCGCGCCGAGTCTCGTCATCAAGACGCCGAACGTGCGTGTGACGATCGAGCGGTCGATCGTCGGCGCGATCCGCGCCGATCTCGGCTGCACCGTCGAGATCGAAGACAGCATCGTCGACGCGTGCGGCACCGAGCAGATCGCGTACGCCGCCGTCACCGGCACCGGGCCTGCCGGGAGCCTCACGCTGTCGAACACCACGATGATCGGCCGAGCGACGGCCTACGAGCTGCCGCTCGCGACGAACGCGATCCTCTTCGCGGATCCCGCCGGCTCCGGCGACTGGACTGCGCCCTTCCGCGTCGAAAAGCGGCAGGAAGGATGCGTTCGCTTCTCGTACGTGCCGCTGAGCGCGTCCGTGCCGCGACGTTACCGCTGCCGGCCCGGGCTCGGCGACGACCCGGTCGCGATGCGCCCGGAGTTCACGTCGCTGCGCTACGGCGACGCCGCGTATTGCCAGCTCGACCTCCACTGCCCGCCGGAGATCCGCGCGGGCGCGGACGACGGAGCCGAGATGGGAGCGTTCCACCTTCTGTTCGAGCCTCAGCGGGAGAAGAACCTCCGGCTGCGCCTCGACGAGTACCTGCGATTCGGCCTCGAGGCCGGGATCTTCTATGCGAGCTGAGGACGAAGGGGGCGAGTCATGAGAGGCGACTTCAGCCGGAGGACGTTCGACCATGCGAAGCACTACGCCGGCGTGTTGATGCAGCAGGGCCGCGTCGCCGTCGACGCGGACTGGAACGAGCAGCACGAAATTACGCGGTACCGGACGCAGACCGAGACCATCGACGTCATCGGCCGCTGCGGGACGCCGCTCGACCCACCGGACTTCACACATGCCTCTGGGTTCGAGCTCAAGCTCGCCGCAGGCGACACGTCGCTCTCGATCGGCGCCGGCCGCTACTACGTCGACGGCCTGCTCGCCGAGAACGAGACGACGGTCGACTACGCCAACCAGGGCGCGGCGCCCTACGAGCTGCCCACACCGCCTGCGCTCGTGGGCCTGCTGGCGGCAAATCAGGTCGGACTGGTCTACCTCGACGTCTGGCGGCGCCACATCACGCCGCTCGAGGATGCGCTGATCCAGGAGAAGGCGCTCGGCGACGCCGACACGGCGACCCGTCTTCGCACGGCGTGGCAGGTCAAGGTGCTGCCGCTTCCGGGCGTCGCGCCGCCGGTCGCGTGCAATGCCACGCTCGCCCCGTGGGACGATCTCGTCGCCGCTTCGACCGGCAAGCTCAGCGCGGTCACGCATCCTCCGGCGACGGCGCCCGACCCGTGCGAGCCGCCGCCGAAGGCCGGGTACACGCGGCTCGAGAACCAGCTCTACCGCGTCGAGATCCACCGCGGAACCGCGGGCGGCGCTCCCACCTTCAAGTGGTCGCGCGAGAACGGCTCCATCGTCACCGACGTCCGCACCTTCGACGCGAACAACTGGATCACCGTCGGCAGCATGGGCCGCGACGAGCAGCTCGGCTTCGCGAAGAACCAGTGGGTCGAGCTCGTCAACGACTTCTCGGAGCTGAACACCGACGGCACGATCCGCGGGCAGCTGACGAAGATCATCGACGTCAACCCAGGCAAGAACGCCATCCGCCTCAACGACGCCGCGACCGACACGACGCTCGCCCGGCACCCCCGGCTGCGCCGGTGGGACATGATCACGAAAGGCGCACCGGAGAACGTCACCGTCACGAACGACGGAATCGTCGTTCAGCCGGGCGTCGAGGTCCCCCTCGAAGACGGAATCTCGGTCACGTTCTCGGCCGGCGCGTACCACGACGGCGACTACTGGCTGATCCCGGCTCGCACGTCGATCGGAGACATCGAGTGGCCGCAGAACGGCTCGACCCCTCGAGCCGAGCCGCCGACCGGCGTCAGGCACCACTTCTGTCGGCTCGGCTTCGTCCAGGGCTCCGGCGCGAAGCTCGTGCTGCTCTCCGACTGCCGCGCGACGTTCCCGCCGCTGACCGAGCTCACAAGCTTCTTCTACGTCGGCGGCGACGGCCAAGAGATGATGCCGGATCCGTCGAGCCCGAGCGCCGCGACGCCGGTCGAGCTGCCCGAGCCGCTGGAGGTCGGCGTCGCGGACGGCGCGCACCCCGTCGCCGGCGCGACCGTGCGCTTCTCGATCTTCAATCCCGCCCCCGCCGGCACCGTCAACGGCCAGACCGACTTCGTCGAGGTCACGACGGGGGCGAACGGCATCGCGAGCTGCAAGTGGGCGATCGCGAGCAATCAGCAGAAGCAGCAGGTGAGGGCGACGCTGCGCGTAAACGGCGCCCCGTCGCACCTGCCGATCGACTTCAGCGCGCAACGGAGCCGCGCCGACGAGGTGCGTTACTTCCCGCCCGCGAGCTGCAAGACGCTCGAGCCGGCGCACGACGTGCAGAACGCAATCGACCGGCTTGGCGAGCTCGTGCATCTGTCGTACGTCAGCGGGAACGCGCAAGAGGTCGCACCGGCCGACCGCGCAAAGCTCGAGCCGCTGCAGGTCCGCGTCTGGAGCGCATGCGGTCCGATCGAGGGCGCGGCCGTCGAGTTCAAGCTCCTGGAGAACGGCGAGTCGATCGCGCCGCTGCAGACGACGACGGACACGGCGGGACTCGCGAGCGCCGAGTGGGTGCTCGATGACCACAACGAGCGCCAGCGCGCCCTCGCGACGCTCATCGCCCTGGGCCCGAACGCGGGTCCAGAGGCGGCGATCCACGATCCGACCTCGAGCGTCGAGTTCATCGCGCACCTCGATCTCACCGCGGCGCCTCCAAGCGAGCCCGTGATCAAGATCCGGCGGGTCCTCCGCGGGGACAAGAAGCCGCTCGAGAACGACGCGGACGTGGCGGTGCCGCTGCTGTTGCCGGGCGGGTCGCAGTCGAAGGAACCCGGAATCGTGATCGTCACCGACCGCAACATCGATCCCGCAACCGTCGCCGGGAAGACGACGATCAACGCGGCGGACACCCCGAACTCGCACCCGAGCTGTTTCGTGACGCTCGAGCTGCCGTGGCCGTCCACGCCGCCCGACATGGAGTTCTGGGGCGGTGGGCACGTCCCGATCGGGTTCGAGACGATCGTCCTCGCGGCGGAGGTGACGGTGAAGGGCAGGGAGATCTTCTGGACGCCCGCGCCGTTCGCGCGCCAGTGGCTTCTGGAGCTCCTCGACAATCAGCTTAAGGGGCGCGCCGATCGGATCCTCACGCACCTGACGCTGAAGGGCGCGTTCATCCGCGACGAGAAGGGACTCTTCCTGGACGGGGAGCCGTTCGGCCCGCGCCAGACGGTCAACGACAATCCTACGAGCGGTGACGACCGGCCGGGAGGCGACTTCGAGATCTGGTTCTGGCTGGTGCGCGGTTGACGCAGACGTTCTATGCTTGCCCTCGCGTGTCGCCGACCGAGGCCGGGGCCACGAGGGAGGTTCGACTCGCCTGTCGTCTGCTACGGCAGTTCCCCGCTTGCGATCTACATGCGCGGCGTGACGAAGGAGCTGCACCGGCTCGTCAAGGCTCGGCGCTGTTCGAAGCTGAAGGGCGTAATCGGTAAAGCAACAAGCCTGTCGGGTGCGCAAATCCATCCGGTGGTTAGAGAGCGCGTAGGGTTCACAAACTCTGTCATGCGGCCGAATCGGCTGATTTGCAGCGGGATCGAGTCTACGAACCCGCCGCGCTTGGCTACACGATTCTGCCCGCCAACGCAAGGAGTACGAGCCGCCGGCCGACCTGCTCCCCGGCACCCCGTAGGGTTCGCAAATCCGGACGACGCAGGGATCTATCCGATTTGCACCGCGATCGAATTTGTGAACCCTACGAGGTGGACCATTCATCTGGAGGCAAGGCGAACGCTCCCTCACGCGCGTGTAATTGATCGCGCGTGTAATAGATAAGGAGAAGAGCGCCCAGTCCGGCGACAGCACGCTCGCGCACGCGGCTGTCTTCGCTGTGGGACAAGCGTGCAGACTGTCGCCTCTCGGCCGGCTTCACCACGACTACCGGCTCGCGCGCAGCTGAAGGCGAGCGCGAGCCGGGCGACCGTCGGGCCCGTAAGGTTCGCAAACTCAGGCGCGTAGGGAATCCGGTCGGCCGCGCGGATCTACCCGATTTGCAGACCGACCCGCCACCTCAGCACCGCCCTGACGCAGGTGACCCAGTTTTCGAAGCCGATGCTCTCGAGCCGCCACGCGGATCGCGGGTCATGTCTCACTGATAGTCGTTCAGCAGACGATTGCGTAGCGCAGCGGCGCGTTCCGCCCTTCGGATGTTCACGCTCGAACGCCTCCCGGCTCTCGAAGACGACAGGCTCGTTTCCAGCAAATTGGCCGGCATGCAGGCGATCTTGCAGCATTCCTATCGTACGTGCTGTCGTCTTTCCCAGTCACTACGCGACCGCAGGTTCTCGACCAAGCGCGTTGAACTCGGGGCGTGAGCACCTTCGGTGCCGGCAGGCCGGCGATCAGCGCGTCATACGCTGCAACTTCCCTCGGCGTCAGCGCAGTGGAACGCGATCAGCGCCTCGGCGCGCTTTCGCTCCTCGCCCATCTTCTCGCGCGCGTAGGACTTCGCATTCGCCAACACTTTCCTGCACTTGTGCTCCGGCACGCCCCTGAGACGAGGCGAGCTGAGGATCAGCCCGCAGTGACGATCCGAGCGCAGTCCACCTGAGTCGATCAGTTCCGCAATTGACTTCGCCCTGTTGGCCATGCTCGATCAATACAACGCTCCGACACACGCTCAACTGACGAACGTGGCATACGAGCTGACGATGACTGACTGACAAAGCCGAACTGACGACGCGAAGAAATTCAAAGGGCTGGTCGTGCCTCTCCCTCCACGTCAGGGAGGATGCCCATCTCTCTTGCGCGGCCAACGCAATGCGATATGCACACACGACGTGCATCGCGAGCCAGGTTTCAGCCGCCAGGGTGCATGAAAGCTACAACGTCCTGCTTCCTGCGCTTGCGAAGCATCACCTCCCCGCCGTTGCTGTCCTGGCCCACCATCGTATTACCCTCGACAGACCAAAACTCGTTACTTCCGAGAGCCCCAAAACTTTGGATCGCTTTTTTCAACGCAGCCGCGTTAATTTTCCGAAGATCATGCTCGCTCGCGAAGATTCCAATGTGGTCAGGCACGCCGTCTTTCGGACTGGAAAAATCAAGTGCTGCATCGTCGCCGGAGACAGGATTGCTCGTGACCGTGTAGTTGTAACGTCCTGCCCTAGCGTCGTCAACCATGAAAGGAACGTAGGCCCATCGACCCGGAGGTCTCTTGGCATAAGATTTCAGCCCTGCTTTCGCGCCGCAGAATGTCACGAACATTGCGCACCAGGGACCGGGCAGGTCATAGAAACTAGCGAACATAACTTTGTTGCTGCCAGGAGGACTTTCTTTTACACCCAGATGCTTAACTGCGACCTCCAGCTTTCTAAAGCCCGGCGGCTTTGCCTTAATCGCCGCTAGTCTCTTCTTGCGTAGCTGTTTCATTTTAGGCGTCGGCGGCGTCACCCCATTGAGGAAATTGATCAGCTTCCCAGCTGCTTTGTGGTCCGGGTGCGTAAACCCCAACCAGTATTTCGCGCGAAACACGGCTCGATGCGTATCCTCTCCGAACTCGCCATCCGCCCCACTCGGAGACTGTAGGAAATCGTCATCCCTTAGATCTGGGCGTGCAGGATTCTTGAGTGCTTTCTGCAGCGCTCGTACGTCGTCTCCCACCATCATGGGCGTTGTCAGGAACAGAGTCCTAGCTGCCATATCTCCCCCTTCGCGGTGCGTCCAAGTTGCCGCGAAGCGATGGAGAGCGCACGCGGCCACGCACCGATCGGGCGGGAGCCATACGGCTTACCATCCATGTAGCGGCTCGGCGCATCCATCCCTCCACGAGGCGCAGCGCCGCAGGATGACTGCGCTGGTCGTACGAACTGTCACATTACGCCGACTCCGCCCAAAGATCAATGCCGCGACCGGCCTCAGGCCGCAGCCATGCGTGCGAGCGCTTCTTCGCGAGCCCATCGCTCGTCGCGTTGGCGGACGTAGCAGTCGGACGTCGCGTGCTTGTCGATCCCGAGCGCACGCGCAGTCAGGCTCCTTCGATGTGGCGGAGTCCGCCACATCCGCAACATCCGAGCGCAAACCCAGAGCCGATGCCGCTTTGGACCCTCTCCACGCTCTGGCAAGTGCGTCCCCCCACATAGCGCCGAAGGCCTGAGGGGCGCCATTATTCGTGTCGCGTTTCAAGCGGCTGCTCGGAAGTACTCGTGGATGAGGCCGACGAGGCGGTCGCGGCGACGGATCTCGCCGATAGCCGTGTGGCCCAGCCTCTGCGGCTCCGGCGGCTGCAGCTTGAGCGCACGATGCGGCCTCTGAGAGTTGTGGTGGACGTAGACGCGTAGGACGCGCTCAAGGTGACGGCGGTTCAGGATCAGCAGCCAGTCAAGACACTCTGCTCGGACCGTTCTGACGAAGCGCTCGGCGATCGCGTTCGCCTTCGGCGCTCGCACCGGCGTCTTCACGATCCGGATCTGCTCGCTGTGAAAGAGCTCATCGAAAGACCCGCTGTACTTTCTGCCGCGGTCGCGGATCACGAAGCGGACGCCCTGGTCTGTGAAGTCGAGGCCGCGGTTTGCGTGCCTGCTGGGTAACCCAGGCGCCGGTGGGATTCTTCGTGCAGCCGGCAAGCCAGACCCGACGACTGGCGTGGGCGATGAAGAACAACACGTAGTAGCGGCGACACTCTCGACAGTGAAGAAATCGCACGCCACGACGCCCGCCGCTTGCACGCGCAGGAACTCACGCCAGCTCGGTCCTGCGCGACGCGGTGCGGGCTCCAGCCCAGCACGCGCAAGCAGCCTGCGGATGCTGGTGGGCGAAACCCGTAAGCCGAGCTCGGCCAGTTCGCCACAGATCCGCCGATGACCCGAGCGCGGATTCTCCCGGGCCAGCCGCAGCACCAACTCGCACACCTCAGCCGGCAGCGGCGGCCGACCACGCCGGCCGGGGAGCCGGCGCCACCTCCCACGCACAAGCGCCCGATGCCAGCGCAGCAACGTCCGCGGAGTGACCAGACGCGCGCCGCGCAACCGGCGAGGCAGGTGGGTGACAGCCACTGCGAGCAGCGCTCGATCAGCAGGCCCGAGCTTCGGCCGCACGACCTGGCGGCGCAGAACATCGACCTCGTGCCGCAGCACCAACAGCTCGATGCCCTTCAAGTCCAGCCCACGGCGACTCCGAACGAGCCCGCCAAGCAGAGCTGAACGCGAGGTAGACAAACGAGAAGACCATGCCGGCGATCCTCCCAGCCCTCGCCCAAAAACGGTGCGACACGACCCTTCAGGCCACGATCGGCGCCCACGAGCGCGTGCAACAGTTAATCGAAGAGGCGGAGCGCATGAATTCGACGCCGCTAAAAGCCGCGAGGCTATAAGTACCTGATCATCGCGGCGATCGCCGGAAGCGAGAGCCAGGCGGCGATGGTCGTTGTGTAGAGAAGCTTCTCCGCCTGCTCCTTACCGATGTGGTGCCCGAGAAACATCGGCGCATCGTGGCGGCCGAGGAATGGGCCAGCCGTCAGCTTTAACTCGTCTCGCTCGAGATCTTCGGCGCGCTTCCGCAGCCACTTGCATATCTGGATGTTGCGGAGCTCCCAGCGAAAGAGTGCGAAGGTGATCGTTGCGCCGAAGAGCGAGACAAACACCGTCGTTGGCCAAGGTGCCACCCCTCCCCCGAGGAGATCCAAGACTGCGAAGATCCCGATCCCCGACACGAGCGGAACGAAGCCGAGCAACTTGAAACTGATGTCGTCGGTCGTACGGATGTCGGTACAGATTTCCGAGTAGCGCTGTTGCCAACTCTCCGAGGACGCGGCGGTCTCGTCTGTCAAATGCTTGCCACCTCCTTTTACTTGATCATGGCGCATTCGCGACCGCCAGAACTTCCAAATCTCCGTAGAGGAGCCGAGCACGTGCAGACTCGTCGACGAGTCGAGCACGATCCCGACGTAGAAGCACTGGGGCGACCCTCAGCCCACCGCCCTAAAGGCTGCAATCCGCATTGCACCAGCCAAGGAAGCGAGTCTCATTCCAGGCCCACCCTGATCCTCGTCCACATGCAGTTTCCTTTCGACTCACCGCGGTCGCGCGACCGGCTTTGTACCTGCGCCGGACAGCGCGATAATCGCATGTAGGAGGATCAATGTCGGTTCTAGATGCGGGATCACGCGCGCCAACGTTCCGAAATCGCGGTGCGATGCTCGCGTCGGCGTTGCCGATGGACCGCCGCCTCGCGCTCGCGGCGGGCTCGAGCCTTCCCGAACACTGCACGGGCGCCGTCGTCAAGGCTGACCTGTCGGGGTTCTCGAGCCTTGCGAACCGGCTCGCGGCCGCGCTCGGCCCGAAACTGGGCGCCGAGGAGCTCTCAACATGCATCGATCCCGTCTTCGCTGCGATGATCGAGGAGCTGCACGCGTACGGCGGCAGCATCATCGGGTTCGCCGGCGACGCCGTCACGTGCTGGTTCGACGAACGTCCGGCGGGCGCCGCTCCGGCACGCGCGCTCGCGGGCGCGCTGGCGCTCGAGCGGCGGGTGGCGGAGCTCGGCGGCCGCGCCGCGCGCGACGGAGAGCGGCTCGGGCTCTCGGCGAGGATCGGCGTCGCCGCGGGCCCTGCACGACGCGTCGTCGTCGGAGATCCCTCGTCCCGCGTGGTCGACCTCCTCATGGGCGCCACGGTCGCCAGAGCCGCCGCGGCCGAGCGCGCCGCACAGGGAGGCCAGGTCGTTGCAGCACGCGAGGTCGTCGAGGCGCTCGCACCTCGGCTCCGCACCGCCTCCGTCGCGGGAGCCTTCGCGCGCGTGCTCGCGCTCGAAGGCCCCGTGCCGCGACCGGCGTTCGACGACACGCCCGCAACCGCGCCGCTAACTGAAGAGTCGCTCCGGCCGTGGCACCACCCTGCGGTCCTCGGTCGCCTGCTCGCCGGCGACGAGCTGCTCGCGGACGTGCGGATGGCGGCGGCGGTGTTCGTCCGCTTCAGCGGCATCGACTATGACGCCGATCCGGACGCGGGGAGGCGGCTCGACGCGCTCATTCGGATCGTGCAGCACTCGCTCGACCGACACGAGGCGATGCTCGTCGACGTGGCGAGCGACGAGCGCGGCAGCTATGCCTGCTGCATCGTCGGTGCGCCGGTCTCTCATCGTGACGACGTGCGCCGCGCCGTCGACGCGGCCCTCGACCTGGTGGCCGTCGCGCAACGGGCGGAGCGGCCGGAGGAGCTCCAGGTCGGCGTCGCGTACGGGCGTGTCTGGGCGGGGACGTTCGGGACGGCGATCAGGTCCTGCTACGCCGCTCGCGGCGACGCCGTCAACCTGGCGGCCAGGCTGATGGATCACGCGTCGGCGGGTGAGGTGCTCGTGACGGCGCAAGTGGGCGACGCGGTCGCGGCCTCACACGTCACCGAGCCGGTCGGCGGCGTGGAGCTGAAGGGGCAGGCGAAAGCACTCGACGTCGCGCGCGTCCGGCGGCGAAGGAAGCGTCCCGCCGCGACGGCCGCGGCTATCCGCAGGCCGCCGCTCATCGGTCGCGACGCCGAGCTGGAGGTGATCAAGTCCGCGCTCACCGACGCCGCTGCGGGTGCGGCGCGCACCGTCGTCATCCGTGGCGAATCGGGTCTTGGCAAGTCGCGCCTGCTCCAGGCCGCCGCGGGCGAGGCGAAGGCACGCGGCTTTCGCGTCGTCGCCGCGGCCGGCAGCGCCGTGGAGCAGAGCTCGCCGTATCTCGGCTGGCGCGCCGTCGTCGAGGAGTTGCTCGGCGCGAGCAGCTGGATCCTGTCGCCGGAGGACGTCGACCGCATCCTCGCTCCGCTCGGCAAGGAGGGGCGGGAGCATGCCGCGCTTCTAGCCGGCGTGCTTCCGATGGCCCCGCCGGAGACGGAGCTGACGCGGTGGATGGCGCCGGCGTCGCGGCAGGAGAACACGCAGCGGCTGCTCGTGCGCCTCTTCGAAGCGCACCGCGGGCCGGCTCCGGTCCTGCTCGTCGTCGACGACCTCCAGTGGCTCGACTCGGCCTCGTGCGAGCTCGTCGTCAAGCTGCTCCGGAGCTCGGGGCGGTTGGCCGTCGTCGCCGCCGTCCGACCGGACGCTCCGGCCGCGCAGGCGAACCTCGACGCGCTGAGCGGTACCGACCCGCACGCCGTCGAGCTGGGGCCGCTCGATGCCGGCGATGCGCTCGCGCTCGTCGCGGCAACGTTGGGCGTTACCGAGCTGCCGCCGGCGGTCGCGCGGTTTGTCGCCGAGCGCGGCGGAGGTCATCCGTTCTACAGCCTCGAGCTCGCGCACGCGCTCCGCGATGCGCAGCTGCTCGAGCTGCGGGGCGCAAGCGCGCACCTGCGCGCCGGGGCGGATCTCGACGCGCTCGAGTTCCCCGAGACCGTGGAGGCGATGATCGCGAGCCGCGTCGATCGCCTGCCGGCGCAGGCCCAGGCCGCGCTGAAGATGGCGAGCGTGCTTGACCAGGCATTCGCGCCCGACCTTCTGCACGAGCTCGGCCGAAGCCTCGGCGCGCATGTCGCCGACGAATTGGCCGAGCTCGCGGCGCTCGACCTGCTCGCGCCCGATAGCGCAAGCGGCGGCTACACATTCCGGCACGTCCTAATCCGGGAGGTCGTCTACGGCCGGCTCCTGTACGGGCAGAAGCGCAGGCTGCACAAGCGTGCGGCCGAGATTTTCGAGCAGAGCGGAACGGTCCCTGCCGGGGTGCTCGCGCACCACTGGGAGCGCGCCGGCGTCGCGGGTCGCGCAATCGATGCGCTCGAGGTCGCGGGCGAGGCGGCGCTCCAGGCCGGTGCCTTCCGCGAGTGCGCCGGCTTCGTCGCCCGCGCGATCGCGCTTGCCGAGGGACGACGGCCGCCGGACGCGCTCGAGGTGGCCGAGCCCGCGCCTCCGGTGCCGCCGCTTCGGCGCGCCGCCTGGGAATGGCATGGCGCGCAGGCTCACTACCGGCTGGGCGACCTGCGCGAAAGCCGCGCGCTCGCGGAGGCCGCCGTGTCCGCCTTCGACCGCCCGTTTCCCCGGCGGGCGGGCCTCGCGGTTGCGATCGCGATGCAGCTGCTCCGGCAGCTCGTGCACCGCCTCGTGCCGCGACGCGTGCTCGAGCGGACGTCCGAAGATGAGCAGCGTCACCTGCGCCGCACTGTGCGCGCGTACTTCAACCTCGCCGAGGTCTACTACCTCGCGTCGCTGAAGCCGCGCAGCGCGTACGCGGCTCTGCGGGGACTCAACCTCGCCGAGCTGGCGGGGCCCTCCCTGGAGCTCGTCGAGGCCTACGGCGCGATCTGCATCATCTGCAGCCTCGTCGGCAGGCAGAAGCTGGCGGAACGGTACGGGCGGCTTGGCGCCGAGACGGCGGCACGTGTCGGGCTGCCGTACGCGACGGCGATCAACCTGCACCAGATCAGCCTCCAGCGGTCCGCCGTCGGCGGCTACGACTCGATCTTCGACCATGAGGCCGAGGCCGCGACGCTGTTTCGCAGGCTCTCCGACAAGGGGCGTTTGCGGGACTCGCTGGCGATCGCCGGAATCGCGGCGAACCACGCCGGGCGCCTCGATCTCGCGCAGCGGCTCCTGACCGAGCTGCTCGCGACAGGCGACGAGAACGAGCACTTCCTCCAGGAGGTCTGGGCGGCAACGTGGCTCGGCGCGGTCGCGCTCCGCCGCGGTGACGCGGCCGGCGCGCTTGCGCAGTTGCAGCACGCCGCTTCGCTCGAGCAGCCGGCGGACGTGACCGCCGTGACGCGCCACGCGCTGCTTGCGCTCGCACTCGAGCGGACGGGGCGGCCGGAGGAGGCGGCGGCGGAGGCGGAACGGGCCGCCGTGCTCGTGCGCGAGACCCGCGCCCGCCCGACCACTCACTCGGTGCTCGACGGGTACGCCGCGCTCGCAGAGGTCGCGCTCAAGCGGTGGGACGGCGCGAAGTCGGAGCTCGAGCGGGAGCTCTGGCGGCGGCGGGCCGCGGAGGCGTGCCGGAACCTCCGCACGTACTGCCGCGTCTTTCCGATCGGCGAGCCCGCCCGCCGCCTCTATGCGGGCGAGTACGCGTGGCGGCTCGGCCGGCGGCGCCGTGCCCTCCGCGCGTGGCGGCGTAGCCTCGCCGCCGCGCAGTCCCTCGACCTGCGATACGAGGCCGCTCGTGCGCATGCGGCGCTCTCCGCGGGCCTGCGGGAGGACGACGCGCGCCGCGCCCGCCACTCGGCGTCCGCCCGCGAGCTGCTCGACGCGATGGGCGCCGCGGCTCCGGAAGATGCATCCGGCGAGGCGCGTCTATTGGGTAAGTCCGCCCAACACGGCACAAGGGAGACAGCATGAGCGTCGAGACGCAGACCCAGGAGATGACTGTTCGAGAGCAGATCCAGGAGATCGTCGACTGGAGCCACCGCCTGCCGAGCCGGCTTGGCTTCTTCGCCGCGCTCTACTCGCGGGTGGCAAAGGCAATCGAGGACGAACGGCACACGTTCGAGCACCCCGATTGGCTCGAGGACGTCAACCGTGCGTTCTGCGCGCGCTACCTCGACGCCGTCCGCGCGTTCTGGGACGAGCAGGAGGCGACGAGGGCGTGGCAAGCCTCATTCGACGCCGCGCTTCACAGAAAGCTCATGATCGTCCAGCACCTGCTCCTGGGGGCGAACGCACACATCAACGTCGACCTCGCGATCGCGACTGCGCAGACGATCGAAGCCGAAGACCTGCCGGCATTCGAAAGCGACTTTCATAGGATGAATCACGTTCTCGGCGGTCTCGTCGACAGCACGTGCCGCTCGCTCTCGCGGGTCTGGCCGTTCCTCGCGCTGGTGAACAGGTACTTCCTGCGGGAGGAGGACGCAGTCATCAAGTTCAGCATGAGTCGGGCGCGCGAGCACGCGTGGGAGCAGGCGCAGCGGCTCGTCGTTCTCGAGGGCGCGGAGCTCGAAGCGGCGATCGCCGACCTCGAAGTGCGTGCCGAGGTGCTGGCGCACCGCATCATCCGGCCCGACCAGCCGCTGCAGGCGATCGTGCAGATCGTGCGGCGCGGGCAGCTGCGCAGCATCCCTCGCGTGATCGACTCGATCGTCGCCGGCGCGGCGTGACCGACGCGACACGAGGGCGCGAGCGGCGGAAGATCGCGATCCTCGGCGGCGGCCAGGCGGCTCTGACGGCCGCGTTCCAGCTCACCGACCCGGCCAACCCGCGCAGCCGCGAGCTCGACGTGACCCTGTACCAGATCGGCTGGCGGCTGGGCGGAAAGGGCGCCACCGGGCGGCCGGTCGACGAGCCGTGGGCTGCACACAGGATCGAGGAGCACGGCCTCCACAACTGGTTCGGCTTCTACGACAACTCGTTCCGCCAGGCGCGCGCGCTCTACGCGGAGCTCGCGCGGCCGGCGGGCACGCCGCTCGCGACGTTCGAGGAGGCGTTCGAAGGCGTCAACGCCGCCGTCTACCTCGAGCACGTCGCCGGCGAGTCTCGGCTCTGGTCGATCGAGAACGTCACGAACGACGCCGAGCCCGGGGAGGGCGGCATGTTCCTCTCGCCGTGGGAGTACGCGGTGATGGCGCTCGAGATGCTCGAGCAGATGCTGCACGGATCTCACCTCGCGTCGCTCGGCCAAGAGAATCGGCGTCTTGCGGATGTCCACGCGACGGTGACGCAGCGCGCCGGCGCGTCGGGCGTCGACCTCGAGGGAGCTTCGGCCGCGAGCGCCGCCGGTCTCGTGCGTACGGCGCAGCGCCTGGCGACCCGCGCGCACCAGTCGCAGGGGACGACGCACCGCCTGCTCGGCCTCTTCGACGAGCTGGCACCCGAGGTCGCCGCAGCGCGGTCCTTCGTCCGCCGCGGCGACGGGCCGTTCACCCGCGCGGTCGGCTGGGTGCTCCACCTCTTCATGGACGTCCTGTGGGAGACGGTGCGGGACGACGTGTCGAAGCCGGAACGAGACGAGGCGCGGCGGCTCTGGATCGTCGCGAACCTCGTGTACGCCTGCGTCGTCGGCGCGATGCGCGACGGCGTCGTCAGGGACGGCTTCGGCGTCATCAACGACAGCGACTTCCGCGAGTGGGTGGGACGGCACTGCTTTCCCGACGGTGGCGTGCTGCGCGACTCGGCAATCGTCGAAGCGGTCTACGCGGCGTCGTTCGCATACCCGGCCGGAGACGCACGTGTTCCGGCAGGAACGGCGTACCCGCCGCACGGCGAGCTCGAGGCCGGCACGGCGCTGTACGGGCTCGTGCGTGCCGCCTTCACGTACAAGGGCGCGTTCGCATACCGGTTCCGCGCGGGAACCGCGGACACGTGCTACGCGCCGATGTGGGAGGTCCTGCGGCGGCGCGGCGTTCGGTTTCGATTCTTCCATCGCGTCAAGCACCTGCGGCTCGACGGCAACCGCGTCGCCACGGTCGTCGTCGAGCGTCAGGCGGAGCTCGCGCACGGTGGGGAATACGAGCCGCTCGTCGACGTCGACGGGCTGCCGTGCTGGCCGAGCAGGCCGCGCTGGGACCAACTCGTCGACGGCGACTGGTTCCGCACCGAGCGCGCCGACTTCGAGGCGCCGTCCGAGGCCGTGCGCGCGCGCGAGCAGGAGCTCATTCTCGAGGCCGGCCGCGACTTCGACGACGTCGTGCTCGGGATTTCGATCGCGGCGCTGCCGGAGATCTGCTCGGAGCTGCGGGCGGCGAGCCGAAAGTGGCGGGAGGCCCTCCGGCGCGTTCAAACCGTCCGGACGCAGGCCCTCCAGCTGTGGCTGACGGAGACGGCGGAAGACCTCGGCTTCCCCGTCCCGAACCGGCCGATCGTGACCTGGCTCTACGACGCGGACAATCACCTCAACGTCTGGGGCGACTTCAGCGAGCTGATCCCCCAGGAGGGCTGGCCCGCGGAGGGCAGGCCGCGCCAGCTCGCCTACTTCTGCAGCACCCTCCCGGAAGACGGCGACGCGCCCTCCGCCGCGTTCCCGGACCGGCACGCAGCGCACGCACGCGTACGGACGAACGCGGTCGGACTCCTCGACCGCGGCCTCGGTGTGCTCCTCCCGGGCACCGTGCGCGAGGGCGGGTTCGACTGGGGGCTCCTTTTGGATCCGCGCTCGTCGGCCGGCAGCGGCGCCGCACGGCTCGAAGCGCAGTACTACCGCGCGAACGTCATCCCGACGGAGCGCTACGTCCTGTCGGTCAAGGGCAGCTCCGCGTACCGCCTCGCGGTGCACGACGCGCAGGAGTTCACGAACCTGTTTCTCGCCGGCGACTGGACGCACTGCGTCCTGAACTCCGGGTGCATGGAGGCGGCGACGATCTCAGGGATGCTCTGCGCGAACGCGATCTGCGATTACCCGCGCCTCGGCGACATCGTCGGCGCCCGACGTCCGCACGCGGGCTCGGGCGTGCGGCGCCCGTCGCTCTGGGCGCGACTGTGGCGCTGGCTCGTTCAGCGCGTGCCGAAGCGCTCGCGGTAGATCCGGCCGCGGTACGCGAACTGGTGGCGCAGGATCAGCCGGACGAGCGGTCCGACCAGTGCCGGTCTCGTCGTGAACGCAACGTCGTCGACGAGCAACGTGCCGCCGTTCTCCGCGACGAATCCGTGGCGGTGCCGGAAGGTCGCGAACGGCCATGGGATCTGCACGGCGTGGTCGACGAACCAGATCGTGGCGCCGCTCTCGTCGAGCTCCTCGATCCTGCTCACCCAGTCGCGACCGCGCGGCCCGAGCCCGCGAAAGCGCACGCGGATCTCCGCGCCGAGCCCGAGCCCGATCTGCAGCACCTCGAGCCCGGCCGACGGCGGCGCGAGGGCCTCGACGAACGAGGCGTCGCCGAAGACGGGGTAGACGGCCGCAGGCGGCTGCGCGACGCGGTGCTCGAGCACGAAGCGCTGCATTGCGTCGGCGAGTCTACGACGGACGTGGCGGCTCCGCCTCCCAGGGTCAAGGTCGCGATTGCGACTGCCGGTCCGGTCACGACGAAGCCGGGGCCGAGTGCGGCGCCGTACGTGCGGCTCGCCGACCTGAGCAAGCCGGGCATCCGCTAGTACGTCGGCAACTCGCAGTTCACGAGCTCGGAGCGATCGATCCCGACGGCATCGCTCGCTCCGAGGCCCGCCTCTCGCTTGACGGCGGCGCCACCTTCCCCGATCCTGCTCGGGAGCGCCGTCGGCAACCAGACCAGCCTGAGCTTCCGGGTCCCGAGCACGCCGCCACGCGGGCGCGGGTGAAGCTGACGGTCTGGGACACGCAGGCCAGCACCGCCTCGGACGTCTCGGACAACGACTTCCAGATCCATCTCGCTGTCGCAGGTCAACACGACGCTCGCGACTCTGACGGCCACGCCGACGAGCGTCGTCGGCGGCAGCAGCGTGCGGACCTAGCCGCTTGGGCTCGCACGCGGCGGGCTGCACCGCCCGCCCGCGTCCGCGATGAACGAAATTCCGATGGGCCGGGCAGGGATCGAACGTGCGACCTTGGGATTAAAAGTCCGGTCAGATAGACAGCGATGAGCCGCAACGAGTTGCAACCAGCTACATCGAGCCCTGCAACAAGTTGCAACGAACTACGCTAGATGCGGGAACGCGGAGACGAACCTGTACGCGCAGGCGTACGCGCAGGCGCGCCCGATCGGCGTCTCGTTGGAAGCGTACGGGCGAGCTGTGCCAGCCTGGTGGGCCGCTCCACCAAACCTGAGCGCCGAGCGACGATGACGACTCATGAATCGCCCCGCTTCCCGGCTTGACTTTATGTGGACCGGCTGCCACCGTGGCAAGGACGTGAGGACCCGGCGCGGGGCGCGGCGCTCGTTGTCGCTAACGCTGGTACTCGTGGGGGTCGGTCTTTGGCAGAGACGGTCGAACAGCGATCCACGCACGACGCACCGTCGGCAGTGGTTACCGGCGCCGACGTCTTCGTCTGTTACTCGCGCCGCGACCGCGAATTTGCGGAGCGCGTTCACTCTGCGCTGGCCGAGCGGGGGAAGGACGTTTACATCGACTGGGAGGACATCCCTTCGTGGTCGCCCGACTACGAGGCCGAGCTCTTCGCGGCGATCGACGCGTCTGACAGCTTCTTGTTCATCCTGACGCCTGACTCGGTTGGTTCACCGCACTGCAGGCTCGAGCTCGACCGCGCGGTCGAGCAAGGGAAACGAATCAGACCGTTGCTCAGGCATGAGGTCGGTGCCGCTGTGCCGGAGCCGCTGAGGCGGCCGCAGTGGGTCGATTTCAGCCGCGACGAGCTTTTCGACGAGGCCCTGGAGACCCTCGTCGAGGCAATGGGCATCGACGCCGACTGGGTCCACAGGCACACCTGGATTGGGCTGCGCGCGAACGAGTGGGAGCGCCGAGGCCGCGATGCGAGCTTCCTCCTGCGCGGTAGCGACCTGCGTGAAGCGGAGACCTGGTTCGGACGGCGGGCTGGCAAAGAACCTCCTCCGACCGCGGTTCAGACTGACTACATCCTCGGCGCGCGAGGAGCGCTCGCCGCCGTCGCCGCAGGGCTCGCTGTGGCACTCGGACTCGCAGTGCTCGCGCTCCTGCAGCGCAATGCTGCGGTCGCGCAGAGAGATCGAGCGGTTTCGCTCGCACTCGCATCTGCCGCGCGGGATCAGCTCCCCGGCGATGTCGCTCGATCGCTGCTCCTTGGCCTCGAGGCGAATCGAATGGATTCGACGCCGCAGGCCAGGCAGATCATGGTCTCGGCGCTTGAATCGGCTCGGCGTTCCGGCGCAGACCTGATCATGCGGCACGGCGAGTTCGTGGAGGCCGCTGCCTTCAGCCCCGACGGACGCACGCTCGCGTCCGCAGGCTACGACGGAACGGTGCGGCTGTGGGACGCGCGCACGGGACGGCCGCTCGGCGAACCGATTCGCGGTCACTCGATCATTCATGACATCGCGTTCAGCCCCGACGGCCGCACGCTCGCCTCCGCAGGCGAAGACGGAACGGTGCGGCTGTGGGACGTGTCCACGGGTCGGCCGGTCGGCGAGCCACTTCGCGGCCACTCGAACATCGCCTGGGGGGTCGCCTTCAGCCCCGACGGTCGCACGCTCGCAAGTGTCGGCCGCGACAGCACGCTGCGCTTCTGGGACATGCGCCGCCGGATGCAACGCGGCGAGGCGCTGTACGCCTCGGCCGTGTCCGGGGGCGGTGACGCCCGCAGCGTCTCCTTCAGCCCGGACGGACGTCTGCTCGCCTCCGTCGCCGACGACGGAACGGTACGGCTGTGGAATCCGCGGACCCGCAACGAGATTGCACGGCTTTCCGTCACCGATCGTTACGGCGGTATCCCCCTGCACGACGTCGCGTTCAGTCCGGACGGCCGCTTGCTCGCCGCCGCGGGCGGGCCGAGCGGCACGGGAGTCGTGCGCGTGTGGGACGCGCGAACCCACGAGCTGCTCGACCGATTCGGCGCCCACACGGACACGGTCGAGAGCGTTGCCTTCAGCGCCGACGGATCGACCCTCGCGTCCGGCGGCGCGGACCGCAGCGTGCGGCTCTGGGACCTGCGCACGCACAAAGCGCTCGGCCAATCTCTCCACGGACAGAGGAGCATCGTCGCGAGCGTTGCCTTCAGCCCCGACGGACGCAGCCTCGCCTCGGCGAGCTGGGACGGAACCGTGTGGCGCCGGCCCCTGCCCATCCGGCGATCCGTCGGGCACCGACTCGGCGGTGATTCGAAAAGCGCCACGGGTGTCGCTTTCGCCGCGGTCGGGGACATCGTCGTGACGGCGGCAGGTGGGCCGGTGCGTCTGTGGGACGTCGGCGAGGAGCGGCCGCTCGGGCGGCTGCTCGGCGGGTCGTTCCGAAGCGTCGCCGCGAGCCCCGAGGGACGCACGATTGCCGCCGTCGAAGACGACGGGTTGGTGCGCGTCTGGGACGTGCGGACGTTGAAGCCTCGTGGACGCCCGCTGCGCGGCTACTTTCGGAGCGTCGCTTTCAGCCCCGACGGGCGGACGCTCGCCGCAGCGGGCGAGCTCACATCGGTGCGGCTCTGGAATGCGGAGGACATGCGATCCATGGGTCGTCTGCCCGGCGCCGCCGCCGTCGACCTCTCCAGCATCGCCTTCAGCCCCGACGGGCACATGCTCGCAGGCGGGGCCGACGACGGAACGGTCCGCCTCTGGGACGTTGCGAAGCGCGCAGCGCGCCCCTCGCTCCCTGTGGGTACGGGTTTCGTCGGGGCTGTTGCGTTCAGCCCTGACGGGCGCACGCTTGCCGCGGCGGACGTAGACAACGGAACGACGCTGTGGGACGTCCGCAGCGGCAAGCGCCACGGCGCTTCGTTGGAACCGTCTGGGACCGAGGCCGTCGCCTTCAGCGGCGACGGCCGCCTGCTCGCCTCCGCGGGCGACGGAGGCGTGTGGCTCTGGGACGTGCAGACACGGAAGCTGTTCGGCACGCCGCTGACAGGCCACGCCGGCGCCGTCTCGAGTCTTGCGTTCAGCCCAGCCGGGCGGACGCTCGCCTCCGCCGGCGACGACGGCGTGTGGCTCTGGGACGGCATCCTGTGGCGCGACTCCGACGACCTGCGGGTGCTTGTTTGCAAGCTCGTGATCGGCGACTTGACGCGATCTGAATGGGCTGAGACCGTGCCCGGTCTTCCCTATCGATCGCAGTGCGGGACATAGAACAATCAGGCACACCCCAGACCAGCGACTCTCGCAGAAAGTCGAGCCTCAGCCTCCAGCAGGTAGTTGACGACCTCCTCGGCCGTCTTCACTACGCTTGAGGCTACGCGGCGGCCGCGCGGTAGGCGCTTGCCGTTCGCTTCGACGAGGTCAGCACGGCCCGGTGGCCGCGGAAGCTCGTCAGCGCGACGACCCGGCTGCGCCACTCTTCGTCGTCCGCCAGCTTGCCCCACAGATCGGAGAAGCTCGCCTGTCGCTCAAGCACGTCCATGCGCTGGCGAATGTCTTCGTCGTCGACGGGCGGCACGAACACGCAGACGCGGTCGAGCAGGCCGAGCTCGCCGAGCGTCTCCAGCTCGCGCACGAGGCCTTCGCTCGTGCCCATCACGACGGCGACCAGCAACGCGTTGCTCATGTAGCCCTTGACGGCCGTGAGCCAGTCGTCGACGACGATCGAGTCGCGCGCTGCGCCGAGGTCGCGCTGTCCGGTGCCGGGTCTGGTGATGGCGACGACCGGCCCGATGCTGCTGAGCGCGCGCGCGATCACGTCCTCGAACAACTCGCTGCGGCGCCACGAGAGGCGTTCGAGTCCGCGCCGCTCGAGCCGGGGTGAGGCGACACGAAGCTTGTCGTCGCCGAACGAGCGCAGGTACAGGACGTGCGGCGTCGCCCGCCGGCGCGCGCGCTCGCGCGCGGCGGCATCGCGCGCCGCTCGCACGTGCGCAGCGGCGCTCGACGCGACGAAGAGCCCGGCGACGCCGAGCAACTTCTCGCTGACTTGCGCCGACGGGTCGGTGTCACCGGTGCTCGCCAGGAACAGCGACGCGGCGCCGACCGTCAGCAATCCGACGCCCGCGAGGAACACCGTGGAGCGCGCGTCGATGTCCTCATACCACTTGGCGTAACCGACCGCCGTCTCGGTGACCAGGCCACGCCAGTGCTCAACGAGAATGACCGTCCCGACCGCGACGACCACGATCTGGAAGCGGAGGTCCAAGAGCAGACCGATCGGTGTCAGTCCGAGAAGCAGTGCGAGGACGGTCAGCGCCAGGACGATCCGGACGGCCTTCCGCCCGAGCATGATCAGCTGCTTGCCGCGCTCGGATCGCACCGTCTTCGGTGAGTAGACCGCAACGACGAGCAACGATCCCCACGCGAGCGACTCGGGAAAGAGGGAGGTGGTCAGCGCCGCGATCCCGAAGCCGACGAGGCCGGCGAGCGCGAGTATCACCGACCGGTTCTCGGCAGCGACGGTTTTGATCTCACCGTCGAGGTCGTGAACGCGTGCCCTCGGTTCCCCGGAGGGAGGTCCGTCGCGGGATGCCTCGGAGGCGCGTGGCCGTCTCCTCCGCCCGCGCACGAGAGCGATCGGGAGGTAGAGGAGCAGCCCGACGAGGGCGAGCGCGAGCGCCGCGAGTGACGAAGCGACGACGACGAGCCCGACGGCCACCGCGCCGATCACGCGCGCCGAGAAGAGCGCCGCAAGAAGCAGCAGCAGGGGGCCGAGTGCGATCGCCTCGTACGAAGCGAGCCGCGAGGTTGCGACGTAGGCGCGCACATCCCGCCGGCTTGCTTTCAGCTGCTTCGCGGCGCCGGCACGGGTCGGCGCCGAGACGAGGATGCCGACGAGGACGCGTCTGCCCTCCAGCCAGGCGTTGCGCGCAAGCGGCTTACCCGAGATTCCTCGCGCTACGACGGCAACACGACGCGCGTGCGTCGCCTGCAGCGCGCGGCGCGCCGCGTGCTCGCTCTTGTACCTCGCCACGGTGACGGCGACGATGCACTTCGGTCGCTCTTGCCAGCTCGTGACGGTGACATCCGCCGCGCGATGGCCGAACAGGCTTCGGCCGTAGCGTTCGAGGTTCCTCTTCCCTGCCTCGTCGGATCGCAGCGAGGGACGGCGCTCGCACAGGGCACCGAGCCGGACTTCTCCGCAGACTTCGTGGCCGAAATGCGACTTGGCGAACAGGTTCCGCAGGAAGTCGAGGGCCGGAACCACCGTGGAGTGCGCGACTGCGATCGGCTGCGGAGCGAGCTGCCGCGAGTCGAAGACGCCGGGATCGTTGGCATAGATCGCGTCGAGGCGATTCAGGGCACCGACGACGAAGAGGCAACCGAGTGCGAGGACGACGGCCGGCCCAACGCGCCCGGCGAACGACCGACGCGCGCGCTTGGTCAGACGCGCCGGTGCCTCTGTCACCGGCCCCTCGCGCACTTTCGGTGAGTCCGTCCTCAAGAGGAGCCCGCTCATACCTTACGACGGGCGTCCGACGCAGGCCAGGGCCTCTAGCTAGCTCGAGCCGGAGGGGCGCTGCTTCTCGGTCGCCACCTCGGTGATGTACACGGTGACGTCCTTCTGGACCAGCTCCTCGACGCGGCTCGCGAAGGTGCGATACGCGTCGGCATCAGAGCCGTCGACGGTCGCGTAGGGGCCGGCGAGCTGGAGGTAGAGCCAGCGCTCGGTCTTGAGCCGTTCGGCGGTCGAGCGGTAGTTTCGCCAGCGCTGACCGAACTGGAAGAAACCCTCGACGGCGGCGCTAACGGCGACCACGAGGCTCACGATCCAGGCTCCGATCTGCGCGGCGTTTCCCGGCCACCCGTCGAGCGAGTTGAGTGCGACCAGCGCCGGCACGACGACCGCGCCGACGATCGTGATCAAACGCAAGCGGTAGTAGAACCGCTGGGCCTTCCCCGCCTTCGACTCCATCCAAGCGAGCTGTTCGAGCCAGCGCAACTTGAGGAACTCGCGCTGCCGATCGTCGAGCTCCGCAGCGTCGATCAGGCGCTCGAAGGTCGTGCGGAGCTCATCGACGTACGGCTCGCTCACGTGACGGCCCTGCCGGCGAGAACGTCGTCGAGCAGCCAGGCGAACGCGTTGCGGTCGCCGGCGTCGACGGCATGGACGAGTCCGGATGCCGCAAGCGCGGTCACCGCGGGGTCGGCTCGTTTGCCGCGTACGGCCGCGGCAAGCGCGTCGGCGGTCCGGCCGCTGCCGTCCAGTACGACGACGTGCCGGCCGGCGTCGATGCTGTGGCGCACGTCGGCCACGGCGACCTCGCCACCGTTCACGAGGACCGTCGCCGACCCTTCTGAGCCGGCGACGACTGTCGCGAGACGAGCCAGCCACGGCGCTTCCTCTCCCCATTCCGCGCCTGGCACGAAAACGAAGTGCGTGTGGTTGGGCTCCAAGTCGACTGCGTCCACACCCGACCATTTCGAATAGTCGGCGAGCTCGTCGACGATCACCCCGATGAGCGGAAACCTCCAGGCGCCCTCACCCCGCGCGCTCCCCATGAGCCGCATCACGCCGGTGTCGCTCCCGCCGTCGATCACGGTCACATCGAGCCGCTGGGCGAGCGGGGCGAGGACGTCGCTGAAAAGCGGTCTGAGGCGCCGAGCCTCGGCCGCGGACATGCCGCTCGCGCCGCCGACGACGACGATCGCCGCCCGTGCACCGACGTCCAGCTCATGCACGGCCTGCGCCAGATCCGCGACCGCCTCGACGCGCACAGCCCGCGCGCGTCGCCCGCCGTCGAGCTCGACCACGAAGGGTTCTTCCATTCCCGTACATCCTCCTCTCCGAATGCGCCGGTGTCGAACGGCCAGCCCAAGCCCGTCGTTCACGGACAGCGTCGAGAGCGCCGCGTTCAGCCCGGATGGGAAGCTTGTCGTGACCGCTCCGCGCCCGCGAGCGCCTCGCGTCGAGTGGCTAGCCACGGCTGGCAGGGAGCGCGCTACGCTGCTGCGCGACCTCGCCCCTACGCAGCCGCGGCTCGAGCCAGCCCGGGCACACACGTGACTGCCGAAACCGGCGCTCCTGGGCCGCCGCGGAACAGACGACCGCGCGCCGTCAAGATGGTGCGGCTGACGGCGAGGAGCTCGGCGAAGCGCGGGCGGATCGCTGAGCAGGCTTCGTCGGCCGCGCCGCAGCGTGCGATTGCCGCGCACGCACCTCCGCGATGAACGCACGGACGGTCGAAGTGTCGAGCACGAACTGTCGTTCACGCCTCGGGCGACAGTCTGGCATTCGCTCCGCTGCCGTTCAAGTGACGCGTCGGCGTAGGCTTTCGGTCGCAGGTGGCGAAGCCGCGAAACAAGCACCTCCTCCTGATCCTCGCGCGCGAGCTGGCATCGAACCTGGCCACGCCGACGATGATCGCCGACGATCAGGAGTGCGTCGTCTTCTACAACGAGGCGGCCGAGGCGGTGATCGGCCGGACATTCGCAGAGACGGGCGAGATGCCGGTGGACGAATGGACGGCGATGTTTGCGCCCCGGACGCTCGACTCGGAGCCGCTTCCGCCGGAACGGCGTCCGGCGAGAATCGCCATGGATCAGCGGCGCGCGGCGCACGTGCGCTTTCGGATCACCGGCCTCGACGGGGTCGACCGCGACGTCGCGGTCACCGGACTCCCGCTCTTCGCACATGCCGACGAGTTCGTCGGGATCATGGTGATCTTCTGGGGGGACTAGCCGGGACGGCGGGATGCGGCTGACGATCTGGGGCTGCCGCGGCTCGCTGCCGACGCCGGGACCGGCAACCGTCCACTACGGCGGGAACACGTCCTGCGTCGAGGTATCCCTCAACCGCGGGGGCGTGCCCGTGC
>WNGB01000800.1_pt1 | contig 50231 bp, 48 predicted proteins | sample 5400681 | NCBI WGS metagenome assembly WNGB01 (sample SAMN13153367, study PRJNA577476) | soil metagenome | isolation source: 115 cm soil or saprolite under grassland replicate 2 | place: USA:California | collected 2016-06-15
AAACATGCCCTTCTCGTAGTGCCGCTCGATGTTGCACGTGAGGACGTAATTGCCAGGCTTCAGATCGATCGTGGTGCTCTTGGTCCTGCCTGGTTTGGTCTCGCTGTCCTCGCCCACGCTGGCGTCCTCGCTGACCTCGTGGTTGGCACCCACCTTCAGCTTGTCGGCGGGCGTGTCGGTCTTCAGCACGACCACCTCGTGCTCCATCGTGCCCTGGTTCTTGAACGTGATGGTCGTCGGCCCCGCCTTCACGGACGCCGGCGTCACGGTCAGATAGTACTTCCCGCCGGACTTCTCACCACCCACCACGTTGACGACCGTTGGCCCCCCACTCGTGGCCGTCGTCGTCACCGTCACCCCGCCGCCGGCGCCTTGGGCGCCGCTGGTGGTGCTCGTGGGACTCTTCGAACTCGAGCACCCTGCCAGCGCCACCACGACCAGACCGGCGACAAGCAGCGGCATGACCTTGTGGTTGCTTCGCATCGGACCAATCCTCCTCCATCTTGGGCATCGAGCGAAACCAGATCTCACCAACCGGCAAAGCGTTCCGGCGGGTCATCGTTCCGATCTGGCCTCACGTTGCGCACCGCTACAGGTGCATGCACGGGCCGCAGAGCCCAGGATGAGCGGGACTCCAGTCCCCTTCCCGCATACGGGTCCGGTGCCAAGCCGACGAGCGCGGCAGCGGAGGACCTGGTGATCGCCACGGCGTCCACGAGACCGGCCACCGCGAGGTGATCGGCCTGGGAGTCGGCGAAGCCGAGACCGAGGCGTCCTGGTGGCGTTGTCTGGGAATCTCCACACAATCTCCACGAGTTGCATGCCGATCCTCGACCTGGCGTACCTATGCTCGGGCCATGCAGCCAAGGACCGTGCTCGTCGTCGAGGACGAGGCCCCGATCGCCACCGCCGTGGCCGCCCGCCTGCGCAGCGAGGGGTTCCGTGTCGAGATCGCCCACTCTGGCCCCGACGCGATCGAGGCATGCCAGCGCCTGCGCCCGGCCCTGGTGTTGCTGGACCTGATGCTCCCCGGCCTGGACGGGCTCGAGGTGCTGCGCCGCATCCAGGACGAGCGACCCGTGCCCGTGCTCATGCTGACCGCTCGGGACTCCGAGACCGACCTGCTCGTCGGGCTCGGCCTCGGCGCCGACGACTACGTCACCAAGCCGTTCAGCCCCCGCGAGCTGGTCGCCCGCGTCCACGCGATCCTGCGCCGCATCGAGCGCGCCCAAGCCCCGCCCGGCACGCCCGTGCGCGTCGGCGCCGTCGAGCTGGACCCCACCACCCGCCGCGTCTGCCGCGCCGGCGACCCCATCCATCTCACCCCGACCGAGTTCGACCTGCTCCACTTCCTTGCCGTCCGACCCGCCGTGGTGTTCACCCGAGAGCAGCTCCTGGCCGAGGTCTGGGGCTGGCCCAACGGCTCAGGCACGAGGACGGTCGACTCCCACGTGCAGGCGCTCCGCCGCAAGCTGGGCGCTGGCGTGGTGCGCACCGTCCACGGCGTCGGCTACGCCGCCCCGGAGGGCGCCCGGTGAGGCCGCTCGACCCGTTCTCCTCGATCAAGATCAAGCTCGGCGTGGTCATCCTGGCCGCCGTCGCCGTCACCATCGTGGTGGAGTACGTCGGTCTGCTCCTCGGGGTCAATCCTTGGGCGTCCACGGTCGGGGCGGCAGTGCTCGCCCTGGCCATGGTCCAGTTCCTCGCCCACGGCATGACCTCCCCCCTGCGCGAGATGGCGGCCGCCGCCCGGGCCATGGCTGGCGGCGACTACAACCGCCGGGTCACCGCCAGCTCCCGCGACGAGGTCGGCGAGCTGGCCCGCGCCTTCAACGCCATGGCCGCCACGCTGGCCGAGGTCGACCGGCTCCGCCGCGACCTGGTCGCCAACGTCTCCCATGAGCTGCGTACGCCCATCAGCGCCCTGCAGGCCGAGCTCGAGAACCTGGTCGACGGCATCGAGCCGCCCCATCCCCAGACCCTGCGGACCATGCTCAGGCAGGCCGAGCGCCTGGGCGGCCTGATCGTCCAGCTCCTCGACCTGTCCCGCCTGGAGTCGGGCGCCGTTCCCCTGCAGCGCCGCGTGTTCGAGGTCGGCTCTCTGCTGGAGGATGCTGCCGCCGAGGCCCGCCTGGCCGCCCCTGGGGTCGCCGTCGTCGTTGTCGCCGAGCCCGGCCTGACCGTGGACGGCGACCCTGAGCGCATTCACCAGGTCGCCGCCAACCTGCTCGAGAACGCGGTCCGCCACTCCCCGCCCGACGGCACCGTCCAGGTACGCGCCCGGGCCGGTGCCAGCCCGTCGCACCTGGACGGCGCCGCCCACCGACCCGCCGAGGTCGTCATCGAGGTCGCCGACCAGGGTCCCGGCATCCCCGAGGGCGAAGCCCAGCGCGTCTTCGAGCGCTTCTACCGAGCCGACGCCGCCCGCGCCTCCAACCAAGGAGGCGCCGGCCTCGGCCTAGCCATCGCCCGCTGGATCGTCGACCTGCACGGCGGCCGCATCCGGGCTGAGCGGAACCAGCCGCACGGCTGCCGGATGGTCGTCGTCCTTCCCGGAGGCACACCCCGTGAACCAGACCGCTGACCAGCCCCCCCTTGCTCTGCCCGGGATTAAGGACACCATCCTCGACCCCGCCGACGCCCGCGTCCTGGTCGGCGTCGCAGCCGCCGCCGTGGCCACCGACATCGCCCTGCGGTCGGGCGCCGCGGGCCTGGCCGGCGCCCTGCTGGTCGCCGTGGCCGCCGCCACACTGCTGGCCAGCGGCCGCCTGCACACCCGGTCGGCCCGGCTCGCCGCCACAGCCGCGCCCCTGTTCGGCGCCTGGCTCGCCATCCGCACCAGCCCCTGGCTGGTGCCACTGGATGCGCTCGCAGCTGGCGGCCTGCTCGCGCTCGGCGCCTCTCTGGCCCGCAGTGGCAGCCTCGCCGACCTGACGATCCCCCGGGTCGGCCTGCGCGCCATCCACGCCGGCGTCCATGCCGTGGCCGCGCCCGCGTTCGTGGCCGCGCCCGTCCGGGCCGCCCGCGAGCAGCTCAGCGGCGGCGGCCACACCAAGCTGGCTGTTCGCATCGCCCGCGGCCTGCTGCTCGCCGCCCCCGTCCTCATCCTGCTCGGCGCGCTGCTCGCCTCGGCCGACGCCGTCTTCGCCAGCTTCTTCCGCGTCGACCTCCACCCGGCCACGGTGGCCGAGCACGTCGTCGCGCTCGCGGCCGGCGCCTGGGGTGCTGCAGCGCTCCTGCGCGTCACCTCGGTCACCCCGCCCGGCCGGCCGCCCGCCCGCCGCCGCCCGATCGGCGCCGTCGAGGCGACCGTCGTGCTCGCCGGCCTGTGCGCCCTGTTCGCCGCCTTTACCGCTGCCCAGCTGGTCGCCCTGTCCGAGGGCGGCCGGCACGTGCTCGCCACCGCCGGCCTGACCTACGCCGAGTACGCCCGCTCCGGCTTCTTCCAGCTCCTCGCCGCCGCCGTCATCACCCTGGGTGTCCTGCTCCTTTTGCGCGCCGCCACCGACCTGGCCGGCCCCGGCCAGCGGGCCACCTTCACCGCCGTCGCCGAGGTGGCCGCCGCCCTCACCTCGGTCGTCGTGATGGTCGCCGTGCGCCGCCTCAACCTCTACGAGGACGCCTTCGGGCTCACCATGCTCCGGCTCTACAGCGAGCTGTTCAGCTACTGGATCGGCGTCGTCTTCCTGCTCCTGGGCGCTGCCCTGGCCGGCGTCGGCCGGGGTCGGGGCTGGTTCGTCGGCGCGGCGGCCGCCGCCGGCCTCGCTCTCCTGCTCGCCCTCAACGTCGCCAATCCAGAGGCCGTCGTCGCCCGCGACCAGCTTGCCGGCACCCGTCAGGTCCAGCACACCGATGTCGGCTACGTCGCCCGCCTCTCCGAGGACGCCATCCCGACCGTGGCCGCCCGCCTGCCCGGCCTGGACCCGGTCGCCGGGGCAGACCTGCGCGCCCGACTCTGCCTCGTCGAGCCAGACAGCGTCCCGCCGTCCCGCTTCACTGGCTGGGCCGCCTGGAACCTCGGCCACCAGCGCGCCGAGCGGGCCGTCACCCACATCTGCGGATGACTTGGTAACTCTGTGACCGGGGCCCAATGGTGTCAGAGGAGGCTCCGGGGGGAGCCGGCGGTGGGCGTCAGGTGGCGACCACGACCGGACTCGCGTCCGCAAACCGGGCCAGGGCGGGGCCTGGCCGAGACGATAGCCCAGGCTCACAGGCGAGCCTTCATTCCCGTGAGGGTCACTCGGGTTGGGAAGCCGCTGTGGGCGCGAAGGCGGCGGCGGTGACGTCGCTGGCGACCTCCACCAGCTGGTGGCCGTACACCCGCGGCGAGGCGACCCGCACGACCAGGCAGAACCTGCCGCCACCGGTCGCATCCCCATCGGCCAGCCGCCGTAGCTGCCGCTGGTTGCCGGTGCGGGTGAGGAACTGGACCGCGCCGCGGTTGGCGACCGCGGTCTGCCCGCTGATCACGAACACCGGACGGCCACCTGGCGATGGGACGAAGCGCGCCAGCACCGCATACACCTGCTCCTGCCCGCCCCCATCCGGTCCCAGCGGTGGCGTGCGCAGGAACCGCTGCTCGCCAACCACGACCGCGATCGAGTCGCGACGGGTGCGGTGCCAGGGGCGCATCGTCACCCCGGGCAGATAGCGGGCGAGGTGGGTCTGGGTGCGGGCGTTGACCGTGGGCCCGCCGATGCAGAACTCCGTCTGCTGCCCGGGGGCTTGGGCGAGCTGATCGAAGGGGACCACCTCGGGCTCGGCGCCAAGCTCGCGTAGCCGCACCGCCAGGTCGACCAGGGCCTGCACGTCGCCGTGGCGCATGCTGTCGGATGAGGGCTGCCAGGGAGTTTGGTAGATGATCAGCAGGCAGCGCTCGCCGGCTTCGACCCCGAAGAACGCTGCCGCTTGTTGCCGTCTGCGTAGTGAGAGCAGCCGCTGGCCCGCCCAGACCGCGGTGCCGCTGAGCAGGCTGGTGACCAGCCCGACCACGATGTTGATCAGAACCGAGGACACCGATCCGTGTTCCGTCCCTCTCCGATGAGACTGCGGCGGGCGAGAGTGGCTGTGCAGCCGCCCAGAGTTCCCAAGCCTCCACGACCCGTGGGAGTTGCAGTAGAGCCTACGCTGGCGATCGACCGGTCGAAGTGATGGACACCGTCTGGCATGGCGAGCTGGTCTCGTACCGGTTGGAGATCGAGGTCAGAGCCCGCGCGGGAGGGAGCTGGTCAGGCGTGAAATCCTCACCGGTCACCGCGGCGCTGACGCTCAGTCTGACGGGGCGATATGCGCGCCAGGGGACCGAAGCGGCTGAGGGAGTGCGGCTCTGGGCGGGGGCGTCCGGCGTCCAGTTGACGCTTGTCGACGACCAGGGCTCAAAGGAGGTCGCGCTCCAGGCATACCGCGGATGGATCGACACCCGGGACTTGCTGATCGGCCCGTATGCGAGCGGGCTGGTGCGGGCGATCGCTCCGCTGGTGCGCGATGCAGGGCGGGTCCTCTGGAACCACGGTGGCTCGGCGGACGACCTTGCGCAGCCCGGCATCGCGTCCCTTCCCGCCCCCGCCTCGTCGTATTTCGACGGCGTCGTCCACGAGGCGGCCGACCGAAAGGTCAGCCGGCTGATCGTCGTCCAGGCCCCCGGACCGTTCGCGCGGGCTGTCGCCGACGGCGCCAGGGCCCGGGCGTCGGACCGCGGGATCGACAGTCAGGCGGTCGAGGCCTCGGCTGTCGAGGCTGAGGACGTCGCCGAGACGGCGCTCCTTGTTGCCGGTCCGTTCGAGCATGACGCCGCGGTCGTCAAGGGTCTCCGCGACCGAGGTCAAGCGGCGGCGCTGTTGGCCGCCGTGGCTGCTGGAATCTCGGCCTTCGGGCGGGACCTCGGGGTGGCGGCGGAGGGCGTACTTGGGCCCGTGCAGTGGTGGCCGACCGCGGACACGCCCAAGATCGGTCCTTCGGGGACCGACTTCGTCACGCAGTCCCAGCGCCGGACGGGCCGGGAGCCTTCGTATCCCGCTGCCCAGGCGGCCGCCGCCGGCTATCTCGCCCAGGCCGCGCACGGCCTGGGGTTGGAGGCCACGGAAGTCGCGGAGTGGACGACCTCCACCTTGCTGGGCGACTTCGCACTCGATGATGCCTGGCGCCAGGTGGGTCACCGCGTGACGACCGTCCGCTGGCAGTGCGGCCGCATGGTCCCGATCGCCCATTGAGAGGGTATCCATCAGATCGTGAGGATGGTGTCGGCGGCCCACCCCGCCACGCCCGCTACCGCCAACGCCGCCGGTGCTGGGGTGGCGGGTCAGAACAGGCCGTGTGAGAGGCCGCCGTCCACTGGCACGAGCGTGCCCGTGACATATGACGCCCTGCTCGAGCAGAGGAACGCGACCACGTCTCCCACCTCGCGGGGCTGGCCGATGCGGTGGGCGGGGATCGTGGCGAGCTCCTCGGGCGGCGGCTCACCCGCATGTAGCGCGGCCGTCCTGGCCGTGGCGATCCTCCCCGGCGCGACCGAGTTGACTGTGATCCGCTCAGGTGCGAGCTCGGTGGCGAGGGTCTTCATGTAGCCGACGACGCCTGGCCGCACCGCGTTGGACAGCACGAGGTCGCGGATCGGCTCGCGTACCGAGGTCGACGCGATGAGGACGATGCGCGCCTGATCGCTGTGGCGCAGGTGGGGGAGTGTCAGGTTGACGAGCCGCACCATCGGGAGCAGCAACAACTCGACGGCCGCCTGGAGGTTGCTGGCATCGAGGTTGGTCGCGGGGCCTGGTGGCGGTCCGCCGCCGTTGGCGATCACGATGTCGAGGCCGCCGTAGGTTGCAAGGGCGGTGTCGACCGCCCGTCTGAGATCGGCCGGATCGCTGAGGTTGCCGGGCAGCGCGGTGGCGCCGAGCCGGGCCGCCTCCCGCTCGAGGACGTCCCGCCGCCGTGCGAACATCACGGCGTTGGCGCCTTCCTCGACGAGCGCCTCGGCGCACGCCAGCCCCAGCCCCGCGGAGGCGCCGCAGACCAGCGCCGTGCGGCCTTGCAGCCCCAGATCCATCAGTCGACCCGGAACTCACCGCGGGCGACGATCATCGCCTGGCCGCCGACCCGCACCCGCCGGATCTGGTCGGCGGTTCCCTCTGCCCTGGCGTGCAGGACCGACGGGCGCCGGATCTCGGCGCCCTGCCGGATTTCGATCTGGTCGCCAAAGCCGATACGGGCATGGCGTGCGAGATGGACCGCGAGCGGGCCCGCCGCCGAGCCCGTGGCGGGATCCTCCTGGACTCCCAGGTCGGGTGCGAACATCCGGGTCTTCCAGCTGGCGCCGGAACCGGCGAAGCAGTTGACGCCGATCCCCTCCAGCTTGCCGAGCGCCCCGAAGTCGGGGTGCAGGCCGGCAACCGCGGCTTGGCTGTCGAGCTGGACGTAGACGTGGAGCGGTCCGTTGCGGTAGGCCTCCACCGGCAGCAGCGAGCCCTCGACGCCGAGGGCGGCAAGCAGCTCATCCGGACGCTCGTAGGGCTGCCACGAGGGGATCGGCTGGTCCATCCAACCGAACACGATCCGCTCGCCGCTGCGGTCGAGGTCGACCGGCACGAGGCCGAGTCCGGTCTCGAGCCGGACCGTGTCGCCGCCGAGCGCCGTGCCGACGACGAACGCGGTTCCGAGCACGGGATGGCCGGCGAACGGCAGCTCGGTGCCGGGCGTAAAGATCCGTATGCGAACGTCACCGCCGGCCTGCGGGGGCAGGACGAAGACGGTCTCCGACAGGTTCAGCTCGCGCGCGAGGCGCTGCATCTGCTCGCTGGAGAACGGGCGCCCATCGGTGAACACGCCGAGCTGATTGCCTTCCAACGGGGTGTCGGTGAAGACGTCGACGACGAAGTAGCGGTGCAGCTCGCGCGCCAAGCGCGCGAGGTCGAGATCGAGCGGGAGCTGCGCGGTCGACACGGCGGGCATTGCGCCTCCTCTGAGTGCGTGCGCCCCATGCTGCCTGCGCTTCATTGCGTTCAGATAGGCACAATGCTATATGTCTAATCGCCTATCTGGCCAGGCGGAGCTGAGGGAGGCGCCGATGCTTGGGACCGACGCGGGTCTGTTCGCGGCGCTGGCAAGCCCCAGGCGCCTGCAGATCCTCCAGTGGTTGAAGGACCCCGAGTCCCACTTCCCGCCCCAAAAGGATGGTGACCTGGTCGACGACGGCGTCTGTGTGCTGTTCATCGCCGACAAGCTCGGTGTCGCGCAACCGACCGCGACCGGCCATCTCCAGGCACTCGCGCGCGCCGGCCTGGTCACCTCCAAGCGCGTCGGCCAGTGGACTTTCTACAAACGCGACGAACGTGCCATCCACCGGATCAAGCAGCAGATCAGCAGCACGCTCTGAACCGCAGCGCCAGCCAGCGTGACCGCGCTGGAACGGCCGACGAATACCCCGGCCACTTCGCCAGGAGGACCCACAATGGACAAGGCAGCAGTCACCTCCGCCGCAGCGCCGACCGCGGCCGGACCGTACTCGCCGGCGCTGAGGGTCGGCGACTGGCTTTTCCTGTCGGGCCAGGGCGGGTTCGACCCGGCGACCGGCGCGCTCATCGGGGCCACGATCGAGGAGCAGACCCAGCAGACGTTCCGCAACATCTCAGCGCTGCTCGAAGCGGCGGGCCACGACCTCGGCGATGTCGTGTCGTGCCTTGTCCACCTCAGCGACCTCTCGCTCTTCGGCCGCTTCAACACGGTCTACGAGCGCCATTTCGACGAGCCCCGGCCAGTGCGGACGACCGTTGGCGCGTCGCTCGTGGCGGACATGCTCGTTGAGGTCACAGTCGTCGCCCACCGCCACAGCGAGAATCGGGCCGCCGGTCGCTGACCGCGGCTCGCCGAATCCGGTTGCGCGCCCCACCAGAGATCATTGCCCGGTGAAGGGGCCGGCGCGGCGCTCGATGAAGCTGCGCAGCCCCTCGGCCGCAGGCGCCCCGGCGGCTTCTGAGACCTTGGCATTTACGGCCCGTCATGGGCAGCATCGCGTGTTGTGCTGGCGACCAACCGATGCGAGTGGAGGCGAGGCAGGTGGCGCTTCAGAGCCGTTCCCCCCAACGGCCCGATGATCTGCTGGTCGAGGTCGAGGAGGCGGACACCGCGGCGGTCGACCAGGCGATCGAGCTGGCCCGGGAGGGGGCTCGCGGGTGGGCGGCCTCCTCGGCGCTGCAGCGCTCGGCGGCCCTGGTCGCCGCGGCCGACGCCCTCGCCGGCGCGACCGCGGAGCTGACCAGCCTGATGGTCCGGGAGGTGGGCAAGCCGCTGACGGAGGCGAGCGCCGAGGTCTCCCGCGCCGTCGGTATCCTGCGCTACTACGCCCAGCAGGCCCTCGACCCCGACGGCGAGACCTATCCCGGCCCGCTCCCGGCCGCCCTGCTGCTCAGCCGGCGCCGGCCGCGCGGGGTGGCGGGGCTTATCACTCCGTGGAACTTTCCCATCGCCATCCCTCTATGGAAGGCGGCCCCGGCGTTGGCGTTCGGCAACGCGGTCGTGCTCAAGCCGTCACCGGACGCCACGGCGCTTGCCCTTCGCCTGGCCGAGTTGCTTGCGCCGACCTTGCCCGACCATCTGTTCCAGGTGATGCCGGGTGGGGCCGCGACCGGCAAGGCGGTGCTCGAGCGGGTCGACTGCATGTCGTTCACCGGCTCGGTGACCATCGGCCATCAGGTCGCCGTCGCCGCCACGGAACGAGGCATACCCAGCCAGGCGGAAATGGGTGGCCTCAACGCCTCGATCGTGCTGCCGGACGCCGATCCGGAGCGGGCGGCCACCGTGATCGCCGGGGCGGCCATGGGCTACGCCGGCCAGAAATGCACCGCGACCAGCCGGGCCATCGTGGTCGGCGACCCCAGTTCTTTCACCGCGGCACTGGTCGAGGCCATCCAGGGCCTGCCCGTCGGCGACCCGGCCGAGCAGGGCACCGTGGTCGGCCCGCTGATCACCAACCAGGCCAGACGTCGCGTGCTGGAGGCCGCGGAGGAGGCGGTGGCGGCTGGCGGGCGCCTACTGACCGGTGGAGCCGTCCCAGAGAGAACCGGCTGGTTCATCGCTCCGACCCTGGTGGACGGCATCTCCGCCGACGCCCGCCTGGCCCAGGAGGAGGTGTTCGGCCCCATCGCGGTGGTGCTCACGGTGGCCGACGAGGAGGAGGCGGTACGGGTCGCCAACGGGGTCCGCTATGGCCTTGTCAGCTCGGTGTTCACCCGCGACCTCGACCGGGCGCTGCGCTTCGCCGACCAGCTGGACACCGGGTTGATCCGTGTCAACGCGCCAACCTCCGGGGTCGACTACCTGGCCCCATTCGGCGGCGAGAAGGACTCCAGCTATGGTCCGCGGGAGCAGGGCAAGGCGGCCAGAGACCTCTATACATCGACCCGGACCATCACCATCGTCCCGCAGGAGGGCTGAGGGATGGCACTCTGGCACGTGCTGGTCGACGGATTCCCACGGCTGGCGCGCGGCGCGGCCACGATCGGGCCCACCGAGCTGCTCGATGCGCGGTCGTCGATCGACGGCGTGCTCGGCGGCGAGCCGGGCGCCCTTCAGGCGCTCCTCGATGGGCCTGCCGACGGCGCCGTCCCTCAGGGAGCGCCCCTACTTGCGCCAGTCGGTACCCAGCCAGTGTGGGCGGCCGGGGTCACGTTCCGCCGCAGCCGCGACGCCCGCCTGGAGGAATCCCGCGGGCTCGATGCCTACGACAAGGCCTACCTCGCCGAGCGGCCCGAGCTGTTCCTCAAGGCGTTGCCGGGCACCGCCAGAGGCCCTGGCCAGCCGATCGGCGTGCGGTCCGACTCCGACTGGGATGTGCCCGAGCCCGAGCTGGTCGTCGTCGCCGACCGGCGCGGCGAGATCGTCGCTTACACGATCGGCGACGACGTGTCGTCACGATCCATCGAGGGCGAGAACCCCCTGTACCTGCCCCAGGCCAAGCTCTACCGGGGCAGCTGCGCGCTTGGACCCTGCCTGGTCCCGGTGAGCGAGTCGCCGGACCCGGCTGACATGGAGATCACCCTGGCGATCGGACGGGACCAGGCTGAGCTGTTCCGCGATACCTGCGCGGTTGCCGATATGAAGCGCAGCCTGCCCGAGCTGGCCGACTGGCTCTGGCGTGGCCAGGACCTGCCACTTGGCGCGGCGCTGCTCACCGGTACCTCGATCGTGCCGCCTCCCGAGCTCAGCCTGCTCCCCGGGGACCGGGTGACGATCTCGATCACCGGCCTCGGCGAGCTCCACAACCCGGTGGAGCTCGTCGACACCGACCCACAGTCGAGGCGCGGTCGCGCCAGTGGCCGGGAGACACCTGACGGGGAACCCGATTGCTGAGTCCCGAGCTGACCCGGGGGTCAACCCGTCGCGCTGGAGACGGCCAAGGTCGTCGCCCTGAGCGTCACCGGCGCGCTGCTACTGGCCGCATGTGGCTCGCCGGAGGGCCGGCGTCGTCCCTGGCGGGGCGCCATTGACACGCGGTCCGGGCGGCTCTACGGTGTTCATGATTACGAATTAGGTTCGAAATTTCGTACCAAGCTGCGCATCAGTTGGAGGGGTGGCATGGGCACGAGCGACGGGCAGGCTGGGCGGGAGGGGCTGCGCCCACCGGCGCCTGGCGGGTCGACGCGGGCGTTCCTGCGAGGCATGGGCCTGCCCGACCGGGACCCCGGCGAGCTGCCGGCCTCGACCAAGCGCTTCCCCGACGGCGCCGCGCACCATCTCGAGATCCCCTCCGTCGAGGGTCCCGAGCCGTTCCGCGCGGTGCTGGCCGCCGCGGACGAGCACGGGATCCGGGTGGACCGGATCAGCCAGGGCAGCGGCATGATGCTGCTCACCGACGCTGAGATCGGCCAGATGGTCGCGCTCGGCCGCGAGCGCGGCGTCGAGGTGTGCCTGTTCGTCGGCCCGCGCGCCGGCTGGGACATCGGGGTGCAGGTCTCCTCCCCGGCGGGTGCGGGCATGGCCGGGGTGCTGCGCGGCACCGAGCAGCTCGTCTACGCCATCGAGGACGTGCGGCGCGGCTGCGAGCTCGGCGTGCGCAGCATCCTGATCGCCGACGTCGGCCAGCTCTGGGTCCTGGGCCGGATGAAGCAGGCCGGCGACCTGCCCGAGGACCTCATCATCAAGGCGTCGATCTCGCTGCCGACCGCCAACCCCGCCGCCGCTCGGCTGCTCGAGGACCTCGGCGTCTCCACCATCAACCTGCCGCTGGACCTGAGCCTGGCGCAGATCGCGGCCATCCGGCAGGCGGTCGACGTGCCGCTCGACCTCTACGTCGAGGGCGCGGACGATTTCGGTGGTGTGGTCCGCTACTACGAGATCCCCGAGATCGTGCGCGTGGCCGCGCCCGTGCATCTCAAATTCACGGTCCGCAACGCGCCAGGCCTGTACCCGAGCGGCGCGCACCTGGCCGACCTGGCGGTGCGGACCGCCCGCGAACGGGTCAGGCGCGCCGCCATCGGCCTGGCGCTGCTGGAACGCTACCAGGCACGGGCGGCTGTCGAGGCGTCGGTCGTGGCGCCGTGAAGGTCACCGGGGTCCGCACCACCGTGGTCGGCGCGCCCTGGCGCGAGCTGGTGTTCGTCGAGGTCGACACCGACGATGGCCTGGTGGGCATCAGCGAAGTCCGCATGGTCAACAAGACCGAGACCCTGCTCGCCTGCGTCAGGGAGCTGAGCGGCCGCCACCTGATCGGCACCGACCCGTTCGACGTCGAGCGGCTGGCCTGGAACGTGGGCTGGGCCGAGTACGGCCGCGCCGGCGAGGTGTCCCAGTCGACCCTGGCTGCCTTCGAGATCGCCTGTTGGGACCTGATGGGGCAGGCGCTGGGCGTCCCCGTCTGGAAGCTGCTCGGCGGCCGGTTCCGCGACCGTGTGCCCGCATACGCCAACGCCTGGTACCAGGCCGAGCGCGAGCCGTCGGCGATCGCCGGGCTGGCCGCCGCCGCCGTGGCGCGCGGCTACACGGCGCTGAAGCTGGACCCGTTCGGCGCCGCCAGCGCCGAGCTGCCAGCCCGCGAGCTCCGCCGCTCGGCCGCCATCGTGGAGGCCATGCGCAGCTCGGTCGGTCCGGACGTGCAGCTCATGATCGAGCTCCACGGCCGCTTCACGCCGGCCAGCGCCTGCAGGGTGGCCGCGGCGCTGGAGCCCTACGACCCGGAGTGGCTCGAGGAGCCGGTGCCGCCGTACAACGCCACCGCGCTGCGCACCGTCCGCGCCGCCACCCGACTGCCGATCGCCACCGGCGAGCGGGTGCACACCCTGCCGGAGTTCCACGAGCTGATCGCCGGCGGCCTGGTCGACGTGATCCAGGCGGACTTGACCCACTTCGGTGGCTTCCTGGCGATGAAGCGGCTGGCCGGCTGGGCCGACGCCTATCACCTGGTGGTGGCGCCACACAACGTCTGCGGCCCGGTCGGCACCGCGGCCAACCTCCAGTTCGCCGTGTCCACCTCCAACTACAAGATCCTGGAGCATTTCAACGACTTCGCCGACCCGTGGGTGGGCGATCTCGTCGACCAGGCGCCCACCGTCGACGCCGCCGACGGCTGCTTCGCCGCCCCGCAGCGCCCCGGGCTCGGCGTACGCCTCGACCACGACGCCTGCGCCGAGCATCCCGCCAGCGGCGCCTGGTTGCGCCTGTTCCAGCCAGGCTGGGAGCGGCGCGAGGCGAGGTGACCCGGCCCCAACGTTAGCTTGTCAAGATATCGGACGCCGTTCGACATACCGTCAGAAGCTTTGACAGTGCGCACACCCATGCCTAAGCTTCACCGAGATATCGCGCACGATCCGGAGAGGTGGCAGCAATGGGGCGCGCTGTGCCCGCGGTGAGTCGCGCCCTGGACATCCTCGAGCTGCTCCTGTCGAACGACAGCGTGTCGGCGCCGGAGATCACCGAGCGTCTGGGGCTGCCGCGCACGACCGTGCACGAACTGGTTGCCACGCTGGTCGACCGCTCCTACCTGAGCGTGCTCGCCGGCCAGCCCACCCGCTACCGTCTCGGCGTGCGGCTGTTCCAGCTCGGCGGCGTCTTCGCTGAGCACCTCGACCTGGCCCGCGAGGCGCAGGAGGTGGCCCAGGAGGTTGCCGCGTCCTGCGACGAGACGGTGCACGTGGCCCTACTGGACGGCACCGACGTCGTCTACATCGCCAAGGTCGACAGCACTCACCCCGTGCGGATGGTCTCGGCCGTGGGCCGGCGGCTGCCCGCCCACTGCACGGGTGTCGGCAAGATGCTGCTGTCCGGGCTCACCCCGGAGGCGCTGGACGCTCGCTACCCGCCGGGCGCCCAGCTCCCCGCGATGACGCCACAGAGCATCACCTCGCCTCTGCGCCTACGTTCCCACCTCGCCGAGGTGCGCGAGCAGGGCGTCGCCTTCGACAACTGCGAATCCAACGCCGCGGTCAACTGCGCGGCCGCGCCCGTGTACGACAGCGGCGGCGCCATGGTCGCGGCCATGAGCATCTCGGTGCCCACCTTCCGCTGGAACGACGAGGTGCGGGACGCTTGGAGCAAGCTGGTGCGGGACGGGGCGGTCAGGCTGTCGCAGCGGCTCGGCCACACGCCCGCCCGCCGCGGCGCGTAAAGCAGAGGGGAGCCGGGTTGGGCGAGGGGCTCGAGGTCGCGCTCCGTGCCGGTGCGCTGCTGGGCGAGGGGCCGACCTGGGACGAGCAGTCCGCACGCCTGCTCTGGGTGGACATCCTAGCCGCCGAGATCCACAGCTTCGACCCCGCCACCGGCCAGGACCCGGTGCTCCGCACGCAGCAGCACGTCGGCGCGGCCAAGCCTCGCGCCGGTGGCGGCCTGGTCGCCAACCTGCGCGACGGCGTCGGCCTCTACGACTCCGACGGGGACTTCCACTGGCTCGCGGACCTCGCCGTGGAGGGCTGCCGCGGCAACGACGCGGCCGTGGACGCCGCCGGGTACCTATGGGCCGGCACGATGCGCTACGACGAGACAGCCGGCGGGGGCCGGTTGTACCGGGTCGCCCCCGCTGGCGAGGTGGTCACCGTCCTGGACGGGGTCGCGGTGAGCAACGGCATCGGCTGGAGCCCGGATGGCCGTCGCATGTACTACGTGGACAGCCCCACCCGCCGCGTCGACCTGTTCGACGTCGACCCGGGCGCCGGTCTGGTCGCCAGCCGGCGCACGTTCCTTGAGCTTGCCGAGGTGCCGGGCTTTCCGGACGGGCTGGCGGTCGACGCCGACGGCTGTATCTGGGTGGCGTTCTGGGACGGTGGCGTCGTCCAGCGATTCACCCCCACGGGCCAGCTCGACCGCAGGGTCGAGGTGCCAGCGGCCCGTACCACCGCCTGCGCCTTCGGCGGGCCGGGCCTCCGCGACCTCTACATCACCACCGCCACCGCCGGCCTGGACGCCGGCCAGCTCGCCAGCCAACCTCTGGCCGGTTCCCTGTTCGTCCTCGCCGACGCCGGCCAGGGTCTCGCCAGCCCCTCCTTCGCCGGCTGAGGAGGCCTGCTGGGGCACGTGATGAGTTCGCCGCCGAAGGATCGTGACGGAGCCGCCCATCGCGATCGCCGGCGCTGGCTCCATCTCATCGGGCGGGCGGACCTGGCGGACCGGCAACATGTCCAGGCGGGGGCCGAGCGTGATCGGCAGCGACCCGATCACGGTCTACGACCCAGGCACGGCACCGTCATTCACCTGTCGTTGAATTTCAAGGTTTCCAGCGCGCTCCCGGCAACCAGGTGAGGCCGCCGTCGCGCGAGACAGACGCGACGACCTGGAAGTCGACCCGGACAGCGTGGCCCAGTGAGCAGTTGAGGAGCCGCTGAAGCGGCCTGGCCCGGTGGTGGCACCCTTCTGGTCCTGCCGCGCCTATGCGAGCTGCCCTCGCTGGACGCGAAGGCCGGCACGTCACACTTCTGGTGGCGTGAAGCCCTCGGGCCACCTGGTGAACTGGTCGGTCGCGATGCCACGCAGGACCGCTCCGCCCAGGGCGGCCCCTTGCAGGTCAGCCCCGCTGAGATTGGCGCCGGTGAGGTCGGCGCGCTGCAGGTCGGCCCCTTGCAGGTCCGCCCCGTCCAGGAGCGCCTTGGTCAGGTCAGCCTGCTTCAGCACGGCGCCCCGGAGCCGGACGTTGCGGCCCTGCACTCCGCGGAGGCTCGCGTTGCGGAGGTTGGCGCGCTCCAGGTTGGCGCGTCGCAGGTACGCCCTGCGGAGGTCGACTCTGGCGAGCAGGAGCTCCTCGTTATCGAGGGCCTTGCGCCGCCCCAGGATGCTCATCACTGCCTGCACGTCCGGTTTGCGGAACTGGAGGGAGGGGAGCTGGCGATCGTCCTGCTCGGGCGGCGTCGCGGCGCCATACTCCCATCCGGCGGCGGGCCAGGGCGAGTGCCCGCGAACGTAGGCGGTCAGTACCTCGAGGATCGGCCCGCGGTCGACGTCGGAGCTGGAGGCGATCCGCTCCAGCGCGTAGATGCCGCCGAGGCGAACGTCGAGGTTGTCGCTGCCGAGTTGCTCGATGGCCCGGGTGAAGCGCTCGGTGATCTGCCCTTCGCGCAGGATGTCGAGCTCGTGCCGGGTGAGCTGCACCTGCCGCCAGGTCGCCACGACCCCGGCGATCAGGAACAGGCCGCCGATACCCTGGAGCAGGGTCGTCCGCAGATCGTTCCGTGCCTGCAGCGCCTCCGACTGCGCGGGCGTGACGCTCCCGGGAACAAGCCATGCCGGAACCAGCAGGACCAGCACGGCGATCACGACGAACCCTGCCGCGATCGCGCCGGCGAGTAGAGCACGATCAGGACGTTGCCGCATGCGAGCCTTTCATCTCCAAACCGGCTGACCGGAAGTCTTACCGCAACTTGGGTCAAAGGCGAATCCGCTCGCTCGCCTGGTCGCTGCGCCGCTGGCGAGCGCCCAGCCGGGCCTGGTGGACGAGGCAGACGAGGCCGAACGGCTGCTGCCTTCGCAGCCGACGCCAGCCTGGCCGCGGGCGGCGTGGATGGCTGGGCCGGCGCGGGCTAAGCCGTCCGCACCGTTGTGGGTGGCGCTCGAGCACAGGTGCACCCTGGCGAATCCAGCGCCGAGCCGGGCCTGGTGCGTGGCCGGTGGGCGGGCCAAGCTGTGCCGCAAGGCGAGTCGACCGCCGCGCTGCCTCGGCCTGCGGCCGGGCCGCTCACCCGGAGGACGGGCGCGGGGTGGCGTGCAGCTGATGGAACACGGGGCTGACGCTGAATTGGTGGGCGAAGGGCCCGCCGGGGACATCGATCACCCAGGTGTGCAGCATCGGCGGTGCCGCCCAGGGCACCTGCCCGGGCGGGCAGGGACCGCCCGGCCTGTGCAGGCCGGTGATCATGCCGTTGGCCGGGTTGGTCGAGCAGAGGTTGTCGTGCGTGTGCCACTGGGTCAGGCAGCCGCCGATCGCTTTGCCGGGCTCGCCGGCCCGGTTCATCAGGTACACGGCGGCCACAAGCATCGGCCCGCGGTCGGTGAAGGCATACATCAGCCCCTCCGGCCGGGTGGGGTCCAGCACGCGACCGTCGGTCACGTAGGTCGGGTTGAAGTAGTGCTTGATCACCTCGCGTCCGTGGTGGTGCGGGGCGTATCCGGCCGCGCGGGCGTCTGCCAGGTCGGCGAAGCGCTCCAGGCCGCGCTTGGTGTCGGCGACCAGCTTGTTGGCCGCCGCCGACTGGGCCGGCGAGGGCTGGCAGGGACCGGTCGGGTGCTCGTGCGAGCCGGTCTCCCCGTTGCCCGGGACGTCGCCGTGGACGTGGCCGGCGCTGTGCGCGTGTGCCGCTGACTCGGTGCTGGCGGCCCAGTTCAGCGCCGCCACCGACGAGGCGGTGACCAGGACCGTGGCGAGTAGCAGCGCACAGCGCGCCAGGCGCGCCCCCCGTGGGTTGGTGGTGAGCCCCAGTCGGGTCCAGGCCGCGCCGACCACGCCGACGGTCACGGTGACGATGCCGACGAACAGCAGCAGGTGGCCGGGGTTGGACAGCGTGAACAGGCCTTCCTGGTGTGCCAGTTCCGGGTTTCGCGCGTGCAGCGCCGCGTCCCAGATCAGCCCGATCAGCAGCAGCGCCAGCCCGACGACGCCGAGCCCCAGGAACCAGCCCAAGCCTCGCAGGCCACGGGCGGGCGGCCACTCGGCCGAGCGTGTCCCGTCGGGTGGGGCGAGCTTGTTGCCCATCGGTCGCATCACCTCCAATGACATCGACGCCGCCGTGGGAAGGATGGTTCCGTTGAGAACGGCAACAATGCGGCAACGGGGGCGCATTTTGGTATGAGCGGTGTATCGCCTATGGCCAGAAAGGGCGGCTGGACCGCCTGCCCCAGGCCAGGGCCCGGCTGGAGCCCGAGGCCACCGCGCGGGAGCAGGCCTACCAGCGGCGCGTGGCCGCCCACAGCGCCGCAGTCAGCAATTGAAAGGGGCGGCGTGGACGCACGCCGCCCCTTTCATCCGACTGGCTATCCCGTGGTCGCCGACCAGATGTCGGTGTTGCCGAAGGTCGCCGGGCAGTCGGCCAGCGGCCATGGCGCCGGCAAGACCGGCTGGCCGGCCGCGAGGGACTGGGCGCGCCAGTCCTGCACCGCCGGACACACCGCGGCGTTGCGGGCGTCGAGCCACACACCCACGCCGTAGTCACGGGTGGCGGCCGCATAGACGTAGTCGCCGATGCGCTCCTCCCCTAGCCGGTGCCCAGGATAGGTGGCACGCAGGTCCCCAAACGGACCGTCATACACGGCCGTCCACGCGCCGGGACCGCCGGCACCGACCGGCGCGCTGAGGAACACCCCGTGGTACGGGCGGGGCGAGCTCAAGTCGTCGCCGCGCCATGGCGAGGTGACGGCTTCGTACACGACGTAGGCGCGGTCGCCGGCAGGAGAGATCGCCGGCGCGGCATAGATCGGCCGATCGCCCGGCAACGAGATCGGCGTCGGCCCGTGCCAGGACCGAGCCCCGTCCGCCGACCAGGCCATCCGGGTCTGCTCGTGGTTGAGCCCGGCGCTTGCGTCCGCCCAGGCATCGATGATCATGTCCGTCGCCCCGGCACCGGTCGGGGCGCCGTTGGCGATGTCGACACTTGGCGAGGCGCCCAGGTCGGTCCGCGCTCCGGTGTAGCCGTCCATCACGCAGCGGCCGGACAGCGGGTCGACGAAGAAGCACGGGTCGGTGATCCGGAACAGCGTCCGCGGCTCGGTGAAGTGCGCCCCACCGTCGAACGACTGCAGGACGACGTGGGCGCCGCGGGTGGGCAGCCCGCTGAGCGCCGGGTTCTGGAACATCTCGGCGAACACGTACACGACACCGTGGCTGTCGGTGCGGACCGTGCACCCTGACAGCCCGAACTCCGTCACGCCGTGCCCACCGGTCTGTGCCGGCGTCACCTGCTGCACCCGCCACGCGCTGCCGCCGTCGGGGGAGGTCGCGATCATCAGCGGCGCCGGGAAGTTCGCCGGGCGGTGCTGACCGACGCTGCGGAACTGCGGGAAGCAGGCGTAGACGCGGCCGAAGAAGGGGCTGGAGGCGGCGTTGTCGGCCCAGATCTGTTCCTTGTCGTTGAACGCGGTCGAGCTCTGTTGGGCGGTCACGATGACCGGTGGCATCCAGCTCGACTTCTGCGCCACCCGCTCCGGGGTCGGATTGTCGAGCCGCGAGACCGCGACCGCCTCGAACCCGCGGAACGCCGATCGCCCGGGGAAGTTGGCCGTCAGGTTGGCGTAGTACACCCGCGAGCCGTTCGCCCAGGAGAAGCTGCCGTTCACCGGCCGGGGCCCCACGGCAACGGCCGGGTCGCCGTCGTCGATGAGGCCAGACTCGTAGTACCAGGGGATCCGTCCGATCGGGCCGAAGGAGCCAGGGCACACATCGACCGTGCCGCAGTCGCGGGCGCTCCAGCCGGTGTAGGTGGGCTGGGTCCAGTGCTTGCCACGGTCGAACGAGAAGTAGACCCCTGAGACGCCCACACCAGCGCTGAAGTCGTCGCAGGAGGCGCTCTGCGTCGCCAGCGTACGCGGGCATGGTTGCTGGTCGATGTAGTCGTTGGAGCCCGCCACGAGGAAGTCCGGGTTGTGGGCGTCGACGGCGACGGCCGGCTCGTTCTGGTGGTTGCGCGGCGTCACCCCGGACGGGCTGCCGACACTGACTTCGCTTGCCGTGGCGGACGTCTGGGCAGCGGCCGGAGGGAGACCGGCCATCATGACCACGACGAGCAGGGGACACAGGAGGGAAAGGACAAGGCGCAGCTTTCGCATGGCGGCACACCTCGGTGTGGATACAGACCTGTGGGGCGCAGGTTCGATGTGTGGGACTGACCAGCTCTGGGCCACGCCGGAGGTGCAGGCGTGGGGAGGGCCGCTGTGCCCTCCCCACGCCCGATGCTACGGCAGGGCCACCCTCGCGACGATCTGCTGCTGGTAGAAGCTCGGATTCTGGCCGTAGTCGTAGGTTGAGACCGAGGTCGTGTAGGCGTAGCCGCCATCGAAATCGAGGCCGAGGTAATCGCCGATGAAGGTGGTCGACCCGCAGACGCAGAACCGCTTGGGTGCGTTCAGCTGCGGGTCCCAGGTGAACTGCGAGAGCCGAAGGTTGTGCCCGATCGGCGCGAGATCCGGCTTGTAGAACTGGATCGCGGTGTTGATGCAGTAGTTGCGCCTGCCGGCCGGCGCGCGTGGGTCGAACTGCACGCCCGAGGCCGGGTCGCTCGGACAGGCGAGCCGCCGGTCGTAGAAGGCGACGGCGACCGTGCCCCCCGGGGCGCCCTCGACGCGCGGCTGCAGCGCCTCGACGTCGGAGGGCCCGTCATTGACGCGGATCGGCGCGCTCCAGGTCGCGCCGCCGTCCAGCGAGCCCGTGACGTACACCCGCGACAGCCCGTCGGAGTCCTCGTTCTCGTAGGCGACGTAGAGCGGCCAGTGGCCGTTCACCTGCCTGGTGCCCAGGCCGAACGAGTTGACGATCCCTTCGCTGAAGGTCGTGTTCAGGTAGGTCGGGGTCAGCACGCTCGGGATGACCAGGGTCGGCCCCTGCCAGGTGGCGCCGCCGTCCTTGGACGAGATCAGGTAGATCGAGTTGTGGAGGAAGCCCTTGGCGACCGGGTTGTTCGTGACGGTGGTGTACAGGGTCCCGTCCGGCGCGACGTGCGGCAGCAGGTAGGTGTCCCACGGGTGGCCGGGGATCGTCGGCAGGACCTGCGGCGGGGACCAGTCGGTGTGCGTCCCGTCCGGACGCGCGTCCGCGTAGGAGAGGAGGATCCTCGACGGGTTGAGCACGAACTGGGTGAACATCGCGTAGACGCGCCCGTAGTGTGCGCTCAGCGGGTTGGTGTCGATCGCGATCCACTGCTTGTCCGGCGTGTTGGTGTCGGCGTTGGAGGCGGTGAAGACGAAGTCCGGCTGCCCGTTGTGGGTCGTGATCCAGTTGGTCGCGGCCTGCTGGCCGGCTGGTTTGGCCGGGTGCACGGCCACCGAGATCGCCTCCGGCGGCACCCCCGGGTTGGCCTGCTTGGAGCCGTTGTTGAAGACGTGTCCGCCCGACTTGTCGTAGACGAACACGTACGGAAGCAGCAGCGAGTAGAAGTTCCCCCACGGGTCGAAGGCCCCGACGGGGTCGGTGTTGTCCGTCCAGCCCTCGTAGCCGGGGACGTGACCTTGCACCGGCCAGGTCGCCCCGCCGTCCCACGACTCGTAGAAGCCGTTCAGATGGTTGTAGCCCTCGGCGCTGACGAACCACTTGCTCTGCCCGATCAGGTGCAGCGGGTCCGCCGGGTCGACGCGGATATCTGACTCGGAGTGGTCCTTGACGAGCAGCGGCTGGTTGGAGACGTCCTGCGTTGGGAAGCCGCTGATCCGCTCCCCGGTCGTCGCGCCCGGGCACGGCGTCTCGCCACCGCCCGGGTAGCCGTCCGCCGCGGTCAACGCGGTGGCATACGGCACCTCGGGCGCGTAGCAGCTGACGCGCTGCGTCGTGGCGGAGACGTTGACGACACCCTTGGCCGCATAGCTGGCCGCAAACGCGGCGTCGGACTGATCGCCCTGTGGCGCCGAGGCGGCCGCTGACGACCGGGCGGCAGTACTGGAGACGATGATCGCCGCGACGGCGAGCGCGGCGAGCAGCGCCGTCGATCTTCTCACCCTATCCCCCCTTTTGTCGTCGACCGCGAAGCCGCCGTACGACGGCTTCGACCGGTGATTCTGCCGGGTGCTTCTCACGAACCGCACGGGACGGTCTCGGATCACGGCGGACCTACCGTCGGTCGAACGACCGTATGTGCAGCTCAGATTGGAAGGAAGCGTACACCGGCGATACGACGGAAGCGCGGTCTGCGCCCTGGAAACCGTTCGGGTAGAGCCTTGCCAGCATGCCGTTGCAGCCCTCTGTCCGGTACATCACCTGAGAGGACCGCGCCATGGTCGGACCACCGTTACTCCACCCGCGCGCAAGCGGTCGGATCACGCGTCGAGGACGAGGACGACACGGGCGCCGCCCGTCTCGGAATTGGCGGCGCTGGCCTGCCCGCCGTGGGCCTCGGCCACTGCCCTGACGATCGCGAGCCCGAGCCCGGCTCTGATTCTGCCGTCGTCGAGGACTGGGCTCCGGGAGAACGGCTCGAACGCCCGCCCGAGGACCGCGGCCGGGAAGCCGCGCCCACCGTCCTCGACCGTGACCTGGACCGTTCCGCCGACTCGTTGCCCGGTCACCACGATCGGCCGCGGACCGCCGCCGTGACGGATCGCGTTGTCCAGGAGGTTGTGCACGGCCTGGCGGAGCCGAACCGGGTCGAGCTCGACCTGCTCGTCCGGCGCCACGATGTCGATCCGCGACCCGACCGCCCGGGCCCGCGCCTGGAAGGGAGCGGCGTTGTCCGTCAGCAACTCCCTGAGGGAGACCAGGGTCCGCCGCAGGGGAAGCCGCCCGCCGTTGGTGCGGGCGAGGACCAGCAGGTCCTCGGCCAGCTGGACGAGCTGGTCGGTCTCGACGGAGGCGGAGCGCACGGTGGCCTGCAGCTCGGCCTGGCTCCTGGGGCGGGCCAGGGCCAGGTCAAGCTCTGCCTTCAAGATGGCCAGTGGAGTCCGCAGCTCGTGGCTTGCCTGGTCGACGAAGCGGTGCTCCCGCTCCACTGCCTCCTGAAGGCGGCCGAGCATGGCGTTGAGCGTGTCGGCCAGACGCGCCAGCTCGTCGCCGGTCTCGGGCACCCAGAGACGCCGCTCGGGCTCGGACTCGGAGATGGCCGCGGCCTCGACCCTGATCCGCTCGACCGGCCGGAGGGCCGCGCCGGCGACCGCCCATCCCGCCACCGAGGACAGCACCAGCGCGACCGGTCCCCCGATGGTGAGCAGGAGCAGCAGCCGGTCCAGCGCCTCGTCCCGATCTCCCAGCGTGGCGCCCACGACGACCACCACCGGCCGGCCCCGCTCTCCCGCGGGAACGGCGAGCAGGCGGGCCGGGTCGTCCACGCCGGCCACCTTGCGGCTCAGGAAGGTGGGACCCGACAGCGACCGCAGCACGCCAACGGGCAGCATCGGCGCGCCCCGCACCGCGGCGGTGGTGTCGACGATGCCTCCGGACGGGTCGAGCACCTGCGCGAAGGCGTCGTCCTGCTCGATCAGCCTGTGCCCGGCGTCGATCGGCACCGGTCCGCGCTCGCCCAGCGCCGAGACGATGCCTCCGGCTCGAGTGCCAAGCTCCAGGTCGATGCCCCGGAGCAGTTCCGCGCCCAGCCGCGTGTAGAGGAAGCCGCCGAGCGCGGCGAGCACCGTGGCCATGCCGAGCGCGAACGCCAGCGTCAGGCGCAGCCTAACGGGCAGCCGTGCCCAGGTCCGCACGATCGTCCCGCAAGCGGTAGCCGGCGCCGCGCACCGTCTCCAACGAGCGCCGCCCGAACGGCCGGTCGATCTTCTGCCGCAGGTAGCCCATGTAGACCTCGACCACGTTGGAATCCGCGTCGAAGGCGAAATCCCAGGCGTGCTCGATCAGGTCGCGCTTGGAGAGCACCTGCTCCGGCTGGCGCATGAAGCACTCCAGGAGCGCGAACTCCTTGGCCGTCAGCGCGATCGAGGTCTCCCCGCGCCGGACGGCGCGCTCGGCCGGGTCCAGCGTGAGGTCCCCCACCGACAGGATCGCCGGCCGCTCCCGGGCACCCCGGCGCAGCAGAGCCCGGAGCCTGGCGAACAGCTCAGGGAAGGCGAACGGCTTGGTCAGGTAATCGTCGGCGCCCAGGTCGAGCCCACGGACCCGGTCCCCGACCGCGTCCCGGGCGGTCAGCAGAAGAACCGGAGCCCACTGCCCGGCCGTGCGCAGATCCTCCAGAACCGTGAAGCCGTCCACGCCGGGGAGGATGAGATCGAGCACGATCGCGTCGTACTCGTTCTCCCGTGCGTACCACAGACCATCCTCGCCGCTGGCGGCCACGTCCACGGCGAAGCCTTCCTCGACCAGGCCGCGCCGCAGCAGGTCGGCCATCCGCGCCTCGTCCTCGACCACCAGCACCCGCACGGGTTCTCCTCCCGCGCCCCGCCGCTTCCCGACATCCCGCGCACAGGGTAACCGACCAGGATAAGTCTCCCCTGAGACCACCGGCCTCGGCCTTCAGGCTCCTCTTATCGGCCGCCGCCACGCTAGTACCGCCCGATCGGGCGCGCCAGTCAGACCCCCACACGACAGGTGAAGCAATGGCCCGCAAAGCCTTCCTGACCGCGTTGTCGGTCACCCTCAGCGTCGCGATGGCCGCGTGCACCTCCACGGGGCGGAGCCGACAGTCGGCCGCCAGCTCCCCCGCAGCCTCGACGACCCCGGCCACCCGCGTGTACACCATCAGCTACCGAGCCAGCGACTTTTCCCCGAACGTCGACAACCGGTGGTTCCCGCTCCAGCCCGGAACGACCCTGGTCTACCGGGGCATCAAGGACAAGGAGAAGGTCCTGGAGCAATTCGAGGTGAGCGACGAGACGCAGAAGGTCAACGGCGTCCCCTGCCGCGTGGTCCTCGACCGGCTCTACGTCGGCGGGAAGCTCGGCGAGACCACCCGGGACTACTACAGCCAGGACACCAAGGGAAACGTGTGGTATTTCGGAGAGGACACCGCTGAGCTGGACCCCGATGGGAGCATGGTCGACACGGAAGGGACCTGGCACTCCGGCGAGGCCAGCGCTCTGCCAGGCATCTTCATGCCAGCCAGCCCTCATGTGGGCGAGTCCCACCGGCAGGAGTACTACGCCGGACACGCGGAGGACTTCTTCCAGGTCCTGGGCCTCTCCACCTCGGTGTCGGTCCCCTACAGGGCGTTCAGCGACGCGCTGCTGACCAAGGAGTGGACCCCGCTGGAGCCCGACGTGCTCGACCACAAGTACTACGTTGAGGGGATCGGAACGGTCAAGGAGACAAGCGTCAAGGGGCCGCGTGAAGAGATGGTCCTGGTTGACGTGAAGCACGACTGAGCTGGTCCTGGCTGGCCAGCCGGAAGCCCTCGCCCCGCACGGTGAGCAGGAAGACCGGGTGGGCCGGGTCGAGCTCGATCAGGCGGCGGATGCGCCGGACGTGGCCCATGAGGCGCGTCCGGTCGTCGCCACGCCTGGCGGTCGTACCGTGCGGCTGCTGCGCGCGAACGGAGAGCTCCCCCGAAGCTCCCGTAGCACGATGCTGTGGAAATGTGTGCTATTGGGGCTCGGCCGCTTCCGCCTCTTCCTTGGTCTGCTCCACAGTGCCGGGCGGATGCTCAGGTGGCGCGTAGACGGTCACCAGCCGCAGCGGAACCTGCCCGGTGTTGCGGAAGTTGTGGCGAGTGCCCGCGTGGACGAAGACGAGCTCGCTGGGCGCCACCGGGCTCCTCGCGCCGTCCAGAACCGCCTCGCCCTCGCCCTCGATGAAGACCAGCAGCTGGTCGGTCCGCTGGTGGACCTCGTCGCCGATCTCCCCTCCCACGGGAATCGTCATCGCCACGACCTGGCTGAACTCCCCGGTGACGATCACCCTACGGAACGCGTCGTTGCCTTGCGCGAGCGCGACGATATCCACCGCTCCCCCCTGAGCTGCCATGCCGATCACCATCCCCCCATGAATATCCGAGTGCATGAACACCTGTTGGTTGGTTGGGTAACCCGCCAGCCGGTGTTCATACCGCGTCGCTGCCGATCCCAAAGACCCCGGCGTCGATTCGCCGCCCGGGCCCGAACCCTCCCAGCAGCGCAGCTCATGCGGTCGCCGCCGTTGCTTCGGGCCCGTGTGGCCACCTGGCCACAACTGCCGCCGACATCAGGCCACACTGGTGCTGCCACCAACTTCACCCACCGACCGGGAGGACATCGTGATCGCCAGAACCTGGCACGCCACTGCCACCACCGCGGGCGCAGACGCCTATCGCGAGCACTTCACCCGCTCGGTCCTGCCCGACCTCCAACAAATCGACGGCTACCAGGGCGCCTACCTCCTCCGGCATGACCAGGACGGCCATGGCGAGCTCCAGGTGCTCACCCTGTGGGACTCACCGGAGGCGATCAGACGGTTCTCCGGAGCGGACTTGGACAGCGCCGTGGTCGAACCCGCCGCCCAGGCGGTACTGACCTCCTACGACACTACCGTCACCCACCACACCGTCGTGGTCGACACCGTGGGCACCAGCGCCCGCACCGGCCGGTGACTCAGCCTGCGGCGGAGCAGCCCCGATCATTCAAATAGAAGTGTAGCTGATTGCCGAGCACCGGCACCGGCACTGGCACCGTCACCTGGATCGAGTCGCGGGACTTCGGTCGCCTCATCACCTCCGCCGGCGCCGCCGTGGTGCGCTCGCGCTGAAGCCTCGAACGACCGTGGTGAGAGCGTCGCGCCACGCCCGTTCCTCGTTCCCTGCGGAAGGACGCTCAGCATGGCGCCCGCCGGTCGGGTGGTAGTCAACACTCCCGGACCCACCCCCGAAGTCTTCGTCATCCTCGCCGAGGCGCTGGCACGTCATGTGAAGCCCGAGGTCGCGCACTTCGTGCGGCAAGTGATCTCGCTCCATGACATCCGACAGGTGCAAGACCTCTTCAGCAACGCCGGCTTCAGGCAAGTCTCCGTTCGGCGGAACACAAGGACCCTGCGCCTACCGGCACCCGCAGAGTTTCTCTGGCAATACGTGCACAGCACGCCACTCGCGGCTGCATTGGCACAGGTGGATCACTTAAGCCGCGCCGCATTGGAGCGTGACGTCGTCACCCATTGGGAGCCTTTCGCAGACGATGACGGATTGATGTTGCAGCTGGGTGTCGTCGTCGCTACTGCCCGAACGGAGTAGAGAGATTCGAATGAGGCCCCGAGCACCAGGTTGCCGCCGTCGCTGTCTGTGTTCGCGGTCAACGATCCCCCGGAGGCATGTCGGCGCCCAAAATTTAATGGGTCAGTCAGATGAGGATTCGGGGTAGGGGCGTCGGACGGCGGTGATGAGCCGATCACGGGAGGTTGGGCCGCCAAGGCGGTGGCGGTCATAGCCGGTGAGCGGCTCAGCCCGCGTCGGGCGAGCGCCCCGGCCAGGACCGAGGCGCTCGCCGATTCCGATCAGCGCAGCGGAAGCTCAGGCGGCCGCTGCGTAGATGCTCTGATCCAGCCCTCCCTGCGACAGGCACGGATCGCCGATGGTCGGCGAAGAGTAGGACGCGGCGTTGATGTCGTTCGGCACGTACGTGCACGGCTGGAAGACATCGAAGCCGTCCTGGTCGTCGGCGGCGCCGGTCTCGCGCGGGTCGCTGCCTGGCACCAGGTCACGCGAGTCGGTCCAGGTGGTCATGACGGTGCCGCCAACCGCGGAGATGTAGATGTAGTCGCCCCAGAACCCGTCCCGCCGGGCTCCATGGGTCTCCCAGCCGAAGTTGCTGCCCACCGTGGAGAGCTGCGTCTCGCTCCAGCCTGTGCCGCCGTTGGTGGACTTGGCCACCCAGGTGTGGATCACGTCGCCGGAGTTCTTCCCGCTGGCGGTGTTGCCCGGCGGCAGGCTCGGCGCATACGCGGGGTCGACCCGGGAGTCGTAGAAGACCACGTTGATCACCCCGCCCGCGGAGGCGATGTCGGGGGTCCACTGGTGACCGACCGGCACCGTGTCCAGCGTGGTGGCAGGGGTGGGCCAGGCGGTCCCGTCCGGCGAGTTGCGCACGAAGACCTTGGACTGTCCGCTCGCCAGTTTCGCGTTCCAGACCACGTGCACGCCGGCGGCGTCCGCGGCGACCGCCGGGGCGGTGGAGAACCTGGAGAAGGTGAGCCCGCTCGGGCAGGCGAACGGTCCGTCACCACAGTCGGTCGCGCCGTTGCCGCTGAACTGGCTGGAGTCGAACAGGTCGATGGTCGCCACGTGCGCCACCGGGCCGAACGACGCGCCGCCGTCGGTGGACTTGGAGAGCCACACGTCGCTGCTCGGATTGGACGACGATGGGTAGGTCAGGAACGCCAGGTACACCGCGCCGTCGGGCCCAACGGCAAGATCGGCGAAGGATGCGGTGCCAAGCGCCACCGGCGTGACCCGGATCGGCGAGGAGAACGTCAGGCCATGGTCGGTGGAGCGAGAGAACAGCACGGCGTTGGTCCGAGCGAACCCGTCGTACTGCGACCAGGCCACGTAGGCATTGCCCCCAAACCGCCCAGTGGTCTGGTCGACCGTCAGGTTGATCTTGTCCTGGAACAGCCCTGTAAGGAATTGTCCGGAGGGGGTTCCGCGCTTGACCAGGACGGTTCGGTCGTAGGCCGCGCCGTCGTTGTTGTAGCGCGCCACGAACACCCCGCCGTTGACCGGCTTGGCGCGGTTGAAACAGATGAACGCGTAGAACAGGCGGCCGTCGTGGTCAAAGGCCTGGGACGGATCGCCGGCCGCGCCGCAGGTCCCGTGCACCGGAGAGGCGACCCCCGCCGCGGATGAGTCGTCCGGATAGCCGGGCACCAGGCTGTCCTGCCAACTGGACCCGCCGTCAGTGGAGCGATAGTAGCCCGCCCACACTTCGTTGTTGACGATCTGGGCGCAATAGTCGTTGGACCCGGCGACGACGACCTGCGGGTTGTGGGGGTTGACCGCCACCGTCGGCTCGTTCTGCGGGCGTCGCCCCGTACTGCACGCCGTGGTCGTGGCGTCGGTCGACCCGTCGTAGCGCAGATAGCTCGAAGCGGTGCCGTCGCGGGTGACCAGGACGTTCGCGCTGTTGCCGAACGCCGCACCGCTGGATACACCGGCAAGCACCACCGACAGGACAACGAGAAAAAGAAGCCAGCGAGACCTCATCAAGACCCCCTCATCCGCCCACCGGTAGCGGTCTCCCCACGCTGGGAGACATCCGGTCACAAGAGGCTCGCAAACCCGCCCGCCCAGGTCAACCCGGGGAGCAACGACATCGATCCGTGTTGCGGGCTCGAAAACCCAATCCGCTGCCGGTCCCGGTTGGCTCGGATTGCTGCCCGGAGGAATGACCGCGACCGTTTCTCGACGAGGAATGCAGGTTTGGCTCGCGGTTACGCAGTCCAGTGAAGATGGGAGGCAAGCAGGGTTGGCATGGCGGCTGAGGGATCGGGGGAGCGGATGGCGCGGACCGTGCTGATCAACGCCGGCCCGTGGCTGCCGGTTCCCCCCGCCGGCTACGGCGGGATCGAGCACGTGGTTGCGTGCCTCGTCCCCGAACTGCGGCGTCGCGGCCACCGCGTGGTGCTGGCAACGGTGGGGGAGAGCACGATCGAAGCCGACGAGAAGCTCTGGGTGCATCCGCGGGGGCAGTTCCAGCAGCTCGCCGCTCCCTACGGCCAGGTGATGGGCGTGGTGCACGCGCACATGCAGCGGGTGCTCGAACGCGTCGACCGACCGCACGCGGGCCCGGCCATCGACCTGGTCCACGACCACCTCGAGGTTGTCGGCCCGAGCATGCTGGCGCTGCTCGGCGCCAGGTGCCCGCCGGTCCTTCACACCCTCCACTGGGACCTGGGCAAGCACCCCGAGTTCTACTCCGGCTTCGACGGCGGCGGTCGGGTGCTCTTCAACGGCGTCTCCCAGCAGCAGCTCGACGGCGCACCGCCACGCCTGCGTGCCCAGACGCTCGGCTCGATCCCGCTGGCGGTCGATCCCGGCGAGTACGCTTTCCGCGCCCGCAAGCAGCCGTATTTCGTGACCCTGGGGCGCTTCACTCGCGTCAAGGGCCAGGACACGGCCGCCCGTCTCTGCAAGGAGCTGGGGCTGGAGCTGCGAATGGCCGGGCCGGTCGCGGCCATGCCGACCCCTGGGAAGCTGTTCGCCGAGCTGGCTCGTCCACAGAGCCCCCTGCTGACCTACACCGACGTGCGCTATTACCTCGATGAGGTGCGGACCTACGAGGACGGCGAGCGGATCCGCTGGGTCGGCTCTGTAAGCGGGCGCGCCAAGCAGGAGCTGGTGGGTCGTGCGAGCGCGCTGCTCGCGCCGGTGCGCTGGAACGAGCCGGGCGCCACCGCGGCGATCGAGGCACTCGCCTGCGGCACTCCGGTGCTGGCCATGCGTCGCGGCGCCTTCGCCGCCATCGTCGAGCACGGGGTCACCGGCTTCCTCGCCGACGACGAGCGCGAGTTGGCCGACTACCTGTCGCGGGCGGGGGAGATCGACCCGGCCGCCTGCCGCCGCGCCGTGGAGGAGCGCTTCTCCGCCGCCACCATGGCCAGTGCCTACGCGAGCTTCTACGAGCAGGTCATCACCCGGGCCGCCACGCCGTGACGCGCCGAGGGCGGCGCGATGTCTCGGCATACGCCCGAGCCGCGATGGCGTCCGGTCGCTGAGGAGCGGGACGACCGCCTCAGGCCTTGCGGTCCTCAGGGTCCGGCTGCCGGACCTCGAAGACCGCCTGGATGACGTGGCGGCGCCGGGCGGCGATCGCCTCCAGCAGGGCGGGCGCGTCCTCCAGCGGCAGCACGTCGGTGATCAGGTGCTCGCCGATGGCGCCGCCCTCAGCGCGCAGCAGCGCGACGGTCTCGGCCGCCAGCCGCCGCCGGTCCCAGGAGCCCGCCAGTCCTCGCGGCACACGGGCGATCTGCGCGCAGCGGATTGCGAGCCCGTTGTGGTGGAACTCCTCGCCGAGCCGCAGCTCCGCCGCGTCCTCCTGGTAGAAGGCGAGGTCGATCACGGTGCCCTGGGGGCGCAGCGCGCGCAGCGCGCTGGCGAGGCTGGCGACGCGGCCGCGGCACTGGAACGCCACGTCGGCGCCACGGTCGCGGGAGCCGTGGCGCCAGCGCTCCTTGACCGCCCGCCACGGCTCGACCACCGACTCGTCGACCGGCTGGAGACCGAGCGCGGCAGCGGCCCGCAGCCGCGCCGGCGTGTGGTCGGCCACGGCCACCTCGACGGCGCCGAGATGGCGTGCGAACAGGCCAACCAGCAGGCCGATCACGCCGCCGCCCGTGACCAGCACGCAGCGCCCGGCCACTCCGTCGCCAAGGTCGCGCACGTCCGCGCCCCGCGCCTCGGCGGCGGCGTGCAGGAGGCCGTTGGCGCAGATCGGCCCCATGTGCGCCGCGTAGATTCCGAGGATCGGGTCGAGGTCCGCGGGCAGCGGCACCACCAGCTGGCGGCCGGGGTCGGCGGTATGGCCGCTGCGGTGACCGTAGGCCATGGCAACCAGGTCGCCAGCTGCGTGGGCCTTGCTCCGGCTCGCCCGGACCCGGGCTACCTCCATGTAGCCCAGCGTCCGGACCGGGTAGCCGGTGGCGGGCCGGTCGCGCCGGAAGACGCCCAACTCGGGCTGCCAGGCGGCGTGCAGGTACGGGTTGGTGCCCTTGAAGTAGGTCAGTTCGGTGCCGGCCGACAGGCCGGTGTAGACGGTGTCGACCCGGATGCGGCCGGGCTCCAGCCGCTCGTCCTCCAGTTCGAAGAAGCGGGCGCAACCTGGGCGCTCGATCCCCAGCGAGCGGACCGTGCGGTGCCCGGTGTCCGCGGGCGTGGCCCCATTCGCCCACTGGACCGGCGACTCACGCACGGGCACCCGCCGGTGTCAGGTCCACCGGCCTGCCCTCCTCGGCGGAGCGCGCCAACGCGCAGGCGACCCGATGGGTGCGGAGCGCTTCCTGGTAGGGCACGCGTATGCGGTTGGACCCGCCCTTGACCGCATCGATGAAGTCGCGGTCGACCCGCACCTTCGCATCGCCACGGTCTGGCCACGTTTGAGGGGCGGAGCCGGTGTCGACCACCAGCGCCTCCTCGCTGAGCTCCAGTGCCAGACCGTCGCCAAAGACCTGCACGCTGGCGCGGTGCTTCCAGTCGAGCAGGCAGGTGGAGCAGAGCGAGCCGACAGCTCCGCTGGCGAAGCGCAGAGTGGCGGCGGAAACGTCGTTCACGTCCGCATCCGGGAAAGCGGCTCGCTCGGTGCGCGCCTCGGCCGCGTACACCTGGGTGACCTCCCCGACCAGTGCGCGAGCCAGGTCAATGGCGTGGGTGGCCTGCTCGACGATCTGCCCGCCCGAGCCGTCGCGCCGGCACCACCAGCCAACGGGCGGCACCTTGTCCAGCCAGGATCCCAGCACCAGCCGCGCCGGCCGTTCACGCAGCAGCTCCAGCGCCCGCTCGAAGGTTTCGAGGTTGCGCCAGTGGTAGCCGGCAGCGGTGACCAGACCCCGCCTGCAGACGGCCGCGGCGATCGTATCCGCCGTGTCCAGGTCGATCGCGATCGGCTTCTCCACGAAGAGGGGCAGCCCCGCCTCCACAGCGGCCAGCTCGGGCGGGCCGTGCGCGAACGGGGGCACGCAGACGTAGAGCGCGTCGAGGTCTTCCCGCTCCAGCATGTCGAGATGGCTTCCGTAGATGGCGACGGCGTTGCTCGGCTCGGGCCGCCGACTGGAGCCGGCGTGAGCCGCGAGCGTCCGCGCCCGCTCCACGTCCGGGTCGGCGACCGCCGCGACCTCCACATCGCCCAGGCCAAGCAGGGTGGTCACATGGCGCCGGGCCACATTGCCGGCGCCCACGAAGCCCACACGAGCGGTAACAGTCACCGCCTCGGTCTTGCCGCAGAGCGGATACGGAAAACCCGGGGGCTACACCCCGGCCCTGGAGAGAGGTGAGCAGGGGCTGCGCGGCCATCTTATGGCCGGCCGTGATCTCCTTCACCGACCTGGCCGCGCTGACCATCGCCAACACCATGCAGAGCCACGAGCGGGCCGAGTTGGCCGGGCAGCTCCAGCGTGCGCTGGACGCCCGAGTGGTGATCGAACAGGCAAGGGCGTGCTGGTCGCCCGCGAAGGGCCTGTGTCAACCGGAGGCGTTCGAGCGTGCCGGCGTCACGTCACGTTCCCGGCGGCCAGCTCGTCCTGTTGGTAGCCGCCCGCTTCGGAAACCCTCGGCTTGGAGCACGCCAGATGCATCGCCAAGCACCAGAACCAGACTCGACCGATACAGCCAACAAGCCGGCCCACGTCAGCTCGCGTGTGCAGCCCGATGCGTGCCACCATCCCCTTGGCACCAGTCTCTGCAGGGCGCCGCGTGCGGCATGACGCAAGGGGGAGGTCGGTACCTGTGGTGACGGCATACATCCTCATCCAGACCGAGGTCGGCAAGGTGGCCCAGGTCGCCAGGGGCATCGTCGAGATCAAGGGCGTGCAGCAGGCCGAGGACGTGACCGGCCCCTACGACGTGATCGTCCGCGCCGAGGCGCGGAACCTCGACGAGCTCGGCAAATTGGTGGTGGCGCGCGTGCAGGCGGTCGAGGGTGTCACGAGGACCCTCACCTGTCCGGTGGTGCACCTCTAGAACCGGTGGGTGCGCTCCGACGCCACCACCTGCTCCATGGTACGGGCGACCCAGGGGACGAGGGGAATCTCACCGCACCCGGCGGCTCACCTCGGCTACCCGGGGCCACGGGCCGACCTTTCGAGTGCTCACCGCGGTCGCTCAGGGTCGTCGGGACATGCGCGTGCCCTCTGTGTCCGAGCGGCGCGGCTCACCGCGGTGTACGCGGCCGAGCGGGCCTACCTCGACACACCTTGGTCGGCGGTGCGGACCAGGAGCCCGGCGGGTTCACCCCACCGCCAGTGGATCGAGAACTGGACCGGCGAGGCGGCGAGGCGAGCCTGCTGGTAGCTGACACCATCCTCAGGCGAGCTTGGCGCGAACGGCGAGGCAACGGTGGGCGGCGCGGCCGCACAGTGCCAGCCGGGTCAGGCTGGCGAGCGCCGCGAGGCTGACCGGCGCCCAGGCGATCTGCGCAGGGCCAAGGATCGCCTGGACGGTCAGCATGCCGAGCAGCGTCAGGTCGATGGCAACGCCGGCGATACCGGCGGTCGCGGCTGCGGTTGGTGCCAGGCTGGGCCGGTCCGGAAGCCAGCGGCTCGGCCGGCCGGTGGCGGCCATCGCCAACACGGCGGCCGGCACGCCGACGGCGAGAGCGGCGACCAGCACTGGGAACATCGTCCACGGGCCGTGGGCGTGCCAAGGCGAGATGGGGCGAGAGACACGGTGGCTGGCAACCAGCGCCAGCAGCCACAAGCTGCCCAGCAGCGGCCCGCTCGGGAGGATGGCCAGCACGGTTCGGCGGGCCTGAGCGGCGGCAAGGTCCACCGCCAGCGCTCGGGCGACCGTGTGAGGGTCGCCGAACTCGACCACGGCCGCCCGGGCCGCGCGAGCGGGGAGCAGACCGCGGCCACAGTGGCTGTCGACTGCCTCCAGCAGGCCGTCATGCAGTTCCGCCAAGATCGCCTGGCGGGCGCGGGTCGGTCCGGGGAGCTGGTTGGCGAGCGCGTCCAGCCAGTCGCGAAGGATCTCGTCGGCGGGGTCCAGTCCTGGGGCGCTCAAGTGGTCGCCGGTCGTGGCCATCGCTCTGGCTCCAGGAGGGCGTTGACGGCGGTGGCGAACTCCCGCCAGGCGGCGCGCTCATTGCCGAGCGTGGCGCGGCCGGCGGCGGTGAGCTCGTAGGTGCGCCGACGTCGCCCTCCAACGACCGACCAGCGGCCGCGGATCAGCCCGGCGCGCTCCAGGCGATGCAGCGCAGGGTAGATCGTGCCGGTGGGCAGGTCGATCCGGCCACCGCTGCCGGTCCGCAGGGCCTCCATGATCACGTAGCCGTGCCCCGGGCCTTCCTCCAGGGTGGCCAGCAGCAAGGCGTCCAGGTGGCCCTTGAGCGCCTGAGCGTTCATCGGTGGTGCACCTCCATCGCGATACGTAGCGATGCTATACCGGACAGGCGTCGAGGGCCAGGATCGTTTCATCGCCGTTCCCCGGAATGGATATTTGGGGTCGGCGTCGTGCGGGGAAGCCAGTGGGCGAGATATTCCGCGACGCCGTGGAGGTCGGTGCCGGCGCTCCGGTAGCCGATGTGACCATCTGGCCGTACGAGGTACTGCGCGGTGTCGTGAACTCCGAGGCGGGCGAGCGCCTGCCCGTTGTCGACCAGGGCCTCGGGCGCCGGCCGTGGCGTGAGCTGGTGGATCTCCACCAGGTGAAGGTAACGACCGCGGATGGCGGCCAGTTGGTGGGGATCCCAGTCGTCCGGCGGCCCGCACAGCAGCAGGTGGAACGCCGGCGCCGCCAGGGCCTCGCCCAGCCAGCACACCCGGTCGGCTCGGACGACGAGCGCGTCGGGGAGCCGATCACCGGCCCTGGGCCCGCGCCGAAGCGCTGGCCGGCCTTCTTCGACGGCGGGACTGTGCCGGTAGTGCACGCCGAGTTGCGAGATCGTCCGGAACCCGAGCGCCCGCCCCTTGCCCCAGCGCAGGACGAGTGGCGCCAGCAGCGGGACGAACCGGCGCCGGACCAGGCCGACGAGCGGGTTGGTTGAGGTCGCGATCGTGAAGGCCCTGTCGGTGAACCGCAGCACGAACCGGCCGATGGGCCAGCGTTCGGTGTGGTAGGTGTCGAGCAGGGAGGGGTCGGCGACGCCGCGGGTGACCATGGCCAGCTTCCAGCCGAGATTGCAGGCGTCCTGGATGCCGGTGTTCATGCCCTGGGCGCCGGCCGGGCTGTGCACGTGAGCCGCGTCGCCGGCCAGGAACACCCGGCCGGCACGGTACCGGCTGGCTTGCCGGTGATGGAGGCGGAAGGTCGTCAGCCAGGCGGGGTCGTGGAGCCGTACCGTGCCGACGGTGAAGGCGTCGGCGATGGCCTGCAGGTCCTCCAGTGAGACCTCCGCCTGCTCCCATTGGTGCTGGCTCGTGCCATTGCTTTCCCGCCCTGGCCGCATGCCGAGTATCCGCCAGGTCGCGGGCGTCCCGAGCGGGAAGAAGAACAGCATTCCGTCAGCGCCCATGTACACGTGCACGGCGCCGGGCTCCAGGTCGCCGTCGGCTTCCAGATCGCCGAGCGCGAACGTCTGGGGGTAGGCGCCGCCCGCGAACCCGATCCCGGCCAGATTCCGGACGGTCGAGTGGGCGCCGTCGCAGCCGACCAGGTAGCTGGCACGCACCTGCTCGGTCCGGTCCTGACCATGGTGGCGCAGGGTGCAGGTGACGTGCTCCGTTTCGGCGGTGAAGCCGGTCAGCTCGACGCGCCGCTCGACGATGACGCCGCGGTCGGCCAGGTGCTGGCTGAGCGCCTGTTCGGTCTCGGCCTGGGAGAGGAACAGCACGAACGGGTAGGCGGTGTCCTCGACGCCGAGGTCGAACAGGCGCGCCGCCACCACGCGCTTGCCGAAGTGCAGCCGCATCTGAACCGCTTCGTTGCCGCGCTCCAGGAGGGTCCGGGAGATTCCGAGCCCCGCCAGGACCTCCAGCGTGCGCGGTTGGATGGCGAGCGCCCGGGACTCGTGCACGCGGTCCGCCTGACGGTCGATCACGCGAACCGTGGTGCCGAGGGCCTGGAGCAGGGCGGCCAGTGCCAGGCCCGTCGGGCCGGCGCCGGCGATCAGCACATCCACCGGAGCGGGCTCGCCCATCGCGTCGGTCTGCTCGCTGCCGATGGCACGACCTCCTTCATCGATGGGGTTTCAGCTGGTCTGGCGGCACAAGGTGGCCGCGCATATGATAGACAGTCTACATGTAGCGATCCTGTCTATCATCAGCTCTGGCGGCCTACCTGAGGTTCCGCATGTGACCTTCGGGTAGCCATGGTGAGCTGTGCGGCGCGGCGGTCGCCAGCATCGCGCTGGTGTGACCGGCGTCGCGCCAGCATCGCGCCTCAGGCGCGAGCGGCTCTGGCGTCGCGCCACAGCAGCAGGCGCGCGCTGAGTGCGGCCACCGGAGCGGCGATGGTCAGGCCCAGGCGCAGAGGTGAGGGGGCGGCGAGACCCGCCATCAGACAGCCGGCGGCCAGCACGTCGAGCCCCGCTGCCAGTCGCAACCGGCGACCGAGCAGCATGCGAACGAGGTAGCGTCGCAGGTCGGTGGTCAGCCGGCCGACGAACCCCCACACGAACAGCGAGAGAATCGCAAGCAGTACCAGCGCAACGATGCGGCCGACCGCCGGGCTGATGACCCTGCCGAGCCGCGCGAGCAGGTACGTGCCAAGCCACACGCCGTACGTGGCTCGACCGAGGAACTCGCGGACCACCAGGTCCAGGTTGTGCCGGCTGACGGCAGCCCTGGGATCGCTGCGCACCGCGGTCGCGAACCCCTCTGCGGCCCGGGCGAGCCCGGCCGGGTTGGCCGCGTGCGCGTGCTTGAGGTGCAGGCGCGCGAGCTCGTTGTGGGCGGCGGCGTTGTCCGGCTCGATTGCGACCGCCCGCCGGAAATGGTTCTCGGCCTCTCCGCGGTGGCCGGCCGCCGCCGCGACCGCGCCGACGGCGACGTGGACGTCCGCCTCGTCAGGGGCCAGGGCGAGTGCCCGGTCCGATCCCGCGCGGGCCTCCTCCAGGCGCCAGGCCCGGATGGACGCCTGCGCCAGTCGTACGTGCGCCTGCCACGTGTACGGGGCGAGCCGGGCAGCCTCCTTGGCCGCGCGCGCCGACTGCACGTAGTTGCCCAGACCTTGCAGGGCGACGCTGGCAAGGCGATGCGGCCATTCCTCGTCAGGGGCCAGCGGGATGGCGGTCTCCGCCGCTCGGAGCGCCTCGCGATACCGGTCCAACCCCAGCTGCGCCTGCGCCATGAGGCACCAGGCATGCGGGTTGTCGGGGTCGCTGGCCACCGCACGCGAGAGCAGCGCCAATGCGTCCTCGTAGCGGCGCAGCTCGCAGAGGCCCTCGGCGCGCTCCAGCGCCAGGTGCGCCTCGTTCACCGGGCCGCCGATCTCACAGCAGCCGCCGCCGCCGCAGGTAGGTGAGCAGGTCGTCGTAGGCGCCGCCCTCGTTGGCGAACTGCGCGACGTTGCGGGCGACCTCCAGCCACGGTCCGATCGACGGGCGCACCTCGCGGGCGGCCCGCTCCAGGTCCGCCATGCCGATCATGCGCACAGCCCCCTTGCGGGCCGAGTCCAGCAGCGCGTGCTCGGCCGCCGTCTCGCAGATGTGCGCCAGGTCAGCGCCTGAGTATCCGTCGGTGAGCTTGGCCAGGCGGGAGGCGTCGACACCTGCGATCGGGCGATCGCGCAGGTGATAGCGCAGGATCGCCTCGCGCGCGGGCTCGTCCGGGGGGAGCACCAGCAGCATCCGATCGAAGCGGCCCGGCCGGCGCAGCGCCACGTCCACGTCCCAGGGGTGGTTGGTCGCGCCGAGGACGTAGACGCCCTGGTCACCCGCGATCCCGTCCATCTCGGCCAGCAGCTGGTTGACGGTGCCGCGTGCGGCGCTGTGCCGCAGGTGGCTGCGCTTCTGGCCGAGCGCGTCGACCTCGTCCAGGAACAGCACGCACGGCGCGTTGCGGCGTGCGATCTGGAACAGCTCGCGCAGGTTCCGCTCGCTCTGGCCGATGAACATGTCGAGCACATCCGCGAGCGAGACCGCCATGAACCGGGCGTCGATCTCGCCGGCGAGCGCTCTGGCGATGAAGGTCTTGCCGCACCCTGGCGGCCCGTACAGCAGCAGCCCGCCGCGCAGCGACTTGCCGTACAGGCGCCCGAGCTCGGGGTGGCGCATCGGCGCGAGCACCGCGGCCTCCAGGCGCTCCTTGACGGCGGCCATCCCGGCGACGTCCGCAAGGCGGACCTGGGCTGGCTCGATGTCATACCCGCCCGTGGCGGGCTCCGGCTCCCCCTCGACGTACATCGGCGGGGCGATCCCGGCAAGCTCGGAGTCGAGCCGGCGCAGCGCCTCCGCCTCCGCATCGGCCGGCTCGGAAGGCGACACCTCCGAGCCCTCTGGCGTGTCAGGCGGATCCACGCGGCTCGACCGGGACCCGTCGACGGCGTCGCGCGCGGCGTGGCTCTGCGCGACCAGCGCGAGCGCGGCGGCATTGCCCGGCTCGCGCTGGAGCGCCGCGGCGGCATGGCGCACCGCATCGTCGTGCTCGCCCGCGGCGGCGAGCAGCTCGGCCAGGTGCACCCGCAGCGACACGTCATCGGGAGCGGCCTCCACAGCCGCGCGCAAGCTGCGCAAGAGCGCCTCTGACGTCATGGGCGGGACCTGCCGAATCTGGGTGGCGGCAAGGGACAGCGGCCGGAGTCTATAGGATCGGAGGCCGGCGGTCGGTCCGGCCCTACTCCACGACCTGGCCGCCCGCCGATTGCGTGCGGAACCTCGGGCAGGCCGCTCAGGCGGCGGCGAGCTCGGTCGTGCAGAAGGGGCAGCGGCGCGCCTTGATGGGGATGTCCATCAGGCAGTAGGGGCACCGGCGGGTGGTGGGCTCGGGCGTCTCGCGATGGCTGAAGTGCGACGTGAGGACGTTGACCAGCCTGACTACGAAAAAGAAGACCGCGAGGGCGATGGTGATGAACGCGATCATCACATTGAGGAAGTCGCCGTATCGGAACACCGAGCGGTTGATCGTGAAGGTCAGGGCGCCGAAGTCGGGCTTGCCGACGATGGCGGCGATCAGCGGGGTGAGCAGGTCTCTGACCAGTGCCTGTACCACCCCGGCGAACGCGACGCCGATGACGATCCCCACCGCCAGATCGACCACGTTGCCCCGTAGCACGAAGGTCTTGAACTCCGTCAGCAGCCCACGCACGAACATTCCCTCCTGAGCCCGTCACGCCCGGTCGCCGTCCGCCGAGCTGGACGCTGCGGTTATGCCCCCTCTGGAGGGAAGCATTCCAGGCTGCGAGGAAGTTCCCAGACGCGCGTGACGCCCCGCCAAGCGTCAGCCGCCGACGCACTCGTGGTCGTCGCCACCACCCGGGCACGGGCGGCTCGGCGGCCGCGGCGTCGGAGGCGGTCCTTACCAGCCCCGGCTCCACCAGGCCACTTGGACGCGCGAGGATGGCCCGTCGGACCTCGGCTTGTGGGGCTCCATCGTGACCGGCGGCTCCACCTTCCACATCCCCTCTGAGCTGCGCTTTCGTGGCTGCTGACTGGGGGTTTCAGGTAGAATGGAGGCATGAAGGAAGAATCTGCTGTGGCTGTCGTTCCCGCCGGCAGCGGTGGGCAGGCTGTCCATCTGGCGCCGCACGCGGCCTACGGACTGGCCGCGGAGATCCGGGCTGTGGAGAGCGGCCACAACGCCCGGCTGCTGGCCGATGGCTCGATCCTCGTCAAGTCCGACTCCCGACCTGGCAGCTACCGCGTCTGGCTGCGCGGGGTGCGCGACGGCACGGTGCTGCTCGGCTGCACCTGCCGGTCGGGCACCTATCGGGAGTCGCTTCCGGTTCCTTGCAAGCACGCGGCCCTCGCCGGCCGCCGGCTGGAGCGTCACGGCCTGGCTCGCTGGCACGAGGGCGCCTGGCGCATTCGCGAACGCGCGCAGGTCCGCGGCCTGCGCCTGCTGCTCGCGGGCATGGTCGGGCGCCAGTCCTCGACCCGAGCACGCGCTCGCGCGGCGGCGACCAGCTCCAACGCCGGCCAGCGGCCTGAGCCGGCGGCAGACGCCGCCTGACCCGGGCGTCAGAGGCGTCCGCCCCGGCGGCATAGGCCGCCTGACCCGAAGCACGCAGTCGGTCCTCACTCCTCGCTGGGGCGGACGCCACCACGTCTTCGAGACTTCTCGAACGACTCTCGGAGGTTTCTTACCTTCCCCTCACCTCGGCGGCGGACGATTCGGCCCGGTCACCATCGACGGCACGGCCAGATCGAGTTCCCGCTGGTGTTCGCCCATGTCCCAGACACTTGCACCCAGCTCGGCGCCGGGCGCTAACGTTGGCTCCATGCCCAGCCGCGTCCTGCTCGCCGAAGACGACCGCGCCACGCGCGAGGCGCTGACGCGCGCGCTCGAGCTCGAGGGCTACCAGGTCCGCGCCGTCTCCGACGGCTCCGGCGTGTTCGAGGAGATCGCCGAGGAGCCGGCCGACGTGCTGGTGCTGGACCTGATGATGCCGCACGTCGGCGGGCTGACCGTGTGCCAGCGGCTGCGGGCGCGCAAGGACCGGACGCCGATCCTGATCGTGACCGCCCGGACCGAGGTCTCGGACCGGGTCGCCGGCCTGGACGCCGGCGCCGACGACTACCTGCCCAAGCCGTTCGCCCTCGACGAGCTGCTCGCTCGGGTCCGGGCGCTGCTCCGCCGGGCCAGCTACGACGAGCCGGACCAGGAGCTGCGCGTAGCCGACCTGCGCCTGGACGAGGCGGCCCGGCGGGCCTGGCGGGGCGATCGCGAGCTGGAGCTGACCAAGACCGAGTTCGACCTGCTCCAGCTGTTGGTGCGGAACGCCGGGATCGTGCTCAGTCACTCGACCATCTACGAGCGGATCTGGAACTACGACTTCGGGCCGGACTCGAAGGCGCTGTCGGTCTACGTTGGCTACCTGCGGCGCAAGACCGAAGCGGCCGGCGAGCCGCGACTGCTGCACACCGTGCGCGGTGTCGGCTACAGCCTGCGCTCGCCATGACGCTCCGGGCCCGCCTCGCGATCGCCTTGGCGGTGCTGGCGGCGCTGTCGGTCGTCGCCGTGGCGGTGATCAGCTACGTCACCACGGACCAGGGCCTTCGCAACCAGGTCGACGCGAGCCTGGTCAACGCGGCGCAGCAGCTTCCAAGGGGCGACGAGCTCTGCGCCGAGCTGGCGGGGCAGGGCGACGAGGGGCCCATCCACGATCTGGGCGGTCCGCTCGCGGGCCTGCGCGGCCTGATCGTCCAGTGCCTCGACTCCAGCGGGCAGGTCATCGTCGCCATCGGACCTTCCGACCTGCCCCTCCGCAGTCCCGGCGTCGACGCCACCAGCCGCCCCGACGCACCGGACGCCCTGAGCGCCGGGCAAGGTCCTCGTGACCCGGACGAGATCTCCCGCCCGTGGACCCAGACGTTCGGCGGGCAGCCCTACCGGGTCGTGGCCATGGCACGTCCCGGCGGCCAGATCATCGTCGGACGCAGCCTGGCCGAGACCAACCGCGTCCTGGACTCCGTCCGCAACCGCTCGATCCTGGTCGGGCTGGTCATCATCGTGCTGGCGGCCGCGGCCGGGGTGCTCATCGCCAGGCGCACGACCCGGCCGGTGACCCGTCTGAGCGCGGCCGCCGACCAGATCGCCGCCAGCGGCGATCTGGACATCGCCGTCCCGCCCGGCGGGCGCGACGAGATCGGCCGGCTCGCCCGCGCGTTCGCGTCCATGCTCGCCGCGCTGACCCGCTCGCGGGACCAGCAGCAGCGCCTGGTGCAGGACGCCGGCCACGAGCTGCGCACGCCGCTGACCAGCCTGCGGGCCAACATCGACACCCTGCGCCGCCACCCCGACCTGGCCGCCGTGCCCCGTGGGCGGGTGCTCGTCGACCTCGACAGCGAGCTGCGGGAGCTGTCCGTGCTGGTCGAGGAGCTGGTGGCGCTGGCCGTCGACCGCCGTGACGACGAGCCGGAGCAGACCGTCGCGCTCGACCAGCTCACGGCGCGCGCCGTCGACCGGGCGCGGCGCCGCAGCGGGCGGTCCATCGTGGTCGACGCCGAGCCGGCGACGGTGGTGGCGCGGCCGCAGCAGCTGCTGCGCGCCGTCGGCAACCTGCTCGACAACGCCGTCAAGTTCAGCCCGGAGGGCACCCCGATCGAGGTGACCGTCCGACCGGGCCGCCTGCAGGTCCGCGACCACGGACCGGGGATCGGTCCGGAGGACCTTCCGCGCGTCTTCGACCGCTTCCACCGGGCGGTGGAGGCGCGGAGCCTGCCCGGCTCGGGCCTCGGCCTGGCGATCGTGCGCCAGATCGTCGAGGACTCCGGCGGCAGCGCCGGCGCGGTCAACCATCCCGACGGCGGCGCCGTCTTCACCCTGGAGCTTCCCTCCGCGCCCGCGGATTCTTGACTGCTTCTCGAACCCCTCACGAAGCGGCCTTACCGCGGCTCGCGAGCATGGCGGTGACACGGGAACCAGACAACGGAGGCCCGCCATGCCAGTAGCCGAACAATCGTCGGTGCTCGACCCACCGCCCGCCCCAGAGCCCCAACCCTGGGCGCCCGGCTCACCGCCCAGCTGGACGCCGCCCGAACAGGCCGCGCCGCCCCCGCCGCCGCGGCGGCGGAGGCCGTGGCGGATGGCGGTGGCGTTCCTCGCGATCGCCCTGCTCGCCGGTTCGGCCGGAGGGCTCGTCGCGCGGGAGCTGGAGCCGGCCACGACCGCGACCCCCACGGTGGTCCGAACGACCTCGTCGCCATCGTCGCAGCTCGCCGGTTCCTCGTTGAACGTCGCTCAGGTGGTCGACAAGGTCGAGCCCGCTGTGGTCAGCATCGAGGCGTCCAGCAACCAGGGCCCGTTCGCGAGCACGTCGGCGGGCAGCGGCTTCGTCCTGACCTCCGACGGCCAGGTGCTCACCAACGCGCACGTCGTCGAGGGCGCCAGCTCGATCAGGGTCACGCTCAGCGGCCAGTCGCAGGCCAGGAACGCCGCGCTGGTCGGCATCGACACCAGCAACGATCTGGCCCTGTTGAAGATCACCGGCGCCAGCAACCTGCCGACAGCGACGATCGGCAGGTCCGCGGACGTGGCCGTCGGCGACGGCGTCGTGGCCATCGGCAACGCTTTGGCGCTGCCGGGCGGCCCCACGGTGACCAGCGGGATCATCTCCGCGCTCAACCGCTCGCTCGGCACCGGCAGCGGCCAGATGAGCGGCATGCTCCAGACCGATGCCTCGATCAGCTCCGGCAACTCCGGCGGTCCGCTCGTCAACGCGGCCGGGCAGGTGATCGGGATCAACACCGCCGTGGCGACCTCCAGCCAGACCACGACGGCCGAGAACATCGGCTTCGCCATCCCCATCGACAAGGCCATGGTCGTGGTCGCGCAGCTCCGGGCCGGTGGGTCCACCGGCTGAGCGCGCAGCGACACCGTCCTGGGGAGAGGAAGCACCATGCCGGATGCTCACCGGTCAGCCGTCGAGGTCGTGGTGGCGGTCCACAACGAGGAGGGCGAGCCAGATCGCCACCTGGGTCGAGCAGAACTTCACCGCGACCACCGTCGGCGGGACCACCCTCTACGATCTCAGCTCAGCGGGCTCCGGCACCTTGACCGCGTGAGGCGGCGCGGTCGCGGCGGCCTGAGAGCGGAGTGGGGTAGCCTCCGATTCGTTCAGGCCGCGCGGGGCGGCTCTGGGTCGTCGACCCGGGAGCACCCTGAAGGAGGCGAAGTATGGATCAGGCGCGTGCACGGGAGCTGCTCGCCCAGGAGCGGGACCGGCTCCAGCGGCTGCTGGCGGCCGGGTCCGGAGCGCAGGACGCTGGCGATCGGTCCGGCGTCGGCGACGAGGTCGACGAGGCAGACCGGCGCGACGCCGAGGAGACCGGCAGGGCGGTCGACCGACTCCTACGGGATCGCTGGGCAGCGCTGCGGCGAGCCGAGGCGCGGCTCGCCGCCGGCGAGTACGGCCGGTCGGTCCGCAGCGGCCGGCCGATCCCGGATGAGCGGCTCGAGGCCGATCCGCTGGCAGAGCTCACGGTGGACGAGGCGGCGGCGGTCGAGGCCGGCAAGGTCGAGCAGGGAGACGAGGGGGCCGGGCTTGGCTCCGCGGGCCATCCCTACGAGGTGCTCGCCGACGCCGACATCACCGCGGAGGAGGAGCTCGCCGGCGAGGAGGAGGACGACGAGCCTCCGAGCGAGCCGAGCCTGGGCATCCACGTCGAGCGCGACGACCGCCGCCGCTGACCCCGGCGTAGGGAGCCCGGCCCCGCGCCGCCCGAGGCGCCCCTACAAGCCAGCGACGCCTTCCACGACGTGACGCAAGGCGCGACACGGAGGGCCGATCATTCCTCGGCGGGCTGGCCCTGGGCCTCCGGGGGCCGCGGCTCCCAGGGCTGGTCGTAGCGGAAGACCCTGAAGGCCTCGCCGTAGCGGAACGGCTGGGCGGCGGCGTGCCACTCGGCCATGCCGTACACCCAGCCGACGTCCTCGCCCGAGGCGTGCTCGCCAACCTGGGTCACGTGGCAGCGCAGGCTCTCGATCTTCCTGTCCATGAACTCGGTGACGTCGACGACCAGGTTGGGCTCGGCGTTCATCATCAGCCAGACGCCGCTCAGCTTGACCGGCTCGAGTCCCTCGGCGAGCAGCTCCGGGTAGGCCAGCCGCGTGTCGGAGCCCGGGATCACCGCCGCCAGCGTCGCCTCGCCGGCGGCCCGGTGGTCGGGATGGTTGATGTACTGCTCGCCGAAGTAGCGGGTGGTCGGGTCGGTGGTGACCACGACCTCGGGGCGCACCCGGCGGATCAGCCGGACGATCTGCTCGCGGAGCTCCAGGGTCGGCTCCAGCAGCCCGTCCTCGTGGCCGAGGAACTCGACCCGATCGACGCCCACGACCTTGGCCGCCGCGCGCTGCTCGGCCTCGCGGAGCGACGCCAGCCGCTCACGGGTCATCTCCGGATCGGTGGACCCGGCCGCCCCGTTGGTGAGGAGCGCGTAGGTCACCCGCGAGCCCTCGTGTGACCAGCGCGCCACGGTGCCGGCGCAGCTGAACTCGATGTCGTCGGGGTGCGCCGCGACCACCAGGGCGCTCTCAGGGGTCCAGTACTCCATCGCATCGCTCCAGGTGTCTGAGCATCTTCGGGGCTCCCACGGTAGCCGAAGGCCAATCGGGCCGCCGGGAACCGGCGGCTCAGATGGGGCGGCGCGCCGGCCCACCTGAGCGTCGACCACCGGAGCCCGCGGGCGGCGGGCGGTGCGGCCGCAGTCAGAGGGACACGCCGGTGGGCTGCATGCAGGATCGCCAGGCCGCACAGCGACCGTGCCACCGCACCGGACTGGGCCGCCAGCTCACGCCCATCGTCGCAGGGCCGCTCGGGCGCCGAGGTAACCGCACATGCCGTGGACGCCGCCTCCGGGCGGTGTGGACGAGGAGCACAGGTACACGCCGTCCAGCGGGGTGGCCCAGGGGGCGTGGCTGGCGACCGGGCGGGTAACCAGCTGGCGCAGGTCCTGGAGACCGCCGTTGATGTCGCCGCCGACGTAGTTGGCGTTGTAGCGCTCCAGCCCGGCGGGGCCGAGGACGTGGCGCGCGAGCACCCGCTCGCGGAAGCCCGGGGCGAACCGCTCGACCTGGGCCTCGATCCGGCCGGCGGTGATCTCGGGGTCCAAGGCGGAGCCGTGCGGCACGTGGCAGTACGCCCAGGCGGTGTGGCGGCCCTCCGGCGCCCTGGTTGGGTCGAAGCGGCTCGGCTGGGCCAGCAGCACGAACGGACGCTCGGGGTGCTCGCCGCGGGCGACGGCCGCTTCGGAGGCGGCGACCTCTGGCAGCGTGCCGCCGAGGTGGACGGTGCCGGCCTGGTCGCACCCGGAGGCCTTCCAGGGGATCGGCGCGTCCAGCGCCCAGTCGACCTTGACCACGCCGGGGCCGTAGCGGTAGCGCTCCAGCCTTCGCCGGTAGCCGGCGGGCAGCCGCTCGCCGGCCATGCGCAGCAGCTGGCGCGGGGTCACGTCCAGCAGGATCGCGCGGGCGGCGGGCAGCTCCGCCAGCGAGCGCACCTCCCGCCCGCAGACCAGCTCGCCGCCGAGCTCCCGCAGGTGTGCCACGAGCGCGTCGGTGATCGCCCGCGAACCACCGCGCGGCAGCGGCCAGCCGACGGCGTGCCCGAGCGCGGCGATCAGCAGCCCGTACCCCGCGGTCGGCCGCCGTTCCAGGGGCAGCATCGCGTGCGCGGCGACCCCGGCGAGCAGCCCGCGCGCCCGCTCGCCGCGGAAGCGCCTTTCGGCCAGCGGCGCGGCCGCGCGGATGGCGTTGCGGCCGAAGCCGGCCAGCAGCAGCGGATGGCGCGGCAGCCGCAACGGGTCGAACACCCCCTCGGCCAGCTCGATTCCGTGGCGTCCGAGCGAGCCGACCAGCCGCCGCCAGGCGGCGCCATCCTCGCCGAGCGAGCCGGCCGTCGCCTCGATCGAGCGCTCCAGCACCGCGGCGGAGCCGTCGTCGAGCGGGTGAGCCAGCGCCGCGGGCGGCTGCACCATCTCCAGGCCGTGGCGCTCCAGCGGCAGCCCGCGCAGGAACGGCGAGGCCAGCGCCAGCGGGTGGACCGCGGAGCAGACGTCGTGGTGGAAGCCGGAGAGGGTCAGCTCGGCCGTGCGGCAGCCCCCCCCGGCGGTGGCGCCGGCCTCCAGCACCAGGACGGAGCGTCCGGCACTGGCCAGGACGATCGCGGCCGCCAGCCCGTTGGGGCCGGCGCCGACGACCACCGCGTCGGGATCACTCCCGCTCACGCGGCTGCTCGTCCTGCTCGCCGCGCGGGGACCGGCGGAACGCCCGAAGTGGCGCGCCGAGCGTGTAGAGCGCGGTGCGGACGCCGGCGTTGTGCCAGACGTTGCGGGCGTTGGACCACTGGCGCTTGCGGTCGACGCAGACCACGGAGGTGGTCACCGCCGGGTCGGCCACGCCGAGGTGGCGGGCGAGGTTGGTGACCGTCTGCTGCCAGAAGCGATCCTCCCGGCGCTGGACCACGATCGGCATGCCCAGCTCGTACAGGGGGTCGTTGGCGCGCAGCAGGACCTGCACCTGCGCCGCGGTGACGCCGTCCCGCTCGCTCGGGGCGGCGCTGAAGGTGATCCAGCCGGCGAAGATGTGCCCCTGCGGGGTCATGAAGGTGAACGACTCCTCGTCGGCGTACAGGACCAGGATCCCGGTGGACAGCTTGACGCCGCCGCCGACCGAGAGGTTGAGCAGGGCCACGTCGCCTGGGGCGATGCTGGTGAGCGGGCCGTAGAAGCGGCCGGACGGCGGCCAGAAGCTGCTGAACGACTGCTTCCAGGTGGCGATCACCTCCACGGGGGTGGTCTGGATCCCGGTCAGCTCGACGCGGTAGGTCTTCTGCCATAGCTTGCCGAAGCCCTGGAGCGGTCCCACCACCCGCTTTCCGGTGACGTTCAGGTTGATGGCCTCGGCCGGCACATCGCCGAGCCGGAGCGTGGTCACGTGCTTGGCCCAGTGGGCGGCGTCGCGCGGGCTGAGGTCGGCCTGCTGGCTGTCGCCCGGCTGCGCCGGTGGGGTGGTCATCTCGGGCTCCTCTCGGGTCAGCGCCCGTCCGCGGCGGCCAGCGCCGCGCCTTCGCTGTCGTGGATGCCGATCGCCTCGTCGAGGCGGGTCAGCTCGAAGATCTGCCGGTAGTGCTGGTTGAGGCCGTAGGCCAGCAGGCGCTGGCGCCGACGGTTGGCCCGGACCAGCAGGGTCACCAGCATTCCGATGCCACCCGAATTCATGTACTCGAGCCCGCTGAAGTTGAGGACGATCGCGCTGGTCGTCGGCGTGCTCGCCGTGGCGTAGGCGTCGCTCAGCGTGGCCTCGCTGGCGGCGGTGACGTCACCGCGGATGTCGACCACGCTGACCGCGCCGTTCACCTGGCGAACGTCCATGGTTGCCGCGCTCTGGTTCATTGCTTTCCTCCTCGCGACGCGTGCGCCCCGTCAGCGCCGGCGGAGTTCATGGCGCTGTCCTCGTCCTGGTAGATCCCGATGAAGTCCGACAGGCGGGTGATGCTGAAGATGTGCCGGTAGTGCTCGCTCAGTCCGTAGGCACTGATCGCGCGGCGCTCCTTACGGGCGCGCGCGAGCAGGCTGACGATCACCGCGATGCCGGTCGAGTTGATGTAGCCGACCTCGCCGAAGTTCAGCAGCAGGGCCGAGCCGCCGCCCGCGACCGCCTGGTCGTACGCCTGTTGCAGCGACGCGTCGGCGTTCCGGTCGATGTCGCCGACGATATCGAGGACCGCGACGTCGCCCCGGCGGCGGACCGCCACCTTCGGCTCATTCGCTGTCATCTGCCACCTCCCTTGCGACGTTGCCGTCATGCAGGTGCATGACCAGGTGGACCGTGTGGTGCAGCCGGTCGCTGGAGGTCCGCAGGTCGTCCACCATGTTGCGGATCAGGAACAGGCCCCAGCCACGCGGGCCCTGCTCGCCGGTGAGCTTGGCTTCCAGGTCGGGGTCGGGCGCCTCCGGGATCGGCAGGTCCCCGCCACGGTCGGTGATGGCCACCTCGAGATCGGTCTCGGAGGCGGTCACGCGGATCGCCACCGGCAGCTCGGGCCGGCCGCTGTTGCCGTGCTCCACAGCGTTCATGATCGTCTCGGCCACGGCCGTCCTGAGCTGCTCCAGCCGGGAGGCGGACAGGTCCAGCGGGGCAATCGCCCGGACCACCCGCTCCACCGGGGCGCGCTCGCTGCCGATCTCGCTCGGCACCTCGAACTCGTCCAGGACCCTTGCCCGCGGCGCGCCGGCCGCGCCGGCCCGGCGTTGCAGGGTGACCAGGGTGATGTCGTCCTCCTGCTCCCAGCCCTTTCCGGTGAACGAGGCCAGCTCGGCGAGCAGCAGGTCGATCAGCGTCTCGCCGCCGTCCCGCTCGCCGCACAGCTTGGCCAGCCGCGGGAAGCCGAACATCTCCCCGTCCGGCGAGTGCGCCTCTGCCAGCCCGTCGGAGTGCAGCAGCAGACTGTCGCCGGGCCCGAGGATGGCCTCGTGCTCCTCGTAGTCCATGCCTGGCAGCAGCCCCAGCGGCATGCCGGCCGCGCGCAACTCGGTGACGCCGTCCTGGGTGCGCAGGTTTGGCAGGTTGTGGCCGGCGTTGGCAAAGCGGAGCCGGCCGGCGGTCGGGTCGAGGACCGCGTACAGGCAGGTGACGAACATGTTCGGGGGCATCTCGTCGAGCAGCAGCTCGTTGGCCCGCTTGAGCACCTCGCCGGGGGTGACCAGCCGCAGGGCCTCGCCTCGCAGGACGGTGTGGGTGGTCGCCATCACCAGCGCGGCCGGTACGCCCTTGTCGGTGACGTCGCCGACCACGATCCCGACCTGCCCGTCTGGCAGGTCGATGAAGTCGTAGAAGTCGCCGCCGACCGCGCGGGCCGGGCGATAGTAGGCGGCAACGTGCCAGCCGGGCAGGTCGGGCAGCTCGCGCGGCAGGAACTGCTGCTGGATGAGCTGGGCGACCTTGAGCTCCTGCTCGATCCGCTCCCGGTCGCGGATCTCGGCCTGCTGCT